>Ga0207702_10002171_pt1 | contig 18819 bp, 19 predicted proteins | sample KBSCornC62_FD_184302 | JGI IMG/M metagenome (GOLD analysis project Ga0207702, IMG submission 184302) | Corn rhizosphere microbial communities from Kellogg Biological Station, Michigan, USA - KBS Corn C6-2 (SPAdes) (version 2) | ecosystem: Host-associated > Plants > Roots > Rhizosphere > Soil ...
GGGATGACGATGCGCCGCCCGGCCTGCCGATCCGCCGCATCGTCATCCCCGCCCCCATCGCAGGCCCCTGACGCCATGACCTCTTCTGCCGGCTTCCTGTCAGCGCATCCGCGCAGCCGCGATGCGGCCGCCGTCGCCACCAGTGCATTGCTCGCCTTCGCCTATGCGCGCGGCGGCGCCTGCTGGCCGCTGGGCTTCGTGGCGCTGGTGCCCTGGCTGCATGCACTCGACATGCCGTGCTCGCTCACGCGCACGCTGCTGCTCGCCTGGGCGATGACCGTCGCGTACACGCTCGCGGTGTTCGGCTGGTTCGGCGGCGCGATCGGCGGATTCACCGGCTGGGGCGCGCCGGCCGGACTGGCACTGCTGCTCGTCGCGGCGCCGCTGTTCCAGCCGCAGATCCTCGCGTTCGCGCTCGCGCGCCGGCTGGCCGCGCGCCGCCACGGGCGGGCGTTCGCGGCCCTCGTCGCGGGCGCCGCCTGGGTCGCCACCGAGTGGGCGCTGCCGCACCTGCTCGGCGACACGCTGGGCCACGGCCTGTACCCGTCGCGCCTGCTGCGCCAGGCCGCCGACCTGGGCGGCGCCACCGGCCTGACGCTGGCGCTGCTGCTCGCCAACGAGGCGGTCGCGGCGGCACTCGCGCGGCGTCGCGGCCCACGCCGCGCGCTCCTGCGCCCGCTGGCGCTCGCCGTGTCGGTGCCGGCGCTGCTGGCCTCGTACGGCGCGATCGCGTTGGACGGCTTGCCCGCGCCCGCGGGCAAGCCGCTGCGCGTCGGGCTCGTGCAATCCAACATCGTCGACTACGAGCGCCTGCGCCGGGAGATCGGCGCCGCGAACGTCGTGCGCCGAGTGCTCGACACGCACTTCGCCATGTCCTACGACGCCGTCGAACGGCAGCACGCGGACGCGGTGCTGTGGTCGGAGACGGTCTATCCCACCACCTTCGGCCACCCGAAGAGCGCGGACGGCGCCACGCTCGACCAGGAGATCCGGTCCATCGTCGACGCCGCCGGCGTGCCCTTCGTGTTCGGCAGCTACGACGTGGACGACGCCGGCGAGTACAACGCCGCGGCCTTCGTCGAGCCGGGCCGCGGCCTGCTCGGCTTCTATCGCAAGACGCGCCTGTTCCCGCTCACCGAATACGTGCCGCCGTGGCTGGACGGCCCTGCGCTGCGACGCTGGCTGCCGTGGGCGGGGACCTGGAAGCCGGGCAACGGCGCGCGCCTGCTGCCGCTGCGGCTGGCCGACGGCCGCGAGATCCCGGTCCTGCCGCTGATCTGCCTGGACGATGTCGACCCCGACCTCGCGATCGCCGGCGCGCGGCTCGGCGGGCAGGTGATCCTGACGATGTCCAACGACGCCTGGTTCAGCGAGCACCCGCAGGGCGCCGCGCTGCACCAGGCGGTGGCCGCGTTCCGCAGCATCGAGACGCGGCTGCCGCAGTTCCGCGTGACCACCAACGGCTACAGCGCGGTGATCGACGCCACGGGCCGTGTGCTGGCCGGCACGCGCATGGGCGCGCAGGCGCTGGCGGTCGGCGACGCCCCGGTGCGCACGCCGCCGCGCACGCTGATGGTGGCGTGGGGCGACTGGGTGGGCCGTGCCGCCGCGGCGTCGCTGGCGCTGCTGGCCGCGCTCGCGCTGCTGCGCCGCCGGGGCTGGACGGGCCTGGGCACGCCCGCGCCGGCCGGGCAGATGGCGGCGCTGCCCGCCGACGTCGCGCTGCTGCCGCGCGCCGCGCGCGTGGCCGCCGGCGCGCTGCGCGTGCTCGCGCGCGCAGGCCTGCTGTGGATGATCGCCGCCGTCGCGCTCGGCGACGGCGCGCTGCAGTCGAACACGCTGGCGCAGATCCGTGCGTTCAGCGGGCTGTTCCTCCTGCCCGAGGCCGCCGCCTGGTGCGTGTCGCGCGCGTTCACCGCGCGCGCCAGCATCGCCGAAGGCGCGCTCGTGTTCATGCGCGGCACACGCCGGCTCGCGCTGCCGCTGGCCGACATCGCGGCAGTCGAACCCTGGTCGCTGCCCATTCCCGGCCCCGGCGCCGTGCTGCGCCTGCACAGCGGCGAGCGCTGGCGCCATGGCCTCGCGTTGGCGCACCCCGACGGCCTGGCGCGCGCGCTGTCGGCCGCCTCCGACACGCCGATCGCCACCGTGACGCCGTTGCACGCCGGGCGCTACGCGCAGGCCAGCGCGGCGCTCGCGCGCGGCCGCCTCGCGCATCCGCTGCTGAAGTTCGGCCTGTTCCCGCTGCTGCTGGCCATCCCCGCGTTCCGGCTGCACCAGCACATCGCGTACGGCGGCAGCTTCGGCGAGTACGCCACCTTCGGCCTGAGGGCATACGTGACGACGTTCGCGCTGTGGTGGGCCGCCTGGGCCATCGCCGTCGTGCTGTGCGCCGCGGCCGTGCGCGCGCTGATCGAGGCCGGCACGCTGGCCGGCGTCGTCGTCGCACCGGCGCGCGCGATCGCGGCACGACGCGAGCTGGAGCGCCTGGGCCTCGCGGCGCTGTACCTCGGGCTGCCCGCCTGGCTGCTGTGGCGAATCGTCGGTGCATGACGGCACTCGCACTGCGGGGCAGCAACGGCGTCAGCCGGCGGCCCGGCAACCGGTGCGTGTCGCCACCCCGGATGCAATGAGCACCGCGGCGCGGGCCGCGGTGCTGCGGGCCGTCAGTTCGGCAGCGTGGTCGTGAAGACCAGTTGCGGCGCGTTCGGCTTGCCCGCATCGCCCGCATACCAGCTCACGTAGTTGTTGCTGCCATTGCCGTCGGTGGCGCCGGTGAAGCGCAGCCGCAGCTGCGTGTGGCCGCCGGCAGCGCGGTTGACGTACTTCGCGGCGATGTTGGCGAACGAGCGCCCGTTCGCATCGAGCGCGGGGTCGGGCAACGTCGCCACGCAGCTCGCGTTGCTGCCGGCGACCAGCGGGAAGTCGTCGAGCGCGAACGCGTTGCCGGCACCGAACCATCCCGGCGCCTGCGTGGCTGCGGTCCAGGCCGCGTCGATGCACAGCGGGCCGAAGGCCGGCGCGTTGGCGAACGGACTGGTGCCCACGCTGCCCTGGGCGTTCATGAACAGGCTCACCGGCGTGCCGGGAACGAGCGTCGCACCGGCCGGCAACGTCGAACCGGTGTCGAACGAGACGATGCTGCGCAGCTGGCAGTTCTTGCAGGTCGCCGCGCCGGAATCGCCCGTCTCAAGGTAGGCCGCCGGCCCCTTGGAACCGCCCGAGTTCGAGCCCGCGCTCGCCTCCTGGATCCAGCCGTCCTCGGCCGCGAGCGACTGCACGCCGGTGATGGACGAGACGCGCGGATCGTCGACGAACGTCGCGGCGTGGTCCTGCGTCTGCACCTGCATGGGGCCTGACCAGTAGTACGCGAAGCCCATGTGCTGCACCTTCTGGCCTGCCGGCTGGTTGGCGTAGTTGGCGTGCCTGGCGTCCATCGCGGACATGAACGCCAGCGTGTTGGCGTCGTCGCCGGGGGGCGAGCTCTTGTAGTTGAGGCCCCACTGCGCTGCGCCGAAGGGCTTGTCGTGCGTCACCGCCAGGTTCGTCAGGTTGTAGAAGACGTTGAAGTCGTCGCTGCCGGGCGGGATGTCGAGGTTGAAGTACGGCGTGTTGTCGATGTTGGCGTTCTTCTGGAAATAGAAGGCACCGGAGACGACGTCCACGTACGTGTCTCCCGGATACCACGGCGCGATGTCCACCTGCGACGGCTGCGTCGCGCTGCTGCTGCCCCAGACCCAGGCCTCCCAGCAGATGATCAGGTTGTGCAGCTGCTTGCCGCGGTAGTAGTCGACCACCTGCTGCCACAGCGTGACGAAGTCGGCGCTGCCCTGCTTGTGGAAATAGTACTTGTCGGTGTTGAACTCGGCGAACGGCCGGAACAGCACCGGGATCGGCGTGCCGTCGGGCGTCTTCAGGTTGCCCAGTCCGGCAGCGATGGTGTCGATGTCGTTCCAGAAGGCCGTCGCCGCCGCGTTCTGTCCCCGATTGCCGATGAACAGCTTGCTCAGCGCGCCGTCGTTCGAGTCGTACGAGCGTCCCGCGGCGGGGTTCCACGGGTTGAGCGGCGTCGCGGTGATCGACACCATCGGACCGTAGGCCGACTCGATCGTGATCAGCTTCCGGTTGATCTGCGCGACCAGGTTCGGGTCGAGCACGTAGTTGCCGTTGGCGTCGTTCGCGTCGTAGCGCGCGCCGACCAGGCGCGGATAGGCCGTGTGCGGGCCCGGCGAGACGCTCTCGATGCGGTAGCCCTGCATGTCGAACATGTCCTGGTCGCCCGGCTTGACGACGAGATCGCCGGGCCCGCCGAGGTGTTGCCCCTCGATCATGTTGGAGTTCGCCTTGAGGGTCAGGCCCTTGAGGATGTCGAAGACGGCGCGTGTCTCCGGGGTCGCGGCGCCGTCGCCGAGCACGGCGTCGGCGCCGTCGCCAGGCTGGTGGAGCGAGCCGGCGGCCGCCAGCGACGCGATGGTGGCGCACGCCGTTGCGACGGCCGTTCGGGCCAGTAGATGTCGGTAGGTCATGGAGTATTTCCTTCGGGAGTCGGACGGGTTCCACGGCGCCCCTGGCGCCACGGGGTGAAGTCGCGCAGCATCTGCTGCGCGACGGCCATGTCGATCCCTCTGGAGGCCGGCCGGCAACGCTGCGGTCCGGGCTCAGGCTGTCTCGCCATCGACACAGCCGCAGACTCTAGGAAGAACTCGTGAACGATTCGGTACATACCGTTAAGGGTATGTTGATCCCCCTAGATCGTCGGCCGTCGCGGGGCAACGACCTATTCATGCAGCCTCAGTTGACGCTCCGTCCAACATATTGGACACTACATCCACCATGAAAGACGCAGCCTCCGACTCCCTCAACGACCGCATCGCCCAGCGCGTGCGCGACCTGCGTTCGGCCTCCGGCCTGTCGCTCGACGCGCTGGCCACGCACTGCGGCATCAGCCGCTCGATGATCTCTTTGATCGAGCGCGGCGAGAGCAGTCCCACCGCGGTGCTGCTCGAGAAGCTCGCCAGCGGCCTGGGCGTGCCGCTGGCCGCCCTGTTCGATGCGCCCGAGCCCACGGCCCACCCGGTCGCGCGCGCGGCCGACAACCCGTCGTGGCGCGATCCGCACTCGGGTTACGTGCGGCGCAACGTGTCGCCGAGCGGCGTCGGCTCGCAGATCCAGATCGTCGAGGTGCATTTCCCATCCAAGGCCCGCGTGTCCTACGAGACCGGGCCGCGCGAGCCGGTGATGCACCAGCAGGTCTGGGTGATCGAGGGCGCGATCGACATCACCGTGGGCGACGAGAAGCACCGCCTGGGCGAAGGCGACTGCGTCGCGATGGTGCTCGACCGTCCGATCACCTTCCACAACCCGCACAAGGCCGCCGCGCGCTACGCCGTGGTGCTGGCCTCCATGCCCTACCCCCTGCCCTTCCGGAGATCCCATGGCGAACAGCGCCCCAGCCTCTATCCTTGAAGTCCGCCGGCTCGATGCCGTGAGCGAACCGCAGTTGCAGGCGCTGGCCGACGTGCTGGTCGACTGCGTCGAGGGCGGGGCGTCTGTCAGCTTCATGCTGCCGATCACGCGCGAGCGGGCGCTGGCGTTCTGGCGCAAGGTCGCCGACGGCGTGGCGCGGCGCGAGCGCGTGCTGCTGGTGGCCGAGGACGCCCACGGCATCGTGGGCACCGTGCAGTTGATCCTCGAGCTGCCCGAGAACCAGCCGCACCGCGCCGACGTCGCCAAGATGCTGGTGCACCGGCGCGCGCGCCGCCAGGGCGCGGGCGCGGCGTTGATGCGTGCGGCCGAGGCCGAGGCACTGCGCGAGGGCAGGACGCTGCTGGTGCTGGACACCGCCGACGACACCGCCGCGCGCCTGTACGCCCGCCTGGGCTGGCTGCCGGCCGGCACCATCCCGCGCTATGCGCTGCTGCCCGCGGGCGGCGAGTGCGCGACGACCTACTTCTATCGCTCGCTGGCGGCCTGAGTAGCCGACGCCGCCGGGCAGGTGGGCAGCGCCACGCGATGCGCGTCCACGCCGTCGACCGTCGCGACGATCGGCGTCTGCGCGGCGTCCGACCAGTGCGCGTCGGGCCACCAGCGCGAGGAGTCGCCGGGGCGCAGTGCCGTCGGCTCGATGGTCTGCCCGGGCCGCGGGGTGATCACCGGCAGGCCGGCGCAGCGCGCCGCGGCGAGCACGCGCTCCACCGGCTCCGTCCAGCCGTGCGGCGCGAGCCGGAACAGGCCCCAGTGCACGGGGATCAGCGCCTTCGCGCGCACGCGCCCGGCCGACAGCACGGCCTGCTCGGGCCCCAGGTGCCAGTCGGGCCAGGCCGCGTCGTACTGGCCGGCCTCGACGAGGGCGAGGTCGAACGGCCCGAAACGGCGCCCGATCTCGGCCATCTCGTCGAACAAGCCCGTGTCGCCCGAGTAGTAGACGCGGTGCCGTTCGCCCACCAGCGCGAAGCCGCCCCACAGCGTGACGTCGCTGCGCGGCTGCACGCGCCCGGACGCGTGACGCGCGGGCACGAGCGTGAGCGCGAGCGTGCCCACGCGCGTGGACTGCCACCAGTCCAGCTCCACGATGCGATCGGCCGGGATGCCCCAGCGCTGGAGGTGCGCACCGAGGCCCAGCGGGACGATGAACACGTTCTTCCACCCGCGCATCGCCACGATGGTGGCCCGGTCGAGGTGGTCGTAGTGGTCGTGCGAGATCAGCACCGCATCGATGGGCGGCAGTCGCGCCAGCGCGATCGTCGGCGGATACCAGCGGCGCGGGCCGATCCATTCGAAGGGCGAGGCGCGGTCGCTCCAGATCGGATCGGTCAGCACGCGGGTGCCGTCGATCTCCAGCAACGTCGACGAGTGGCCGAACCAGGTGACGCGCAGGCCGGTGGCAGGAGCCTGCGCGAGCACGGTGGGATCGGTGCGCGCGACCGGCACGGGCGCAGACGGCTCGTTGTCGGGCACGCCCGAGAAGCCGTGCGCCAGCGCGAGGTGCATGTCGTTCCACATCGGCTGCGGGTTGCGGAATTCGCCGTCCCGCCACTCGGGCGAGCGTTCCATGCGCGCCAGGCGCTCGCCACCGGCGTGCGCGCCGAACGACTGGCAACCGGACAGCGTCGCCGAGATTCCCGCTGCCGCCGCCGCGACGAGGCCCAGCAGCACGCCGGCGACCCGACGGCCTCGCATCAGGCGGTCTTGGCGCGCGCGGCGAGCCAGGCGTCGACGGCCTTGACCGTGTCGCCGTAGAACGTGCGGTACAGGTCGTCGGCGACGTAGCCGATGTGCGGCGTGCCCAGCACGTTCTCGAGCGAGCGCAGCGGGTGGTCCGCGGGCAGCGGCTCGACGTCGAACACGTCGAGCGCCGCGAGTGCGATCTTGCGCGACGTGAGCGCCGCCACCAGCGCCGCCTCGTCGACCAGCGGCCCGCGCGACGTGTTGACCAGCAGCGCGCTCGTCTTCATCAGCGCGAGGTCGTCGGGGCCCAGCAGGCCGCGCGTCTTCGGGCTGAGCACCATGTGGATCGTGAGCACGTCGGACTGGCGCAGCAGCTCGTGCTTGGACACCATCTCCGCGCCGGCCAGGGCCGCGCGCTCGGGCGTCATGTTCGGGCTCCACGTGATCACGTGCATGCCGAAGGCCGCGCCGATCCTTGCCACGGCGCCGCCGACGCGCCCCAGGCCGAGCACGCCCAGCGTCTTGCCCGCCAGGCCCACGCCCACGCCCTGCTGCCAGCCGCCGCGCCGGAACGCCAGGTTCTCGGCCACGATGTGGCGGCTGGCCGCGAGGATCAGCGCCCAGGTCATCTCGATGGTCGGCGCCGAGGTGTAGCCGGTGAAGGCGACGGCGATGCCGCGTTCCTCGGCCGCCGCCACGTCGATGGCCGCGTTGCGTGCGCCAGTCGACACAATCAGCTTCAGCCGGGGCAGCCGCTCCAGCATGGCGCGCGGCAGCGGCGTGCGCTCGCGCATCACGCACAGCACGTCGAAACCCTTCAGGCGCTCGGCGACGGCATCGGCGTCGGCCAGATGGTCGTTGAACACGGTGACCACGGCGCGGCCGTCCAGCACCGACCAGTCGGCCAGCCGGAGCGCGGCGTTCTGGTAGTCGTCCAGCACCGCGACGCTGGGGAGCTTGCTCATGGGAATCCTCCTGCCTTGGGTTGCGGCCCACTGTAGACAAATCCGCGTCCACGTGCGTTCCCACGGTCTTGCGGCAAAGGGCCGCGGGCGGCGGACCGCGTTCCCGGCCGCCGGCTCGGCATCCCGATTGCCGTGGCGCCTCGGTTCAACCCTCCCACTCAAGAAGGCCCGCCATGCCCGACCACGCCAGCGCCAACCGCGTCCCCCTGCAGCTCGATCAGAAGGCCCTCGCCGCCGCGAAGAACAACATCGAGGAAGGCGCGATCACGCCCGCCTACGGACCGTGGCGCGAGGACATCATCAAGCTGCTCAACGACTCGCTCGCCACCGAGCTGGTCTGCACGATGCGCTACAAGCGCCACTACTACACCGCCAAGGGCATGGCGTCGCCGGCCATCGCCGACGAGTTCCTCGTGCACGCCAACGAGGAGACGGAGCACGCCGACATGATCGCCGAGCGCATCGTGCAGCTGGGCGGCGAACCGGACTTCAACCCCACCACGCTGCTGCAGCGCAGCCACGCCGACTACGACGAGTCGCTGGACCTGAAGGCGATGATCCGCGCCAACCTGGTGGCCGAGCGCGTGGCCATCGAGGCCTATACGCAGACGATCCGCCTGATCGGCGACAAGGACTCCACGACGCGCCGCATGATCGAGCACATCCTGTCGCAGGAGCAGGAGCACGCCGAGGAGCTGAGCGACTGGCTCGATCTCGACTGACCGGCGCCGCTTGACCCTCAAGCGGCTTGAGCATCCATCCTCCCGGCCAGGGCGTCGTGCCCGGCTTCGGAGATGGGACATGAAACCGGTGACAGTCATTCTCGGCTTGGGCACGGCCTGCGCCGCGTGTTGTGCCGCGCCGCTGGCGGCGCTCGTGACGGGCGCCACCTCGATGGCCGCTGCGGGCGCGGCGATGCTCGCCTGCGCGGACGAAGCGGCCCCCTTGGCCGCCGTGCCCGCCGGTCTGGCCCTCGTCGCCGCCGCGACGGCATGGTGGCGTGGACGCGCGCGCCGCCGCGCTGCGGCGACCCCTTCGTGCGGGGGGGGCTGCGATGTCCGGCACGCCTGAGATCCCCATCGCCTGCACGCTGGGCGCCGGCGACCTGCGCGAGCGCCTGGCGTGGATCCGCCGCGTGACGGACGACACGCTCGTCACGCACCGCCTGGAAGGCACGACCCTGCACCTGGTCCACGACTGGCGAGCGCGGGCCGACCTGGAGCGCATCGTCGCCGCGGAGCGCGCGTGCTGCGCGTTCCTGCGCTTCGACCTGGCGGACGCCGACGGCCACGTCGAACTGCGCATCCGCGCGCCGGAGCACCTCGGCGCGCAGGCGCGCTGGCTGTTCGAGCAGTTTCTGCCGGGGCAGCCGCAAGCCCGCTGCGGCTGCGCTCCCGACGCCTGCACATGATCTAGCATCACGGCATGAGCGCGAACCTGTCCATCGGCATCGTCGCGCGGCGCGCGGGCACCACCGTGCCCACGATCCGCTACTACGAGGAGATCGGCCTGTTGCCGCCGGCGGCGCGCACGGCCGCGGGCCAGCGCAGCTACGGCGAGGCCGCGGTGCGCCGGCTGGTGTTCATCCGCCGCTGCCGCGACTTCGGCTTCTCCTTCGAGCAGGTGCGCGAGCTCGTCGGCCTGGTCGACCATCCCGAGCGTCCCTGCACCGAGGCCCGCGACATCGCCGCCGGCCACCTCGCCGCGCTGCGCGCCAGGCTCGTGGAGCTGCAGTCGCTGGAGGCCAGCCTGGCCGCCTTCGTCTGCAGCTGCGACACCGAGTGCGCGGGCGGCCCGGCCGCCGACTGCGCGATCCTCGACGACCTGGCGCTGCCGGCCCGACAGTCCCGGCTCGCGCCGCCGGGGGCCTGCTGCGCAACGGAGGCCGGATGAACGAAGGCCCCGCGGACCCGAAAGTCCGCGAGGCCTGGCCCGAGAGCGCGCGCGTCAGCGCCGCGCCGGCGGGACTCACTTGGTCTGCGAGTCGATGTCCTGCACTTCCTGCTTGTGGATCAGCTTCGCATCGGCCTTTTCCTTCTTCTCCTCCATGCGGGCGTCGTGCTTGCACGCGCGCTCGACCGCGCCTTCGGAGTTGATCTTGCAGTCCGCCTTCGACAGGTCGTGGTTGGCCTCGGCGATGTTCTTGCGCGCCTTGTAGTCGGCCTTCGACTGGATCTTGGCGTCATGCGCTTCCGAACGCGTCATGCCGGCAGCCGGCGGGGGCACCATCTTGGTCTCGACCGTCTCGGTGGTCACCGTCGTGGTCGTCGTGGTGCCCGGCGTGCCCGGGGCGGGCTGGGTGTCGGTCGTCTGCGCATGCGCGGCCATGCTGAAGCCGGCGGCGGCAGCGGTGGCGATGAGCGTGGCGAGAGACTTGTTCATTGCTGTTCTCCTGTTTCGATGGAACACCCCTGGACAGGCAATCGAGGGTCCCATGAGCTCTGCCGTGGAAGCATCGAGAAACAACTTCGCGGCCTGGGCGGCGTGGTTTCGAATGGCGCTCGATCGGCCCGCCGGTCGTCCGTTTCCGGCAGGGTCGCGATGCCCTGCGGCTCGAATGACCCGCCCCGCGGCCCAGGCGGCCATCAGGGCCACGCGGTGGCCGCGGCGGCCTTCAGCGACGCCACGGCGTCGTCGACGCTGCCGGCCTCCAGCAGCGTCCCGGCCCGGCCGTCCGTCGCCTCCTGCAGCAGCGCGAGCACGGGATCCTTCAGCCGCGCGAGCACCGTGGCCCGGCCTGCGGCCGCCTGTTCCGCGACGAACGCGGCCAGCGCCTCGATCGTCGTGCCGTCCAGGTCCGGTGTCTCCTCCAGGCTCAGAACGAATGCGTGCGGCGACGCGGCGGCGATGCGTGCACGCATCTCGGCCAGCATGCGCTCCACGTTCGCGAAGAACAGCGGCGCCTCCGGCCGCAGGATGAGCACGCCCGGCACGCGCTGGACGTCGGCGTGCTGCAGGCCGAGGTAGTCGTGCCCGCCGCGATGGCGGCCCAGCTCGCTCATGCGCGGCTCGGACAGCCCGCGCAGCGTCATCGCCACGCTGATCGCGATGCCCGCCAGCAGGCCGTTCAGCACGCCGAGCGCCACCACGGCCACGGCCGCCGCGACGACGACGAAGCGATCGCGCCGCCACTGGAAATACGGGCGGAACGCGGCCAGCGACAGCGTGTGCGATACCGCGTGGATGACGACCGCCGCGAGCACGGGCTCGGGCGTGCGCTCGATCCACGGCAGGCAAAGCGCCACCAGCGCCAGCACCACCAGCCCGGCGATCCACGCCGCCTTGCGGCTGGCGGCGCCGGCCGCCTCGTTGGCCGCGGTCGCCGAGAAGCCCGCGCCCACGGGCAGGCCCTGGAGCAGCGCCGCGACGAGATTGGAGGCGCCCAGCGCCCACAGGTCGCGGTTCGGATCGATCGCGTCGCCGTGCTTGAGCGCCATCGAGCGGATCGCACCGTAGCTCTCGGCGAACACCAGCAGCACCAGCGCGATGGCCAGCTCCGCGACGCTGACCCACTGTCCCTGCGACAGCACGGGCGGCGCGGGCAGCGCCAGCGCGAGGTCGATGCGGCCGACCAGCGCGACGCCGCGTGCGTCCAGGCCCAGCCAATGCGTGGCGGCGATGCCTGCCGCGATCACCAGCAGCGCCCCGGGCAGCTTCGGCAGGCGCGCCAGCAGCTTCAGCGCGGCCAGCGAGATCAGGCCGAGTACCAGTGCATTCCAGTTCCATTGCGGCAGCGCGGCGAGCAGCTGCCACGCGAGCGCCGGCGCGGCGTCGGCCGCCGGGTGCGTGCCGACCAGCTTGGGGCATTGCTTGACGATGATCACCAGCGCGAGGCCGAACGAGAAGCCGCGCAGCACCGGCTTGGAGATGAAGCTGCAGATCGAGCCGAGGCGCATCGCCCCCGCGGCCAGGAACGCCACGCCCGTGGCCAGGACCAGCCCCGCGGCGAGCGCGGCGCGCAGCGCGGCGTCGTGGCCCGCGAGCGACAGCGTCGCCGCGCCCAGCACCGCAGCCGACGACGACGTGGCCGACACGAGCGCGAAGCGCGAGCGCCCGATCAGCCCGTACACCAGCAGGCCCGCGAACAAGGCCAGCACCCCGGCCTGCGGCGGCATCCCGGCGATGCCGGAATACGCGACGGCCTCGGGCAGCAACAGGCCGGCCATCGACACGCCGGCCACCACGTCCGCCGCGACCGGCGGCGGCGCGGGCGCGGCCTCGACCGCCACGCTCACTTGCGGTGCCCGACCGGGGCCAGCATCACGCCGCTCCAGCCAGGCAGGTAGCGCGCCAACGGGCTCTTGGCCAGGCCCTGGGCCTCGCGCAGCGCGACGTCGATCGCCTTGCGGATCTGGCCGCGCGAGATGTGTTCACGCAGGTAGTCGGCCCACAGGAACTCGGCGAACGGCGAGGCGTCCTTGGCGAAGCCGCCGGCGCTGCGCAGCAGTCCCGCCAGGCTGCGGTGCGGGTCGTCGGACAGGTCGGTGATGCGCGCCGGGATCGCCGTGTAGGGCTGGCGCTTGCCGTTCGCGTCGAACGGATGGACCCAGTTGCGCTGCTCCATCACGCGCCAGAAGATCGTCGGCGCCAGGTACGACAGGTCTTCCAGCACCATCAGCTTGACGCGCTCCACGCCCTCTTCGAGCAGCGCGAGCCCCAGGTGATGGTGGTCGACGATGAAACTGCGGCCGCGCGGGCCGAGCACCGCCGGGAACCAGTGCGAGGCCAGGAGCTCCTTGCGGTCCTTCTTCGACAGTGCCGCCCATTCGCGCCGCTTGAGCACGACCTCGGCGAAGCCGGCGGTCATCTGGGTGGGATGGAGATCGAGCAGCTTGGCTTCGACGAAATGATGGTGCGCGGCGGGCTGCATGGCGGCGGGGGCCGCGCATCGAGCGGGGGCCCGGCGGCGTGCCCCGGAGAGTGCGGGGCTTTCATTGTGGGGCCGTTCGCGGCCGTTCGCGCCGGGCCGGCTTGCGTCCGACTGAAGCGCCGCTGGGTGCTCGCGCCCGCGCCCGCGAACGCGTGGCGCGCACGCGCGCCGGTGCGGCGACGGTCAGCCGAAGAAGATCTGGAAGATGTCGGGCTCGCGCACTTCGCGCATCTCGAGGCCGGGCAGCACTTCCTCGAACGGATCGGAGGGCTCCAGCAGGTCGATCTCGGACGGCATCGTTTCCAGCCACGCCGGCTGCGAGCGGGAACGGCGTCCGCCCAGGCGGCTCATCAGCGACGGCAGCAGTTCCCACTCGACGCGGGCGGCGGAGGCGAAGGTCGGTTGCTGTTGCATGGCGGGCTCCGGTGGGCACAGGGCGGACGAGCCGCCGATGAGCCGTTATCGGAGAGGGCCCTGCCGAGCTGTAAGCAATTGCGGCCTCGCGCGTGACATCTGCCCGAGCAATGACCTCGGCGAGCCGCGCACCCGGTGGCCCGCTCGATTGCGGGCACGAGCTTCAGAAATGGGCCTGAGCATCCCCGCGGATACATCGAGTCACAACTTTCGGTTCTCGGTCGCCCGGGGAGCGCTGGCCGGGTTCGGCGCGAAGTCGGCACGCACGCCCGCCCCCCAAGTCACCGCGGGCGGCGACCTTTCCGGGGCGGACCGGCGCCGGTCAGTTGCGATCGGCGCGCGGGGTCAACGTCGGGCTCGTGCCGGCGGTGTTCGTCTCGGTGGTGCTCGCGGCGGTGCTCTGGTCGCTCGGCGCAGCCACCGGCGCGGGCGCAGCCGGGGTCGTCGTCTGCGTGGAGGAGGTGGTCGTCGACGTGGTCACCGGCGCCTGCGTCGTGTCGACGGTGCCGGTGGCGACGCCGCTGGCCGACAGGCTGCCGTCGCGCTTCAGGGCCGCCCCGGGCGGCGTGCCGTAGTTGGCCGTGTCCGGGTTCATCGTCGATTCGGTGCCGGCGTTCGGTTGCGCGACAGCAACGACGGCGACGACGCTCATGGCGCCGATCGCGACGCCGGCGAGCTTGGTGATGGCATTCATCTCGGTCTCCTGGTTGTCTGGACGGATGAAAGCGGCAAGGGCGGTGCCCGCGGCGGCCCGTCGTCATCCAGACAGAACCGAGACGGAAACGACGCATGCGCAGGCCACCAGCGACTTGGCGGATATTGTTCAGCAATCCGCCTACACTCCGCGTCTCGATTTGAGATCGAGTTCGAGCAGGCGAAGGGGGAGCACGAATGGATGAAGCGGATACGGGCGACCAGGGCGTGTGCAGTGCTGAGGCAGCCTCCGAGTTCGCCTGCATGTGCTGCAAAGGCCGGCAATCGGAGATCTTTCTCGCTGACTGCGCGGACCTGTACCTCTTCAAGCCCGTCGTGGTTTCGTATCGCCGTTGCGAGCATTGCGGATTGATCCAACAGCATCCTGTGCCGCGCGATGTGTCGAGCTACTACGACGACTATCCTGTGCACCAGACTCGTTCTGCCGTCTATTCCTGGTTCCGGCGTCTCCTGATGTCGTCGGTCTATCCATCGCCGCGAAACTGGAAATCCGGCAGCCGTGTATTGGATTTCGGCTGTGGAGATGGCTGGTATGTGGAATGGTGCAGAGAGACCGGACTCGATATCGTCGGCTTCGAGCCGAACCACTCCCATGCACAGCTGTTGTCGCAACGGCTGGGGGTTCCCGTCCTTTCCGATGCTGATGAGCTCAGGACGCGCCATGCGGGAAGCTTCGACGTGATCACGCTGCATTTCGTGGTCGAGCACTTGGTCGACTTCAAGTCCACGTTTGAGCTGTTGGCCAAGTTGCTCAAACCAGGTGGGACGATTCGCTATGTTGTTCCCAACATCCACAGCTGGGAATTCCGTCTGTTTCGGCGCAGGTGGCACAGCCTGGATGCGCCACGCCACATCAGCTTTCCGACAGCCGCGCACGCGCGTCTGATCGCGGCCGAGTCCGGCCTGACGTTCGCTGGCGAATCTGCAGTGGCATTCCCCAACGGGTTCGGCGGCAGTCTGTCGACCGCTTTGTGGGGCCGTTTCAGCATGCTCGCCTTCCTGATGACGCTGCCGCTTTCTTTCGCGGTCACCCGCATGTTTCCCTCCGGCAACTCGGCGTTCCTGCTGGTGCGTCAGAAGGCGTGACCAATGATCAGGCCGACTCCAGCAACTGGACGAATCAACGCAACGCGCGCACGCGAAGTGATCGAGGATCCCGCGCGGACGCGTGCAGGTGTCCAACACCAAGGAACAGCCCGAACCACCGGGCGCGAGCGGCCAGGGCCAGGGATCGCAGGCCTTGGTCTTCGTGTGCCGTCAGCGTGACCACTCGCATGGCTTCACACGTACGGCGAATGTCACGCGTCGGGCTGCGGAAGTCTAGCGGCGTGATCTTGCGAACTTCGTGGGCCCAGCGGTGCAGCCCGCCGATGGTCGACAGGTCGCGAGTCCGGAGTCGCGAGGATGGGCCGCCTCGCAGGCCTCGGAGAGCTGGACGACAAAACGCCCAGTCACCATCTCGGTGGCCTGGGCGAAGTCAATGTCGCAAATTCGGGCATTTCGCGGGTCTCAAGGACAAAGCCTCGAATTCCCCTCAAGGCTGGACGCGGACCACTGCAAGTCCTTGTCGCGCTTGAGAAAGCGCCGAATCTGGTGGGTGGTACAGGGATTGAACCTGTGACCCCTGCCGTGTGAAGGCCCAATGGGTGTGTCTCAGCGCGCAAACTGTTGCGGCGGTGTCGCAATTGTACGCATTCGTGAGTGTCTATCGCGCAGTCTCCGCCATTCACGTCAGACCGATGGTTTCGCACCCTGCCTGTCCGCCCAACTCCGTCCGCCTTTGAATCTGCGCACCCGCAAGGGGTGTTGACTCGGCAGGCCGACGTAGGTGACGAAAGTTGGGGCCCCACGCACGGGCGGGATTCTCGTGTGCGCCCCAGCCTTGGGTGACTAGTGGCCCCGGTTGTGAGCAGTTGCCTGCGCGTAGTTCCGCTCGAAGTGCTTGAGGTACACCTCTTCTACACGTGACAAACCGCCACGCGCTCGCGAACCTCGCCGCTCTGAGAAGCGATCAGGTGGCGGCTGAACATCAGCCTGGCACCGCCGCGATGTGCGAGCGCACGAACACGTCGAGCGGCGCTGCGCGCGTGGGCCGTGTGGGCCGTGTGGGCCGCGTGGGCCACGTGGGCCACGGCCACGCTACTGCAAGCGGGGCGCCAGCGCGAGAGCAACCGCCTTCACCCGCGCAATCATCTCGAACAGCATTTCGGTGACGGGAACGGGCGCATCCAGGGCTTCGGGCTCGTGCAGCGCAACGCCCATTTCGAAGTTCACCCTTGGCGCGCCCATCTCGGGGCCCAGCCTCAGCAATTCTTTGCCTGGCTCGAGAGGGAATTCGTGACCTGCTGTAGCCAGAAACAGCGGCGGCACTTTGACGCCCGCTTTGCGTAGTTGACTGTCCTCCGGCAGTTTTGCAACGTCTCGCTGGATCATCTTCTCGACAGCAGAACCGAAGTCGAAGCTGTGCATCGCGCTTCCGGCCGCAAGTAGCGTTCTGTGCTTGTCAATGTTGTTCAGCTTGTGCAGGCGCCAGAGCACGTCGTCGCCGCCCTTGTATGGCTCTAGTCCGTCAAGAATAATGAACGTGTCTGGGTGGGCACCTCGCATTTTTCGGTCACGGTCGTCGGGAAAGGATTGCGCATCCTTCGCCACGGGGAAGTAAATCTTGTTCGCATTGGGCGGAGGATCGCCAACTTCGCGAGCGACGAGCTGGTAGGCGAGGTGATCGAGAGCTGTCACCAGACACTGCATTACGTCCCCAGTCGTCAAGGCGATGGCTTCAGGACAAGGCTCGGCTCTGGACGCGAAGTAGATCGTCTGCCCGGAAGCGGGGTCGTTCCTAGTCGAGATTTGAAAAGGGTTCGTGTCTCGAAACGCATGTATCTCCCGGGTCAAAGTCTCGAAATGAGCCTCGGCGCGCACGACCTTCGAGGTCACCTGTCGCAATCGCTGTTCGGGTGTCACGTTGTGCCTTCCAAGTGGGTCAGACCAACACTTCTACCGCTGGCTGCCTCCTCAGGCAAGCTAGTACCCAGGTAGGTATGGTGCGGCCTGCGCATAGTTCCGCCCAACGTGTTTGAGGTACACCTCGCCCAGCTTCGGGTTGCCCCAGTTCACGGGGACGTTCTCGCTGTTCTTGTGGGCCGCTGCGTCGCTGTAGTTGAAGCTGCCCTGTTCGACCGTCTGGCGGTCGGCGATGATGACCTTGTCGTGGTGGATCGCGTACACGCTGATCGTGCGCACGTCGGCACCGGCGTTGACCAGCGCGCCCAGTGCCGCGCGCGCCTTGCCTGAGCGATCGCCCGAGACGTTGGCCTTCGTGGCGCCGCGCTACCTCCGGGTACGAAGGGCAACTGCTGGGATTCGCCGATCCGCCGCGCGGCCGCGGTTCGGTGGCCAGCGAGCCGCCGGCGCCATCGCCATCGCCATCGCCATCGCCGCCGACGCCGTCGCCGAGCCGGAGCCGGAGCCGGAGCCGGAGCCGGAGCCGGAGCCGGAGCCGGAGCCGGAGCCGGAGCCGGAGCCGGAGCATGGCGGCCTGTTCTAGCGGGTGACTCGCGCGCGGTTCACCGAAATCGGTAGGGACGAGCCCTGCTCGACGGGGGAGGCATGCTTGGGCAAACTCCGACAACCAAGAAGACGATGACCGGCTCCGGGCCGACGAAGGGAGGCTGCATGGGATTTCGGATTCGTAAGAGCATCAAGCTGTTGCCGGGCGTCCGAGTGAACCTCGGAGCCAAGAGCGGCCCGAGCATCTCCATCGGCGGCAAGGGCGTGACGACGAACTACTCGTCGCGCGGCACGCGAACGACGGTGTCGATACCCGGCACCGGCATCAGCTGGAGCAGCACCACCTCAAGTTCCAAGGGCTCTCGCAAGCCTGCACCGCCGACGCCTGCACCGAAGCGCGTGACCAGCAGCGCGCCAAGTTCCCCGAGCGTCAGGATCAGCGTCACCACGACCGCCTCGCCGCCTGCAGCAGCCGCCGCGCCGGCGCCTGCAGGCTATGTGCCGGTCGGCAAAATTCCGGCGCACATGTACTACCCGAGATCGGCCAACACGCGCCTGGCCAACGGGGATACCGAAGATGCGCACATCGACATGAGCTCCATGCTGCCGTACGCGCCAGGCTACGTCGCGCCGGCGGCGCCGCGGCCCATCGGATTCATCGGGAGGGCCTGGCTCGGCATCTTCGCGCTCTTCTCGTTCGCCACCCTGTGCACGGGCGAGGTCTTCCTGGCCATATTCATCGCTTGGATGGGCGTGCTGCCGGTGGGTGCGATGCGAACGCGAGTTGTCAGGCGCTGGAGCCACTACCTGCTCATCGGACTCGCGCTGTTCCTCGCGTTCGGGTTCTCGACAAGCTACCGCCGTGGGCAGGAGGAGAGAGCGCAGGCCGCGGCGATCGCTGCTGCTCGAGCTGCCGCACAGGCTGCGAAGACCGCGGACGAGCACGCACCGCGGGTGCTCGATGCAGGACGAAAGCCCGACGCCAAGCGGTAACGTTCAGTCCTCGTCCCAGTTGAACATCCCGCCGAACGCGTCACGCTGCGGAACGAGGATCGTAACCGGCCAGCCATGGCATCTTGAACCGGCCCGCTGACCCCGTAACGATAGCGTCCACGAACAATCGCTAATGGACATGATGACTACGGAGTCCAAGAGACGGCGCCTGGAGCGCAGCCCGGA
>Ga0207702_10002173_pt1 | contig 18812 bp, 3 predicted proteins | sample KBSCornC62_FD_184302 | JGI IMG/M metagenome (GOLD analysis project Ga0207702, IMG submission 184302) | Corn rhizosphere microbial communities from Kellogg Biological Station, Michigan, USA - KBS Corn C6-2 (SPAdes) (version 2) | ecosystem: Host-associated > Plants > Roots > Rhizosphere > Soil ...
TATATGTGATCTACACATCGGGTTCGACCGGCATGCCCAAGGGCGTCGCGGCCATGCACCAGGGCGTGCTCAATTACTTCCACCACGCGTTGCAGCACTACCTGCCGGAAGGCACGGCGGGTGCCGTGGTGACGACGCCATTCAATTTCGATTCGTCCATCACCACGTTGATCACGCCGCTCCTGTGCGGCAAACAACTGGTGCTGCTGCCGGATGAAAACCATCACTGCCTGACGCAACTGCACGAGTACTGCCGGCAGTCCACTCCTTGGTTGTTCAGCATCGCGCCTGCGCACCTCGAGGCGCTGGTCGAGATGACATCCGAATCGCCCAGCCTGACCCCGCATGTATTGGCCATGGGCGGCGAACTGCTGACCTGGAGAGGGCTGCAGAAATTCCGCGAGCGCGTTCTGCCCAACGCCATCGTCTTCAACGAGTACGGCCCGACGGAAACGTCGGTCGCGTGCACGATGTTCGACTGCAACAAGGGCCGCGTCGCCTCGAATGGCGACGGCGTGCCGATCGGCCGTCCAATCGCGAATATGAAGTCGTACGTCTTGAACAACCAACGCGTTCTCACGCCGATCGGCGTCCCCGGAGAACTGTATGCGGCGGGTGTGGGCATTGCGCGCGGCTTCCTCAATCGACCGGAGCTGACCGCCGAGCGCTTCCTGGACGATCCGTTCTCGGATGTTCCGGGTGCGCGCATGTACAAGACCGGCGACATCGTGCGCTGGTTGCCGGACGGCAATCTCGAGTTCGTGAGCCGCAACGACTTCCAGGTCAAGATCCGTGGCTTCCGCGTCGAGCTGGGTGAGATCGAGGCCAAACTGGCGAGCTGCGCGGGTGTCGGCGAAGCCGCCGTGCTGGCACGCGAGGATGCGCTGGGCAGCAAGCGTCTCGTCGCCTATCTATCGGCCAAGGCCGGCGCCATCCTGTCTGCGGCGATCCTGCGCGAGGAACTGGCCGCTCAGTTGCCGGACTACATGGTGCCGGCTGCGTTCGTCGTGCTCGACGCGTTCCCGCTGACGCCGAACGGCAAACTGGATCGCCAGGCCTTGCCCGCTCCGGAAGACAACGCGTTGGTGCGACGGCAGTTCGAAGCCCCTCAGGGCGCGATCGAGGAAGTCCTCGCGGCCATCTGGCAAAAGCTGCTCGGTGTTGAATCCGTCGGGCGTCACGATCACTTTTTCAAAATGGGTGGGCATTCGCTGCTGACCGTGCAGCTGGCATTCCTGATCGAAGATCGTCTGGGTTTCGAAGTGCCGCTGCGCGAGTTGTTCGAGCACGCGGAACTGGACGTGATGGCGCAGCACATCGCGGGGAAGGGCGCGCAGGCCTCACTACCGCCGCTCACACCCGCGCCGCGCGATGGCCGGCCACTGCCGCTGTCGTTTACCCAGCAACGCCTGTGGTTCATCGCGCAGATGGATCCGGTGGCGAGCGCGGCCTATCACATGCCCGCGGCACTGCGCCTGACGGGCAAGCTCGATCGGAGCGTGCTGCAGGCCGCGCTCGACCGCGTGATGGCGCGACAGGAAGGACTGCGCGCGCGCTTCGTCACCGTGGACGGAGTGCCGCACCAGGTGATGGCGCCGGCGGATGTCGGTTTCGCCATGACCGAAAAAGATCTGAGTCATCTCGCGCACGCGGAGCGTGAGCGAGCCGTCGCGGCGGAAGCCGCCGAATCGGCGAGCGCGCCATTCGATCTGGCGACGGGCCCGCTCATCCGCGGACGCCTGTTGCGTCTGTCGCAGGAGGAACACGTCCTCCTGATCTCCCAGCATCACCTCGTCAGCGACGGCTGGTCGGTGGGCGTGATGGTGCGTGAAGTGGCGACGCTGTATGCCGCGTTCAGCGCGGGCAAGGCGGACCCGCTGCCGGCGCTGGAATTTCAATACGCCGATTACGCGGCATGGCAGCGCAAGTGGTTGCAGGGCGAGGAACTCGAGCGACAGATCGATTTCTGGCGCGGACATCTGCGCGGTGCGCCGCCGTTGCTCACGCTGCCGACCGATCGTCCACGTCCGTCGATGCCTGGCTACCAGGGTGGCATGGTGCGGCTGGACATCTCGCCGGAGCTCACAGCGCGCCTGCGGGCATTGTCACAGCGTCAGGGAGTGACGCTGTTCATGACGTTGATGGCGGGTTGGGCGGTGTTGCTGGCGCGACTGAGCAGCCAGCAGGATGTGGTCATCGGCACTCCGGTGGCCAATCGTCAGCGCCGCGAAATGGAGAGCGTGATCGGATTCTTCGTCAACACGCTCGCGCTGCGCGTGCGCCTGGACGACAACCCGAGCGTTCGCGACTTGCTGGCACAAGTGAAGGCGAGCGCCCTCGCGGCATTCAGTCACCAGGAACTTCCGTTCGATCAGGTCGTGGAAGCGTTGCACCCGGTGCGCAGCCTGAGCTACAGCCCGCTGTTCCAGGTCATGCTCGCGATGGACAACACGCCGGACAGCGAGCTTGCCTTGCAAGGCGGCCTGGCGCTGCCCGGTCTGACGTTGACTCCCCTCGCGACGCCACACACCACGGCGCATTTCGACTTGTCGCTGTTGCTGAGCGATGACAACACGGGGCTCACCGGCGAGCTGGAGTACGCCTGCGACTTGTTCGATCGCGCAACAGTGGAGCGCTTCGCGGCGCATTTCCTGACGTTGCTCGATGGCATGACGGCGAACGATGCCACGCGTGTGGCCACGCTGCCGCTGCTGACGCAAGCGGAGCAACGTCGCGTGCTCGTGGATTTCAATGACGTCCCGGCGGAAAAGCCGAGCGACGCGTTCATCCACGAGCAATTCGAAGCCTGCGTCGCGGCCAACCCGGATGCCACCGCGGTGGTCTTCGAGTCGCAATCACTCACCTATGCCGAGCTCAATGCGCGTGCGAACCGGGTCGCGCACTACCTGATCGCCCACGGTGTGCAGGCGGACGACCGCGTTGCCATTTGCACGCAGCGCACACCGGACCTGGTCATCGCCATGCTCGGCGTGCTGAAAGCCGGCGGCGCCTATGTGCCGGTCGACCCGTCGTATCCGATCGAGCGTCTGCAATATCTCCTGACGGACAGCGCGCCGAAGGCGCTGCTGATTCAGCAGGCCCAGCGCGAACGCATTTCGTCCGATTCGATCCCGACGCTGGTGCTGGACGCCTCCAGCGATGAGTTGTCCGCGCAGCTGGCACAAAACCCGGATTCCCGCGGCCTCGGACTCGCGGCGCATCATCTTGCCTATGTGATTTACACCTCGGGTTCCACCGGGTTGCCCAAGGGCGTCATGGTTCACCATGAGGCCGCGCTCAACTATCTGGATCACGCGTCGAGAACCTATCTTCGTGACGACATGGCCGGCGCGCTGGTGTCGACGCCATTCAGTTTCGACGCCACGTTGACCACGTTGGTCACGCCACTGCTGCGTGGCAAGCAGGTGGTGTTGTTGGCGGACGAGAACCATCGCTGCCTGACGCAGCTGTTGGCTTGCTGCCAGCAACCGTCACCGTGGTTGCTCAAGGTGACGCCCGCGCATCTGGAAGCACTCGCGGAAATGGCGGCAACGCCACCGCGGTCGACGCCCCACGTGATCGTGGTGGGCGGCGAACAGCTCACCTGGCGCTGCGTGGAAAAATTTCGCGAGCGCGTTCTGTCTCACGCGGTCATCGTCAACGAGTACGGGCCGACCGAAACCACCGTCGGCTGTACGACGTATGCCAGTCATGCCGGCGACGCGCCCGCATTGGCGAGCGCGGTGTCGATCGGTCGCCCGATCGCAAACACGAAGATGTACATCCTGGACCCGCAGGGCGCTCCGGTGCCCATCGGCGTCGCGGGAGAACTGTACATTGGCGGTGTCGGCGTCGCGCGTGGCTATCTGAATCGCGCGGAATTGACCGCGGCGCGTTTCCTGAAGGATCCGTTTTCGGATGCGCCGTCCGCGCGCATGTACAAGACCGGCGACCTGGCGCGCTGGCTGCCGGACGGCAAGATCGAGTTCCTGGGACGCAACGATTTCCAAGTCAAGATCCGCGGCTTTCGCATCGAACTGGGCGAGATCGAAGCCAAGCTCGCCGCGTGTGCCGGCGTGCGCGAAGCGGCGGTGTTGGCGCGTGAGGATTCGCCCGGCGACAAACGGCTGGTGGCCTATTTCACGGCTGTCGCCGGCACGCACGTGTCCACAGAAGTTCTGCGGTCAGAGCTAAGAGCGCAGTTACCGGACTACATGGTGCCGAGCGTGTTCGTGATGCTCGATGCCTTCGCTTTGACCTCGAATGGCAAGCTGGATCGCAAGGCGCTGCCGATGCCGGACAGCGATGCGCTGGATCGACGTGAATACGAAGCGCCGCAGACCAGCGACGAAGTCGCGATGGCGGAAATCTGGCAGCAACTGCTGGGGGTTGCGCGCGTCGGTCGTCACGACAACTTCTTCGAGCTGGGAGGCCACTCGCTGCTGGCGGCCCGGGTCGTTGCCGAGTTGCGTGCCAGGATGGGTGCCGAACTGGCGCTGCGGTCGATCTTCGAGCGTCCCACGATCCACGAACTGGCTGCCGCCATCGAGCGGGCGCCGCGCACCGCTTGGGAACCCGTGGTGCCGACGCCGCGCGATGGTCATCCGTTACCCTTGTCGTTCGCGCAGCGACGACTGTGGGTCATCGATCAACTGGATCGGGACAACCACGCGTTTCGCAGCCAATACAACATACCCATGGCCTTGCGCCTGCGGGGCAAGCTGGATCGGAAGGCGCTGACGCTGGCGTTGAGCGGCATCGTCGAGCGTCATGAAATTCTTCGCACGGTTTACGCCAACGACTCGGCTGGCGAAGGCGTGCAGATCGTCGAGGCAGCGCACGCGCTCGAAATCCATGTGATGGAGCTGCCCCAGGTACCGCAGGAAGAGCAGGAGCAGCGCGTACACGCGCTGGCTCTCGCCGATGGCGCGAACGTGTTCGATCTGACGCGCGACCCGATGCTCCGGGCGACCCTGGTTCGCCTCGACGAGAGCAATCACGTGCTCCTGCTGAACGTGCATCACATCGCGGGTGACGGGTGGTCGCTGGCGGTGCTCGCACGCGAATTCATGATGCTTTATGCCGCGCACAGCGGCAACGCGTCGTCGACACTGCCAGCGTTGCCCGTGCAGTACGCGGATTTCGCCCAATGGCAGCGGCGGCTACTCAGCGGCGACAGCTTGCAGCGAATGCTGGCGTATTGGACGCAGCAGCTGGCCGGTCTGCCGGTGGTGCACAGTTTCCCGCTCGACAAGAAGCGACCCGAGAAACAAAGCGTGGCGGGTGCGTTGGTCAGCCAGTCGCTCGACAGGAGTCTCGGCGATCGTTTGATCGCGCTCGGTCGTCGCCAGGATTGCACGCTCTTCATGCTCATGCAGGCCGCGTTTTCGGTCTTGCTGGGGCGCTACAGCGGCGAGTCGGACATCGTCATCGGCACTCCCGTCGCGAATCGGCCGGTCGCCGAGCTCGCGCCGATGATCGGCTTTTTCCTGAACACTCTGGTGTTGCGCAACGATCTGTCGGGCAATCCCGGTTTCACGACGCTGCTCGCGCGCAGCAAGGAAATGGTGCTGGGCGCATACGAGCACCAGAATCTCCCGTTCGAGATGCTGGTGGACGCGCTGCGCCCCGAACGAACGATCAGTCACACGCCGTTGTTCCAAGTCATGTTCACGGTGCAGAACAATGACTCCATCGACTTGACCTTGCCGGGTCTGGATGTGCGGACACTCGACTTCGACCGCGGCATCGCGAAATACGATCTCAGCCTGAGCATCGCCGAACACGCGGACGGCATCCGGATCGATTGGGAGTACTGCACGGATCTGTTCGAACGCGACACGATCGTGCGCGTGGCGGAAAACTTCGCGGTGCTGCTGCAGGCAATCGCCGCGGCGCCGGAGACACCGATCGACGAACTGGACTTGCTGGGCGCCGCCGAGCGCCAGACCCTGCTGCGAGCCTGGAACGACAGCGCCTGCGATTATCCGCGCGCGCAACTCGTGCATGACGCATTCGAGTTGCAGGCGCGGCGCACGCCCGACGCGCCTGCCGTGAGCAGCGAGACCGGCAGCCTGAGCTACCGTGAGCTCGACGAGCGCGCCAATCGGCTGGCGCGGTACCTGCGCGATCGCAGCCTGCAGGCGGAGCAGCGGGTTGGAGTGTGCATCGAGCGTTCGCCGGAAATGCTCGTTGCGTTGCTGGCCACACTCAAAGCCGGCGCCGCGTACGTGCCGCTCGATCCTGGCTACCCGCTCGAGCGCCTGCACTACATGCTGCAGGATTCGGGCGCTTCGTGGCTGCTCACGCAGAGCGACGTCCTGCCGATGTTCTCCGTTCCAGCGCAATGCCAGACGTTGTGCCTGGACGACCCGGCTCTCTGGGCCGATCTGTCGGCACTGCCGGCCAACGAAGCTCCCGCGGTGCCCACACTTGGCCCGGCGAATCTGGCCTACCTGATCTACACCTCGGGCTCCACCGGCAAGCCGAAGGGAGTCATGATCGAACACCGCAACGTGATCAATTTCTTCACGGGGCTCGATCGGCGTCTGGGTGTGTCTGCCGCTGCGCAGACGTGGCTGGCAGTCACCAGCATCAGTTTCGATATTTCGGTACTCGAGTTGTTCTGGACACTGTCGCGTGGCCACCATGTGGTGCTGCAGGCGGAACGTCCGATGCCGGTCGCGGAGATCGGCGAGATCGATTTCAGCTTGTTCTATTTCGCGGCCGAAGACAGTCGCGCCACCAACAAGTACGAGTTGCTGCTGGATGGAGCGCGGTTTGCCGACAGCCACGGTCTCGCCGGCGTGTGGGTGCCCGAGCGGCATTTCGCCAACTTCGGTGATCCATTCCCGAATCCGTCGATCGCCGCCGCCGCCATCGCCGCGGTCACCTGCAACGTTCCGATCCGCTCCGGCAGCGTCGTGCTGCCGCTGCACGATCCGATCCGGGTCGCGGAAGAGTGGTCGATGGTCGACAACATTTCCGGCGGTCGCGTGGAGCTGTCCATCGCTTCGGGATGGCACCCCAACGATTTCGTCTTCGCTCCGCAGAACTACGCGAAACGCTACGAGGTGATGAAAGAAGGAATCGACACGTTGTGTCGCTTCTGGCGCGGGGAGGGCATCGAGCGCACCAACGGCGTCGGAAAGCCGGTGACGGTGCATCTGCATCCGAAGCCGATCCAGGCCGCATTGCCGATCTGGATCACGGCGGGTGGCAGTCCGGAAACTTTCCGTTATGCCGGTTCCATCGGCGCCAATGTGTTGACGCACCTGCTGGGGCAAACCGAAGAAGCGCTCAGCGAGAAGATCGGGATCTATCGGCAGGCACGCGCGGACGCAGGCTTCGACGCGGGTCGCGTCGCGCTGATGCTGCATACCTTCGTCGGAGAAGATGCCGAGTCGGTCAAGCGCGTCGTCGAGCAGCCGCTGAAGAATTACTTCCGCCAGTCGTTGGATTTGCTCAAGCCTTTGGCGGAACAGGCCGGTCTGGATGTCCGCACCGATGTCGATGCGCTTTTGGCGCTGGGCTTCGAGCATCATTTCGCGCGCAGCGGATTGTTCGGCACGGTCGAGTCCTGTTGCCGACGGGCGCAGGAACTCCGCCGGCTGGGCATCGACGAAGTCGCGTGCCTGATCGATTTCGGTGTCGAGCATACCAACGTCGTTGAGCACCTGCCGCTGCTGAAGCGGATGCAGTCGAGCCTGCGCCAGCATAGCGCGCAGCAGCGCCTGCTGGCGAAGCGACTGAAGAAATCGACTTCGCCGTTCGAGTTGATTCAGCGGCATCGCGTCACCCATATGCAATGCACGCCCTCCTATGCGCGTGAACTCGTCATCGACGAGGACGGGCGGCAGGCGCTCGGCGGGTTGCGGCAATTGCTGGTTGGCGGCGAAGCCCTGCCCACCGAGCTCGCGAACGCACTCGAGGCCGTGGTGCCGGGCCAGATCTTCAACATGTACGGCCCGACCGAGACCACGATCTGGTCGTCCGTCGCGGAAGTTTCGGGCGGCGATGTGCACCTGGGTGAGCCGCTGGCGAATACCCAGCTCTACGTCGTCAACGGACGACAGCAGCTCACGCCGACAGGCGCGGTCGGCGAATTGCTGATCGCCGGCGACGGCGTGGCGCGTGGCTACTTCGAGCGCGACGCGTTGACCCAGGAGCGATTCCTCGCCAATCCATTCGCGGGCGAAATGCCGGAACACGGTGGGCGCGTTTACCGGACGGGAGATTCGGTTCGTCGCTCGGCCGATGGTCGGTTGCACTACGTGGGGCGCATCGACCATCAGGTGAAGATCCGCGGTCATCGCATCGAGCTGGGCGAGATCGAGAGCACGTTGTCTGCGCATGCGGCAATCGCACAGGTCGTGGTGATCGCGCGCGGCGAGCCCAAACAATTGATTGCGTATGTCGTGCCGAAGGCATCGACCCAGGCAGTCACATCGGATGCGCTGAAGGCCTACCTGCGACAGCATCTGCCGGAAATCATGGTGCCGTCCGCCATCGTGACGCTGGCCGCGTTGCCGCTGACGCCCAACGGGAAAATCGATCGCAAGGCGCTGCCGGATCCCGAGCTCGATGGCGCGCTGCTGGCCGACTACGTCGCGCCACAAAGCCTGCTGGAAAAGGAGTTGTGCGCGATCTGGCAATCCGTGCTGGGCCTCGAGCGCGTGGGCGTCACGGACAATTTCTTCAGCATCGGTGGAGACTCGATCCTCGCGATTCGCCTGATCGCCCGTTGCACGTCGCAAGGCATCCTGGTGACCGTGCAGCAATTGATCCAGCACCAGACCATTCGTGAACTGGCGCCGCATGCACAGCAGGGCCAGGGAGTCATTCAATCGCAGAAAGCGGTCACGGGTGTCCAGGCGTTGTTGCCGATCCAGCGTTGGTTCCTGGGCAGTGACGACGCCATCGATCGCCATCACTACAACCAGTCAGTGCTCCTGAAGGTGACGGATTCGCTGAACGAGGAGCAATTGGCCTCGTGGGTGACCGCGCTGCATCAGCGCCATGACGCTCTACGCCTGCGCTTCACGCAGCGGGACGGCGTCTGGCACGGCGAATATCGCGATTTCGATCCAGCGATGGTGCGGGCGTCGATCGCATTCGAGGACTTGCGAGGCGTGAGCGAAGCGGAGTGGCGCGCGGAAATCGCGCGCACCGGCGAACGCATGCAGGCCAGCTTGTCACTGAGCGATGGGCCTTTGTTCCGGGCGGTGATGTTCGAGGCGGGTGCTGGATTCCGTCGCCTGTTGTTGATCGCGCATCACCTGATCATCGATGGCATTTCTTGGCGCGTGCTGCTGTCGGATCTGGAAGAGGGTTACCGGCAATTGCGCCAGGGACGCGGCGAGGTGACGCTGGCGAAGAAGCGCTCCTCACTGCAGGAGTGGGGCAACTTTCTCGAGCAGCACGCCCGGAGTGAAAGCGTCCGGAGCGAACTGGGCTATTGGCAGGAGCAGTTGGCGGCTTCGTCGCTGCCGGTCGCCGCTGCGGGAGCCGTCGACCAGAGCAATGCGACGACGCGCGTCATTTCGTTCGAGCTCGATGCGGACGACACCGATGCGTTGTTGAAGGCCTGCCATCGCGCGTACCGCACGGAAACGCCGGATCTGCTGCTGGCAGCCGTCCTGCGCGGGTTCCAGCGCTGGGGCGATGTATCGACGCTGCTGTTCAGCATGGAAGGCCATGGCCGCGAACCGTTGAGCGATGGCATCGATCACAGCGAGACGGTGGGCTGGCTGACCAGTCTGTACCCGCTCGCGCTGCGGGCACCGACGACGTCGTCCGTGGGTGACCTCGTCATGCACGTCAAGGAACAGGTGCGTGCCGTGCCCGCGAAAGGCATCGGTTACGGTTTGTTGCGGCATCTGGCGGGAGCGGATGCCTTGGCGCCATCGACGCCTCGCAACGACATCCTGTTCAACTACCTGGGTCAGTTCGATCAATCCGAGGCGGATGGCATCGCTTTCGCCTCGGAATTTGCGGGGCATGCGGTGAGTCCGCGTCGCCGTCGTGAGCACGCTGCGGAGATCACGGCGTTGATCAGCGCCGGCCGCCTGTCGTTCGCCATGGGCTTCAATGGCCTCGAGCAGGACGCCGCGCGCATGCAAGCGTTGCTGGATGAAATCCATTCGGCACTGAAGGAAATCATCTCGCACTGTCGCGAAACGCCGAACGTTCACTACACACCCAGCGACTTCCCCCTGGCCCAAGTCACGCTGCCGCAAGTGCAGCAGTGGCAGCAGACGTACCCGGATCTGCAGCGGCTCTATGCATCCACGGCGATGCAGCAAGGCCTGATTTTCCACGAACTCGTCGCGGGCGGCGCCTACGTGACACAGCTCGATCTGTCGCTGACGGGTGCGCTCGATCAAGCGCTATTCCGCAGCGCCTGGCAACAGATCGTCGAGCGGCACGACATCTTCCGCACGATCTTCGTCGGCGATCGCTTCGTTCAGCTGGTGCGCGCGCATGCGGCCGTGAATTGGCAGGCGTTCGACTGGCGCGACCTCGATGTCGAGCGGCAGGCCGAGAATTTCCTGCAGCACCGCCGGGCGGACAAAAAGCTGGGCTTCGATCTCACCCAGGCGCCGTTGTTGCGCCTGGCGGTCATGCGCCTGACCGACACGCGAACCCGGCTGCTCGTTTCCTATCACCACGCGCTGATGGATGCCTGGTCGCAGATGGTGTTGTTCGACGAGATCATGCATGTCTACCGCACTCTCGTGCAGAAGCGCGCGGTGGAGCTGCCGGCGCCCGTTCCGTATTCGACGTATGTCGCATGGTTGGCGCGTCAGGATCGAGCGGCCGCCCTCCGGTATTGGCAACAGCGTGTCGGCGACGTCCGATCCTCCACCGAGTTGGGTCTGGCCGGCGCATCCGCGCACGCGAGCGCGGTGGAGTGCGACGAGCAGCACATGCAGCTCGGTGTCGAGCTGACGCGGCAACTGCAGGAATTCGCCAAGAACACTCACGTGACGATGCACGTTCTGATCCAGGGTGCCTGGGGCTATCTCGTCCATCGCTACAGCGGCCGCGATTGCATCCTGTTCGGGGAAACCATCTCGGGTCGTCCGGCGACGTTGCCGGACGTCGAACACATGGTCGGCTTGTTCATCAACACGCTGCCGGTACGCATGGATTTCGCGGCGGACGTGGATGTCGTGACGTGGTTGCAGGGTCTGCACCGGGACAGTGTCGAGCGCGAGGCCTTTGCCTATCTACCGCTGCTGGAGATCCAGGCGTTGAGCGATCTCCCGCGCGGTCAGCCGCTTTTCGAAACGCTGCTGGCCTTCAACAATCTGCCGGCGCCCGATGTGGCGCGCACCGAACAAGACCTGCACGTCGAGGCGATGCAAGGTGACGAGCAGACGAACTACGGCCTCACGTTGAGCGCCCAATTGCTGGAGGATCTGTCCTTCCGCCTGACCTACCGGACGGATCAATACGCTTCCGCGACGCTCAACACCTTGCTCGGACATTTCCGGGAAATCCTGAGCGGCATCGCGAACGCACACGGCAAGACGGTATCGCAGTTGCCGCTGTTGACTCGCGTCGAGGAAGAGCAGGCACGCGCGCGACGCCTGACGACTGCGACTCGCCCGGATGCGCCGGGCGCGGACGAGGGCACCGAGGCCTTGTTGGCGGCTCTTCACGAAGGGCCGGTTTACGTTCTGGACACGAAGCTGCGTCACGTACCGCCAGGCGTCACCGGCGAGCTGTACTCCACGCAACCGGACGGCCGTCTCGACCGCACCGGGGAGTTGGCGCGGTGGATAGACGGTCGCCTCGAGTTGCTCGGGCGAGTGCACGACCAGGTTTGCATTCAGGGGCAAACCTTCGGATTGGCGCAGGTACGCCGACAACTGCAAGCCTGGCCGGGAATGCGCGAGACCTGCGTGCTCTGCAGCGGCGACGAGGACAGTGCCCGTCTGGTCGCCTGGCTGGTTCCGGAGCAGATGCCCGAACGCGAACTGGATGCGCTCCAGGTCCTGCGTCGGTATCTGCAGGACCATCTGCCGGACGCGATGGTGCCAGCCGGATTCAAGATGCTCCCGGCGCTGCCGCGGCTGCCGGATGGCCAGGTCGATGTGCAACGGTTGCCAGAACCTCATTGGCTGGAGACGTCGGCATACGTGGCACCGGAGACGCCGACCGAACGAGCGCTCGCTGCCATCTGGCAAGAATTGCTGGAGCGTCCCCGGATCGGCGCGCTGGACAGCCTCTTCGCGTTGGGTGGCAACTCGCTGACCGCCGTGCGGCTCGAGTTCGCCATCCAGGAAAAATTCGGCGTTCAGGTCACCCTGCGTGAGCTGTTCGAAAACGCCCAACTGCGCGCCCAGGCGCTGGTGATCGCGGCGAAAGAAAAGCAGATGCGACAGCCGGCCATCGCGCTGTTGCCGCGCGACCAGCGGCCACTGCCCCTGTCATTCGCGCAGCAGCGCTTGTGGTTCATCGATCAGATGGATCGCAGCAGCAGCGAATACAACATGCCGCTGGCGATCCGTCTGCACGGCCGCCTGGATTTCGACGCGCTCCAGGCAACGCTGGATGCCATCGTCGGCCGGCACGAGATCCTGCGCACGAGCTATCGGGTCACGGAGAGCGGCGAGCCGCATCAAGTCATTCATGCACCGCGCCCGTTGCAGATCGACGTACTGACGGGTACTTCGACGGACGAGGGAGTGCGTGCGCAGGTGGCGGCGGAGGCCACGAAGCCGTTCGACCTGAGTTCCGGTCAGATGCTCCGCGCCAGCATCCTGCGGTTGGGCGACACGGAGCACGTGTTGCTCATGACGACGCACCACATCGCTTCCGATGGCGCGTCGATGGGTGTACTCATCGACGAGTTCGTGCAGCTCTACGGTGCGTTCGCCCGCGGTGGCGGCAACCCTTTGCCGCCGCTGTCGGTGCAGTACGCTGATTTTGCGCACTGGCAGCACGGTTGGCTGCAAGGCGAAACGCTCGAGCGGCAAGTGTCGTACTGGACGCGACAGTTGGCGGGCATTCCTTCCCTGCATGGCCTGCCGCTGGACAAGCCGCGACCGGCGTCGCAAAGCTTCGCCGGCGCAACGCATCGGCGCCCGATCGACCCGGCCTTGCGCACGCAACTGCAGGTGCTGAGTCAGGCGCATGGCACGACGTTGTTCATGACGTTGCAAGCGGCGTTTGCCGCACTGCTGGCGCGGTACAGCAATGGGACCGACATCCTCATCGGCACGCCCATCGCCAACCGCGCGCATCCCGCGCTGGCGTCCGCCATCGGTTTGTTCGTCAACACGCTGGTCCTGCGCAACGAAGTGACGATGGAGAAATCGTTCGCGTCGTTGCTGGAGCAAACCCGCAAGCTCGCCCTGGACGCCTACGAACACCAGGATGTGCCGTTCGAAATGCTGGTATCGGCGTTGCGGCCCGAACGAAGCCTGAGCCACAGCCCCGTGTTCCAGGTGATGTTCGCGTTGCAGGAGAACGTCGATGCCGAACTCGTCCTCCCGGGCTTGCGCGTCGAAACAGTGGACACCGGCTACCAGGTCGCCAAGTTCGATTTGAGTCTCACAATCGACACGACCGCGGATGGATTGCTGACCAGTTGGGAATACTGCGTCGACCTGTTCGAGGCCGACACCATCGCTCGCCTGGCCGAGAGCTTCGAACGGCTGTTGCGCGCGGTCGTGGCCCGGCCCGAGCAGCCTGTGGGCGACGTGCCGCTGATGACGGCTGCACAACAGGAAGCGATGTTGACGACGTGGTGCGGGCAGGTCCCGGCCTATGCGTCGGGTCGTTGTGCCCATGAAGTGTTCGAGGAAGTCGTTCGCGCCCAGCCGGACGCGCTGGCGGTGACCGATGGCCAGCAGTCCCTGACGTATGGGGAGCTGAACCAGCGCGCGAACCAGTGGGCGCACCATCTTGCGGAGCAGGGCGTTGGCCCGGACGTTCTGGTCGGTATCTGCGTCGAGCGTTCAATCGACGCCATCGTCGCCATCATGGCGGTGATGAAAGCCGGCGGCGGGTATGTGCCGCTGGATCCAAACTACCCCTGGCAGCGCCTCGACTTCATGCTGAAGGACTCGGGCGTGTTTTGTCTGCTGACGCAGAAATTCAATGAAGACAAGTTGCGCGACTCGAACGCGCTGCTGCTGTTCCTGGACGCGCCGCCCGAGGCCGTGATGCGGAGTTCGCGGGAGAACCCACAACCGCGCGCTCGGGGTCTCACGTCCCGCAACACCGCGTACATGATCTACACCTCCGGCTCGACGGGTGAGCCAAAAGGCGTGTTGATCACGCACGACAACGTGGTCGTGTACTGCGAAGTGGCGAGACACGACTACGAAGCGAAGGCCGACGATCGCGTGTTGCAGTTCTCGACGCTGTCATTCGACATGTTCATGGACGACTTCTGCAATTCGCTGCTCACGGGTGGCGCTCTCGTGCTGAGGAACGACGAAATCCTGGTCGGGCCCCGGGCTTTCTGCCAGTTCATGAAAGCGTATCGAATCTCTGTCGCGAGCCTGTCTACCGCCTTCTGGCATGAGCTGTGTTACAGCCCAGCAGGGCTTGAAGCCTTGAATGAAAGCGACGTCCGCCTGTTGATCATCGGCGGTGAGGCGATGTCGAAGGCCGCCGTGCGCCAATGGCAATCCGTCGTTTCACCGAAGGTGCGCGTGCTCAACACGTACGGCCCGACCGAATGTACGGTCACGTCCACTTGGTTCAATGTCGAGCGATCCATGGATGGGTACATGAACGTGCCCATCGGACGCCCGACCCGTCATGTACGTGCGTACGTGTTGAACGCCCGTCGCCAGTTGACGGCCATTGGCGAAGAAGGCGAACTGCACATCGGCGGACCCGGCGTCGGCGCGGGATATTTCAACCGGCCGGCGCTGACTGCTGAGCGATTCATCCAGCACACATTCCCGAACGGTGTCGAAGAGCGTCTGTACCGGACGGGCGACCTCGTGCGCTGGAGCAGGGACGGTGAACTGGAATACGTAGGCCGAATCGACCACCAGGTGAAGGTGCGCGGATTCCGAGTGGAAACGGGTGAAGTCGAGGCCGTGTTGCGTCGTCACGCGGCGGTGAAAGACGTCATCGTGGTTGCGCGTGGCGAGCCCGCCCAACTGGTGGCGTACGTGGTGGCGGACCAGCGCGCAGGGTTGGCCGGTGAATGGCGTGCCCACCTTCGCAGTCAGCTTCCCGAATTCATGCTGCCCTCGGCGTTCGTCGTGCTCGATGCCATTCCGCTGTTACCGAATGGAAAGCGGAACCTGAAGGCGCTTCCGGATGTCGGCGCCGAGCACGCCGGCGGTGAAAACTACAAGGCGCCCTCTACTCCCACGGAGGCCCGCATCTGCGCCCTCTGGCAAGAGCTGCTGAAACTGAAGCGCGTCGGGATTCTCGACAACTTCTTCGAGCTGGGAGGTCATTCGTTGTTGGCGACGCGCATGGTCTCGGCGCTGCGTCAGCAATTCGACCTGGAGATCCCGCTGCGAGAGGTATTCAACCTGCAAACGGTTTTCGAGTTGAGCGCCTACATCGATGCGGAGAGCGAGTTGGCGCGTGGTCTGGATGGCGCCGGCGGCAACCCGGCAAGCAAGGAAGGCCGGCATTCGTCCGCCGAGGTTTGGGAGCTGTGATGAAAGTCATTCAGTCCGAATCCAGGCAGAGTCGCTGGTTCATGCGCTTCAAGCGCAACCCTCAGGCAAGGCTGCGCCTGTTCTGCTTTCCCTACGCCGGTGGTAGCGCCGGTTTGTTCGAACCGTGGGGAAGGGCATTCGAGGGCGTCGATGTCGTCGGGGTGCAGTTGCCGGGCCGCAGCAATCGGGTCAACGAAAAGCCGCTCGATTCGCTAAGCGAAATCGTCGCGCAACTCGTCGTCGAACTGCGTGGCCTCCACGATTTGCCTTTTGTTTTCTTCGGGCACAGCAACGGCGCGCTGATCTGCTTCGAACTGGCCAGAGAGCTGCAGCGACGGGGCATTGGTGGCTTGCAATACATCATCCTGTCCGGCAGACGCGCGCCGCACTTGCCTCGTGTGCATCCGAATACATACGACCTTCCGCACGATGCCTTCATCGAAGAGTTGCGCTCCATCAATGGCACGCCTGAAGAGTTGCTCAACAACAAGGAGCTGATGGACTTGTTCGTGCCGATCCTGCGTGCCGATTTCAAAGTGAGTGAGACCAACAAGTACTGCGCCGACATCAAGTTGAAATCGGCGGCATGCATTTTCTGGGGGCGCCTCGACACGGATATCCCAGAGGCGGAGATCCAGGCGTGGCGTGCCAACTTCGAATCCGGGGATATCGAGTTTACGGAATTCTCCGGCGACCACTTCTTCATTCATTCGCAGCAGCAGCGGGTTCTCGAAAGAGTCGGCAAGATCCTCGGCGGTTTGCCGACCGGGCGTGTAGCCAGGGATCTTCGGGAAGCGGCTGGCTGACATGAACTCGTCCTCGGCAAAACGGTTTCGCATTCCAGAACGATCAACCAGAACGGTTTCGAATTCCCCATGACGCCCATCGAAGGTTTGTGTTTGATGCTCATCGGCGCCCATCTGCTCGGCTGGGTGGCCGAGCGGCTGCGACAACCCGCCCTGGTTGGTCACATGTTGGCGGGCATACTGCTTGGGCCGTCCGTGCTGAACTGGATCCAAGCGGGCCCGACGTTCGCCGCGATCTCCGACTTGTCCGTGGTTTTCGTCGTGGTTGCCGCCGGGCTCGAAATGCGCATGCACCACGTGCTCGATGCCTTTCGCGGCAGGAGCTCGTTTGCCCTGCTGGTAGGGTTCGCCATTTCGACCGCCGTGGCAGGCGCGTTCGCCTGGCTCATGGGGATGGCGTTGATCCCGGGGCTCGTCGTGACCTTATGTCTGTCGGTTACGGCGTTGCCGGTCGCACTGCGCATCCTGAGCAGCTTCGGCATGCTCGACACGAGCATCGCGAGATTGGCGATCGCGAGTGCGCTGTTGTCCGATGTCATCGTGCTGATGGTGCTCGGCGTCGTGCTCTCGCTGGTCGCGCCATCGGTCGGGAGTTGGTTGCCAGCCGCGGGGATTTCGATGGGCAAGCTGGTGGCGCTCCTCGCATGCGTCGGGATCTGTCACTTCGCATGCTTGCGTTTGAGTGCGCTGCGCGCGGCTCGCAAAGTCAACTCGAATTACCCCGATACCGTGTTGATCGCGACGCTGCTGTTCACGTTCGCATTCGGCGCGCTCAGCCAGCTACTCGGATTTCACTTTGTGATTGGCGTGTTTTTCGCCGCACTGATGATTACGCGCGACCTGATCAGCGATGTGCACTTCGAGAAGTTGGAGCGCACCTGCGAAGTCATCACCGTCAGCCTGTTCGGGCCATTGTTCCTTGCTTACCAGGGAATCCAGTTTCAGCTGGGTGCGTTGCACAACGCGTCGCTGATGGTGGGGCTGGTACTGGTCGCGATGGCATCCAAACTACTGGGCGGTTACGTGATGGCGCGGATGAAAAATCTGCCGCATCGGGAAGCCCTCGGTGTGGCCGCCATCATGAATGCGCGCGGCGTGATGGAGTTGGTGGTGGCCAGCATCGCCTATCACGCCGGCCTGGTCGATCAGGGGCTGTATTCCGCGCTGTTGGTGGTTGGCATGGTGACCACGGTCATCACGCCGGTGCTGCTGAGGCAGTGGCTGACGAAAAGCCAGATAGCGTAGTTGGCCTTCCGGCAATCAGCCTGCACATGGAATTCGCGAGAACTGGGGAGATCGCATGAGCGAGACAGCACATCACTCGATCGATGAAAAATTCGAGTCTTGCCGACAGTATCTGATGGGGCTGGGCGCCGACAAACTGCTCCACTCCGGGCGGCACTTTCTCGCACATTTGGAAGGAACCTACCGTTTGCTGCGCCGTTGGGGATTGCCCGAACCGGTTTGTTACGGTGGCCTGTTCCACAGCATGTATGGCACCGACGGCTTCAAGCGAAATGCGTTGACCACGGATGACCGGCACGAGGTTCGTGCCTTGATTGGCGAGGAGGCCGAGCGGTTGGTTTATCTGTTTTGTTCCATTCGCCGCATCAGCATGTTCGAAAGCGGAGCTCCCGAGGGCATCCGTTTCCGTGAAGCCGCCAGACGCACCCCTATTGCACAGCATGAGTGGGTTGCCCTTTTGCACATCGAGTACGCGAATACATTGGATCAGTGTCTGGACCTTGGGTTTCTCGGAAAATTCGTGCTGACCAAGCTGGGTCGGAAGTGGATGCATCTCAGGCAGCACCTGAGCACGGCCTGCAACGCCGAACTGGCGCCGGTTTTCGCCAGTCACCGGATATCGCGATTGCAGTACTCCGCCTTTCAGCCGTTGTACTGGGTCCTGCAGAGGCTCTGAGGCGAGACGGCCAGTGCCGGAACGAAAGAGCGCACAAGAACGATTGCGGAGGCAGCACCAGCTGCCTGAAAAGGAAGAGACACGGTGCAAAGCACGGCGGAAATAAAAGAACTGCTGCGATCCCTCATCAGGCAAGGGGTCACAGCAGTTCTTTTATTTCCGAAATTGCTGATCGAAGGCAATTGGCAAGCGCTGAGCGAAGACGTCAAGTCGCTCATCAAGTCCAACAAACGTAGCATCATCGACTTCGTCGAGGCGCGAAAGAAGGCGAAGATTTCGCAGCTGCGCGCTCGCCCCGCCGATGTCGCGCCGGTGCTGTCATTCGCGCAGCAGCGACTGTGGTTCATCGATCAGCTGGATGGCGGCGTGAGTACCCAGTACAACATGCCGTATGCCTTGCGCCTGACGGGGCAGCTGAATCGTGATGCGTTGCAATGG
>Ga0207702_10002178_pt1 | contig 18783 bp, 13 predicted proteins | sample KBSCornC62_FD_184302 | JGI IMG/M metagenome (GOLD analysis project Ga0207702, IMG submission 184302) | Corn rhizosphere microbial communities from Kellogg Biological Station, Michigan, USA - KBS Corn C6-2 (SPAdes) (version 2) | ecosystem: Host-associated > Plants > Roots > Rhizosphere > Soil ...
AACCTTGGCTTTACGCACTGGCTCGATTTGCCGGGCGCGGCTGGTTCGAGCGTTCTTCCCTCCGAAAATTCTCAGCCAAGGTTGCGCGCAGCGAAAAGTGGTTCGCCAACCGTGGCACGCCGATTTTGATTTTCAGCCGTCTCGTTCCCGGTGCGCGGTTGCCGACGTATCTTGCCGCCGGTTTTTTGCGTGTGCCGGCACCCCGCTTCCTGCTCATCACTGGAATGGCCGCGTTTGTCTGGACGTTTGCCATTCTCATCCTCGCGGAAGCATTTGGCGCCCAGTTGGCCAAATGGTTAGGCCATTACAAATCCAGTGGTCTGCTGTTGATTGGTGCCGGATTGATTTTATTCATAACACTGCAATTCCTTCGCCGCGCATTACTGAAATTTGATTCCCGCAAATTTGCCGCGAGCATCGGGCGCTGGCGGCATTGGGAATTCTGGCCGGCGTGGATGTTCTATCCGCCGGTGGCGATTTGCTATCTCTGGCTGGCCATCAAGTATCGGGGCGCGATGCTACCGACGGCTGCGAATCCCGGGATTTTCTCCGGCGGCATGGTAGGCGAATCCAAGATGGCCACGTTGCGTGATCTCATGACCCACAGTCCGGAATTTACGGCGGACGCAGAATTGATCCTGGGTTCGTCGGTGGAGGAGCGGCTGGCATCGCTTCAGGATATTTGTGCCCGGCGGAATATTGGCTATCCCTTCATCTTGAAACCCGACCTCGGCCAGCGGGGCGTAGGCATCAAACTGATTCGCAATGAAGCGCAGGCGCTGGCTTACTTGCGGCAGACCCGCGCGGCGCTCGTGGTTCAACGTTTTGCGGATGGACCGCACGAAGCCGGCATTTTCTATTATCGTTTTCCCGGTGAATCACGCGGACGCATCTTTGCCATCACGGAAAAGATCTTCCCCATTATCACCGGGGATGGGAAATCCACCGTGGCGGAACTGGTCTGGCGCGATTCGCGTGCGCGTTTCATGGCCTCGAAATACCTTAATCGGCTTCAGGCACGAAACGACGACGTGTTGCCAGCGGGCGAGACGCTCAAATTGGTCGAGGCCGGCAATCACGCGCAGGGCTGTATCTTTCGCGATGGCATGCACCTGTGCACACCTGCGTTGGCAGAGTGCATTGACGTCATTTCTCAAAAGGTTGATGGATTTTTCATCGGGCGCTATGACATCCGTTATGCAAATGAATCTGATCTGCGCGCGGGCAGGAATTTCCAGATCATCGAGCTGAACGGCGCGGCCTCCGAAGCTACGAGCATTTATGACGCGCGCAATTCACTTTGGTCGGCGTATCGGACATTGTTCCGGCAGTGGGATCTGGTGTTCGCCATCGGCGCCGAAAACCGTAAGCGTGGCTGCGCGACGACGAAACTCCCGCTTCTCTGGCGCGAATGGCGCAGCTACTCTTTGCTCGCGGCGACGTATCCCGCCGCCGATTGAATCATGTGCACCGTCACTTTCTTACCCCGACGGCGCGGCTATGCGCTGGCCATGAACCGCGATGAAAAGCTGACGCGCGTCAAGGGCCTGCCGCCATCGGAGAAAACAGTCCGCGGACGCACCGTCATTTGCCCATCTGAACCTGGCGGCGGGACTTGGATAGCACTGAATGATTCCGGCATCACGTTCGCGCTCATCAACTGGTATTCCATCACGGCACAAGTGAAAGGCGAGGCCGCCAGTCGCGGCAAAGTTGTCAATGCGGTGAGCGCCGCCGTCACGTTGGGCCGTGCCGATGACGCGCTGGCGGAGTTGCCGCTCAACAAAATCAGTCCGTTCCGGCTCATCGGAGTTTTTCCCGCCCCGAACGGCATTGCCGAGTGGCGCTGGGATTTAAAAAGATTGGTTCGGAAGAATCACCCATGGGAGGCGCAGCAGTGGATTTCATCCGGCTTTGATGAACCGAAGGCGCAGCGCATCCGTAGCGAAACCTTCCAGCGCGCATTGAAACAAAAATCCGCCGGGAGTCTGGACTGGCTGCGGCGGTTGCATCGCTCCCACTCACCACAATCCGGTCCCTTCTCGACGTGTATGCACCGCACCGACGCCGCAACCGTCAGTTATTCCGAGGTGAGCGTTTCTCCAAACGGAGCTTTGCTGGGCTATCATGCCGGATCGCCCTGTAACGGAGCCGCTGCGGTTGCCCCCCCCCATCAATTCAAAATCCCGTTGCTGGCGACGCTCCGAAATGATGAGCCGTAGACGATTTGACTGGTCGGTAATTCACCTGCGCTCGAAAGACGACGTTAGTTCGCGTCGCTCAACTGATGATTCTGCTCGCACTGCACTCCCCGCCAGTGCGGCTCGCACCTCGCGTGCTCATCCGGTCAGCATGAACGCGCTCGGTTTTCAGGAGAATTCAACGGCAGCGTTCTGAGATATCGTAGCGGCTCCTCGGTAGAGCCGCATTTTGAAAAACATTAATGCGGCGCTCTACCGAGACGCCGCTACGCTGGTTGAGGAAATGTTTGGGGCGTTGACCCAAGGGTAGCGCGTGCCGCGCAACCCTGGGTTGATGGATGGAATCCAGTTGGGATTGAAGTGAGTTAGAGCAAATTCGGTTTCAACACAACCATGGTGAACGCTTAACCTAACTTTTCGTCGCTGTCCGCAAGAAATCGAACGTTCGTTGCTGTAAGATTCATCACGTAGCGCGCAAACTCTTCTGATACGTCAGTGGGTTGAGAGCCTTGCCCGTGACCGCTGGTTCTATTTCTCGCAGTCGGCACACCCGATTCCAAAGCCGTTCGCACTGCGGTTAAGTGGCTCTCCAAAAACACGGGAAAAAGACCGTTGTTTTCGCAAGCTTTTATCAATGCACTCGCCGTGTCTCGCGTAGGGTTATACGTCCATCCTCGCTTGTCACAGATTGCCTTCATTGTGCTTTCAAATGCTTTCAAGCATTCGTTGATGCACTCCTTGAAGCGACCGTGACGGAAATGGTCATGCGCGCACAAAAATTCTTGGTTTGCACCCGCAAGGTGACTTTGTTGCAAGACTTGAAGAGCGGGAGTGACAATCTCCGAGTGTGTGAACTGGCTTTCTTGTTTAATGATTTCACCCTGCCAGTATTGGTAGCCTACATTGTTTTCCCGAAAGCGCGTATTCAACTCGTCAATCATGTCGGCTGTCCTTGGAGCGCGCGCAAAAATATCATCGTTCCATGCGTTAAAAGTGCGATGAACCATTGCTTCCATCGTGCGAAACACAATTTGGACAATGTCCACCGCTTTTGAAACGTCTTCGACGTTCAAAAAGTATTCAATAACTGCTATCTCATGCGTAATGCTGCCACTGCTGTAAACTGGAATGGAAAGCAACCGATGTTCTTCGCAAAGAATCTTGTAAATTCTTTCGTAAGCCAAAGGGGCGCCGCTGCTAATCCTTTCATTCGCCGCGAATCCCTTTTCCCAAATATGCACGATCTGATTACGAAGCCCTTCTGGCAGTTCGTAAGACAGAGCTTCAGGACTTTTGTTTCGATGAACTCTTGAAAACAGATTCATGAGATACGCTCAAAGCTGCACGGCTCGATTTACAACTTCAAATCCTTATCCGTCACCGCGCCTTCGCTGGCGCTGGTGACGTGGGCGGCGAATTTGGCGAGCACGCCGCGCGGGTAACGCGGGGCGGGTTTCTTCCATGCTTTCTTGCGCTTGGCCAGTTCCTTCGCGGGCACGTCGAGGGTGAGCGTGCGTTTCACGGAGTCGAAGATGATCGTGTCGCCGTTCTTCACGATGGCGATCGGGCCGCCGACGTAGGATTCCGGCGTGACGTGGCCGACGACGAAGCCGTGGCTGCCGCCGCTGAAACGTCCGTCGGTGAGCAGCGCGACGTCTTTGCCGAGGCCTTTGCCCATGATGGCGCTGGTGGGCGCAAGCATTTCGCGCATGCCCGGTCCGCCTTTCGGTCCTTCGCTGCGGATGACGATGACGTGGCCGGCTTTGACGGTGCCGTCGAGAATGGCTTTGAGCGCCTTTTCTTCGCCTTCGAACACGATGGCTTTGCCGGTGAAGCCCGTGCCTTCCTTGCCGGTGATCTTTCCGACCGCGCCGGTGGGGGCGAGGTTGCCGTAGAAGATGACGAGGTGGCTGTCTTTCTTGATGGGATTGTCGAGCGGGCGGATGATCTGCTGGCCGTTCGGATACGGTGCGACGCCTTCAAGGGTTTGAGCCATTGTTTGACCGGTCACCGTCACGGTGTCGCCGTGGAGCAATCCGGCGTCGAGCAGCGTCTTCATGAGCGGACGGATGCCGCCGATGGCGACGAGCGCGCTCATGCTGTATTTGCCGCTGGGTTTGAGGTCGGCGAGCACGGGCACGCGTTTGCCGATGCGCGTGAAGTCGTCAATGGTCAGCTTCACCTTCGCGGCGTGCGCGATGGCAAGCAGGTGCAACACGGCATTGGTCGAACCACCGAGTGCGATGACGACAGTGATGGCGTTCTCAAACGCTTTCTTCGTGAGGATGTCGAGCGGCTTGATGTCTTTACGGAGCATGTCCACGACGGCCGCACCGGCGCGGCGGCAATCGTCCATCTTCGCGGGCGAAATGGCGTTTTGCGCGGAGCTGTTGGGCAGACTCATGCCGAGCGCTTCGATCGCGCTGGCCATGGTGTTGGCGGTATACATGCCGCCGCATGAGCCCGGTCCGGGAATCGCGCAGGATTCCACGGCGTGCAATTCTTCGTCGCTGAGTTTGCCCGCGGCGTGCTGGCCGACCGCTTCGAAGACGGAAACGATGTCGAGGTCTTTGCCAACGTTCGGTGAATTGGCGGGCGCGGTGGCGGCGGTGAGGCAGCCGGGAAGAATTGTGCCGCCATAGACGAACACAGCCGGGCGATTCATGCGGGCGATGCAGATCATCGCGCCGGGCATGTTCTTGTCGCAACCACCGATGGCGACGTAGCCGTCCATGCCGCCGCAGCCGACGACGGTTTCAATCGAATCTGCGATGACTTCGCGCGAGACGAGCGAATACTTCATGGCTTCGTTGCCGTTCGAGATGCCGTCGGAAACGGTGATGGTGTTGAAGACGATCGCTTTGCCGCCGCCGGCGTTCGCGCCTTTCTCGGCTTCGAGCGCGAGTTTATCAATGTGCATGTTGCACGGCGTGACGTTGCTCCAGGTGGACGCGATGCCGATGATGGGTTTCTTGAAATCTTCCTCAGTGAAGCCGACGGGATACAGCATGGAGCGCGCGGCGGCGCGATGCGGTCCGTCGAGGAGGGAACTGGAAAAGGGGCGGATGTTGATGGCTTTGTTGGCGGCGGATTTCTTTTTCATCGGACGGGAATGCTGCCAAAGAAATCAGAAATTCCAAGCACCAAGCTGAAAAGCGAAGCAACCCGCCTGAAGTTTCAGGCGGGTTGAACTTGGGGATTAGCTGAAGCTCTCAATCGTCGCTTACGCTTCTCCGGGAACGGGCCACACGTCATCTTTCGGCGCGATGACCTTGCCGGTCTCAAAGTCAGCCGGGTTGGGCGAGAGCGCGAGGTTGAACCACGGCGATTCGGCATTCGTCGTCAGATCGCTCCAGCGCACCATCTGACCGGTATAGGCGGAGATGCGGCCCATGATAGCGGTGAGCGTGGATTCGGCAATGCGGCGGGCGTCATTGATCGGTTGGCCGCTGACGATGCTTTGCAACAGGTCAATGTGCTCCTGCACCTGGCCGTTTTCATGCGTCTTGAATTCAGGAATCTTGAGCGTGTCGAGTTTGGCGGAAGTGATCTTGCCCGAACCAAAGCAGCTACCGTCGGTGCCGATGAAATTTTCACTGACGCTGGTGTAACAACCGCTGACCTGACGGCACATGCTATGGATGTGACAATCCTCGCCATAATTAAAATCCACGCTGAAGAAATCGAATTGGTCGCCGGTCTGCCGGCGGGCGCGGCCACCGAAACCGATGGCGGACTGCGGTGTGCGGCCGATGAACCAGTTCGCGACGTCAATGTTGTGAACGTGTTGCTCCACGATGTGGTCGCCGGACATTTCGGAAAAGCTGGTCCAGTTGCGCACGAGATAGCTGGCGTCGCTTTCGCCCGCGTCGCGGCGTTTGAACCATAGTTTGCCGCCGCACCAGCTCACTGTGCCGCCTTTGATCTTGCCGATGGCGCCGTTCGCCACGGCAAATTGATTGCGCAGGTAGCTGCCGGTGTGACGACGCTGGGTGCCGGCCACGACCGCCAGCCCCTTGGCCTTGGCAACGTCGCCGAGGGCCATGATTTTGCGTGCGCCGACGGGGTCCACCGCGACGGGTTTCTCGATGAAACAATGTTTGCCGGCGGCCAGCGCGGCTTCGAGATGCGTCGGGCGGAAAATGGGCGGCGTCGCCAGAATCACGATCTCGACCGGCTGCGCGAAGACGTCGTGATAGGCGGTTGCGCCGGAAAACGTGCGTTCCGTCGGGATGCCGTGCTTCTTGGCGGCGCTGGCCGCGCGCTCGGGGAAAAAGTCCGCCACGGAATAAATCTCAATTTCGATGCCCGAAGCTTTCCCGGCCTCGAGGATATTTTCCATCGCGCCACTGCCGCGTCCGCCGCAGCCGACGACGCCGACCTTAAATTTTTTGCCCGCGTCCTGCGCGCGGAGGCTGAAGAGGGGAGTCGCGGCGATGACGGTGCCGGCCAGGGCGAGGTGATTGATGAAATGGCGGCGGCTGATGGGTTCGGGTGTGTTCATGATGTGTGTTGGTTTCAGAGGCAGACCCGTGGTCGTGGGCCTGCGTTACAATTAATTTTGGTGTGCGCATAAAATCGGCTTTTATGATGCGCCAAGTCAAGCCACGCGTTTTCAAGCTTGCCTCATTCCGCCGGCACGTGTAGCAGCTAGGCATGAAATTCATTTCTCCTTCGATTCGCAGCGCCGTGTTCGCCTCAGCCGTCGTGCTGGCGACTGGGTTTGCTCATGCCGCCGAAACCGTTAAGCCGCTCAAGGCGTTGCTGGTCATCGGCGGCTGCTGCCATGATTACGCCAATCAGCAAGTGATCCTCAAGCACGGCATCGAGGCGCGTGCGAATGTCGTCGTGGACGTCATCTATTCCGCCGACAGCAATACGCATCCCGCGCTGCCGATCTATGGTCATCCCGATTATGCCAACGGCTACGATGTGGTGATCCATGACGAATGCGCGGCGGATATTAAAGATCCCGCGATTATTCAAGGCGTGCTCAAGCCGCATCAGGACGGCATCCCCGGCGTGAATCTGCATTGTGCGATGCACAGCTACCGCTTCGGCGAATTCACCAAGCCGGTCATGGCGGGCGCTGACAATTCGCGCTGGTATGAATACCTCGGTCTCCAATCCAGTGGCCACGGCCCGCAGGAGCCGATTGCCATTACCTTCACCGACAAGACCAACGCCGTCTCCACTGGTCTCGCCGACTGGACAACGATTCGCGAGGAGCATTACAACAACGTGCAGATTTTCCCCACCGCTCACGCGCTCGCGCACGGCACGCAGGTCATCAAGAACAAGGCCGGCGAACCGCAGCGGACGAATGATTTTGTGGTCGCGTGGGAAAATATTTACCAAGGCAAAACCCGCGTCTTCTCCACGACCATCGGCCACAACAACGAAACGGTTGCGGATGCGCGCTATCTAGACCTCGTCACGCGTGGAATGCTCTGGGCTTGTGACAAACTGGACACCGACGGCAAACCCAAGCCGGGCTACGCCGCGAAGTGATCATTACTTCTTTGGTCTCGGCGTTTTGACGTCGAGGTTTGTCGCAAGATCGGCGGCCGTTGCTTCGGAAGCCACGCCATCCTTGGGCACCTCGACTTTGGCCGTCCACAGAATTCCGTTGAGCACGAGCTTGCGCATGTTCGCGTTCGCCCAGTTCCTGTGGAAATGGCCGCCGGTGAATCCGAAGCCGCGTCCGCCATACGTATTTTCAAACGCCCACGCCACCGTCTGCGGCTTGCCTGCCGCCACTGCCGCGCGCACAGCGGGATTGCCCTCGTGCAGGCCATCGGGGCGGCTCATGGTGGATGACGGTGGAACCGCGGTGAGGATGGGGGTAACACCTTTCATTCCGTCCGCGAAGCGCATGTTGAAATACCATTCGTCCCGTAGAGTAAACGGCTGCACGCCGCGAGTGATGGGATGCTTGGGCAAGGATGTGAACTGCGCTTCCCAAATGGGATTCACCGACCAGTTGATCTCAAAACAGCCACCGAGCCACGCGAGAAATTCTTTTTCACCCTTCGCCGGCGTCGGCTCCACCGCGTAATGAAGGCACGCGAGTCCAACCCCTTTTTCCATAAGCGCGCCAAGAGTTTTGAGATGGTCGTCCTGTAACGCCGGATGGCCGTCGCCGCCGTCGCTGTAAATCACAATCGCTGCTGCGTCATCCAGCACGGCTTCGTTCGTCGGCCATCCGCCGGCAATCTCCACGACCTTGAGGCCGGGAACGGACGCCAGACATTTTTGGAACATCAACAAGCCGGCGTTGTGTTCGTGTTCGCCCGGACCGTGGCTGGCTTTGCCGGCGATGAGGACGATTTTTTTATCGGCGGCGAACGCTTGGGCGGTTACGAACAACGACAGCAGCGTGAGGGCGAGGAACAGTTTTTTCATGGGGTGCGCTTGGAGTTTACGGCAGCAAAGGTTTTCTTCAAGAACTTCACGCCGTCGCGGGCGATCTCGTCGCGGTTGGGCTCGATCTTTCGCCAGATGGCGGCGGCGCGGGCGATGACTTTCACATCGGTCGTGAAGGATTCGATGACCACCGCGCCTTGATAATTGATGTCGCGCAAAGCCTGGGCTGCACCGCGCCAGTCCACGTGGTCGTTGCCGGGCGTGCCGCGATCACTCGCGCTCGCATGAAAATGCCCGACGTGCTTGCCCGCGCGCCGGATGGCGGCGACGGGATCTTTCTCCTCGATGTTCATGTGAAACGTGTCGAGCAGGAGTTTCAGCGCCGGATTCTTCACGTCCGCGATCATTTGCAAGCCTTGCTCCACTGTGTTCATAAAATCCGTCTCGAACCGGTTGAGCGGCTCCATGCAAATAATTTTCCCGTGCGCTTCGGCGTAGGCGCAGATGGTTTTCAAATGACCGCGCACGGTGCGCCATTGCTTTTTGTATTCCGCCGCCGGCACGGCATCTGCGCGGCCGGTCGCCGAATAGAGCGGGCCGATCACAATATTTGTGCCCAGCACGCCGGCGATGTCCACGAGCTGCTTCATGTAGGCAATCGTCGCGCGTTGCTGTGCCGGTGTGCCGCGCAAATCCCGCGATGGCGGGAAGCACGCGCAAACGGAGGTGCAAATCAATTTGTGCTGGTCCAATTCCGCGCGCACGAATAGAGCGTCGAACTTTTTCGGGTCTTCCACCGCGATTTCCACACCGTCAAAACCCCACGCCTTGAACTGCCGGAAAAGTTTGGTGCTCGCATTCGTGAACGGCGAAGTGAACAGGAACGTGTTGATGCCGAATTTCATTTCGGCTTACGCGTAACCAATCCGCCTTGGCGTATCAAGGGGGAAATCGAACCGATGTCAGATTGTCAGCGAGGAATGCCGGCTGCGCTCGCATTGGTGACCGAAGCTGCTTTCAAAATTTCTTCAACGATGGCGTCCGAAAGATCGCCGCCGGTGGGGAAAACCGTCTGTAAATGACCGGCGGCATCAACGATCAAGGTTCGAAAGTCGTGATTGAAGATGCCGTTGGTGGATTCGTAGGTCAGGCCGGATTGCCGGGCGAGTTCGCCGATTTGTTCCGCTGGGCCGGTCAGGAAGCTCCAGTGCGCCGGGTCGGCCTGATACGATGCGCCATAAACCTTGAGCATTTCGGGAGTGTCGAAGGTGCTGTCGAACGAGATGGAAAGAAAATGCCAGTTGGTCGGCGCGTCGGGTCGTGCGATGAGCTTTTGGGTGGCGGCCTGAAAATTTTTCGAGAGGCGCGGACAATATTCCGGGATCGGGCAGCGGGTGTAGAAGAACGTGATGGCCAGGGCGGTTCCGCGAAAATCGTTCAAGCTGACGGCTTGTCCCAGTTCGTTCGTGAATTTGTAATCCAGCAACGGATGGTGCGAGCGGGCGGTTGCGTTCATCTCCCGTGGCGGGGTGGCAGGCGTTTTGATTTCCGGCAAAGCCACCTTTCCGGTTTTAACGATGTGCTGCACCCAGCTATTGGTTTCGGTGACGAACAGTTGAAAGGCAATTTCATCGCCGCGTTTCAAACCGGCCATTTCTGCGGAGGTTCGGACCCGGAACGGCATGGTCATGGCGGGCATGTAATTGGTGATCGTTTCGTGGCGGATGACGAGGGTTTGTTCGGCCGGCCGGACTTCCTGCACCACACCGCGAGTTGCGAAACACAGGACGCTGCCAGCGTCTTGGTTTGAAGCGGGTGGCAATTCGGCGGATCGGACACCGGACAAGCTCAGTATCCATAAACTGAACGGCAATGCGCTGGTGAAAAGTCGCCATAACCACTGAGAGTTCATATTGATTCGTTAAACACAGTTAAACCAAACGGCGGCCCGCTTACGGATTGGGCAATCTTCCGACGCGATAAAAGCCGGGGCTGGTCGTCGCGTTCGTGTCGGCAAAATTAGCGGGATTGGCGGCGGCGGTATTCGTCGCCAGCGTCAGCCAGTCGGCGACGAGCAAATTGGTCGAGCGCTGGATGACATATCGTAACCCAACGTTGGCAGCGTAACTGAATTGAAAATTGCTCGCGGAGGTCCTCGCTGGTGCGCTGATGGTGATCGTCACCGGTGTGACGACGGAAAGGGTAACTGCGTTCGTGGCCTTGACGCCGAGATTATCGGTGGCGATGGCGGAAAGGGTGTAGCTGCCGGCGGCGAGGTTGTTGGTTGTGGCAGAGTAGGGCGCAGCGGTCTGATTCGTTACCACGACGGAACCGACGAGGAATTGCACGTTGGTGACGGAGCCGTCGTCCGTCGCCGAGGCTTGAATGGTCAGGTTGGCGGGCGCGGCCAGAACGGTGCCAGACGACGGGTTGGTGATGGTGACGACGGGCGGTAAATTGGGCGCACTGACGATGATGGAGCCGGTCATGCCAAAACCGGAGTGAAGTGAGCAGAAATACGGGAAGGTGCCCGCCGTATTGAATGTATTGGTGAACGCAAACGGGTTGGGATGGAGCCCGGAATCCCAAACGCCCGTGTCTGTCGTGGAATGTTGATTGACGGTGTTATTCCAATTCCACACCACCTGATCGCCGGTGGCGATGTTCGTCACGGCAGGAAAAAAGGCCAGGGCATTGCCATTGGCGATGCCAATGGTGACGACTCTGGCCGAACAGGTGGCCAAGCTGCTCCAGTTTATTAAAGCAACCGCCGCCGCGGTGATCAGAACTCTTTTAGATTGGAATGCAATATTCATCTGCATTTAAGAGGAGGCAGAATGAAATTTGTTCCCAACAAATCACGGCACCGCCAGCCGGTAGAACACGCTGCCGGTGGACTGGTCCAACGGAATGACAATGTGATTGGTGGCGGCCGAGCCCGGCACGGTAATCCAGTTCGCGCTGAGCCCGGCGCTCAGGCTGTTGGTCTGCGTTTCCAAGTGTCCCGCGATGGTGGGCCAGGAGATGTCCAGCTGGTTGCTGTTCCGCGAGAAGGCCAGACGCAGGGCGACGAGTTTGTAAACGATGCCGCCGGTGCCGTTCGCCGAGGTGTTGGTCACCAAGGCGTAAAGCTCGCCATCAGCATCTTCGCCGAAGCCGTGCACGGTAAGGCCATTCGGCAAAATTGCCGAGCCGCCAAACTGCACCAGCGGAAATGCCTTGATCAGGCCCGTCTGTAGATCGGCGTAAAAGATACGGCCGTTTGCTCGCACCGGCGAGGGCACCAAAGCTAGGTCGCCAAAAACATATTTTCCGTATAACTCCGGAATGGCGGTGCCGCGATAGACGAAGCCGCCAGTGATCGAGATGCCTTCGTTGTGGTCGTATTCCAGTGTCGCCATGGTGCCGGTGATCGGATCTGTCAGGCCGGCCGGACTGCCCGGGCTGCGATTTCCAGGCGGTGCCCCGATGGTGCCAACCGGACCGGCTGGACCGTTCGTCATGTTGAAAAGGAAATCGCCTTCTTTGATCGCCCAGCCGTAATTGCCGCCAAGAACGATGCGATTAATCTCCTCAATGTTATTCTGGCCGACGTCGCCTTCAATCAAATCACCATTTGCGCGGTCGAAAGAAAAGCGATAGGGATTGCGAAAGCCGTAAGCGTAAATTTCCGGCACCTGGCCAAGTCCTTGGAAGGGGTTGGTCGTGGGGATGCGATATTGGCCGTTGCTGCTGATCGGGTCAGGGCTGCCGGGCGTCAAGGCCGGATTGATGGGGTCGAAGCGCAACATTTTACCGAGCGGAGTGCTTAAGTTTTGAGCGTTGCCGCCCGGCACGATGTGGCTGGGACCGACATCGTTGGCATTGCCGCCATCACCCAAAGCCAGATAGGCGTAGCCGTCCGGGCCGAAGGTGATCGTGCCGCCGTTATGATTGCCAGCGTTCTTGCCGAAAGAGATGACCTCCCGGCGCGAGTTTAAATCAACCACATTGGCGTTGGTGGACGAAATTTTCCATTCATTGACGACGTTCTTGTAGTTGTTCGTGACCCCGTTGGGACAGACGTAAGTGGGCGTTGTCGAGGGCGGTATCAATTCACTGTTATAGGTGTAGAGCGTTTGATAGCCGGGGCTGGCCGGATTGTTAAAACCAGGATGAAAAGCCAGCCCGAGCAAGCCGCGTTCGTCATTTGGATTAGTTGCGACCAGCGGCGGCTGCACGCGGCTCTGGATGTCCAGGGCTGGATCGGGCAGCAAGGTTCCGTCCTGAATGATCCGCAACAAGCCGCTCTGCTCCACGACGAACAGCCGGTGCGTGTCACCCGGCGGGCTGATGGCATAATCGGGCGCGGCCAGGTTGGTGGCGACGGGCTGCAGAAGGATGTTGACGGTTCCATTGGAAATCGCCGGCAAATATCGGGCAATGATCACATGAACCGGAGCCGAAGTTGTCGTGATGCCAAGGTCATCCTTGGCCACGGCGGTCAAGGTGTTCGTGCCCAGCACAAAGTTGCCCGAGATGGCTGTGCCCGAAAAATTGTAAGGTCCGGCGGCAAAACTGCGCAGTAACACAGTCCCGTTGAATAGCTGAACGTTTGTCACGGTGCCATCGGCATCACTGGCGGAGGTCTGGACAGCCACGGTGTCGGTATTTCCGAAGACAGCGTTGTCCGCAGGATTGGTAATGGTAATGCTGGGCGGCGTATTGCCCCCCAGGACGGTGACGCTGCCGGTAAAACCGTGGACGGTGCAGGAATAGGGGAAGACGCCGGCGCTGTTAAAAGTATTGGTGAAGGTGTGGCCGGTGTTGAATAGTCCTGAATCCCACAATCCGGGTGTATCGCTGGTCGTGGTGTGAAAATCCGAAACCCACGTCCATACCACCTGGTCGTTGACGGCGATGGTTACATCGGTCGGATTAAAGTCGAATGGCTCAATATCCACGTTGAACACCGCCGCAACGGCGCCCGCAGCCGACACCATCGCCAGCGCGGCCGACAGAAGCAACACCCGCAGCCGGGAGGACCCCATGCGGCGGACAGCTTTAATTGGCAAGGCGATCGGAAACGATTTTTTTGGCGAGAAATTTTTTGATTTCATAGGCTTGAATGGTTGCTGGTTTCATGCGGACGACTGACAGACTATTGCCGGTGCGGTGGCATCTCCCGCAAACCCGGCAAATCATGGTTCCATTCAATGTGAGTGACGAGGCCGGATTTTGTTCCCGGGATTTTTATCCCGCATTTCACGGGAACAAATATTGCCGTGTTGCCTCTTACTGGTAATGATTTGCCATGGCTGACGGCATGGACTTTGAAAGTCTGGTGGCTTGTTATTACGAGCCACTCTATCAATTTGCCTACAGCCTCACGCGCGCCGAGGCGGATGCCTGCGATTTGACGCAGCAGACGTTCACGATCTGGGCCACGAAAGGCCATCAATTACGCGACACCTCCAAAGTGAAAACCTGGCTGTTCACCACGCTCCACCGCGAATTTCTCGCTTCGCGGCGCCGGCAGACGCATTTTCCGCACACCGATCTCGAAGCGGCGGAAACCGAACTGCCCAGCGTCCCGCCGGTGGCCGTGAGCGGAGTGGATACCGCGCAGGTGTTGGATTCACTCGCGCGGGTGGATGAAGTTTATCAATCGCCGGTCGCGCTGTTTTATTTGCAGGACTGTTCCTACAACGAAATTGCCGAAATCCTCGGCGTGCCGCTGGGCACCGTGAAGTCGCGCCTCGCACGCGGCATCGGCCAGTTGCAAGTGCTGCTGGCGCGTGACATCGCCGCCGGCCAAAATCCGCCACCACCAACTTTGTGAACCGCGACGAAGCCAAATATATATTGCTGCGCTACCGCCCCGGAACGGCGGACGAAGCGGATTCGCAGGTGGCCGAGGCGCTGGCGCTGGCGAAGCAGGACGCCGAGCTGGCGGGCTGGCTCGAGTCGTCTTTGGTGCAGCAAAAAGTCCTGCGCGAAAAATTCCGGCAGATTTCGGTGCCCGCCGGGTTGAAGGAGCAAATCATCTCCGAACAACGGGCGAAGGAACGCCGCTGGTTTTACCGCAGGCCAGTTTTGTTCACGGGGATGGCCGCAGTGGTAACATTATTGATTTTGCTGGCCGCCTGGTTTCCATTTCGTCCGCCAGAAAACACCCTGGCGATTTATCAGAATCAAATGGCCGGGCTGGCGCTGCGCGGCTACAGCATGGATTTGGCGACGAACGACGTGGTGCCGATCCGAAAGTATTTCACGCAAAACTCGGCTCCGGCGGATTTCGCACTGCCCGCTTCGTTGCAAAATGCCGAGGTAACCGGTTGCGCCGTTCAGAGCTGGCAGGGCGCAAAAGTTTCCATGGTTTGTTTCCGCACCGGCAAGCCGCTGCCTCCGGGGGCGGCGGGCGATCTGTGGTTGTTTGTCGTGGATCAAACCACCGTGGCTGGCGCGCCTTTGGATGATTTGCCGCGCTTCGCCAGGGTGAATCAACTGAGCACCGCCGTTTGGGCGAAAGGTGGAAAACTCTATCTGCTCGGCACCACGGGAGACCAGGCCGAGCTGCAGAAATATCTTTGAAGATCAATCGGTCTGACGCTTCTGCCCGACGCTCATGTGGCTGATCAGCCAGTTGAAGTCAGCCACGGCATCCGGTGGATTGGCGATGATGGCGATGGGAAGATTAGCGGCGAACGGAAGAGCAGGGCGGATGGTGGTTTCTTTCACCCAGCGATGCAACGAGCTATGGCCATCGGCATAGGAAAATGCGGCGGCGCGGTTGTGATACGAAGCCGGCAGGTCAAGCCATTGGGCGCTGGCCACGCTGGGGCTACCATAGGCAACGCCGTAATAGCCCTGCGGCGCCTTGTTCAGAAAATAGCCGTCCCCCAAGCTGTCCGGATGTTCGTCCAGAAATACAAAAATATCCGACGGCTGCGGAATCTGGTTAAACTTAAAAAACTGCGTGTAGCCGGGATTGTTGATATTGCCGCCGCTGGCGGAAAACACGCCGGCATTGCCCACCATGGCATTCATGGAATAACTCCGGATGCGCGCCGTCCAGCCGGCCTGTCGTTGCTGCGCGCTCAGGACGTGATCCGAGGGACACCGGTAAATGCTGGTGACGCCACTGGCATACGCTCCCAGACTGGCTTCCGTGATGGTGGCGGTATTAGTGTTGTCCGAACTTAAATCCCACGTCATGACATTGTTGACCCAGTTGAGGTTGGTGCGGGAGGCGGTTCCGGTCATTCCCAGATTGTAAGGCAGGATTCCCTCGTGATCATCGGCATACAACTGCCAGGCCAGCGTCAACTGACGGGTGTTGTTCAGGCAATAGATGGCGCGCGCCCGCTCCTGCGCTTTGGATAAAGCCGGCAACAACATTGCCGCTAAAATGGCGATGATCGCGATCACCACCAACAGCTCAAGCAGCGTGAAACCAGCCGGCCGTGGCCGACGGTTATTCACTCTGGCGGTTGAGGGAGCCTGAACAATCATGACTTTTGGAAAATCGAGCTTGTTAGGGGATTCTTACGACAATTTCCCGTCCGTGTCAAAAACGATGCGGCCCGGGAATTGACCCAACTCCGATGGCTGGGGGTTAATTTGCCGGCAAATCGCCGGAGTTTTAATTTGAAAAGTCCGCTGTGGTCAGACACACTTCGGTCTCCGGTGGAGAGATGGCTGAGTGGTTTAAGGCACACGCCTGGAAAGCGTGCGTAGGTAACACTACCGTGGGTTCAAATCCCACTCTCTCCGCCAGTTTCAATCTTTCGTGGAGGGCTTTCCCGGATTTTCCTTTTGCCGCCGCCGACATTTTGAGTGATGCTCTCCCCAGTAGGGACTTTCATAAGGCTCCAGCCGAACACAAACCACATGCTCATGTTAAAAATAATTGTCGTATCGCTGACGCTTTGCCTGCTGGCCACCGCCGCTGAGGCTCAATCCCGGAAATTCCGCGTCAATGATCCCGCGGTCGCCAGTCGTCTGCTGGCTCAAGGCGGCAAGCTCATCGCCGACTATGGCGCGTTCCAAATCATCGAAGCCAGCGCGACCAGCGCCGCCGGGGAATCAAATCGCGTGGAATCAGCGGAGGAAGACAATTTCATCGAACTGCACGCCGCTCGACTGGACACGCGGACGCCCGCTGCGAGGTCATTGCGCAAAGCCGTCGCACCGAAATCAGGGCGTCAATTACATCTCGTGCAATTCGTTGGGCCGATCAAACCGGCCTGGCGCGCGGATTTGGAGCAGACCGGCATGCGGGTCGTTACCTACATCCCGCAAAACGCATATCTCGTTTACGGCGGGGCAGGGGCGCTGACGCAATTGCAGGCGTGGGCGGCGACGAATTCACTCGTGCAGTGGGAGGGCGTTTACGCGGATGAATTCAAAATCAATCCGGCCGCACGCACGACCAATGCCTTCGGCCAGGCGCGCTGGCCGGGCACGACGACCTTCGCCATCCAACTCGTGGACGACGCCAGCGCCAACAGCAACACGCTCGCGCAAGTGGATGCCCTCAAACTCTCGCCGGTGGAACGCGAATCGCGCGTGCTTGGCTACTTGAATCTGTTTGTCGAACTGCCGCCGGAACGCTTGGCCGAACTGGCGACGAATGCCGATGTGGTGTCCATCCAGCCGTATTTTCCGCGCAAGAAATTTTGCGAGCGGCAGGCGCAGATCATGGCGGGCAATCTTTCCGGGAACGTGCCGAGCGGCCCTGGTTATCTGGCCTGGCTGGCGGGCAAGGGCTTTACGCAGGCGCAATTTGATGCGTCGGGTTTTGTCGTGGATGTGAGCGATAGCGGCGTGGACAACGGCACGACTTCGCCGAATCATTTCGGCCTGCATGTTGGCGGCACTAACGCGTTGCCCGGTCGCGTGGCGTATGCGCGGCTCGAAGGCACGCCGAATAATGGCAGCACGCTTCAGGGCTGCGACGGCCACGGTAATCTGAACGCCCACATCATTGGCGGCTACGATAATTTGTCCGGTTCGCCCTTTGCCGACGCCAGCGGGTATCATTACGGTCTGGGCATCTGCCCGTTCGTGAAAGTCGCCTCCTCTGTGATTTTTGATCCTGATACGTTCACCTCGCCGAATTACAACAACCTGATGTCGCGGGCGTATCGCGATGGCGCGCGCGTGAGCAACAATAGTTGGGGCGCGGACACGGCGGGGGCTTACGATTCCGACGCGCAAAATTACGATGCGCTCGTTCGCGACGCGCAGCCGGCGGTTTCATCGGTGCCGGCGGCCGGCAATCAGCAAATGGTCATTGTGTTTGCGGCGGGCAACGCCGGTTCCGGTGCCGGCACGGTCGGCTCGCCCGGCACGGGAAAAAATATTATCTGCGTCGGGGCTGGGGAAAATGTGCAGGCCTTTGAAGGTTCGGATGGCAGCGGTGTTTCTGACACCGGAGCCGACAGTGCGAACGACGTCATCAGCTTCTCCAGCCGTGGACCCTGCGACGACGGACGTTTCAAACCCGATTTGTGCGCGCCCGGCACGCACGTCAGCGGCGGCGTGGCGCAGGCCGCCAATCCCTCCGCCACCGGCACGGCCATCGCGTGTTACGATGGCACCGGCGTGAGCGGCGGCGTGAATTCAATTTATTTTCCGTCGGCGGGCCAGCAATTTTATACCGCCAGTTCCGGCACCAGCCATTCCACACCGGGCATCGCCGGCGCGTGCGCGTTGCTCCGTCAGTATTTTATCAATCAATCCCTGACGCCGCCGAGTCCCGCGATGACCAAGGCGTATCTCGTCAACTCCACCCGCTACATGACCGGCACCGGCGCGGGCGGCACGTTGCCATCCAACAGCCAGGGCATGGGCGAAGTAAATCTGAGCACGGCATTTGACGGCGTTTCCCGCGTGTTGCATGACCAGCTCCCGGCGGACAAATTCACCGCCAGTGGTCAGGCGCGCACTCTCAACGGCGTGGTGGCGAACAGTGCCAAACCCTTCCGTGTCACGCTGGCATGGACGGATGCGCCGGGCAGCACCACGGGCAATGCCTACAATAACGATCTCGACCTCACCGTCACCGTCGGTGGCAACACCTACAAAGGAAATGTTTTCTCCGGCTCCAACTCCATCACCGGCGGCACGGCGGATGCCAAGGACAATTTGGAAAGCGTCTTGATTCCGGCCGGTGTGAGCGGTCCCTTCACGGTTACGGTCACGGCGGCGAATATCAATTCCGACGGCGTGC
>Ga0207702_10002183_pt1 | contig 18745 bp, 8 predicted proteins | sample KBSCornC62_FD_184302 | JGI IMG/M metagenome (GOLD analysis project Ga0207702, IMG submission 184302) | Corn rhizosphere microbial communities from Kellogg Biological Station, Michigan, USA - KBS Corn C6-2 (SPAdes) (version 2) | ecosystem: Host-associated > Plants > Roots > Rhizosphere > Soil ...
CGGTGGTATGCATTTCATCGAGAAGCACGCCTGGATCGGCGCGATCGCGGCGAACTACCACCTCGGCGCGGACGGCATCTCGATCGCGCTGATCCTGCTGACCACGTTCACCACGGTGCTGGTCATCGTCGGCGCGTGGGATGCGGTGCACGACAAGGTCAACCAGTACCTGGCCGCGTTCCTAGTGCTCGAAGGCCTGATGATCGGCGTGTTCGCCGCGATGGACGCGCTTCTGTTCTACGTGTTCTTCGAAGGCATGCTGATTCCGATGTTCATCATCATCGGCATCTGGGGTGGTCCGCGGCGCGTGTACGCCACGCTGAAGTTCTTCCTCTACACCTTCTTCGGTTCGATCTTCATGCTGATCGGCCTGATCTACCTGTACCTGCACGCGAACAGCTGGGAACTGGCCGACCTGGCCAAGCTGCCGCTGTCGAGCCAGGAGCAGGCCTGGCTGTTCTTCGCATTCCTGCTCGGGTTCGCGATCAAGGTGCCGATGTGGCCGGTGCACACGTGGTTGCCGGATGCGCACGTCGAGGCGCCGACCGGCGGTTCGGTCGTGCTGGCAGCGATCATGCTGAAGATCGGCGGCTACGGCTTCCTGCGTTTCTCACTCCCGATCGTGCCTGACGCCTGCCAGGAATTCGCCTGGGTGATCCTGGCGCTGTCCCTGATCGCGGTGATCTACGTCGGCTTCGTCGCGCTGGTGCAGGAGGACATGAAGAAGTTGATCGCTTATTCGTCCGTGTCGCACATGGGCTTCGTCACGCTCGGCACGTTCATCGCGCTCGCGCTGGTGCGCTCGACCGGCAACAAGGACGCGGCCTACCTCGGCGTGTCCGGCGCGATGGTGCAGATGATTTCGCACGGCTTCGTGTCGGGCGCGATGTTCTCGTGCGTCGGCGTCCTGTACGACCGCGTGCACAGCCGCATGATCAAGGACTACGGCGGCGTGGTGAACACGATGCCGTGGTTCGCCGCGTTCTGGGTGCTGTTCTCGATGGCCAATTGCGGACTGCCCGGCACCAGCGGTTTCGTCGGCGAGTTCATGGTCATCCTGGCGAGCTTCGCCGCGAGTCCGTGGATCGCGGCGGGTGCGGCGTTCACGCTCATCATCGGCGCCGCGTACACGCTGTGGCTGGTCAAGCGCGTGATCTTCGGCACCGTGACGAACGATCACGTCGCCCATCTGAAGGACATCAACGCACGCGAAGCGGTGCTGCTGACGGCGTTCGCGGCCGGTACGCTGCTGTTCGGCATCTGGCCGCAGCCGCTGACGCACCTGATGGATTCCTCGATCAAGCAGATCGTCGATCAACTGATCGTGACCAAGTTCTGAGCGCAAGCACATGACGAATTTCAATCTTCACGACCTGGTCCTGCTGCTGCCCGAGGACTTCCTGCTCGGCGCGGTCTGCACGATCCTGCTGGTCGACCTGTTCCTGAAGCCGGGACAGCGCGGCGTCACGCATTGGTTGTCGCTGTTCGCGCTGCTCGGCACCGGCGCCGTGATCCTGGCGGATACGAATCCGGACACGATCGCGTTTTCCGGCGCCTACGTGCACGACCACGTCGCGATGATCCTGAAACTGTTCATACTCGGCGTCAGCGCCGCCGTGCTCGTGTTCGGCCGCGGCTACCTGCGTGCGCGCCAGCTCGATATCGGCGAGTTCTACCTGCTGATCCTTTTCTGCGTGCTCGGCATGCTGCTGCTGGTTTCCGCCGGCAATCTGGTCATGGTGTACCTGGGCCTCGAGCTGTACGCGCTGTCGTCGTACGGCCTGGTCGCGATCAACCGCGATTCCGGCGTGTCGTCGGAGGCGGCGATGAAATACTTCGTACTCGGCGCGCTCGCCTCCGGCCTGCTGCTGTACGGCATGTCGATGATCTACGGCGCGACCGGCACGCTGGATCTGGTCGCGATCCACAAGACGGCAGCGCTGGCGGCGGCCGGGCGCTCGTCGCACGACGTGATGATTCTGTTCGGCGTCGTGTTCATGGTCGTCGGCATCGGTTTCAAGTTCGGCGCGGCGCCGTTCCACATGTGGATGCCGGACGTTTACCAGGGCTCGCCGACCGCGGTCACGATGTTCATCGGCTCGGCGCCCAAGATCGCCGCGTTCGGCATGGCGTACCGCTTGCTCGTCGGCGGGCTCGCCCCGGCGCACGCGCACTGGGGCGAAATGATCGCGGCCCTCGCCGCGCTGTCGCTCGGCATCGGCAACGTGGTCGCGATCGCGCAGACCAACCTGAAACGCATGCTGGCGTATTCGACGATCTCGCACGTCGGCTACCTGCTGGTCGGCTTCGCCAACGGCACGCCGCTCGGTTTTGCCGCGTCGATGTTCTACGCGATCTCGTACGCCGTCATGACCACGGCAGCGTTCGGCATGATCCTGCTGCTCGCGCGCGCCGGCTTCGAGGCCGAAGAAATCGACGATTTCAAGGGCCTCAACCAGCGCAACCCGTGGTATGCGTTCATCATGCTGCTGACGATGGCGTCCCTCGCCGGTATTCCGCCGCTGTTCGGATTTTTCGCCAAGCTCCTGGTCTTGCAAGCGGCGATCTCCGCCAACATGTACTGGCTCGCGGGCGTCGCGATCGTGTTCGCGATCATTGGTGCGTTCTACTATCTGCGCGTGATCAAGGTGATGTACTTCGACGCGCCGACGGACGGCACGGTTCTGGCGCTGCCGAAGGATTTGCCGCTGCGCTGGTTGCTCTCGATCAACGGCCTCGCGCTGCTGATTCTGGGCCTGTATTGGGGCCCGCTGATCGGCTGGTGCTACCGCGCGTTCGGCCTCGCGTCCTGAGGCCGGCAGCGCGCGCGGCAGCCGCGGCACCGTGTCGAAAGAGATATTCGTTCTTGCGGGGAATGTCGATTCTCCGCTAGAATGCGCGTTCAGCCGGTGCGGGGTGGAGCAGTCTGGCAGCTCGTCGGGCTCATAACCCGAAGGTCGCAGGTTCAAATCCTGCCCCCGCTACCAACACCGGAAACAGGGGCTCCGTTACAGGAGCCTTATTTGTTTTCGGCGACGGATCGGCTGATGCTTTTCGAGCGCAAGGATTGCGCGTTGCCGGTGTCTGGACACGATACAACGGCGGACTATGGAAGGCCCTAGGGCCTTTTTTTGTGCCCGAAAAACAATGCGGCAACAGCAACTGGATTCTAGAAAAGTGCGGTCATGGACGGACACTTATCGATCGCACAAATAAACACGCGGCCATGGATGGACGCTTTTTTGAGACACGCGATCAGGACGATCGCACAGGTAAATACATGAGAAACGAGGAACTGACAGCGTTATTGGAACCCGTGGTAGCGGACCTGGGACTCGAATGCCTCGGCGTCGAGTACAGCCCGTCGCACGGCAACGGTCTGGTGCGCGTCTACATCGATGCGCCGGATCGGGCCGTCACGGTCGACGATTGCGAGGCGGTGAGTCGCCAGATTTCGGCGACGCTGGATGTGAACGATCCGATCCAGGGCCGCTACACGCTGGAAGTTTCCTCGCCGGGTCTGGACCGTCCGCTGTATACGCCGGGGCATTTCGAACGCTTCGTCGGCAGTGCGGCGAAAGTGGAGCTGAACCTGCCCTTGAACGGGCGGCGCCGGTTCCAGGGTCCGATCAAGGCAGTCGACGGCGCGACGATCGTGCTGGAACAGGATGGCGTCGATGTCGCGATCGCGGCGGGCAACATCCAGAAAGCGAAACTGGTGCCGGATCTCGATCCGCCGCCGGGCAAGGCGAACAAAGGTAAAAAGCAAAAAATTGCAAAGTAACGTAGCGGCGTCGCGGCCCGGAACGCCGCACGCGCAAATCGTCCGGTCGCGGCGACGCGGCACGGGCCAGTCAACGAGTACAAAGCCATGAGCAAAGAACTTCTGCTAGTCGTCGATGCCGTCGCCAACGAAAAGGGCGTGGCCAAGAACGTGATCTTCGAAGCGATGGAAGCGGCGCTCGCCTCGGCGGCGAAAAAACGCTACAGCAGCGAAGACGTCGCCACGCGCGTCAGCATCGACAAGCAGAGCGGCGAATACGAGACGTTCCGCCGCTGGGAAGTGGTGCCGGACGACGTCGTGATGGAATCGCCGGACCGCATGATCCGCATGATGGACGCGGTCGACACGCGCCCGGACATCCAGGTCGGCGAGTTCATCGAAGAGCCGATCGAAAACCCCGAATTCGGCCGCATCGCGGCGCAGGCCGCGAAACAGGTGATCGTGCAGCGCGTGCGCGAAGCGGAACGCGCGCAGGTCGTCGAGGCGTACAAGGATCGCATCGGCGAGCTGATCACGGGCGTGGTCAAGCGCGTCGAGCGCGGCAGCATTTATCTGGACCTCGGCGGCAACGCCGAAGCCTACATCCCGCGCGACCGCGCGATCCCGCGCGAAGCGGTGCGTGCGGGCGACCGCGTGCGCGGCTACCTGTACGAGGTGCGTGCGGAACAGCGCGGCCCGCAGCTGTTCGTGTCGCGTTCGGCGCCGGAATTCATGATCGAGCTGTTCAAGCTTGAGGTGCCGGAAGTCGGCCAGAACCTGGTCGAGATCAAGGGTGCGGCGCGCGATCCGGGCGATCGCGCCAAGATCGCCGTGGTCGCACACGACCATCGCACCGATCCGATCGGCGCCTGCATCGGCATGCGCGGTTCGCGCGTGCAGGCGGTGTCGAACGAGCTCAACGGCGAACGCATCGACATCGTGCTGTGGAACGAGAATCCGGCGCAATTCGTGATCAACGCGATGGCGCCGGCCGAGGTGCAGTCCATCATCATGGACGAGGAAAAGCACTCGATGGACATCGCCGTCGCCGAAGACAAGCTGTCGCAGGCGATCGGCCGCGGCGGCCAGAACGTGCGCCTGGCGAGCAAGCTGACCGGCTGGCAGCTCAACGTGATGACGCAGGACCAGGTCAGCGCGAAATCCGAGGCCGAACAGGTCGCGGCGCGCCAGCTGTTCCAGGACAAGCTCGAAGTCGACGCGGAAATCGCGGCGATCCTGGTGCAGGAAGGCTTCACCACGGTCGAGGAAATCGCCTACGTGCCGAGCGCCGAGCTGCTCGCGATCGAAGGCTTCGATGAAGACATCGTCGAGGAGCTGCGGGCACGCGCGCGCGACGCGCTGCTGACCGAAGCGCTCGCCGTGGAAGAAAACATCGAAGACAACAAGCCTGCAGAAGACCTGCTCGAAGTGCCGGGCATGGACGAATCGACCGCGTACGCGCTGGCGCAGCACAAGGTGATCACGCGCCAGGACCTGGCCGATCTGGCCACCGACGAGCTGGTCGAATTCGCGATCGACGGCATGGACGAAACACGTGCGCGCGATCTGATCATGGCCGCGCGCGCGGAGAAAGCGGCCTGATGCGTCGAACGCAAGCGGGTGCCGTGTTGAGTTTAGGAGAATGAACAGACCATGTCGGACGTAACCATCAAGCAACTCGCGGGCGTGCTCGGCATGGGCGTGGACAAGCTCCTGGTCCAGCTGGCCGAAGCCGGCATGAAATTCTCGAGCCCGGACCAGGTCGTCTCGAGCACGGAGAAGGTGAAGCTGCTCGGCTTCCTGCGCCGCACGCACGGCAAGGCGGAGAAGGAAACCGAGGACACCGCGCCGCGCCAGATCACGCTCAAGCGCAAGACGGTGAGCGAGCTGACCGTCAACCAGGGCGCCGCGCGCGGCAAGACCGTGAACGTCGAAGTGCGCCAGAAGCGCACCTACGTCAAGCGCAGCGCCGTGGGCGAAGACCACAGCATGGATGCCGAGCGCGAAGACGCGCTGAAGAAGCTGCAGGAATCGCAGCTCAAGCGCGAAGCCGAAGAGCACGCGCGCCAGGATCAGGAACGCCGCCGCCAGGAAGAAGAAGCCAAACTGCGCGCCGCCGAAGACGCGCGCCGCAGCGAAGACGCGCGCCAGCGCGCCGAGGCCGAAGCGAAGTCCACCGCCCCGTCGGCGCCCGCGCCGGCCGCGGAAGCGCGCAGCGACAAACCCGCCGGCGCGGCGGCGCCGCGCAAGCCGCACGAGGCCCGTCCGCGTCCGGCTGGCGAAGAAACGCCGGCGGCGGCACACAAGGCGAAACAGAAACACGGCTCGCACCGCATGCGCGAGGATGGCGAAGACGACAGCGGCCCGCGCTATTTCGGCGCAGAGCTGCACTTGTCCGATGCCGGCCACGCGCGCCGCGGCGCCGTCAAGAAAAAGCCGAAACGCCAGATCGAAGCGACACGCGCGGGCGGCAGCTCGCACGGCTTCTCCAAACCGGTGGCCCCTATGGTGCGCGACGTTCCGATCGGCGAAACGATCCTGGTCTCCGACCTCGCCGCGAAAATGGCGGTCAAAGGTGCGGACGTGGTCAAGGCACTGTTCAAGATGGGCGTGATGGCGACCATCAACCAGGTCATCGACCACGACACGGCGGCGCTGGTGGTCGAGGAACTCGGCCACAAAGTGGTCAAGGCCGAAGAAAAGAACGCGGAGTCGGAATTGTCCAAGGTCGAAGTGCAGGGCGACAAGGAAACGCGTCCGCCGGTGGTCACGATCATGGGCCATGTCGACCACGGCAAGACCTCGCTGCTCGACTACATCCGGCGCACGAAAGTCGCCGCGGGCGAAGCGGGCGGCATCACGCAGCACATCGGCGCGTACCACGTGCAGACGCCGAAGGGCGTGATCTCGTTCCTGGATACCCCGGGCCACGCGGCGTTCACCTCGATGCGCGCGCGCGGTGCGAAGCTGACCGACATCGTGGTGCTGGTGGTCGCGGCCGACGACGGCGTGATGCCGCAGACGATCGAAGCGGTGCAGCACGCGAAAGCGGCGCACGTGCCGCTGATCGTCGCGGTCAACAAGATGGACAAGCCCGAGGCGCAGCCCGACCGCGTCAAGCAGGGCCTGATCCAGCAGGAAGTCGTGGCCGAGGAATTCGGCGGCGACACGCAGTTCGTCCCGGTGTCGGCCAAGACCGGCCAAGGCGTGGATCAGCTGCTCGACGCGATCCTGCTGCAGTCGGAAGTGATGGAATTGAAGGCGGTCAAGAACGGCCTCGCCACCGGCGTCGTGGTCGAATCCAGTCTGGACAAGGGCCGCGGCCCCGTCGCGACGGTCCTGGTGCAGCAGGGTACGCTGAAGAAAGGCGACTTCCTCGTGTGCGGCGTGGAATACGGCCGCGTGCGCGCGATGTTCGACGAAGCCGGTCAGCAGACCGAAAGCGCGGGTCCGTCGATCCCGGTGCAGTTGCTCGGATTGTCCGGCGTGCCCGACGCGGGCGACGACTTCGTCGTGGTCGAGGACGAGCGCCTGGCCAAGCAGGTCGCCGCGGAACGCCAGGCCAAGCGCCGCGAGACGCGCCTGATCAAGCAGGGCGTGCGCCTGGAAGACGTGATGTCGCAGATGGGCCAGGGCGAAGGCCAGCGCGTGCTGAACCTCGTCGTCAAGGCCGACGTGCAGGGTTCGGTCGAAGCGCTGCGCGATTCGCTGACCGCGATCGGCAACGATCAGATCAAGGTCAACGTGATCGCGTCCGGCGTCGGCGGCATCACCGAATCCGACGCCACGCTGGCGTCGGCGTCGAAGGCGATCGTGATCGGCTTCAACGTGCGCGCCGACGCGGCCGCGCGCAAGGTGCTCGAAGCGGCCGGCATCGACCTGCGCTATTTCTCGATCATCTACGACGTCATCGATCAGGTGCGCCAGGCGGCGACCGGCCTGCTCGGCACGGAAGTGCGCGAGGAGATCATCGGCGTGGCGCAGGTGCGCGACGTGTTCCGCTCGTCCAAGTTCGGCGCGATCGCGGGCTGCATGGTCATCGAGGGCGTGGTCAAGCGCAACAAGCCGATCCGCGTCCTGCGCGACAACACCGTGATCTTCCAGGGCGAACTCGAATCGCTGCGCCGCTTCAAGGAAAACGTCGACGAAGTGCGCAACGGCATGGAGTGCGGCATCGGCGTCAAGCAGTACAACGACGTCAAGCCGGGCGACCAGATCGAGTGCTTCGAGCGCATCGAGGTGCAGCGCACGCTGTGATGATGAGCAGGGGCGAGCGGCAGGGCGGGATGCGCGCGGGCGAAAACCCGTGTCGATCGTCGCCGTGGTCGGGGCGCGATTTATCGCGCCCGCCTTTGCAGGTGTATCCTCGACTGGAAAGCGGGCGCGATAAATCGCGCCCCACGGATCTCAAATGCCTTCGCAATCCTTCTCCCGCGCCGATCGCCTTTCCGCCGAATTGCGCCGCCTGATCGGCACGATGGTGCACCAGGCCGTGCGCGATCACGCGCTGCCGTCGGTCAGCGTGTCGGACGTGGAAGTGACGCGCGATTTCGACGTCGCCACGATCTACGTCACCGCGCTGCTGCCGGACACGTCGAAGGAAGCCGTCGCCGCCTTGAATGAGATGGCGAAGGATTTCCGCCGCGAACTGTCGCGCACCATGCGCGTGCGGCGGGTGCCGGAACTGCGTTTCCGGTACGACGATTCCGTCGATCGCGGCGAGCGCATCGATGCGCTGCTGAAGGGCAAGCCGTAGCGATTTTCTTCCTCTCCCATCGGGAGAAGGTGGCGCGCAGCGCCGGATGAGGGTCCGGCTCGCCTGAACGCTCCCCACCACGCCGGACCCTCACCCGACGCGCAGCGCGCGCCGACCTCTCCCGGTGGGAGAGGTGAACGAGCCAAGCCCAGCGCCACGCAATGAAACGCACGTTTCGACCCATCAGCGGCATCCTGCTGCTCGACAAGCCGCCGGGCATGAGTTCGAACCAGGCGCTGCAAAAGGCGCGGCACCTGTTCGAAGCCGAAAAGGCCGGCCATACCGGCAGTCTCGATCCGCTCGCGACCGGCCTGTTGCCGCTGTGTTTCGGAGAAGCCACCAAAGTCGCCGGCCTGCTGCTCGGTGCGCGGAAGGCATACCGGGCCGAACTCGAACTTGGCGCGACTACCACGACCGACGACGCCGAAGGCGAGGTAATCGAGCGCCGGCCGGTGGCCGTCTATGACGCCGCCGCGCTCGACGCCGCGCTCGCGCCGCTGCGCGGCCGCATCGTGCAGGTGCCGCCCGCGTATTCGGCAATCAAGCAGGGCGGGGTGGCGCTGTACAAGCGCGCTCGCCGCGGCGAGACGGTGCAGGTGCCGCCGCGCACGGTCGATGTGCAGGCGCTGGATCTGCTCGAATACGCCGGCGCGCGTGTGGTGCTGAATGTCGAATGCGGCTCAGGGACCTACGTGCGCAGCCTGGCGCGGGACTTCGGCGCCGCACTGGGCTGCGGCGCGCACTTGACCGCGCTGCGCCGGTTGTGGGTGGAGCCGTTCCGCGAACCGGCCATGCATACGCTGATCGAACTGGCCGACATCAAGGCTGCCGAGGGCCTGCCCGGTCTGGACCGCCTGTTGTTGCCGCTGGCCGCGGGCCTGGCGGCATTGCCGCGGCTGGCGCTGGCGCCCGAACAGGCCCAACTCCTGCGGCAGGGTCGACCTTTCGTACAAAAAGAATTGAAAAACCTGGAAATCTGCTGCGCGTTCGAGCCCACGGGCCGGCTTGTCGCCCTGGTCCGGATCGACGCGCAGGGCGAGGTCCGCGTGAGCCGCGGATTCAACGATTGAAACGCGTGGTGCGCTGCACATCGGTCCGGAATCGGGTTACAATAAGTGGCTTTGTTCCTGCCCCGTCGTTTCGCGCGGGGTTTCTGACGCGGATCGCGCTTGCCAGCTCCCGACACGAGTCGCGCTTACCGGGCTGATCCTCGCCGTACGTAACACCTCACGAAGGCCAATTCACATGTCGCTCACCGTTGAACAAACCAGCAAAGTCATCGCGGACTACCGCCGCGCCGCCAACGACACCGGCTCGCCGGAAGTCCAGGTCGCCCTGCTTTCCGCACGCATCGAACACCTGTCGAAGCATTTTGCCGAACACGACAAGGATCACCACTCGCGTCGCGGCCTGCTCAAGATGGTGAACCAGCGCCGCCGGCTGCTGAACTATCTCAAGAACACCGACAACGGCCGTTACAAGACGCTGATCGAGCGCCTTGGAATCCGTCGCTGATTTTTTGGTTTGTTTGTGCGTTCGTTCCTGAACGCGAAGAACACGAAGCGGCCATCCGTGGCCGCACTTCTCACAAACGCTCGCTTCTGCTTGCGACAACGAATTTAGGAGCCACCACGTGGCGAAAGTAACCAAGTCGTTCCAGTACGGAAATCATCAGGTCACGCTGGAAACGGGCGAAATTGCCCGCCAGGCCTCCGGCGCCGTGATGGTGTCGATGGACGGCACCGTGGTGTTGGTCACCGCGGTGGCCGCGCCGAAGCCGCGCGAAGGGCAGGATTTCTTCCCGCTCACCGTCGACTACGTTGAAAAGTTCTACTCCGCCGGCCGCATTCCCGGCGGCTTCTTCAAGCGCGAAGGTCGCCCGACGGAAAAGGAAACGCTGACCTCGCGCCTGATCGACCGCCCGGTGCGTCCGCTGTTTCCGGAAGAGTACAAGAACGAAGTGCAGGTCATCGCGCAGGTTGTGTCGCTCAATCCGGAAGTCGACGGCGACATCCCGGCGATGATCGGCGCCTCCGCCGCGCTCAGCCTCGCCGGCATCCCGTTCAAGGGCCCGATCGGCGCCGCGCGCGTCGGCTACGTCAACGGCAAGTACCTGCTTAACCCGACGGCAACCGAATTGGCCACGTCGGACCTCAACCTCGTCGTCGCCGGTACGGCGAACGCGGTGCTGATGGTCGAATCCGAAGCGAAGCTGCTGTCGGAAGACGTCATGCTCGGCGCCGTCACGTTCGGCCACCGCGAGCTGCTGAAGGTCATCAACGTCATCAACGAGCTCACGGTCGAAGTCGGCACCAAGCCGTCGTCCTGGACCGCGCCGCCGAAGAACGACGCCATGATCGGCGCGCTCAAGGAAGCCGTCGGCACGCAGCTCGTCGGCGCCTTTGCGATCCGCGACAAGCTGCAGCGCCGCGACGCGATCGCCGCCATTCGCACGTCGACGATGGAAGCGCTCAAGGCACGTGCCGAAGCCGAGAACTGGCATCCGGCCGAAATGGCCAAGGAGTTCGGCGAACTCGAATACCGCACCCTGCGCGACAGCGTGCTCGCCACCAAGCAGCGCATCGACGGCCGCGCGCTCGACGGCGTCCGTCCGATCAGTGTGCGCGTTGGCGTGCTGCCGCGCACGCACGGTTCGGCGCTGTTCACGCGCGGCGAAACCCAGGCGCTGGTCGTGGTCACGCTCGGCACCGCGCGCGACGCGCAGATCATCGACGCGCCGGAAGGCGAATCGAAGGACGCGTTCCTGTTCCATTACAACTTCCCGCCGTTCTCGGTCGGTGAAGCCGGCCGCTTCGGCGCGCCGAAGCGCCGCGAGATCGGTCACGGCCGTCTGGCCAAGCGCGGCGTGCAGGCGGTCAAGCCGAGCGTCGAGCAGTTCCCGTACGTGCTGCGCGTCGTGTCGGAAATCACCGAGTCCAACGGTTCGTCGTCGATGGCGTCCGTGTGCGGCTCTTCGCTCGCCATGATGGACGCCGGCGTGCCGCTGAAGGCGCCGGTCGCGGGCATCGCGATGGGTCTGGTCAAGGAAGGCGACAAGTTCGTCGTGCTGTCCGACATCCTCGGCGACGAAGACCACCTCGGCGACATGGACTTCAAGGTGGCCGGCTCCGCGGAAGGCATCAGCGCGCTGCAGATGGACATCAAGATCGACGGCATCACCGAAGAAATCATGCGCGCCGCGCTGGCGCAGGCGAAACAGGGCCGCCTGCACATCCTCGGCGAGATGAACAAGGTGATCTCGAGCTCGCGCGCGGAAATGAGCGAATACGCGCCGCGCCTGATGACCATGAAGATCCACCCGGACAAGATCCGCGAAGTGATCGGCAAGGGCGGCACCACGATCCGCGCGATCACCGAGGAAACCGGCGCGACGATCGACATCAGCGACGACGGCACCATCGTCATCGCGTCGGTCAGCCGCGACGCGGCCGAGGCCGCCAAGGCGCGCATCGAGCAGATCGTGTCCGACGTCGAGCCGGGCCGCATCTACGAAGGCAAGGTCGCCAAGCTGATGGACTTCGGCGCGTTCGTCACGATCCTGCCGGGCAAGGACGGCCTGGTGCACGTCTCGCAGATCTCCAACGAGCGCGTGGAAAAGGTCTCGGACAAGCTGAAGGAAGGCGACATCGTCAAGGTGAAAGTGCTCGAAGTCGACAAGCAGGGCCGCATCCGCCTGTCGATGAAGGCCGTGACGGAGGAAGCGGGCGCGGCTTGAGGCCACGTTCGCGCCGCGTCATGCGGCTGTCAAAAAAAGCGCGCTTCGGCGCGCTTTTTTGTTTTTGGGCGGGCACGAAAGCCGCTGCAGTGCGAAATTCAAGCGAGCGCGGCATGGCCTATGCATCGCCCTCGCGCCCGCGCAAGAAACCGGCTCAACCGGTTTCTTATTGCGCTCGCAACTGTAAATATTGACAGGGGGCGCGTATCGCGGCCTAAAACCCCTATACGAATTTTTTAACTCCGTTGTAAGCTTGGAGGTGGGGCGACGTCGCGTCGTCGTAGGGGATTTTTGTGAAAGCATTTGCCGCTATCATGGCGTTGGTCGCGTCGTTCGCGCTGACCACGCCCGCCGTCGCTCAGAATACGTACTCCGTCTACCTCGATGCCGCCGGGCATCACAACTCCGGATGCAACATCACGCTGCCGGGCGGCACGTTCGCCAACGCGGACACGCGCCTGCAAGCGTCGGTGACACCGGGCAACAGCCCGCAAGTCACGGCGGTCACGCTCTCGAAATGTTCCGGCGGCACCTGGACGGCGCCCACGAACATCGGCGGCGGCTATCCGGTCGACCTGAACATGGGCGTATCCGGCGCCGACTCGATCGAGATGGCGGTGCCGATCGCCGGCATCCTGACGCCGGACAACTCGCAGGTGCGCGTGGGTTTCACCGCGGAGGACCCGAGCGGTTCGGACGTGCTGTTCACGGTCGACGGTTCGGCCGGCGGTGCGGCGATCGTGTTCGGCGGCGCGGTGGTGCCGATTCCGGCGCTGGGCTTGGGCGCACTCGCGCTGCTCGCGCTGTTGATGGCCTTGATCGCGCGCCGCTACGGCCGCTCGAAACTCTACAGCCGCATGCTGGCGGCCAGCTTGGCCGCGATCAGCGGCAGCGCTGTTGCCGCGTGGGCGCTGTTCGACTGGACCGGCTATTCGCCGATCGCGACCGACCCGGCCGGCGATCCGACCAACGGTTCGCCGGACATCGACATCCGCGCTGCGTTCGTCGCGTTCAAGGCGAGCAAGCTGTATTTCCGCATCGACGTGACCGACATTCAAACCGCGCCGCCGCAGATCACGAGCGCGAACAACACGACGTTCTACGTCGGCAAGGCCGGCACGTTCACGGTCACCTCGACCGGCATTCCGACACCGACCCTGGCGCTCAGCGGCTGCACGCTGCCGACCGGCGTCACGTTCGTGAACAACGGCAACGGCACGGCGACACTCGCCGGCACGCCCGCGTCGGGCACCGCGAACACGTATAACTGCACGATCAGCGCGACCAACGGCGTCGCGCCAGCCGCGTCGCAAAACTTCACCCTCACGGTCGCGAACGCGCCGAGCCAGACCGCGCTCGTTTCGGGCACCAATCCGTCCGTGTTCGGCCAGAGCGTGACGTTTACGGCGACCGTGACCCCGGCACCGGGCGGTTCCGGCACGGCCACCGGCACGGTCACGTTCCTCGACGGAGCGACCAGCATCGGCACCGGTACGCTCAACGGCAGCGGCGTGGCGACCTTCACCACCGCGTCCTTGTCGGTTGCTTCGCATTCGATCACTGCGCAGTACGGCGGCGACACCAACTTCGGCCCGAGCACGAGTCCGGTGGTAACGCAGGTCGTGAACCAGGCCAGCAGCACCACGGCGCTGAGCGCCGATTTCAATCCGTCCAAGTTCGGCGAAACGGTCACGTTCAGCGCGACTGTCACGCTGACGGCTCCAGGCGCCGGCACGGCGACGGGCACCGTCACGTTCAAGGACGGCACGAGCACGCTCGGCACCGGCACGTTGTCCGGCGGCATCGCGACGTTCGCGACCGGTGCGCTCAGTGTCGGCACGCACCCGATCACGGCGGTCTACGGCGGCGACACGAACGTCACGGGCAGCACGAGCACGACGCTGAACCAGGTCGTCAACCAGTCCGCGACGAGCACGGCGCTCGCTTCGAGCGCCAATCCCTCCACATTCAATCAGAGCGTCACGTTTACGGCGACCGTGTCGGCCACCGCGCCGGGCGCGGGCACGCCGACCGGTACGGTCACGTTCAACGACAACGGGAACCTGCTCGGCACGGGCACGTTGAGCGCCGGCGTGGCGACGTACACGACCAGCACGCTCAGCGTGGCAACACACCCGATCACTGCGGTCTACAGCGGCGACGTGGATTTCGTCACCAGCACGAGCACGACGCTCAGCCAAGTCGTGAACCAGGCCAGCCAGACGATCACGTTCACCTCGACCGCGCCCTCGAACGCGGTCGTCGCGGGTCCGACCTACACCGTCGCGGCCACGGCGAGTTCGGGTCTCGCGGTCACGTTCACGATCGATGCGACCGCGACGTCGGTCTGTTCGATCTCGGGTTCGACCGTGTCGTTCCTGGCCTCCGGCACCTGCGTGATCGACGCGAACCAGGCCGGCAATGCGAGCTACACCGCGGCGCCGCAGCTGCAGCAGTCGTTCGGCGTCGGCAAGAACAACCAGACGATCGCGTTCACCTCGACCGCGCCGTCCACGGCGGTGGTCGCGGGCGCGACCTACACCGTGACGGCGACCGCAACCTCCGGGCTGCCGGTCACGTTCACGATCGACGCGACGGCATCGAGCGTGTGCTCGATCAGCGGTTCGACCGTCTCGTTCCAGAGCGTCGGTACCTGCGTGATCGATGCGAACCAGGCCGGCAACGCGAACTATAACGCGGCGCCGCAGGTGCAGCAGTCGTTCGCGGTCGGCAAGGGTTCGCAGACGATCACGTATACGTCGACCGCCCCGGCCTCGGCCTCGGTCGGCGGTGCGACGTACACGGTCACGGCGACCGCTTCGTCCGGCCTGACCGTCGGCTTCGCGATCGACGCGACGGCGACGTCGGTGTGCTCGATCTCCGGTTCGACCGTCTCGTTCCTGAGCGTGGGCACCTGCGTGATCGACGCGAATCAGCCGGGCGACAGCAACTACAACGCCGCGCCGCAGGTGCAGCAGTCGTTTGCGGTCGGCAAAGGCACGCAGACGATCACGTTCACCTCGACCGCGCCGGCGTCGGCCTCGGTCGGCGGCGCGACGTACACGGTTGCCGCGACGGCCTCGCCGTCGGGCCTGCCGGTGACGTTCACGATCGATGCGACCGCGAGCTCGGTCTGCTCGATTTCGGGTGCGACCGTCTCGTTCATCGGCGTCGGCACCTGCGTGATCGACGCGAACCAGCCGGGTAACGCGAACTACAACGCCGCGGTGCAGGCGCAGCAGTCGTTCGCGGTCGGCAAAGGCAACCAGACGATCACGTTCACCTCGACCGCGCCGGCGAGCGCCGTCGTGGGTGGACCGACCTACACCGTGAGCGCGACGGCTTCGTCGGGTCTGCCGGTGACGTTCACGATCGACGCGAGCGCGACCTCGGTCTGCTCGATCAGCGGTTCGACCGTGTCGTTCATCGGCGCGGGCACTTGCGTGATCGACGCGAACCAGGCCGGCAACGCGAACTACAACGCCGCGCCGCAGGTGCAGCAGTCGTTCGCGGTCGGCAAAAACAACCAGACGATCACGTTCACCTCGACCGCACCCGCGGGCGCGGTCGTCGCGGGTCCGACCTACACCGTTACCGCCACGGCGACGTCGGGCCTGACCGTGGCGTTCACGATCGATGCGACCGCGAGCAGCGTCTGCTCGATCAGCGGATCGACCGTGTCGTTCATCGGCGCGGGCACCTGCGTGATCGACGCGAACCAGGCCGGCAACGCGAACTACAACGCTGCGCCGCAGGTGCAGCAGTCGTTCGTGGTGGGCAAGGGCAGCCAGACGATCAGCTACACCTCGACCGCACCGGTCGGTGCGGCGGTCGGCGGACCGACGTACACCGTCACCGCGACCGCGACGTCGGGCCTGCCGGTGACGTTCACGATCGACGCCACGGCGACGTCGGTCTGCTCCATCAGCGGATCGACCGTGTCGTTCATCGGCGCGGGCACCTGCGTGATCGATGCAAACCAGGCCGGCAACGCAAACTACAACGCCGCGCCACAAGCGCAGCAGTCGTTCGCGGTGGCGAAGGGCAATCAGACGATCACGTTCACCTCGACCGCGCCGGTCGGCGCGAAGGTCAACGACACGTACACCGTCAGCGCCACGGCGAGTTCGGGCCTGCCCGTCACGTTCACGATCGACGCGACCGCGAGCAGCGTGTGCTCGATCGCGGGCTCGCTCGTGACCATGAACGCCACCGGCACCTGCGTGATCGACGCGAACCAGGCCGGCGACGCGAACTACAACCCCGCGCCGCAGGTACAGCAGTCGTTCGCGGTGGCAAAGGCGAACCAGACGATCTCGTTCACCTCGACGGCGCCGAGCGCGGCGCAGGTCGGCGGGCCGACGTACACGGTCACGGCGACCGCGACGTCCGGCCTGACGGTGACGTTCACGATCGATGCGACCGCGACCTCGGTCTGCTCCATTGCCGGCGCGACCGTGTCCTTCATCGGCGGCGGCACGTGCGTGATCGATGCGAATCAGGCCGGCAACGCGAACTACAACGCCGCACCGCAGGTGCAGCAGTCGTTCACGGTCAAGCAGCCGCCGAGCATCACCAGTGCGAACAACACGACGTTCGCGCCGGGCGTGTTCGGCACGTTCACGGTGACGACCACGGGCTTCCCGGGTGGCGCCTCGATGACGATCGGCGAAACCGGCACGCTGCCGAGCGGCGTCAGCTTCGTCGACAACGCGAACGGCACGGCGACCTTGTCCGGCACGCCGGCAGCGCTGACCCAGAACGCGTCGCCGTACAATCTGTCGATCACCGCGAGCAACGGCGTGCCGCCGAACGCGAACCAGCCGTTCACGCTCAACGTGGTTTGCCCGACGATCACCGTTTCCGGCGCGATCGCGGATCAGGCGTACAACAGCGCGATGACCCCGACGACGTTCACGCAGAGCGGCGGCAACGGCACGATCGCCTGGAGTGTCAGCGGTCTGGCGCCGGGCGAGTCGATCGGTTCCGGCAGCGGCACGATCAGCGGCACGCCGACCAACACCGGCACGTTCACGGCGACCATCACCGCAACCGACGTCGGCGGCTGCACCGGCTCGAAGACAGTCGCGTACAACGTCAACCCGGTCGCCGCTGGCGATCCGTACACGGCGCTGGGCAACGTGCTGGTGAATTCGGCCAGCGGTACGGCGTTTGCCGTCACGGACAACGACAGCTTCCCGGCAGGCACCGGTTCCATTTCAGCGTTCGACGCGGCCACGACCGCCGGCGGCACGGTGACGATGACCACGTCCGGTGCGGGCCTCGGCCAGTTCACGTACAACCCGCCGACCGGCAAGAGCAGCGGTACCGACACGTTCACCTACACGTTGTCGAGCAACGGCCGCACCGCGGTCGGAACGGTGACGTTCACGCTCAGCGGGCGCGTGTGGTTCGTCGACGATACGGCGGGCGCGTGCTCTGCGACCTGCGACGGCCGGCAGACGAATCCATTCACGAACACGTCGACGTTCCAGACCGCGAACACGGGCGCTGCCGGCAAACCGGCGGCGAACGATGCGATCTTCATCGCGACCGGCGGCTCGTCGTACAGCGGCACCATCGCGCTGCTCAGCGGGCAGAAACTGATCGGGCAGGGTGCAACCGGCACTCTCGCCGCACTCGCCAGCGTCACGCCGCAGGCCGGCCAGACGTTGCCGAGCCTCGGCGGCACGTCGCCGACCCTGACCAGCGGCGGCACCACGGTGACGCTCGGCACGAACAACGTGATCGCGGGCCTGACGTTCGGCAACGCGACCACGGCGCTGAGCGGTACGAACTTCACCGCCCTGACGATGAACAACAACGTGCTCTTCAACACCAACGGGCAAGCGATGGTGCTGAACAACGGCGCCTTGACCGCGACCTTGCTCGGCCTGACCTCGACCGGCGGCGCCGGCAACGTCAGCCTCGTCAGCGTCACCACGCCCGTGACGGCGGACTTCGGCAGCGGCGCGCTCAGCGGCGCGACCGGGCCAGCGTTCGCGATCGGCACCGCCACCGCCAGCAGCGGCGGGACGCCGAGCATCAACTACACCGGCAACATTACCGCGGGCGCCGGCCAGTCGCCCGTGGTGTTCCAGAACCGCACCGGCGGCACCGTCACGTTGAGCGGCACGATCACGTCGACCGCGAACGGCGTGCAGCTGCTCAGCAACACCGGCGCGACCACCGCGTTCACCGGCCAGCTGTCGCTGTCGACCGGCGCGAATGCGGCGTTTACCGCGACCGGCGGCGGCACGGTGACCTCGACCGCGACCAGCAGCACGCTGACCACGACCACCGGCGTCGCATTGAACGTGGCCAACACCACGATCGGCACGGGAGGACTGCAATTCCGCAGCATCACCGCGGGCACGGCGGCGAGCGGTCCGGCGAACGCAATCGTGCTGAACACCACCGGTGCCAGCGGCGGACTCAAAGTGATCGGCACGGGCAGCGCCGGCAGCGGCGGCGTGATACAGAAGACGTC
>Ga0207702_10002187_pt1 | contig 18731 bp, 33 predicted proteins | sample KBSCornC62_FD_184302 | JGI IMG/M metagenome (GOLD analysis project Ga0207702, IMG submission 184302) | Corn rhizosphere microbial communities from Kellogg Biological Station, Michigan, USA - KBS Corn C6-2 (SPAdes) (version 2) | ecosystem: Host-associated > Plants > Roots > Rhizosphere > Soil ...
GAGGAGGCGGAAGGACTACCGGATCGGTAGCCTGCGCCTTCGTCTTCTTCTCGACCTTCGGATCTTGCGCCGTATCAGCGAGCTCGTTCATGTTGTTCCGTCCCTCGTTTCGGTTGTTTCGGCATCGCTCCGAGCCATCCCCTGGATGCATCCGGAACCTTCAATGCCTTCTTCAGGTCTAACACTCCCGTCTCTGCCGCGTCCAGGGCCGCGCGGATTCCACGGAGGACGAGGAGCTCATCTGGAGTGGCCGATGCGGCCTTTTCGGCCACCTGCGCTCTCCACCCCTCGATGTCCCTGAGATTTGCCGGCTCGGCCGTCCTCGAGCCCTTCGGCCGACCGCCGCGCTTGTTCGCGAGACGTGCGTTGTAGGCCCTGACCTGCTGGTCATGCGGCACCGTAAGAATGGCCAAGAGATCGTTCGTATCGAATCGGTCCGGATTCGTACGCCACGCATCCCACAGATCGAAGCAGAGTTTCTCCTTGATTCGGATAAGGCGCCCTACACGTTCCGCAGAAAGGCCGATCTCGGGACTTATCTGCTCACACGTCCAACCGGAGCGCCGTTGGAGCCGATGCAACGCTTCGGCGAGCTCCCATTGGTGCAGATTCCGCCGGCACGAATTCTCAGCGATGTTCTCGAGGAGGGCGCGGAGATCGTCTTGGCCCGCATCGCCCGTCGACGGCATGACCGAGCATCGGATCTTCTTCTTCGGAGCAACGCGCTCGCACGATTCGACGCGCCGAAACCCGAAGATCAGCGAATAGCCGCCGTCGGGATCGCGCCGAACGCGGACGGGCTGAAGGAGACCCTTCTGCCGGATCGACTCGTCGAGCTCGTGTACCGACTCGCGTTGCTCGGCCGCGCTATGCTGCACAGTCTGACGCGTGTTCCACGCACGTTCGACGCGGATTTCATGCGGGTACAGATCTACATGCTCGGGCTCTCCGGCCATGCCGGGAGCATACCACGCTAGGCCGCTTGCATCTCCGCGAGAAGGAAGGCCGCTTCGACCGTAAGGCGCGGTTCCTTTTCGCGCGCCGTCACGACGAGAAGACACTCTTCGAGCGCATCACGGTCGCCGGTAAGCGCGAGGCGCAGAACGAGCTGCGGATAGCGCCCTGTTGCTTCGGCTTGAAGGTCTCGAAGTTGGAGAGCAAGCCGGCGAGTCATCGCGACGGCACCTCGACTTCTCGAATCGTGTCGAGAACCTTGCCGCGAACGAGCAGCGACTTGCAATCTGGGAACCCGTTCTTGCCGCGCCACTCGTCGAGCTCACGGTCAGCGGCTTGTGGATCGCGCAGCATGGCAAATGCCACGCCTTCCGCATCGGTCAAACCGTACTTGTTGCGATACCAGCGCGCGGCGGGGCTCATGTTCATGACTCCTCCGACAGATCGGCGATTGCGCCATCGATCATTATTCCGACTAGTGCCTTTCCAAATTCACATCCGGGCCAACGTTGATTCCACTCTCTGACGTGTACCGCTCGGATCTCTCTCAGAGAAGCGACGATAGGCGCATTCAAAGCCTCGCGTTGCGCCATATTCTGGGCAATGTGGTGACACTCGGCGCATTCCGGTCCTGACGTAGGCAGGTGCCCCTTGATAGGGCAGTGGAAAAGCGGATGGTCATTGACCTTCCTGCATCCCGGACAGAGGACGTCAGCAGAGCCCGTTAGATCGTCGCACCATAGGCAGAGATTCATGACGGATCTTCCTCCCATTCGTAGCCTACTTCACGCTCGCGTCGCTCTTCCTCGAAGCATTCGAGGCACTGGAGATGCGTTTCGGTTGCCGTATGCTCGGCGCCAGGGTGCCGAATGCAAGGCTTGAACCGAGCGGCGCGTTCCTCGCGCAGACGTTGGGCTAGCCGGCTCACGCTACTTGCTCCCATCCTTCGGGCCAAGGTTCATCGCCGCCTGCCAATCGGTGAGCAAGCACCTCAGACAGCCCGTGTTGACGTCGCTGAAAACGGATCCAGGATCTAACAATAGGCTGGATAGTAATCGGAAGATCCTTGATGAATTCGGCATCATCCGTCACGCTCGGCTCCCATACGTTCTGCGCAAGATGCTCGAGAGCTTGCGATATGACCTCTCCGCGCGATTGACAGCGGACCTCATGAGAAAGTGTGTCGGGCGAAGACATACCGTCAACGCGATATTCCCACCCGTGGAGAGACGGCATCACGATCCAGGCATGACCACGCCACGATCCGCACTTCGCCCCGACACTGAGACGATTGATCGCGTCGAGCGCGGCCCTCTCGCAATCTTCGACGGCTTGCGCCGGTGTCGCTGCGTCCGCTTGGATGGCGAAAAACTCGCCGAGAGACGCGCGATAGCCTGTAATCCGTCCGCGCATGCCTTTGAGCTTGGTTATCTCGGGTTTCACGATCGTTTTCCTTTCTTGACGTTGCCATTCTCATCGCAATAACGATCCCATCGCTCGCAACCGAGCGATTCCCCGTACTTGCTCGCCCATTCCAACTGTTCGGGCGAGTAATCAGAGAAGTAATCCGCATCCGTGTCGCCTGGTTTCATGGCGACCAGGGACATGATCAACTCTCGTGCCTCGATGCCGTCGCTCGTTCCGTGGAGGGCGCAGTACAGTTGACCGCGCGGAAAGATAACCTTTCCCCCGTGTGATACCTCACACGAGAGCTTGACGCGTCCCGCGCCGTCCCATCCGAGATCGTCAAAGGCTTTGATAACCACGAGACGAGAATCGTGCTCGCGTCGAAAGAGTTGAACTCGAAGGGTAAAAGCGAGGTTTGGATCTTCGCGTTTCATGACCAAACCACCTTGCTCTAATCGTGCCAAGCGAGGCGACCTCAAAAACGCTCGCCCGGTCAAGGCTACCTCCGTCGCTAGATCTCCCAAAAACGACGCCAGTAAGGCAAAGCGAGGCGAGACGGGCCAGAAAACGACTCGGGCGAGACGAGCGATCGGGGCCCCGAGGCGAAAACGTTTTCTCATGAGGTGCGAAAAACGACGCCTCGAGATGCGAACGGAGCGAAGCGCGAAGAGAGCTCGCGTCAACCGCGAAGCTAGCTTTCCGAAAAAGGTGCGAAAAACCTTCGCACCTCGAGTTTTCGCGGGCTTTTCAGGGTGGCACGGTACTCGCAAGGTCTCCTTTCACTGGCCGCGACGGCTAGCCCGAAACTCTCCTAGGGATAGGAGAGGAAACTAGGAAACTGTACCATGGCAAAGCCAACTAAACCCGCTTGGGTCCTTGTCGTCCGGGAGAACCTTTCCAAGTACGAACGCGAGGTTCTCACGCCCGAAACGGAGATCCGGACGTCCGCGGACGTTTCGAGGCTTCTGGGCCCGCGTCTCGGGCGAGAAGACGTCGAAGTTATGGTGTTGATCGCACTGGACGGACAGAGCCACGTAAAGCACCTAGCTGAGATCGCTCGCGGGGGACTCCACGGATGCGCTATCTCCGCGCGTGACATTCTCAGAACGGCGCTTTGTGCGGGCGCTTCCGGTTTTATCCTCGTCCACAATCACCCTTCGGGCGACCCTACCCCTAGCTCGGAAGATGTCGTTATGACCCGGGAAGTAGCACGTGCCGCGGAGATCGTTGGCTGTCGATTGCTCGACCACGTGATCCTTGCTGGCAAAAGTCGCCACGCGTCTATGTTCGACCTCGGACTCATTCCTAGTTAACCGCGCCTCTCGCGCCGATCTGGCCCGTACCCTGCAAGGGGTCGGGCCTTGGGGCGTTGAGGGAACCATGAAAGAAAGGTCCCATCATGAAAACCACCGGAACTATTCTCTATCAAGGCCCATCACAACTGGACGGGGCGCCGATCGGCGTCAGAATCTCGGGGGCGCGTGTTATGTCCGTCTCACGGATGCCCCGTTGACTGTATGGCGCGCTTTCAAACGTGGGAACTACGCGGCCGCGCCTCTGCCCACGGGCATCCCTTTGCGCCTAGGGTCCTACGGTGATCCTTGCGCGGTGCCGCTCGAAGTCTGGCGCCAAGCGCTGCAGGGACGAAAGCACACCGGTTACACTCACCAATGGGAGACCTCGGCGCACGCTGAAGCCTACCGCGCGATCCTCATGGCGTCATGCGACGATGCGAGCGACGCCGCACGAGCCCAGGCCGCAGGATGGCGCACGTTCACCGTAGGCGCGGCCCCCGTTCGCTCGGTCGAATGTCTGGCGGATGCTCGCGGCATGACGTGTGCATCGTGCGGGATATGCGACGGGACGCGAGGCAATGCGAGGCGCGCATCGGTTTGGATTGCCCCGCACGGGCCGCTCGTAAAACGACACCTGGCGATGGTAGCGGCATGAATACGACTTGCGAAGGGAAGCTCAGGCACTGCTTTTTCGGCACGTACAGCGCCGTCGTTGCACTGGCGTTCGATTCTCCCGAGCATGCGCGCGACGCATTGCGCACCCTTGGAGGCGCGTGGAAGGAAGGAGAGCGATCTCCATCGGCGCTTGTATGGTCGGGGGATCGCGCCGAACTGGACGCGCTCAAGCTGCAATTCACCAGGTGGAATCTCACGATCTCACCGTGCGGTAGGAGTCACTGCAGGAATCAGTGCAAAGGAGAGTCGATAGATTCGGTTGCCCATAGTATTGACCACGGGCCTACTTTTCGGCTCACGATTCCAACGGTTCCTGCCGAGCAGCAGATCCTTTTCTGACGTCACATCACGCCGCTCCCGGCTCGTACCATTCATTGGGTCGAGCCTCGCGGCGTTGGAGGTATCACAATGAAAAGAACCATGACCCGAGCACGCGCAATCAAACAGGGCACCGTCGACGGCATCGAGGATGCCGATATGATCCTCGCCGAGAACGGCCACGAGGCGGCGCTTGGCTGCGCTTCGTGGGGTGAGATGGCCCGCGGCGTGAAGCTCGCCGAGATCATGGAGATCCCTCTCGAGCTCGAGGCCGTCTATTACGACGCATACGACAAGGCCGCGTCGGCGCGGGTCAAGGAGATCGCGGGAAAGCCTGCCGTGACGGTCGAAGCGGTCGAAGCGGTCGAAGTAGAAGGAAAGGCGGCGTAATCTAATGTCTCAATCAGAATCTAATGAAAAAGAGAGGGCGAGGGACGAAATAGTAACGGCTGCAAGGGAAGTCGTTCGTTACAGGAATTGTTCTATCGGAGATCTTATGGAGCGCATAAGTGCACTCTCCGACGCAGTCTTGCAGGGCGAAGATGTCGGGTTGTTTGGGGAAGAAACATGAACATCTTACGCGACGACATTAAGAGCCCCGAGGCCGCAATGTCCACAATTCAAGATCTCTCGAATCACATCGAGGAGATCGCCTATCATGAACCGGAGTATCGGTTCAGCTCACTCGTCGCCGAGGAGCACTTCCGGCAGGCGCTGAACTACCTCGCCATGGCGAAGAGCGCCATGTCGCTCGCGTCGCTCTGTGAAGCTCGGGAACGCGGCAACAAGGTGCTCGGACGATGAAACTAAACAAGTCAAAACGGGTCATTACATTAAGCCGCGCAGACACGAAGACCTGGCAAGACTCGGGTTCGGACGGAGACAAATTCCGCCGCCTCGTGCGTGAGATAGCGCATCATCTCGCCGACGCAAACGGCAAATCCGTCGAGATCTATGCGTCGGCGAGCGCGGGCGGATGGATGTGCGATCAGATCGAGGTCACCTCATGAAAGTCTCACCCATCCTCGTCCGCCTCCAGGCGGATCTCGACAAGGCACTCGCCGAGCGGGACGCCGCGCGACGCGAGCGTGACGATCTGCTCGCAGACATGTTCCGCTTCGCCCGCGAGCTCGGGGCGGCGGTATCGGGCTCGACGGAGCCCAGGAAAGGAAACGGATAATGGGACGCGAAGTAAGAATGGTTCCGGCAGACTGGGAGCATCCTACGGACCGGCGCGGTTACCGTCCGCTCTTCGATGGCTCCAAGTTTCGAAAAGAACTTGAGGAATGGAACCTCAACAAGGCCAAATGGGACGAAGGTCTCGTGGCCAGTTACACGCGTGACAACGAGTGGATAGCACGCGACATCGAAAACGAAGAGACGTCATCATTCGAGGAGTACTACGGCCGACGTCCGAGTCCGTACGACTACATGCCCGAGTGGAAGCCCGAAGAGCGCACGCACTTCATGATGTACGAAACGACGACCGAAGGCACGCCCATCTCGCCGATCTTCGCCACGGCTGAGGAACTTGCGCATTGGTTGGCCGACAACAACGCGTCCGCATTCGCGGACATGACGTGTACGTACGAACAATGGCTCGGCACGATTCGTCGGGGCAGTTCGATCAGCGCCGTCATCACGGACGGTGTGTTGCAACCTGGTACAGTTCTGAACGAAAAGTAACTCCTATGCCTAACATCGAAGAACGACCGCCCATTGCCGAGCAGCTCCGCAAGATTCGCCGCCGAGTCAAAGAGCTGCGCCTTCTCGTGGAGAAAAAAGACTACGAAGCTGCTACAAGCGCAGAGCGTGCGCTTCGTGACGAAGCCTTGCGAATCATCGCGAAGAATCTCACGTTCGATTCAGAGGCCGTCGCGCGTGCCGTGCTGGCGACCGATCGCATCAAGTTTCCGAGATATTGCGCATAAGTAACCGATCGCATGCAGTGCCTTCTCAAGAGAGAAGGCCGGAGGAACGCATGAGCACCAAAGACGAAAACAAATCGAGCTACTACTGGTATTTCCCCGAAGAGATCGAGCGCATCACGGACCCGCGCGATCCTCTTTTCGACCCTCGGGTCCTTCTACCAGCCGATCCCGGCCTCGTGGATTCTATCCTTGAGCACGGCGTCCAGGAGCCGATCGCCATCGTGCGAAGGGGCGCAAAGCTCTTCCTCGCCGACGGTCGGCGTCGACATGCCGCCGTCGAAGAGGCGAACCGGCGCCTGAAGCGGGCAGGCAACGACAAGGACAGCCTGATTCGTCTCCCGTGCCTTCACGTTCGCGGCGTCAAGCCCGAGGACGCGATGGTCATCCGTCACTCGCACCGTCTCGACGAGTCGACCATCGAACGCGCCATGAAGGCCGAGGCGATGCGTGCTCGAGGCTACGACGACGAGCAAATCGCGTCGAAGCATGGCAAGAGCGTGGCGACGATCGAGCTTTGGAAGCACGCCATGCGTGCGCCTCACGATGCGATCGAGAAGTGCAAAAGCGGAGAGTTGAGCTTCCAGGCCCTCGTCGAGCTCGGCAAGATCGAAGAGCCAGCGAAACAAACGGAGGCAATGGCGGCAATCAAAGAAGTCGTCGAGTCGGACGGCGGTCGGAAGAAGGGCCGCATCGTCGAGGCTGTCCGCGACACGAAAAAAGGCAAGAAGCGCCCCGCGGCGGCGAAGAGCGAAACCGAATCCGACGCTCGAGGTCCCCTCGGTCGCGCGAAGATCCGCAAGATCTGCGAAGCCCTGGCCCCTACGAAGGACGACGAAGTCGACCCGGAGAGTCCCGAAGAACTCGCTTGGCGCCTGATGCGCGTGGTGGTTGGGGAAGGAACGCCGGCCTTGTTGAAAGCCTGGCCGGGTGTGGCGAAAGCTGTGCGGGAGGCGTTGAAATGAATGACGACAGAAAGATCACGATCTCGTTCACGGTGACGGAGGCTAAAAGCCTTGCTACGGCGGCGAACCTTGGAATGCGAAGTGGAGGTCTGTTAGAAGCATTCAAATCCGTCGAAGAAGACGAAGCGCTCGTGGCGGCGCTCGTTAAATTGTCCGCTGTGACCAAGGATGGTTGTCCGTGAGGTGGCGTCGAAGGCTTCTTCGGAGACAACGGCGCGTATTGCGCCGATACCTAGACATCGTCATCCACGACGGCGAGGTGTTCAATCCGAGCGGACCTATCGAATGTCGGAACCTCATCATCGAAGGATCCGGACGCATCGAAAGCTGCGGACATTCGATACGCGTTTGGGGAGTGCTCGACTTGACCAAAGCCAATCCGGCGGGAGGCACGCGATGAGCCCCGACGAACGCGAGCTCCGCGACTTTCTCAGGCACCCGATCCGCTGGCTACGCGGTGCCATCCGCTACCTCATGTCGCCGGACAGGAGGTACTGATGCGGCTCGACACAACCCGAGACGCGATGTCCGTCGACCAGCCACGCGCCGCCAAGGTCGAAGACGAACTGTTCGGCGAATATGCCGTTTACGTCAACGGCGAATGGTGGGCCACGTGGACTACGAAGGCCGAGGCCGAAGCACATGCGAAGCGCATCAACGAAGCGCTCGAATGGGATGGGAGGAGCTGATGCACACGAGTCGATTCAAGTACGACGGAAAGGAAGCGCTCGTTCACCACAACGCCGACTGGAGTGGCGAGGCGATCGTGAGCTACGAGACGGTCGGCCACGGCGTACGTCTCGAATTTCGATGCCCAGCCTCTCTCCTTCTCGCCATCGGCCACCGCTCGGCGGTCGAAGCCATCCGCGACCAGATCGTCAACCTCCTGGAGGACTTGTGAGAGGCCTCACGCGAGAGGAGCGAGAACTTCTACGTTGGTTGGCGTCGACGACGGATGGGGTGAACGAGATCGAAGACTCCACCCTTCATGATGCCCTCGCCGACCGAGGTCTCGTCAACACGGGTACGGAGATCGACGAGGACGGCGACGAGTGCGACACCTGGACGATCAACGAGACCGGCCGCCTCGCGCTTCGGGTGTGTACGTGACGTACGCGATCCGTCGTCCTTGGATCGGTAGGTTCCTTTACTACCACGAGACCGCGCCGCACTGGCGCTCGACCCCGCCCCTTCCCGGGCACCGTCTCTCCCGCGAGGAGACCCGCCGGCTGGCCAGGGAGGTCGGCGGTCGCGTGGTGCGCTTCACGACCCGAGCGGAGCGCTTGGGGAGGCTCGTAGAGGCGGCGCAGGCGGTGCTCGATGCAGGCGGAGGACGTGCGGGGCGGTACGAACTCCGTGAAGCCCTGCGCCCGTTCGTTTGCGGGAGTCGGCCGAACCCGGGGATCGGGGCGGGAAAGGTTCCCTGTCATGACGACGACGGGGAGACAGTGTGCCCTTGCGTGCGGGTGAAGGGCATGCTCCGCCATGTCGATGCGAACATGGGACGGATTACTGAACATGAGCCGTTTTTTGACGCGCCACCGAACACCTGAATGACGCATTGCACAGGGAGGCAGGGATAGTCAGGGATAGTCTTCCGTATGATCGGCCTATAGGATTTACTGCACATATGGGTCGCTTTTCGTCCATTGCGTCGATAAACCTACGAACCCTCCCTAACTATCCCTTTCGGCCAAAAACTCAATTCACGGATCGCAACCCTCCCTGACTCCCAAGGAGTTCGAGGCCGAAATAGCTGATCTTCCCATCAGTCTTTCGCTTCTCGAAGCCTCTGGAGCTGAGTTCTTTGCCGAATGCCGTTTGACTCATCGGGCGTTCACCTGCTTGAGAGATCCATGTCTGGTAGCGCAGGTACAGCCGGGAGGCCTCTACGCGACCGGTACCGGTATTGCATTCATCAGCTAGGAACCGTCCGATGACGTCCTCTTCGGCGCGATACGTTGACGTCGCTTCGAGAACTATTTTGGGAGGGGTCAGGCCGAGGCGTTGCCATGCGAGACATCCGTCGACCATCCAGCGAAGGATGCGAGGGTGCTCGACTCGAAGGAGTTCTTCGAAGTTCGAGATCTTCTCAGCGTCGGAGATCGTTTCCAAGAACGGGATAAGGCGAATGCGCCGCCAGATGCCGAGGTCCGTTCCCTGGATCTTCGGTTTGTGGTTGCCTGCGACCCAGAGCTTGTGCGTGGGCTTCCAAGTGACCGGATTCTCGCGCATGAACCGCGCCGTGATGGGATCCTTCGATGAAAGATCTTTCACGCGAGCCTCGTTCCAAACGGCGCCTTTGTCTGTCTCGCTGGTCCAGACGAAACGAGCTCCGCGAAAGGGCATGAGCTCGGCGGAATGTTCCTGGTGCTTCCGGAGGTCGAGAAGACCCATGCCGGCCTTCACGAAGTAGTCGCCGAGGATGGCTTGCATCGTGAGCAGAAATGTCGACTTCCCGTTCGCACCGTTACCGTGGAGGAATGAAAGCGCTTCTTCTGAAACGATGCCGGTGAGAGAGTAGCCAGCCCACCGTCGAAGAAACTCACGCTCTTCGGGATCTGGCATGACGCGTTCGAGGAACGACAACCAAAGGGTAGGCTCTCCGCTACCTAGTTCGCAGCCGGCGACCTTCGAGCAGGCATCGTCCCGCCGATGCGCACGAAGAACGCCGGTCTTCAAATCGATCGATCCGTTCCGGACATTAAGAAGCCAGGGGTCGGCGTCGAGACGGCTCGGAGCGATCATGATCGTCGGCACGCTTCGCGCGAACGCGAGCATTGATTCAACGCGAGACCTAGCTGCGCTTTCCTTCGCGTGCTTCGTGATCGCTGCCCGGCGTGCTTCGGATTCGGCCGCAGCCGCGTCGAGAAAAAAGGAACGGGCGGTCTCTTTGGCGAGTTCCTGGACCAAAAGACATTCGTCGCTTTTCCAGTGCGTCTCAGCCCATGTGAGCCAACCTAGCCCACGAGAGAAGCGCACCGTCTCTGAGTGCTGCGAAGCAAAACGAGCACCGTTACCGATGTCGTCGAGCATCGAGCCTTCTTTGTAGCGTTCGGCGCTCTGCGCGATTCTCTCGAGTTCTTCGTCGTCGAGCGGTTCCGAGCAACGCATGTTCTCGGCTGCGATCATCGTCCGGATGTCGAGACCTCGCTGACGTGCGGAACAGGCCACTCGAAAGAGTTTGTCGTTTCTTTCGCCGGTCTTGATGATGCGCTTTGCGCCGATCTCGTCAGGGTTGAGAACGTTGCCGACGATTTCCCAAACGTTCGCACCTCCGCTCGGAAGAAAGTAGGCGCGAGACGGATCGGAACATTTTGGATCGGCCTGTATGTTCAGATCACGGAGTGTCGATCGCCACCAAGGTTCCCAATCTTCGGCGGAGACAGGTCGCGTGAGCGGGAAAATGACACGCCATCGAACACAGCCTTCTTTTGCCGGCGAAGGCGTTTCGTAGATGATCTTGTGCTGGGGTAGTTCCCAAATTTGAACTCCTTTTTCTGCCGGTATATCGTCTAGATCGATGACAAGCTGGCTTACTTCGATGACGTTTTTCTTACTTTTTCCGCGGCCATCGAAGCGGGCGGCAGAGAACATGGGAAGAAGTAGTTTTGCTGCGGCGAACTCTTTTTCGGGGAGATGTCTACCCGGATGTGGAGTCTCTACCTTAGACCGGTTGATCAGCTCTTTGAATTTGGCCCACGTGAAGTGGTCAGGTGTCGGGTAGTCCTTTGCATGCTTGAAAAGGGAGATCGCGAACTCGCCCAGATCGTTGACGCTGGTACTCAAGGGAACCTCGGCGCAAGAAGGGGCTTGCTCACAGACACGTGTGCCGCTATGTTCACGGGGACTCCTGTCGACCGGCCCCGCGTGGTGGTGTGGCCGGTCGAGTCTTTTCTACGCTTCGTGGTCGGTCACGTCAACGGGTTGTTGTCGGCCACTTCCGGCTGCTTTTTCATCTTTCGCGAATCGACGAATCTCTTCGACGATGACGTCAATGCGGACATCTGTCTCACAGGACACGTCGTGAAGGTCGTAGTAGAAAAGGCTGTACTGAGGCGCCGGAATGTCGACACCGTTTCGTGTGGCGCGTCTTGTTCTGACCACCCAACCGGTGCTTTCCAGCCAGGCTCTGGCGATCTCGGATCGTGCCCAATAGGCGGGAACCGTCGTATCCCGATACTTCGTAGGAACGTCGATGCGACAGCCTCTATCGATGAAAGATATGAGAGGCTCTTCGAAAGCAAACCATTCACCCACGCCGCGCAAAGCCTTGAACTGCTGATGAAGCTGACGTTCTAGCGTCTCATCACCTTGAATAGTTGCAATCAGCTCCAGACGTTCGTGGTTGCCTGTTTGAAGACAATCCAGCCGATCGTGTGGACGACCATCAGTGAACCCGATCTTGATATGCTTCGAGATCGACGCCTGGATGAAGTAGATGGTCATACCACCGTCCCCCACGTCTTCTTCGGCGGTTTCGCATCGGACGGCGTGTCCCACGAAGACATAGCGATGCCGAGCTCTTTCTCCATGCGGTAGGCGAGTTCGCGGCTCGGCTTTCGTCGGCCGTGGAGGAGGAGGGAGACGTAGCCCGCCCCTGAAGTGATGCCGAGCAAGGTCTCGACGTCCTTTTGCGACCATCCTCTTCGGCCCATCGCACCTGCGAGCGAGACCGCACCTTCGTTCATTACCATGAAGGTAAGAGGTAGCGGAAGCAGGTAGCGACCGCAAGCAAAAGTGCTTGACTGGTCGAAACCTGAGGCGTAGGTTCAGGTTCCAACGATGAGCCAATTCGACAATCCGAAAAAATCCGAAGAAGAGAAGGCAACACTCGCTAAGCAGATCACGGAACAGTTTTTAGCGCTGCACTGGATGGACCGACCGGACGTCATTCATCTTGTGGGGAAAGAGTTCTGCTTTCATTGCGGCGACGAGGATTGTAGCGGCGTTTGCCAGAGGGACGACTGATGGCTTCCGAAATCGAAAAAGCCTTCGGCACCGGCGCGAACGTCGCCGCGGTGAAGGAAACCGCATCCGCCGAGAAAGTCTTCGCCGAGAAGGTGCTGGCCTTCGCGCAGACGAAACATGTCACCGATCCCGCGAGCCTCGCCGACGCCGAAGAGCTCGTGAAGCTCGTGAAGGCGAACTGGAAACGAATCGACGAGGCGAAGAAGAGCATCGCGTCGCCGCTCTGGAACGCCCACCGGAACGTGCTCGCGTATTTTTCGCCGCCGCTCGAGATGCTCTCGAAGGCCGAGCAGCACTTGAAAACGGAGATCGCGCGGCATGCACGGGAGACGGCGGCGAAACAAATCGAGGCGATGCAGGCAGTCTCCCAAGGCGCAGACATCGTCATTCCCGCCACGACCGAGCTCTCGAAAGGGATCTCGGTCCGCACGGAGCAGCGGTGGGAAATCGTGAACGCAGACGAAGTGCCGCGTCAGTTCTGCTCGCCCGACCCGAAGAAGATTCAGGCGCACCTCGATGCCGGCGGGCTTGAGGCTATTCCGGGCATCAAGTTCGTCGACAAAGAGATCGTGACGGTGCGGGGGTGAGCGACGTAAGCATCTGCTTGATCGAGATGCCCGACGGCGAAATATTCCCGTGGCTGGGCTACCCTCCGCGTCGAGGCGAGGTTGTAACCGTTCGTGACAATCAGTTGAGCGAGAACGGGCATTGCGAGCTACTCGTGGTCAATCGGCTGCGACACGAATTCATCAGGTACCCGAACGGCAATTGCTGCAAAACGATCGCCGTTCTTCGACGGACGTACAGAAGGAAGCCGAAATGAAGTTCAAGTCGATCGCCGTAGGTCAGCAAGAGAGTAACTACAACGTCTACGCGCTGTCCGAGGACGGCTCGATCTGGACGCTCGACTACCGGACGAAAGGCTACGGCTGGTATCGCGTCTCACCGAGCATCCAAGGCGAGCCGGAGTTCGTCGAAGCGCCGAGGGACCGATGAAGACCTCGGCACGTCTTCAATGGGCTCGTGAACGGAAGGCAGACGCCGAGCGGCGCGGCGTCGTCCACGAATGGGATTCAGTCATCGGGCGGGCGGAGCTTGAAGAGGCCGCTGGCTTCGACGGCGAAGAAGAGGACTTCAAGGCTTTTATTCTCGATCTTGTGGCGGTCGCGAAGCTCGCGGCGCGATGGTCACACGGGGATTCGGCCCTTTCGATCAACCTGTACCCGCTCCTTCGGAAGCTCAAGCCAACGATCAAGAATTCGTACGAGTACGATCGATGACCTCCTCTATCGTTCTTACCGACGCTCCGCTCGATCAGCAATCGCGCGGGCAACTTGATGAACTCGCCCCCGACGGGTCGCCTATCTTTTCGGCGACGCAGGTCGACACGTTCCGCCTCTGCAAGCGCAAGTGGGCTTGGCGGTACCTCGACGGCATCGAATCTGAGCCGCACGCTTCCGCACAGCTCGGCACAGAGGTGCACGCGCAGCTCGAAGGTTGGCTCCGCGAAGGGAAGATGCTCGACATGTCGACACGCGCGGGGTTGATAGCAATGTCTTCTCTGCACCTGCTCCCCTCGCCGAAGTCGTGTGACGTAGAGCGGCCGTTCCTCATCGAACTGTTCGGCTTTCGCTTCCGCGGGTTCAAGGATTTCGAGCGCGGGCCGGAGATTCATCGATCCAACGGAACATGGATTTCCGGCTTCGTGGGCGATCACAAGACTTCGACCGATCCTTCGAAATGGGGCAAGAGCGCCGATGATCTTCGGAACGACACGCAGGCCATCCTCTATGCGGCCGAGCACATGCACCGGTTCGAGGCCCCTTCGGTGGAGCTGCACTGGAATTACCTCCGTACGAGCGGGAGCCCGAAGGCGACGCCGGTGCTCGACGGCACGTGGGAACGTGACGATGAAGGAAACGTGGCATGGATGCCGAACGGCCGTCGGCCGGTCATCACACGCGGCGAATGCGAACCAGTCCTCGAACGGACCTATAACGCAGCGAAGGAGATGGCCTCCATTTGTGCGCAAGCTTCGGCGAAAGACCTTGCGGCAATCTCTCGAGAAGATCGCGTGTTGCCGCCGCACGCTCTCTCCCTCGAGCCGAACGCCGCCGCCTGCCAAGCTTTCGGGGGATGCCCCCATATTGAACGATGCAACCTTTCAGCGAATGACAAAATCAGGAGCCTATTCAAAATGAACGACAAAGAAGCCCTTCTCGCGAAAATGGCAAACAATCCTCAACTTCCGCCCGCAGGGCCGCCGGCCGCCGCGCCTGCGATCAATCCGCCGACCGCGCCGAGCCCGTTCGTGGATGGCACGCCGTTCAATGACGGAAAAGACTGGCATCTGCCGGGCACGCCGGGGTACTTGGCGTGGAAGGCATTCTTCGCGGCGCAGGCTGCGTCGACAGGGACGCCGGCAGCGGCGCCGTCCACGCAACCGACGGATGCGACAATCAAGCATCTCACGCCTGCGCAGGAGCAGACCATCAATGCGGCGGTAGCGGCGGCAACTCCGACGAACGGGGCGGCCACCAATGGCGCCGCCGCGCCGACTACGCCGCCTTCGACCGAGCAGCACCTCACCGAAGGCCTCAAGCGTCGTGGTCGCCCGCGCAAGGTCGTCGGCGTGAACGCCGATCCGAAAGTCTCGGCGGTCGGGACGTCGGCGGAACAGACACGGCCTGGACTTCCGGCGCTGGCGACGATGGGTCAGGCGCTCGTCGATCTTGGCTCGGCGATCCTCGAGCTGGCGGGCGTCACGTACGCGGACGAGGACGAATAGCGTTTCGTTCGGTTTTGTCGGTGACGTACTGTGTGGTTTGGTCGGAATGTAAGGCAATCTAAGAGCAGAAAAGAGAAAAATAATGATCTCAAGATTCGTTAAGCTGCGCGGCATCACGCCGCTTCTTCAAAACCGTATGTCCGAGTCGGTGCTCGAGGGCCTTCGGACCAAAACGAAGCCACCTAAGACGGCGTCTATCGGCACGACACGCACACCGCGCGAAGACGCTGAGCCGAAGGTGCACGTGGACGCGAAGGGGAATCCTGGTGTGCCGGCGCTCGTGATGATGAGCACGCTCATCGCGGCAGGTCGCTTCTGTCGATTGGACGGGAAGAAGCAGATCTCTACGGCGGACTCGACCGTGCTGCCCGGGTTTCTGTCGCTGGAAGGAAGCTTCTTCAAGCTGCTCAATTCCGAAGGGAAACCTGCGACCTGGGAGGCCGACGTCAAGCAAGGCCGGAATCCGAATGGTGGTGAGGCCGTGGCGATCTGCCGACCGCGCTTCGACGAGTGGAACTTCTCGCTGCGAATCGCAATCGCAGACGAGGAGGTCGGCGAGAACATCATTCGTCAGCTCTTCGATTTCGCCGGACGTCGCGTGGGCATCGGTGACTTCCGACCAGCGCGTAAGGGTATATTCGGCCAGTTCGTTGTCGACGAATGGTCAGCGGTCGAAGACAAGATCGCGGCCGAATAAGACGTCTATTGTTGCGCGGGGCGAGGTTGTGTGGCGTTGCGTCCGGCAACGTGTTGAGGCGTGGGGTGGGGCGAGGTTGCGTGAGCTGAGGTCTGCTGCCGCATTGTTTTGTAAGGTAAGCGTCGGCTGTCGTTCGAAAGGGTGGCGGTCGGTCCAATGAGGTCTGGTCTCGTTGCATTCGGTTGCGTGGGGTTAGGTCGTGTTCGGTGCGGTATTCTGTGTTGGGTGACGTCTGTTCGGGTTTCGCGACGTGCGGTCCCGTGAGGCAGTTCTAAGGTGTTCGCCGTTCAGCGCTGTGAAAGGTTCTGAACGGTCCAAGATGGTCGGGTGTTGTTTTGTTCTCTCTGGTAGCGTTTCGTGCAGTGGACTAGCGCAATGTAATCTAAGGGCTTTTTTTTATGGCTAAGGGTTATCACGTCGTTCAGAGAACTTCCGAGCTTAAGAGGATCCTTACGATTCCTCGACGCTCGTGGAGTGACGAACACGTGCATGACCTTACGGCTGCATTGCGAACGAACCAAGGAACACAAACACTCCGACCCATTCAGGCGCAGATTCTTTTCGAACTCGGTACGAAGGGCGGAGCGTTCGGCCCCATCAAAGTTTCAGGCGGGAAAACGTTGGTATCGTTACTCGCCCCCGCCGTTACGTGCGCGAAGAGGCCTTTACTATTAGTTCCGGCAAAATTGCGCGAGAAGACACGCATCGAGGCCTGGGTCGGGCGCATGTTGCCGGACGGCACACGGATCGAACCGCTTTGCTTTCATTGGCGCATTCCGCGGCATATTCGCATCGAATCGTACGAGCAGCTTCAGACTGCGGGCTCCTCGAGTATGTTGATGCACTACCGACCCGACCTCGTCATCCTCGACGAAGCGCACAAAGTGCGTCGCATTTCCGACGCGGCACGGGCAAAGCGCGTGCGAAGATACGTCGAGGACGTCGGGTGCAGCGTTCTCGCAATGAGCGGCTCGTTCACGAACGGGAGTATCAAAGACCTCGCAGATCTTCTCGCGTGGTGCGTCGCAGACTACCCGCTCCCGCGTGTATGGTCCGAGCTTCAGGATTGGTCGGATGCTTGCGAGGAAGACTCGAAGTGCGGCGTCGGCGCCCTTTCGGACCTCGGCGCCTTCGACGCGAAGTCCGCCCGGCAGGCCATACAAAAAAGAATTAATGAAACGGCCGGCGTCGTGGCAAGCGCGGATCAGTCGCTCGGCGTTTCCTTGAATGTCTGCGAGGTTAATATCCCCGCGCACCCGGAGATCCTCGAAGGGTTCAAGCATCTTCGCGGCGTCGTTGGCAACGACCGATACCCGGGCTGGATGCGGCCTGATGGTTGGCCCCTTCAGGACAAGATCGCAATCGGTGCCCTTGCGCAGCAGCTTTCGTTAGGTTTCTATTACGTCTGGTTTCCTGAACCACCGAAGGAGTGGCTCGTACCGAGAAAACGTTGGAACCAGGTTTGTCGCCGAATCCTTCGCACGAACCGGCGCGAGCTCGACTCGGAGCTTCAGGTCATCCAAGAGATTCGGCGTGGCGGATACGATGGGCATACGCTCGAGATCGACGGAAAGGAGGTCGTCGTCACCGAAGTTCTAGAAGCGTGGAAGAGGGTCGAAGACACCTTTGAGCCGAACGTGAAACCGATATGGCTCGGTGACGCGGTCATTCGCCAGTGCGCGGAATGGCTCAAAGGTGGCGGGATGGTGTGGGTGAAACACGTCCACTTCGGTCTCGCGCTTGAGGCGAAGACAGGGCTCCCGTACTTCGGCGACGAGGGCCGAGACAGGAACGGGAACTTCATCGAGGACCACCACGGCAAGCCTTGCATTGCTTCAATCGAGTCGAATTTCGAAGGCCGGAACCTTCAAGCGTGGAACCGTGCGCTGATTACGTGCCCGCCCGCCTCGGGCGACAGATGGGAGCAGCTCCTCGGTCGTTTTCACCGCGACGGACAAAAGGCTGACGAGGTCACGTACGACGTGCTCAACGGCTGCGCGGAGCACATCGACGCATTCGAGAAAGCGCAGATGAAGGCGGGGAAGATACAAGATCTTACCGGGCAAGAGCAGAAACTTTGCTATGCTTCGGTCTCTTACGGTAATCGAGAACGAGACATTAGGTACGAAAGGTAAAACGAAATGTCATCATTGAACAAATTCTTCGGCGGGTTGAAGCAAGCCGGCGTGAGCGGTCGGGGGAATTACTTCCCCTACGCGAACGCCAAATACCGATTGAACATCTCGAGGTTCTTCTACAAGTCGGACCGCAAGGACGTTTTCGTGGCTGAACTCGATGTCGTGGAGACGTTGGCGTTCTCCTCGAGCAAGTCGGACGTCGTGCCGCCGGCCGCGGGCGAACGGAGATCGTGGGTCGTCGACATGACCAAAGAACTCAACATGGTCCAGCGGGACGTGAACGGGTTCGTGCTCGCGACGATCGGCGTGAACGTGAACAACAAACCGGAAGCAGAACGTGCGCTCGATCAGATCGAAGGGCTCGTGCAATTCGCGATCTCGGATGCGAATCCCTTCGGAGGTTCGCCGCTCGATCTCGAAACTTTCGAGCACAAAACCAAGGGCAAGGGCAACGATTTCACGGTGCACAATTGGATCCCTTCGGCATCGAGCGCAGGTCTCGATGCGTGGCTCGCGAAGCTTCCTCGGGGGCAATACGTTTCTCCGAACTTGACTGCGGCAAAACAGGGACCTCCTGTTTCGGCTCCCGCGCAGG
>Ga0207702_10002191_pt1 | contig 18721 bp, 19 predicted proteins | sample KBSCornC62_FD_184302 | JGI IMG/M metagenome (GOLD analysis project Ga0207702, IMG submission 184302) | Corn rhizosphere microbial communities from Kellogg Biological Station, Michigan, USA - KBS Corn C6-2 (SPAdes) (version 2) | ecosystem: Host-associated > Plants > Roots > Rhizosphere > Soil ...
AGGAAAACAGCCTTGGAGCGCATACTCTCAGAACTAGTCGAGCGGCTTAAGTCGGCCCTGGCGGACCGGCTCGTCACCGTCATTCTTTATGGATCGGCCGCCGTGGGCGACTGGAACAAGGAGAACTCGGATTTAAACGTGCTGTGCGCGCTCGACCGGATCTCTCCGCAGGAACTCATAAAGGCCGAGCCGGTGGTCTCGTGGTGGCGCGAGCCCGGGCGCCCGCCGGTCCTACTGCTAACTGCCGAAGAAGTGCGCACTTCCACCGACTGCTTCGCGATCGAGTTTCACGACATGAAGAAATTCCGCCGCGTTTTGTTCGGTCCCGATCTCATCGAGGACTTAACGGTAGACAATACGTTTTATCGAGCGCAGGTGGAGCACGAGCTACGTTCGAAGCAGATCCGCCTGCGCCAGAAAGCGGCCGAGGTTCTTTCGAAACCCGAGCGGCTGCTGCAGTTACTGGTGGATTCCATCTCGACCTTTTGTGTGTTAGGAAGACATGCGCTGCTATTGAGCGGCAATGAAGCGCGTTGGACAAAAGCCGAAGTCATAGCGGGGCTCGAAGCCGCCTTGGGGCGGCCGCTATCCGCTTTTAATGAGATACTGGCGGTTCGGGAGTCCGGCAAGCAGCCGGGCGGGGCGGCCATCACGTCGCTGCTGGAACGTTATTTAGTCGAGACGGATGCGTTGGTCCGCTTCGTGGATGCGCTGGCAAAATAATCAAACATAGAGATGGGGAGACAGAGATAAATGAAGCGCGCTCTGATTATTGTTGGGATCGTAGTGGTTATTGGCTTGATCTTCGGAAGTCAATTGATTGGCGCACGCAACCAGTTGGTTACCGAAAGGAACGAAATAGACGCACGCTGGGCGCAAGTCGATAACGACATGAAGCGCCGCGCCGATCTCATTCCTAATCTCGTAGAAACAGTAAAGGGCTACGCGAAGCAGGAACAGACGGTGATTGCTGAAGTGGCGAACGCGCGCGCGGCGCTGCTGGGCGCGCGCAGCAAGAGTGACGAGATCAACGCCAATAATCAGCTCAGTGGTGCGCTCGGCCGTTTGCTGGTTTTGCAGGAGAATTATCCGCAGCTCAAATCCAACGAGAACTTCTTACGCCTTCAGGACGAATTGGCTGGAACGGAGAACCGGATCGCGGTATCGCGGCGCGATTACAACGAAGCTATTAAGAAATACAACACCGATGTGGAGCTGTTCCCGAAAAATATTGCCGCCTCCTTCTTCAACTTCAAACGCGACGACGCGTATTTCAAAACCTCGGAAGAAGAAAAGAAAACGCCGCAGGTTAAGTTCTAGTCCTCAGGAGGTTCGCTGAAGTCCTCCACGCGCTGACTGTAGCGCTTCAGAGCGGCCACCGCACTCCCGCTGCTGAAACCTGCCGTGCGCAGTCGGCGATAAGCCGAGGCCAGGTTTTTCTCTTCTTTGAGGAATTGCGTGAGATCAACATTCCGGTACTTTCGCGTTAAATACCGTTCGATGAGTTGCTGTTCGTCGGTGCCGGTGAATGCCCGATTTACGGCGCTCTCCGCAACGGCCGCCGAGACTCTCTTTCGCCTCAGGTCGTTCAATATGCGATACCGGCCAAAGCCCTCGTTTTGCAGCCGGGCTGCAGCGAAAGCTTCCGAAAACCGGCGGTCATCGACCATTTCGTACTCGCGCAGCTTGGCGAGCACCGCCTCCAGATCCGCGGCGGATTGGGCGCGCTTCAGCAGCTTTTGCCGGATTTGGCCGGCTGAGTGCGCGCGTTGCGAAAGTACCCGCAACGCATACTCCCATAGTGACTTTTCATCAAGCTTGGGATTGTTGCGGATGCCCATCCGGCGAAACGTTTGTACTGTACCACGCCTCTTAAAGAGGTAGACTGCAATTGCACAGTGTTGGACAATCAGAAGGAGGTTCTTATGGAGGAAAAGAGCGGTTTCGGCTATTTCCTGTTAGGTTTGGGGATCGGCGTGGCGGCTGGAATGTTGTGGGCTCCCCGGTCCGGTGAAGAGACCCGCCAGCTTCTGGCCGATCGTGCCGGCGAAGGAGCCGACTACTTGCGTAGCCGTGCGCAGGACGGCAGTGAATATGTGCGCCAGCGGGCAGATGAATTCAAGCAATCCGCCACGGATATTTACGAGAAGGGCCGTTCGACTGTAAACCGGCAGCGGGAGACCTTAAACGCGGCCGTGGAAGCGGGTAAGCAGGCCTATCGCGAAGCGGTCGGTGACGCCAAGGCAGCCGCGGCCTCAGGCAGCAACGTACCTGATAACGTGTAGCGCTCCGAATGGACCAAAACACGCTTCTTGTCGTCTTCGTTGCGCTAGCGGCGGTCGCCTTGCTTGGCCAGGCGGTCGCTTTGCTAGGGCTGTTGTTGATTGCGCGCGAAATCCGCCAAAAAACACTGGCCATGTGGCCGCAGATCGAAGACATCGTAGCGGTTTCGAAGCGATCGGTCGACCGCATCGAAACCCACATTACGCGCATCGGCGCAACCAGCGTCGCGATCCTGGACGTCACCAAGCAGCAGCTCGTCAAAGTCGATGAGCTGCTGAGTGACGCGAGCACCCGCGCCCGCGTTCAGATGGAGCGCGCGGAGATGGTACTCGACGATACGATGACGCGCGTGCAGGAAACCGTCAGTATCGTGCAGCGTGGCGTATTGCGGCCGGTGCGCGAGGTGCACGGTATTCTGAGCGGCTTTCGTACCGCTCTCGCGCATCTCAGCCGCGGCGGCCGGCCTACCGTGGATCACGCAACCTCCGATGAGGAGATGTTTATTTAGTCGCGTTTATTTACCCCAGGCGAAGAGCGGACAAGTCGGGATGTAAGGCGAAACGCATAGCGACCGAATCGACGCGCTCGCCGAGTTGTTGCGTAGCCTCCAAATTCCAGGAAGAACGATTGGCGACGATTCGCAGATAGCGGATTTTTGCTGGATCGATCTGCATGATGCGGCAACAGGTTGCGTCTACCGCGGGAGGGTGCGCGCCACCCACTACGACGCCTGCTTGCTTGCGCGTTCCGAGGATCGGACCGTTGCCTTCCATTGCGTCGATCCCATCCACCAGACAGAATTGGCGCGGGAACAGGTAGTGCAGGTCGGCAATGCATTCGTCGATCCCGGCCCAATGTAGTGGATTCTTCGGCCAGCCGTAGACGTTTCCCGGAACCAGCCCGAACAAATTCTTCATGGAAAGCGTGGCGCCGGCCCAGTGGTGCGTCTTCATTTTGGGCAATGTGACCAGCAGATCGCAGGCGAGCGCGGTGTTCGGAAGATAGAGCTCGGTTAGCTTCGAAAAAGGACGCTGGAGCGCGACGCGCGTGACGTCGTCGAGGTTCAGGTCCGTGAAGCTGTCCTCGAATTTGGGAATAGCGGAAAAGAATCCGGCAGCTTCGGCCATGTCGAGAGTGGCGCGGCGGTGTCCGGGTGCCTCGGCGATGCGGACGCTCTTCGCTCCGAGCGAATGGAAAGCCTCGGCTACGGCTGCTACAAACACTGGATGGGTATTGATCGGAGCGTGCGCGTCGAATTCGACCAGATTCGGCTTCAGGAGGATATTCTTGCCGCTGACCGCCACGTGATGCTCGATGAGGATGCGCCGCACGATATCGGCCAGATCGACGGAGTAGGACCAGGCGCGAACGATGGAGACTTGCGCGGTGCGCGTACCGAAGCGGCGCGAGCAGCCGGTCGCGAGAGCCAGCGCTCCTAAAAAGAAATAACGCCGATTCATAGTGTTCTTCCTTCCAGCGCGGCAAGGGCGAGTAAGCGAAGAGAGATATCGCGAACGTTGCGAGGGCGGAAACGCGACTCGCAATCTTCCACTTTTCGGCCTCGGGCGGCAAGACCCATCTGAAGCCAGGAAAGGCCTTCTATCGACTGGGGATTTTTCAGGAATTCGTCGCTCAATCGAAGCGCCGCTGTAAGGTGTTCCGAGGGAACGCCGGCCAGGGCGAGGAGAGCGAGGCCGGTTGTTTCGGGATAGGATACGGCGTTCTCGCTCCGAAAGCTGCTTCCGCCATGATTCCAACCTCCATCGCGGCAGCGCCGGCTTAACAGGAATTGGCGGCTTTGCTCGATCGGAGCGGCGAAGCGCGTACTATCAAGGCGGGATAGCGCCAGGATTGCAGTAGCTGTCGGAGTCACCCAGCTAGCCGTGCCGGGGAACCAGCAGGAGCCGCCGGTTTTCTTGTAAACGTGGCCGGTGAGCCAATCGCCCGCTTTGGCTCCCGTATGGGGAAGCGCGAGAATCGCCAGGCTTGTGACCCAGGTGCTGGCAGGTACGGCATCGTTGGGCGGCCAGCCGCCATCGGGATTCTTGCGCTGCTCGAGCCACTGCGCCGCAGCTTGGCAGGCGCCGGAAGAACGATCGTAAAGACGGAGCGCCAGGAGCGCCAGCGCCGTAGGCTCCGTCCACGAACTTCCTTTGGCAAACGGCCAACCGCCGTCACGATTTTGGGATGCGAGGAGCTGCCGCTGAAGTTCGTCCACTTCAGCCATATCTGGGATAGAGATCCTAGGAGCTCGTCCGGCGATTGCGACGGCGTTTCAAATAGAACACCAGGCAACCGCCCGCGGCGACCCACATAAGCCCTTGCACTACGATGTCGTTCATTTCTTTCTCCTTTTTCTTAAAAGCGGGCAAACGCCCATATAAGCTATTTCGACCGAATGGGGGACTTTCCTTAGTTATTGACCGCCGGATATTGAACCGAGATTATGGACGAGCTGCAGAATGCCGGAACCCGCGGTCACCACCAGCAGGGCAGGCAAGCAGAAGAAAAATATCGGGAAAACCAGCTTGACGCCGACTTTGCCGGCTTTCTCCTCGGCATCCTGGCGGCGCCGGATTCTAAGGTAGTCCGACTGAGTACGCAGCGCCTCGGAAACGCTGGTTCCAAACCGATCCGTCTGGATCAGGATGGCCATTAATTTCTTGACCTCATCCTCCGGAACTCGCTTGGCGAAGTTGCGCATCGCATCGGCGCGGCTTTTGCCCGCCATAATTTCCATATTGACGAGAGCCAGTTCTTCACTAACGGCAGGATGCACGTTCTTGAGCTCGCGGCTGACGTTTACCAGCGCTTGATCGAGCCCGCAGCCGGCTTCGGTACAAATCACCAGGAGGTCGAGAACGTCCGGCAGCGATAGGCGAATGTTAGTAAAGCGCCGCTTAATCAGCCGCCCAAGGAAGAAAGACGGCAGGTAGAACCCGATTCCGGCGCCGGCGATAGGGTACATCAAACGGCTCACCGGGCTATCGACATGATTGCGGGCAGCCAGCGCGAGGGCGAGGAATGCCACGGTGAGCACGATCTTGGCGCCGTAAAAAACCGAGATGGCGGAATTGCTTCGAATTCCCGCTGCCCCGAAATCTTTCTGCAGAACGCGGGCGTCTTGCGGCGAGACGGGGAGCAGACGGCCAATTGGCTCGAGCAGCCGCGCAAACGAAAACTCGCGTTTCTTTTCCCGCTGCCTGAATGCCGGTGAGACCGGATCGGAAGAAGGCGTCAATTGGTCGATCAGGCGTGCCGGTTTGACGTAATAGCGGTACCCAAACCAGCCGACCACACCGGCGATGAGCAAAAAGAGGGCAAACGGAAGAAGGATAAGCATTGGCTAGACCTTAATGTTGGTGATCTTCTTAATCGCGAGGTAACCGAGGACCTGGCCGATAGCGGCGCCGTAGATCATCATTCTTCCGGTCTTGTCGGCGGCTAGATCGGTGAGATATTGCGGTGAGCTGATCATCATGAGCATGGTCACTACGACAGGCATCAAAACCAAAACCAGCCCTGTAATGCGGCCGTGCGCGCTCGCGGCTTTGACCTGGCCCTTCAGCCGGAAGCGCTCGCGGATAATCAGGGCAAGCTTGCTCAAGATCTCGCCCAAATTGCCGCCTGTCTCCTGCTGCAAAAGAACCGAGGAAACGAAGAACCGCACATCGACCAAAGGGACGAGCGACAGCAGCCTGCCAAGAGCCTCTTCAAGCGATGAGCCCAGTTGCAGATCGTTGGAGACACGCCGGAAAGAGGTCGCCAGCGGATCGGGCGAATCGGCGGCAAGCATTTCGAGCGCGATCGAAAATCCGTGGCCGGCGCGCATGGAACGCGCAAGAAAATCCAAAGCCTCGGGCAATTGTTTTTCGAAAGCTCCAAGATTCTTGGAACGTTTCCGGATCACCACAAACAGCGGAAGGAAGGCGGCAGCCGCCGCGATTACAACGGCGGTCCACTCGGTGGAGAGAAGGCGAAGCTTCAGGCCCAGGAGGAGAGTTGCGGCAAAGGACAAGGCGCAAAGCGCCAGCAGTTTGCTGGCGGTCAATTGCATTCCTGATTGCTCGATCATCAGATCCAGCCGCTCCATGAAATGAAATTTCTTCAGAAGCCTGGAAAGTCCGTCTTCGACATCGGCCGGGCGCAGGAACGTGGTGGTCACGCGCGGTTCGCTTGGACCTGCTTCGGCTTTGCGCAGCATCGAGCGGATCTGGCGCTTTTGCTTCTTTTTGAAGTAGGAGGATGCAACGGCCACGCACAGCAGGATGGTGCCGAAGACTGCAACGAAAAGAACGATGAAAATCGTCATGGAAACTCCGAATTCCGCGTTACCCGACTTCTACGACGTTCTGAAATACGTGGCTGGGTAATTCAATTCCGGCGGCCTTCAGGCGCTCGCTGAATTTAGGGCGGACGCCGGTCGGTTTGAAGCGACCGCGCACGCGACCTTCGTTGGTCAGGCCGACTCTTTCAAACGAAAAAATATCCTGCGTGGTGACGAGATCGCCTTCCATTCCGAGGCATTCGGTAATGAAAGTGACCTTTCTCGACCCATCGCTGAGGCGGGAAATCTGTATGAACAAGTCGATCGCCGACGCCACTTGCTGCCGGATCGAACGGATATTGAGATTCGAGCTGGCCATCCCGATCATGACCTCGAGGCGGCTGATTGCGTCGCGCGGGCTGTTGGCGTGAACAGTGGTCAGCGAGCCGTCGTGGCCGGTGTTCATGGCCTGCATCATGTCGAGCGCTTCCTCGCCACGGCACTCGCCCAGGATGATGCGGTCCGGACGCATACGCAAGGCATTGATGAGCAGATGACGCTGCAGAATAGCGCCTTTGCCTTCAATGTTGGCGGGCCGCGTTTCCAGGCGCGCGACGTGGGTCTGGCGCAACTGAAGCTCGGCGGCGTCCTCGATCGTGACGATGCGCTCGTTCGAAGGAATGAAGCCGGAGAGCATGTTGAGAAAAGTGGTTTTTCCCGCGCCGGTTCCACCCGAAATGATGATGTTCAGGCGCGCCTTCACACAAGCTTTTACTAGTTCGAGCATGCCTTCGGTGAGAGACAAATTGCGCAGCAGATCCGCGGGCTGCAGCGGATCGCCGCCGAAACGGCGGATCGAGAGAAGCGGACCGTCGACCGCCAGTGGGGGAATCACGGCGTTGACGCGGGAACCATCCGGAAGCCGCGCGTCGACCATCGGCGATGATTCATCGATGCGGCGGCCTACGCGGGAGACAACGCGCTCGATGATGCGCAGCAGGTGGGCGTCGTCTTTGAATTCGATGTTGGTCTTCTCCAGCTTGCCACCGCGTTCTACATAGATCAGGCGCGGCGTAGTGACCAGGATGTCGGAGACGGTGCGATCGCGCAACAGAGGCTCGAGCGGCCCCAACCCGAAAACTTCGTCGAGGACTTCCTCGATAAGCTGGTCTTTTTCCTGCGAGCTGAGGGGTGTTTTTTCCTCATTTATGAGCTTGGCTACCGAGGGGCGAATCTCCTGCCGGACACGATCTCCCGGCATGGCGTAGACAGCTTCGAGATTGATTCGGTCGAGTAGTTTGCGGTGTACTGCAAACTTCATCTCCTGCCGGCTCAGGGCGGAGATATCGCGCGCTCCGACGGGACGCAGCGCCTCCGGCGGTTTATTTTCACCGCGTAGTGTGTCACTTGCGAGCACGCGCTTCTCCTATCCAAAAAATGCGAACTTCTTCTTGCTCTTCATCGGCGGTACGCCGGCAATCTTCGCGGCGAGAAGGCCGAAATGCTGCGCCAGACGGGTGTTTGAGTTCAGCAGATTGCCGCTCGAATACGACTGGTACAGGCCCATATAGTCGTTGGGTAACGCGGCATAGAGCGAGCGTCCCAGGATCTTTTCCAACTCCTGCGTGCTGATGTCCATCATTTTGGGAGTGCGATTCAGCACAAGCTGCAGCTTTTCGCCTTGATCGAACAGACCGTGGACGATGGACTTGAGGCCGTGGAGCGCGACCACTTCGAGGGTGGATACCAGGAATAGCTGGTCAATCTCTTCCAAAACCGCCGCCGCGATGGAATTCATGCTGCGGCCGAGGTCCAGAATGATCCAGTCGTGCTGGGTGCGCATGAACTGCAGAACCTGGGTGAGCTGCGTTTCTTCCGGATGATCCCAACGCGTGTAGGCGGCGGGGGCGGGGATAACGGAAAGGCTCGGCCGATGCTCGACGATTAGCGCCTTCCATAGACTGTCATCGAGGCGGGACAAATTCTTGATGGCGTCCAGGATGGAATACGAGCTAGGCGTTTTCATCAGGAAGCCCACCAGACCGGAGGTCAGATCGAGATCGGCGAGCAGCACATTCTTACGAGTTTGATTTTGTAGCTCCCAAGCGATATGGCAGGCGAGAGTTGTCGCGCCGCAGCCGCCCTTGGCCGATAGAAAGCCGATAATTTTGCCGCGGCTCGAGGGCACCACGTCAATATCGGAAGAATTCAAAATGCGATCAAGAGCGGGCGCCAGGCTCTCGTCGAACGGCGGATGCAGAAATTCATGGGCGCCAGCGCGCATTGCCGCCAGGATGATCTTGGGATCGTCCACAGCGTGGATGGCGACGATTTTGGTGCGCGGCGCCTGCAACTTGACCTGCCGGATCGCAACCGCCAGATCGGTAGGCACCACGCCTACATCCAGTAGCAGCGCCTCCGGCTTCACTTTGACGAGCCGCTCCAATAGGCTGGTCCAATCCGAGTCGTGCTGCTCGAAGGACACGTTTGTCGAGGATTCGCGCAAAGCGTCTACGGCTTTGCGGGACAGATTTTCATCCTTAATGCTGAGTAAGACTTTTACGGAACTCATGACAATTTCACGCTCACTTATTCGATCCGAAAGACGAGGTTAAGCCGGGCATAGAAGCCGGGGCAGCGGGCGGCGGCGGAGCATCGCTGCCGCCGGCTGGGATGTGGAGCTCCTCGACAGGCAGCGAATCGCGCTTCCAGATCATGGGCACCGGACCTGTTACCGCCGGTCCAGGATGGCTAGGAGGCACGGTGGGCACGTCTTGCATAAAGGGGACCGGGGTACTGATTTCGGGAATTTTCGCGCCGGCGGCGAGCGGGCGCACCAATTCGGGCGTGACCACGACCATCAACTCCGTATTGCTCTTGTTTACGGATCGAGATTGAAATAACTTGCCGAGAAGCGGAATGTCGGCGAAACCAGGCATTCGGGACAATTGCTGGGTTATCTGATTGTTGAGGAGACCGGCGATAACAAAGCTTTGGCCACTCTCGAGCTCCACCTCGGTTTGCACCTTGCGGGAAGATAATCCAGGAACCGTAAAGCCGCTGACGGTGAGGGCATTGGCATAGTCCAGAGAGCTAACCTCGGGGTTGACAACCAGCTTGATCGTCCCGCGCGGGGTAATGGTTGGAGTAAAGTTGAGCCGAATGCCGAATTCTTTAAATTGGATGGTGATTTGTCCTACCCCGGCGCCACCGCCCTGCAATGTTGGGAAGGGAAATTCACCGCCCGCAAGAAAGCTAGCTGGTTTGCCGCTGCTCGTAAGCAAATTGGGCTCTGCCAATATCTGCAGCAGATTGCGGGTGGCGAGATCCTGCAGAACCGCGCCTAAATTGATATCCGGCCGGTAATAGAAGATGTTCAACAAGCTGGTGATGTTGAAGGTCGTGCTTCCGTTCTGATTTGGGGAAAACGTCGGAGGTGCTCCGAATTGTCCGGTGGTCGAGTTGCCAACGCCCTTCTCATTTACCCCGAATAGGTTCACGCCGAACTGGGTGGAGGCGGAGCGATCCACGTCGGCGAAGCGGACTTTGAGCAAAATCTGTGCGTCGGCCTTCGGCGTCTCGACGCGAAGCAGATTGACAACCTTGCCGAGAGTAGAGGCAATCCCTAACGCCCGGTCAGCGGCCACGGCATCGGTCGTAGTTCCATTCAGGAAGACCACACCCTCCTGGACGTTGATGGAGACATTCGGGCCGGCTTCTTTGAGCAACTCCGCACGTACGGCATCCAGCTTGGAGGTGCTAGCCGTTACGTGTATGTCCAACAGCAGGCGGGCGCCTTGTTGATCCCAGAGAATAAGACTTGTATTGCCCGGCAGCTTACCATTGACGACGATTTCCGTGGAACTCACGGCAACCGCGTCGGCAATCTCGCCGTTCGCGATCGAGATGCGCCGAACACCGGCTGGATGATCCACTACCGTGGAGGCGTTGACCGGGACAGTAACGGTTTGATTCTTTGTCGATTCCTCGAGCGCACTGGCGGCGGACGCGAGCGACAGGCTCAGTTCCGGCAGAGCGAGCAGGAACAGCGGGAGGAGAAGGCCTCGGAGGAGCGTATTCATTATTTCTTTCCTGGGGGTAGATCGAACGTTTCTTCCGTCCGTTTTGCGCCGTGAAAGACCTCGACGACGGAAGTGCGGCGTTGGACCGGTACCTCGATAACCGTTCTCACGAGACGCGGAGCGGCGGGCGCGGTGGAATGGACCGCGGCAGGTACAAGGGAAACTCCAAACAGTTGAGCGATGGAAGTGCCCTTGGTGACTTCGGATTTGGTATCGAGCGGGTTTCTCAAGACGAGCTGAACTTTCGTTTCGCTGCTCGCCAAATTCAAAATTTCGGCTTGATCGGGGCTGACCAGCAGATTGACGACCTGGGCCGATTCGGGTTTGCCATCGGCGGTCTTTTCGATCTTCTGGCCGGCCGAGAGCACTTCGATGTTCTGCAGGATGGTGCGGCACTGCGTTCCGGTGCTGGCCTGATCCTGGCCGGGAGTATTACCAGCCATGAGCACGTCGACGCGCATGCCGGGCAGCACGAAGCCGGCGAGCCCCACGACTTCATTCACGCGTAAGGCGACCGCGCGCAGGCCTACTGGGATGGTGGCCGCAAGACCAGCTCCCGCGCCCTTCGAGGCCAGCCGATGCACCAGAATGGGTTCTCCCTGATAGATCGTGGCGACCACACCGCGGCCGTCGGCATCGGCGAGCGTCTTGACCGCATCCTCGGGAACAGGCCCGCCCCATGAGGCTTCTTCGATATCCGAATCGCGTACCAACGTTCCGACTTGCAGATCGTGCTTGGCAACCACGAGTTTGTTAGCCGCAAGGGTGTGCCCTTGCGACTGTACACGCACTAAAATCAGGCGGTACAAAAAGTAGCTGGTCCCGCCGGCTACTACGAGCGCGAAAAATAAGACGGAAATAAGGCGTCGATTCATTTCAATTCACAATGGTTGTAGTTGGACAGCTAAATCCCAGAATCACCGGCCACTCGGCGAACGATCGAGGGACAAATTCTAATTCGCTTGCAGTCCCGGAGGAAGGAGCTCCGCCAAGATGCAGGCGTGCTCCTCCCACAGGGCATGTTCTAGGAGGCTGCGGTGCTTAAGTTAGTGCTAACCGTTGACCAGATAGAGCTGATCGAAGACTTGACGCCACTCAGAAGACTAACGGCGGCTAGTGCCACGAAGGCTAGTAGCAGGGCATATTCGACCATGTCCTGCCCCTCTTCTTCTTTCCAGAGCGCGTGCAATATCGAGTTGATCATGAGCTTCTCCTTTCCTGAATTCGTTTTCCTACTTACCGTCCAAACTGTTTCTATAAAACGCCCGGTTGCCAGGAGCGCCGATCTGTTCGAAGATCAGTTTTTTGCATCCTCGACAGCTTCGCCTGGAATACTATTGCCTTCCCATCGTCGAAAAGTATCGTCCAATCGGACGAGACCTTGAGCGCAGACGCCAAGGGCGCATCCGGCTTTACAATGACCATATCGACCGCAAACCGGTCTAGCTGGCGCTTCCAGTCATATCGGGCGTTCTGGATGCCAAGAGCTAGTGATGAGATTTCGCTGCCAAAGATATCCGCGCGGCCATCCACGAATACCCTCTTCTCCGGATAAAAGCGATAGACTAGGTAACCACCCCACTGATCAGACGCAAAGATACGGCGTGCGCTCGAGGCTGCAACCACCGGTATTGCCGTACTAGGAAAAGCGTAAGGGTTGAATTGGCCTTCGAAGCCTGGCGCGTTAAAAGCGAATAGACATGCTAGAGCGAGCATTCCAAGCACAGAAAGTGCATAGGTGCGTGCTCGCGTCTCAAGAGAATGGAGGTCCTGAGATATTTCGGAGATCGTCGTGCAAAGGGGGCGCAAACGAGGAATCCGCACTTTGGTCACCAGTTGATCCAACATCCTCGCCACAAGAGGCGCCGCCACAATGAGAAAAAGTGGTATGTTTCGCACCGAAAATAGGGCTACATGCGCCCAAAAAAGTACGGAAATTGTCGAGTTCGCTACCTTTGCCTGCAAGCTCCAGAACACTGCTGCTGCGGCAAGCAGTAGCATGCACTCAAAAAATCCAGCGGGCGAGTTGTGGAAGTTGACTGATTGATATTCCTGGATAGCGTTTACCAATTCTGGACTCAAGACGGCCAGAATATGTTTATGCAAGCGCCAGGAATAAGGATTTAGCAACGTAGCGAACGAGCAGGTGGCCATCGCCCACAGAAAGGGCCGGCACTTCTTATAAATGGCAGCCCAACTGCCGCTATCGATAAATAACTGTAGGGCTTCTTCCCACGCGGTGAGCAGCAGGAGTAATAGGCTCAAAAAGAACGAAGGATGAACGTTGGCCCAGATCGCTGCAAGGACCGGCATCAAATAAAGGGGAAGCCTTCGGCCTTCCTGCAAGTCACGAATCAGATGCAGGAACAAGATGAAGAAAAGCCACGATAGTAAGTGAGGGCGGGCCAGCCAATGGAGGCTCGAGCCGCAGATGGCTATCGTCGTCACAAAGAAGGAGGCCAACTCATTTCCCGAGACTCGTAGCGCCAGCTTGTAAAGCAATACGGCGAAAATTCCAAGGATCAGGACGTTGACAAATGCCACGCCCTCCAATCCCCAGAATTTATGAATCGCTCCGAATAGCAGATCCCATCCCCATTCCCAGGCGAACCAGGGATGGCCCGGTCTGGTAAAAGAGAAAAAGTCCTGAGTGGGAATCGCACGGTGACTTAGAATCCACTCTCCGGTTCGAATGTGCCACCCTGTGTCCCCATCCGTGAACAGAATCTTCGTCCCGGACAACCTGCCGAACAAGAAAAGCGCCGGGAGAAGAAATACCAAGTCGATCAACGAAGGCATGCAGCGCGCGTACCATTTGCCGGCCGATTCGATCGCCGGATTCCACGTTTGTACTGTTGCCTGCATCTCGCTCACAGATTGGAGTAAGTTCCCCTATGCCATCTAATCGGTTGGACCCTCAGGCTTCATTAGCTCGTGTACTTATAAGGTGTGAAGGTACTGGCTAGGAGCCAGGAACTCTCAACCAGCAGCTTTTAGCTGTTGGCTTTAGCTTTTGCTCTGACTTTCATTTCAGCTAGCTGTTCCAGACGCTCGGTGAGCATTTGCTGGTGATAGACCTTGGCTTCGGCTAGCGTGACGGCCCATTGGTGGGTGTCTTTTTTCATCCGATGCTGCTCTTGTTTGCGGTCGTGCTCCTCCTGTTTGCGCTTTCGCGATTCAAAGCCAATTTCCGCTTTTCTCTTTTCGGCTCTTATCCTTAGCAGCTCGTTCAGACACTTATGGAAGGCGCGCTCGTGCGTGGTTTCATAGCGCAGGTAGAGAGCGAGACGTTTGTCGTCGATGGAGCCGTCGTCCAGAAAACAGTTCCCTTGCAGCATGGTGGCGCGGTTGCGCAGCCAGTGGTGCTGGGCCATGCGCTCGACCAGGATGAGCTCGGTGCGGTTTCTGGGCGCGTATTCACATTTGAGATCTATGACGAGATGGTCGAATTCTTCGGCGCTTTCCCAGGGCAGAAGAATGAACATGCCGCCTCGATAGGTGAGGCCGTGGCTGAGGTGATTCTTAGAAGATGCGGCCTTACCCTCTATCGTCTTCGGACCGGAGGAGAGTTGTGCATTGGCCTGGTTGGCTGCAATTTGCGCTTCTGTCGCCATGCGAAAAGTTTGGCGCCTGGGCGTACGAGGGAGACGTATTTTAGGCAGGCAAGTAGCTGCAGGATGGAGAGATACGATTTTTTGCTAAATGGTGAACAGGAAAGCGAGGCAACCTAGGGCGATGATCGTGCCGTGCGGCAGGCCTAGTGACCGTGGGCTACGCATATCGAGCGACGGATCTTTGTGGAAGGGCGCTTTCCCGCGCGCGAGTTCCCACAAAATGGTCGAGAGATTGGATAGAGTTTCGTGAATGCGCCTTTTAAAGAACACCAAGGCGAATGCGACCAGTCCCCCTAAGAGCGCTGTCACCAAAAAAATGATTAGCCAGTTGTGCGGGCCGGCGATCGAGCCGACGGCGGCCATCAGCTTGACATCGCCCGCGCCCATTCCGCGGACTATATAGAGCGGAACATAGATGAGCAGCGAAAGCCCGAGTCCCAGCAGCGCAATCACTACCCCGTGGCCGTGAAGAACTAGGGTGTTCAGCCCCAGGCCAAGGACGAGCCCGCTGAGAGTGAGCCAGTTGGGTATTTTTCTGGTTCGAAGATCATAGAAGCCGGCGCTGATCACCAAGGAGATCAAGGCTACTTTCAAGGCGAGCGGCATCTGTTCCATCATCGGCGGCTTGGGGGCTTTTCTTTAGCTCGGCTGCGCCTCTCCCGGCTCGCTGCTGGTGGAAGGAGGCGCGAGCGTCGCGAGCCGACACCGCACCGAGGTGCTCTACCGTCACCCGTAGCAACAGTGACCCCGCGGTTCCCAGTAATCCGGCCGCGATACGGCTCTTCCTGCTGCGGTTCGGAAGAGTGGATACCACAAGACTCGCAAAGGTTAGAAAGGCGGCGCCCCGCCACATCAGTGCGCTTATCCCGCGCTTAAAAGGTCTTCCCACACGCGGCACAGCGGATGCGTGGCGCTCCATAGCCATACCGGCCATTAGTTCCGCCGCCCTGCCCACATTCCCTATGAGATTTGTGATCCGCCTCGCCTCAGGACGCTCGCAAAAGATATCGAACGTACATCCCAGGCTAGCCAGCGCGGAGGAACCAAAAAGAACGGGCAGAGCTTTGCGCGATTCCTGCCAGATTGGAATCGCGCTGTTGGCAACCAGCACGCCGGTATAAGTGGACAGGCCGATGCCGAAAACACCCGCTATCAATCCTAAGAATCCGCCTGCGTTGCCCAATAGCCCGCCCCGTTGTCTTAACAGCAGCGCTCCGGTAGCGCTGGCGCCTGTGCCGGAAAGAATCCAGGCGCCCATGTTCATGGGCGAAGTAGGACGAAATACCCGAAGCATGTTGAGGAAGCGAGAGGGCTTCCCCAAGTCATAAATAAGTAGTCCACCGCTGACCAAGGAACCGATGAAACCGATTCGATGGCCACGCTGGATCAGCAAGTCCAGCGCGGCGGCTTGTTTTAGCTGCGCGGCTGCACTAAGTACTAGTGATGCGCCTGTAAGGCCGCCAATGTAGTAATACAACGGAATCGCCCACTCCCAAACCGGCTCTTGCAGCATCGGCCGGTCATAGTAAGTGGGATCGTCTCGACGCGGCTCGGGTAATGCATTCCATGCCTTGGCGATGCTTCCGGTATGTTCGTCCGTGGAGCGGGAGATAAATTGAGAACCCGCTTCGCCGCTGAGCTCGGCTACTTCACAATTGATATCGCGGCCATCCGTCCGGGTAGGATCCACGGAATCCGGATATCGGGTTGCCATATTGCTCACGAACGATCTCCTTTGCCGCCGAACAAAATACTTGCAACTGTGACGAGCGCCATACCTGCGGCGGTTGCCGCCATCGACACCCAGGCATCTTTTACCTTTTTAGTGGGAACAACCGGATCGGGAGGCAGGTTGTAAACCTCGGGTTGATCCACGAGAAGGAAAAATGCATTAAGCCCTTCCGTCCCCGGCTGATCCTCTTTTCTCGCTCCGTAGAGATATGCGTCTTTGAGTCCTCGCTCGTGCAGTTTCTCGACGCGCTCTTCGGCATGAGTCCGCAATTGATCGAGATCGCCAAACTGAATCGATTCCGTGGGACACGCCTTGGCACAGGCCGGAATGAGATCCTCTTTTAGCCGGTCGTAGCAAAGCGTGCATTTCCAGGCGCGGCCATCTTCTTCCCGCCGATCGATCACGCCGAAGGGACAGTTCACGATGCAATACCCACAGCCATTGCAGATATCGGGCTGGACATAGACGGTTTCGAACTCGGTGCGAATGATCGCGCCGGTGGGACAACTTTCGAGACATCCGGCACGCGCGCAATGCTTACAGACATCGGAGGAGAATAACCAGGAGAAGGCGCCGTCCTGATCCGGATGAAGCGCCATGGGCCGCTCCACAAACGCCACATGCCGCCATGTCGAAGCGCCCAGATGAGCGGTGTTGTCGTAGGACATGCCGGTGAACCGGAAACCGTCCTCGGGCAGCTGATTCCACTGCTTGCAAGCGACTTCGCATGCTTTGCATCCAATGCAAAGCGTCGTATCCGTGAAGAAACCTTTCCCGCCGCTCAAGTTTAAACGTTCCCTTCTTTGCTTTCCGACGCTTTGAATCCGTGCTTCGACTCAGGCTTATGCCGCGCTCGAGGCAAGTCGCGAGCGTCCATCCCGGGTGCATCTCTCCCACGGAACCACCCAGATGTAGCGTGCCGCCGCCCCTTGCTCTTGCGCCCCGGCTCAATCGTGCCGGTAAACGCTTTCGACTCCTGTATGGAGACGTTCGGGTCCGCCACGAATCCGATAAGATCGTTAGCTGCGTCGCCGCGCACCAGGCCTTTGCTGGACCAATGATAGGGCAACCCGATCTGATGCACTATTCGGCCTTTGATCCGGAGCGGCCGCAAACGCCGGGTGACCAGGACACGCGCCTCAATCTCTCCGCGCGCCGTGCGTATTGTGGCCCAGCCGCCGTTCACCAGTTTGCGTTCCGCTGCAAGCTCGGGCGATACTTCGCAAAACATTTCCGGTTGCAACTCCGACAGCCATCCCAACCAACGGGACATGCCGCCTGCCGTGTGATGTTCGGTCAGGCGGTAAGTAGTAAGCGCATATGGAAATTCCGGGTCGTCGTACGGCTGGTGGTAGGGATTGTCTTCGCGCCGCCATTCCATCCTTTCCGGATTGCATTGCTGGCCGTACAGCGGATTTTTAATGATGGATTCTTCCGGCTCATAATGCGTTGGTAAGGGACCGTCCTCCAGCCCGGCGGCAACATAGATCCATCCTTTGCCATCTGACTGCATGATGAAAGGATCAATGCCGGAGATGGTATCTTTCCCCCGCGCATCGTTAGGAGGGCGGTAGGAGGGCGGACGGTCCACGATAAAGTCCGGCGAGTCCAGACCCACCCACTTCTTTTTTTCTTCGTCCCACCAAACCAGCTTTTTTCGCTCGGACCAAGGCTTGCCATCGGGGTCCGCGGACGCACGATTATACAGGACTCTTCGATTCTGCGGCCACGCCCAAGCCCACTCGGGAGCGATGGAATTCTGCTCCCAATAGGGTTTACGACGCGCGGTCATGTTCACGCCGCCCTGAAAAGCGCCGGAATAAATCCAACAGCCGCAAGCGGTGGAGCCGTCGTCTTTCAGCGACGCGTATCCTTCCATCAATTCTTTGGTCGCGACATGGTATCCGTTAATCTCCTGGAGCACTTCCTCCGCGCTCGGCTCTTCCAACGGGCCATGCGTGCTGTAATCCCATGTCAAATCACGAATGGGCCAGTTGCGCGGCTCATGATATTCGTTTGCGTACAGCTTCTTGAAGCGTTGTCCGAGCTTAAAAATAAAATCGAGCTCACTGCGTGCATCGCCCTGCGGATCGACAGCTTTGTGGTGCCATTGCAGCAATCGCTGCGTGTTGGTGAAGCTGCCCTCCTTTTCCGTATGCGCCGCCGCGGGAAAGAAGAAGACTTCCGTTCCGATGTCCTCCGGATGAATCTCGCCGCGCGCGATCTCCGGCGCGTCTCTCCAGAAGTCGGCGGTTTCCGTGAGCTGAAAATCTCGCACCACCAGCCAATCCAAGGCACGCAGGCCGTTGCGCTGCAACGCGCCGTTCATCGAGCCGACGACTGGATTTTCACCCATCACGAAATATCCCTTGACCAAGCCGTCTACTTGATCGACGATGGTGTTCATGTGGGAATGATCGCCGGTCAAAGTCGGCAGGTAGTCATAGCACCAGTCGTTTTCCTGTTTTGCCGCTTCGCCATACCAAGCTTTCAGCAGCGAAACCGCGTACTTCGGATATTCTCCCCACCAGCCCGAGGGTGAAGTATTCAACTGGACCCACGTTTTGAAATCCTTGTCATGCCTGGCCTTCGGCATGGGTAGATAGCCGGGCAGCAGGTTGTACAAAGTGGGAATATCAGTCGAGCCTTGAATGGATGCATGCCCACGCAAAGCAATCACGCCACCGCCGGGCCGGCCCATGTTGCCGAGCAATAACTGAATGATGGCCGCCGAGCGGATGTA
>Ga0207702_10002197_pt1 | contig 18694 bp, 14 predicted proteins | sample KBSCornC62_FD_184302 | JGI IMG/M metagenome (GOLD analysis project Ga0207702, IMG submission 184302) | Corn rhizosphere microbial communities from Kellogg Biological Station, Michigan, USA - KBS Corn C6-2 (SPAdes) (version 2) | ecosystem: Host-associated > Plants > Roots > Rhizosphere > Soil ...
CTCCACCTCGTAACCCTCTCACCCGCTATGCTCGACACTTCGGCCAAGGGCCTCCAGACGATGATCCACTCGATCGAGCAGGGGAAATTCGCCCCGCTCCTGCGAGGCGCAGCGGGCTTGGTGGTCCTCCTTGCGATCGCGCTGGCTTACCTTTTCATTCGGTTCGGGGGCTTCGATTCGCCGGATGCCATGGATCAGGCCCAGATTTCCCGTTCCCTCGCCTCCGGGCAGGGATTCTCGACGAAATATATCCGCCCCATGGCCCTCTGGCAGCTCGACCAAGCCAAAAAGACCATTCCCACGGAGAATTTCCCCGACATCACCCAGCCGCCGCTCTGGCCCGTACTCACCACCGTTCCCCTCCTGATGACGAAGTCCCATTGGACGATGTCTCCGAAGGATCCCATCTATTCCTGTGACCGGGCGATCGCGATCTTTTCGACCCTCATTTTCCTGACCGCTGTCGTGGTGGGCTACTTCGTGGCCCGACGGCTGTTCGACGAGCAGCTCGCTGCCGTCGGCTGCCTGCTCGTCCTCGTGACGGATATCCTCTGGAAGTTCTCGCTCTCAGGCCTGCCCCAGATGTTCCTGCTCCTGCTGCTCATGATCACCTCCTGGTTCGTCCTGAAGGCCATGGGTGAACAGGAGGACGCTCCCCAGGCTCCCCCTCTCAAGAAATGGCTGCTCCAGGCCGTCATCGGCGCCCTGTTCGGCCTCATGACTCTCTCGCACTGGCTGGCCTGCTGGTTGTTCTTCGGATACCTGTTCTTTGCGTTCTTTTATTTCCGCCCACGCCTGCTGCCGCTGGCGGCCATCGTCGTTTACCTGCTCGTGGTCGCACCGTGGTTCGTCCGTAACTTCATGGTGTGCGGATATCCCTTCGGCCTGGCGATCTACCCGATCGGCCAGGATGAGCTCATGCGCTCAATCGAGCCGGATTTCACGAACCTGTTCTACGGCTTCATGCTCAAGATGCGGACGAGCATCGTTTCGCAGATCGGCCAGATCTTCGCCTATCTCGGCATGAATCTCGCCGCGGGCACCTTTTTCGTCGCGCTTTTCCATCCCTTCAAGCGGCCGGAAACATCGCAATTCCGCTGGTGCGTACTCTCCATGTGGGTGGCAGCCGTGATTGGTATGGCGTCCTATGGCCCTGTGACGGATGCCGTGAGCACTCTCCAGCTACATTCCGTATTCATCCCGCTCATGGCGTTTTACGGGCTCGCTTTCCTGCTCGTGCTCTGGAATCGCCTCGGGTTCACGCACTCGCTCATGCGGCTGGTGTTCAATACAGCAGTCGTCATCCTTGCGGCGATTCCGATGCTGCTCACGCTTTTCGCGAACGAAAGCAAGACCGTCCAGTGGCCTCCCTATGTGCCGCCGTACATCGGGATACTCGGCAAGTATTACTCCTCGTCGGAAGCCCTGTGCTCCGACATGCCCTGGGCTGTGGCGTGGTATGCCGATCGCAAATGCATCCTGCTGCCGGACAGCCCCGAGACGATGACCCACATCAGCGACTACAATGTGCTGGGCACCCCGATCGCCGGGCTGTACCTCACGCCGCTTACCCTGGACCAGCCGTTCATGTCTGGCCTCGTGCGTGGGTCGCAGAAGAAGTGGATCAACATCATCCTGCGCAATCCGCAAGCGTTCAATTTATTCCCGCTTCATGCGGTCATGGGCCTGATGGAGGGGGAAATTCTTCTGTTCTCGGACCAGGATCGCTGGTCGAATACCACTTTGGAGCAATGAGCGAACAGCCGCCGGAACTTACACTCGAGGCCGCCATGGAGCGCCTGGAGGCCATCGTACGCGAGATGGAGGGCGGTGATCTGCCCTTGGAAACCCTTATCTCGAAATACGAGGAAGGCACCCGCCTCTCGAAGCTCTGCCGCGAGAAATTGGACGGCGCCGAGCAGCGCATCCGGATGATCACTCGGGATGCCGCGGGAAATCCCGTGCTTGAGGAATTCGAAAGTACCGGCGAAGAATAGGGAAATGTCGCTGTTACAGGGGATTCACTCGCCGGCCGATGTCAAGGCCCTGCCGGAGGCCGATCTGCCCATGCTCGCCGAGGAGGTGCGCGAGGCGTTGATCCGCGTCCTTTCGCAGACTGGCGGTCACCTCGGCCCGAATCTCGGGGTCGTGGAGCTCAGCATCGCGCTGCACCGGGTCTTCGATACGCCGAAGGATAAGATTCTCTTCGACGTGAGCCACCAGGGCTACGTCCACAAGCTACTCACCGGGCGGCAGACACGTTTCGATACCATCCGCCAGTATGAAGGGCTCAATGGCTTCCTGCTCCGTACCGAGAGCGAGCACGACTGCTACGGTGCAGGCCATGCAGGCACCGCACTCAGCGCCGCGCTGGGGATGGCAGTGGGCCGCGACATCTCCGGCAGTGATGAGCATATCGTCTGCGTCGCCGGCGACGCGGCATTCACCTGCGGCGTAAGCTTCGAGGCCCTCAATAACATCGCCTCCACGAAGCGCATGATTGTCGTCCTCAACGACAACGAATGGTCGATTGCCAAGAATGTCGGAGCGGTCGCCGAATACCTCAACCGCATCGTGGCCAATCCCTCGTATGCGCACCTTCACGATAAGGCCGCGCAATTCGTGGAGTGGCTGGGCGGCAAGACGGCGCGCAAGCTCGCGGGGAAATTCGAGGCGGGCATGAAGAACCTCATCGCGCCGTCCGTGATCTTCGAGGATCTCGGCCTTCGTTACTATGGCCCTATCGATGGGCATGATATCAATCTGCTTACCCAGACCTTCGAGTTCCTCAAGACGCAGACGGAGCCGGTGATCTTGCATATCCTCACGAAGAAGGGGAAAGGCTACGCCCCCGCCCTCGAGAAGCCGGACAAATTCCACGGTCTCGGGAAGTTCCATCAGGATACGGGCGAGACGGCCGCCTCATCCACGCCGACGTACTCCGAGCTCCTCGGGCGCACGCTGGCGGACTTCGCCGATCGGGACAACCGGATCACCGCCATCACGGCCGCCATGCCGAGCGGGACGGGGCTCATCCACTTCGCCCAGCGGCACCCGCGCCGCTTTTTCGACGTGGGAATCGCCGAAGAGCACGCCGCCCTCTTTGCCTGTGGCCTGGCCACGCAGGGGCTCAAGCCCTTCCTGGCGATCTACTCGACCTTCATGCAGCGCGCGTACGACATGATCATCCATGACATCGCGCTGCAGAACCTCGATGTCGCCCTCTGCATGGATCGCGCCGGACTCTCCGGCGATGACGGTCCGACGCATCACGGACTCTTCGATATCGGCTATCTGCGTCCCGTACCCGGCCTCGTCCACATGCAGCCCAAGGATGAGGATGAGTTCGTGGACATGCTCTGGACCATGGCCCACTACAAAGGGCCCATCGCGATCCGCTATCCCCGCGGCGCGGGCACCGGGGTCAAACCGAAGTCCCAGCCGAAAATCCTCGAGATTGGAAAGGCGGAGGTCCTGCGCCATGGCAAGCGGGTCGCTCTCTTCGGCCTCGGCAATATGTGCGAAGTCGCGCTGGAGGCCGCGGACCTGCTGGCCGCCCAAGGCATCGATGCCGCCGTCATCAATCCCCGCTGGATCAAGCCGCTCGACACCGCGACGCTCGAATTCTTCGCCCGCGGATGCGACGTGATCTGCACACTCGAGGACCATGTCCTCCACAATGGATTCGGATGCTCCGTGATGGAGTTCCTCTCCGAGCGGCATATCACGACACCAGTGGTACGCGTTGGATGGCCCGACGAATTCGTCGAGCATGGCACCGTCCCGATTCTCCGCGAGAAGCATGGCCTCACCGCCAAAGCTGCCGTCGCGAAGATCCTCGAGGTCCTGCCTGCACGCTGCGCCGCCAGCGCCGCGTAAATACCAAGCTGCAAAAGAGCACTGCGAGAATCCAGAGTGCAGATTCCCGTGCCGTGTGGGGCCGCTCGACGCGGGATTGAAAATAGGATGATGAAGGCCCTACCCGCACGGCTGGCCGACTTCTCCATCGACGGCTCGGGCGGAGCCTCGCCCTCCCATCCAAAGAAATAGCTCGCGTTGCGGATACCCGATTTGCCGAGTTTGTCTTATGCGGTAGGGAAGCCGCGCCGCGGGTTCCGTAGATTTCTTATACGGCGCAGATCTAGACTAATCGGAACAAATTATCACGTTAGCAGGAAGGAAGCTAAAACCACCTAGGCATGCGAGCCTACTGTCAGAGGCTGTGCGACTTGGCCTTTTCCGCCGTCAAAACCGTAATGCGGTCAGTGACTGCCAGCAGAAGGGCGGAAACAACAAATGTCAGATGAATCACGACCTGCCAAAGAAGGTCTTGATTGAGCGGAATCTGCCCACTGGATGTGAGGTCATTAAGCGACTTCGGATGCCCCAGCTCTACGAAGGATGTAAGCAGTTGAATCGAGGAAATCCCGATGAGGGCGGTGGCCAGCTTAACCTTAAGCGCGCCAGCATTGACGTGGGATAGCCATTCCGGCTCGTCGGGATGGCCTCGGAGCTTAAGACGGGAAACGAATGTCTCGTAGCCACCAACAATGACCATCACGAGAAGGTTCGCGATCATCACCACGTCGACAAGCTTGAGCACCATGATCAGAAGATCCGCCTCCTCCAGCTGCGGCGTGCCCCGGACAAGGTGAATCAGCTCCTCGAAGAAGCGATAGACGTACACGCCCTGCGCGACGACCAATCCGATATAGAGAGGGGCTTGCAGCCATCGGCTGAAGAAGATGAAGCTTCCCAAGGCTTGCAAATACGGGGGGCGGGGCACGCTGTTCTCCATGATCCGGGTCAATTTCTGCCGAGATACCATGTACACCCACCCGGGTGCAATTCGCGCGATCTCCTCTCGCCACCTTCGGCCATGCCGGGACGGCTGCGCATTTTCCCCCTGTGCGGCCTGATGCTTCTGTGCTTACACTGGCCGGCTCTATGTCCACGAAAGACTCGAACGCCCAGCGCATGGAAAAGATCGTCAGCTTGTGCAAGCGACGCGGCTTTATCTTCCAATCGAGTGAAATCTACGGGGGTCTGAACGGCTTCTGGGACTACGGTCCGATGGGCGTCGAGCTCAAGCGCAACCTCAAGGACTTCTGGTGGCGCCGCAACGTGCGCGAGCGCGAAGACATGGTCGGCATGGATGGCTCGATCATCATGAACCGCGCGGTATGGAAGGCCAGTGGCCATGAGGCGACATTCAGTGACCCGATGGTGGACTGCAAATCGTGCAAGGCCCGCCATCGCGACGATCAGCTCCCCGAGAAGGACGGCGCGAAATATTGCCCGAACTGCGGCAGCCGCGATCTCACCGAGCCTCGCGCGTTCAACCTCATGTTCAAGAGCTTCGCCGGCCCGGTCGAGAGCGAAGACAACATGGTTTACCTGCGCCCCGAGACGGCTCAGGCCATTTTCGTTCAGTTCCGCAACGTGCTCGACACCTCGCGCAAGAAGCTGCCGTTCGGCATCGCGCAAGTCGGCAAGGCGTTCCGCAATGAGATCAACCCGCGCAATTACACCTTCCGTTCCCGGGAGTTCGAGCAGATGGAGATCGAGTATTTCTGCCGCGCGGAGGACGGCCTCGCACTCACCGATTACTGGCTCGAGCAGCGCCTCAAGTTCTACGAGGATATTGGCATCCCGCGCAGCAAGATCCATGTGGTGGACATCCCCGATGGCGAGCGTGCCTTCTATTCCAAGAAAACCTACGACTTGGAATACGAATTCCCATTCGGCGTGAGCGAGCTCGAGGGCATCGCCTATCGCACGGACTACGATCTTTCCGCGCATATCAAAGCCAGCGGCAAGCCGCTCGAATATTTCGACCAGGAGAAGAACGAGAAGTTCGTCCCGCACGTCGTCGAGCCCAGCGCTGGCGTGGATCGCACCGCGCTCGCGCTGATCTGCGAAGCCTTCGACGAGGAAACCGTAACCGACGAGAAGGGCAAGCCCGAGACACGCACGGTGCTGCGGTTTCACCCGCGCATGGCTCCGATCAAATGCGGCGTTTTCCCGCTCCTCAAGAACAAGCCCGAGCTCGTCGCGAAGGCCGAAGAAATCGTCGCCCTGCTGCGCCCGCATATGATGGTGCAGTACGACGAGTCCGGCGCGATCGGCCGCCGCTATCGCCGTCAGGACGAGATCGGCACGCCTTTCTGCGTTACGGTCGATTTCGACACCATCGGCGAGAATGGTCCCGAGAAGCAGGACACCGTGACGCTCCGTTACCGCGACTCGATGCAGCAGGAGCGCATCGCCATTGGCGACCTCCTCGGCTGGCTGCTCCCGCGCACGCTGTAATAGACTCGGTCACGCGACGATCATCCTTTGAAGGGCGGCTCCTGTCACCGGAGCCGCCCTTTCGTCTTTCGGCACGGGAGAAACCGCTAGTGCCAGCCGATCACTCTCACCCAATGCGCGATGAAAAACATTTTCTCCATCGGCAGGAAACTCGAGGAAGAGCCAACGATGGGGCGGAGGGTTGTCATCATTTGAAGGCACACGAGGAGATACATCGTGATCCAGACACCGAGGCGCCGGCAGGCGTCTCCCCAGACCAGAGAAGCGCCGACGAGGAGCAATCGTAGTCCGAAGGCCACTGCCACGCTCCACAAAATCAGGTGCAAACCGCCAATAAAGGCGACGGAATCCGTAGACTGGGAAAATATCCAGGCGATCGGGGACAGACTCACGAGAAGCAGAGCCATAAGCGCCACTCCGACGAGCAAAAGCCCAGCCACCTGCGGCAACCGCGCATTTGCGCCATTCATGCAAAGAAAGACATAGAGGCTGGGCAGGCATAGGCATGCCGCCGCCAGCGATCCGAAGAGGATTTTTGCGGGAGCGATCCAGTATTGGGGGCCGCCGGAAAAACTGCCGACGACAATGCCGTACAGGGCGAGACCAAGCACCGCCATTACAAGGAGCAACTTCGAGACAAGGGCCGCGCGCCCCTCCGCGATCTCGTATACGAGCCGTCCCGGTTGCTTGAGAAGTGCGGCGCATATTCCGGCAGGCCCCGGAGGCTCAGGCATGGGTGCGTATTCGTAAGGATTGCGATACTCCGTATTCGTTTCTGTGGATGTGTTCATGGCTTTGCTTGGATTTTACTGAAAGAGCAGGTGCTTCACGGCGACGGCGACGGATTCGAAGAAGTTGCCATGTAGCGGATGGTCGCGGAGGAACTGGACCGGCAGACTGGGGCTGCCGACGAATGGCCGGAGAATCCACGCGCATTGGGTGCCGAGCAGAAGATTTCCGGCGAGCCAGGCGACGAGCACTCGTCGGGCGATGACAACCCCGTCAATTCGCGCAAGCAGTCGAAAGAGGGCGCGATGCCCTATCACTCCCGCCCAGGCAATGACCGTAACAAGAACCATCAATACCGCGCTGTGGCCCATCACCGCGTGCCGGGCGCCGAGGGGCGGAGCATTCCCGAGCAAAAAACCGCAAACTGGCGCGCAGGCTGCGAGAAGCAACCCCGTGATCGCGGAACTCATTAAAAGAGCGAGAACGGTCTGGCGGAGACCGAGCCTGCTACCGAGCACCCCGGCCAGGCTCGCGTTCAGGAGAGCATTCCCGGCAGATGTCAGAAGCACGACAAGAGGAAGCTTCAGGGCAGTAACGACCGACTGCCACTCACCGCGCCAGCTTCCGATCACTGCACCGTAGCAGGAATCGCCCGCCACGATGGCGGCGAGGCAAAACATGGCGGTACGCCAGCTCGAGACATCGAGCCACCGGGAAAGAGCGTCGGGATTACCCGCAAGCAGCACGCGAAATAGGGATTTTGCATCGTCCATGCGCTGCAATCCCATCGCATCGGGGTGAAAATCGTATGAGCCTTCGGTGAAGAGCGCGTGAAATCGCGCCACTCCCTATCAGTCCAATGTCTGCCGATAGCGCTTCACTCCGATGGTGAGCACGACAGCGGCGAAGAGGACAAGCGGCAAGACTTCCTGCGCAATGTCGGAGGGGCCGCTTCCTTTGAGAAGGATGCCGCGCACGATGCGCAGGAAATGCGTGAGCGGAAAGACCTCGCCCAGCCACTGCGCCCAGTGCGGCATGCCACGAAAGGGAAACATGAATCCCGAGAGCAGGATCGATGGCAGGAAGAAAAAGAATGTCATCTGGACGGCCTGGAGCTGGTTGCTCGCGACCGTGGAAATGGTGATACCGAGGGAGAGATTCGCCACGATGAAGATGAAGGCGGCCGCCAGCAGCAGGCCGATACTTCCCAGCATGGGGACGTGAAAGAGGAGATGCGCGGCGACCAGGATGAGGCCAATCTGGATATATCCTACCATGACGTAGGGCACGATCTTCCCGATGAGGACCTCGCTCGGGCGCGTCGGCATCGAGAGCAGATTTTCCATCGTGCCCCGCTCGCGCTCGCGTGTGATGGCCAGTCCCGTGATCATCACCATCGTCATCGTCAGAATCACACCCATCAGGCCGGGGACGATGTTGTACTGGGTGACCGCCTCCGGATTGTATAGGGCGTGCACGCGCAGATCGATAGGGCCCGGCGTCCCGTTCAAGAAGGCAAGCGGCCCCTTGAGATCATTCTGCAACGCCTGGTCGAATAGCGGTGGAAGTGCGCCGATGGCCTGCCCGGTCGCGGAAGGATCGGTGGCGTCGGCTTCAACGAGAATGGCGGGCCGGTCTCCACGCAGCAGGTCTCGCGAGAAATTCTCCGGGATATTAATGACGAATTGCGCGCCGTTGCGGGCGAGGAGGTTGCGCCCTTCGGCTTCGGTGTTCACCAAGCCCGTGAAATCGAAGTACGTGCTGTTCTTGAGGGCATTCAGGATCGTGCGCCCCTGCGGTCCGCGATCGGCCAGGATCACGGCTGTCGGGAGGTGCCGGGGGTCGGAATTGATCGCCAGTCCGAAGAGCGTGAGCTGAATCAGCGGAATGCCCAGCATCATCGCAAATGTGACCCGGTCGCGCCGCATCTGCGTGAACTCCTTCACGATCATGGCCCAGAGCCGCCTCGCGGAGAAATGGAGCCGACGTCTCATGAGGAGAAATTGTCCTTCGACTGCTCCATGAGATGAATGAAGACATCCTCCAGCCCCGACCGGATCTTCTCCCATTCGTAGTCCCCCGTGCGGAATGAAGCGATCGCCTGCTCGAGCGCCGCCTCGTCGTCGCCGCTCACGTGCAGCATGCCACCGAAGGCCACCGCCTGCCGCACCCCAGGCAGGACACGCAGACGCCGCGCCAGCTCGGGAAGATCCGGTCCGGACACGCTCCATGTCGTAAGCCCGGCACCGTCGATCACCTGGCGCACCGTGCCATGGGCAAGCAATACACCGTATGAGATGTAGGCGAGCCGGTGGCATCGCTCGGCCTCGTCCATGTAATGGGTCGTGATCAGAAAGGTGAGCCCCTTTGCAGCCAGCTCGTGGATGTGCTCCCAAAAATCGCGACGGGCCTTCGGGTCCACGCCCGCCGTGGGCTCGTCGAGTAGCAGCAGCTTCGGCCTATGAATGAGACAGGCCGCGAGCGCAAGCCTCTGCTTCCAGCCACCGGAGAGCTGGCCGGCGAGCTGCCTCTGCCGGCCACCCAGCCCGAGCTGCTCGATGCTCTCCCGCACGGCCGCACGGCGGTCCGGGACATCGTACATGCGAGCGACGAAATCGAGATTCTCCTCGATGCTGAGATCTTCGTAGAAGCTGAACCGTTGCGTCATGTAGCCAACGTGGCGCTTGATGGATTCGCTCTCGCGGATGACGTCATAGCCGAGGCACTCGCCACTTCCTCCATCGGCTCGAAGCAGGCCACAAAGCATGCGAATGAACGTCGTCTTCCCGCTGCCGTTCGGCCCGAGGAAGCCGTAGATCTCCCCGGTGCGCACCTGCAGATCGATCTCGCTCACCACCGTACGCTCGCCGAAGCGCTTCGTCATTCCGCGCACATCGATGGCGAGATCGTCCGACATGGCTTTTCTCAGAATCCCACGTCCACCGGCTGGCCGGGATGCAGCTTCGCGGCGGTCGCGGAGTCGAATAGCACCTCGATCATATAGACGAGTTTCTCCCGGCTCTCGCGACTGTAGATGACCGGGGGGGTGTATTCGGCGTGCGGAGAGATGAAGCTGATCTTTCCCTCGTAGGGCTTCGATATTCCGTCGACGAAGACGTGAACCGTCTCGCCGTAACGAAGTCCTGCCAGTCGCTGCTCTGGGACGAATGCGCGCACCTTTACGTGTTCCGGAGGCAGGAGTTCCACTACTGGCCGACCTGCGGCGACCCATTCTCCCAGCTGATAGAGCGTATCGAATACCAGCCCGCTCACCGGAGAAGACTGGGTCTTCTGGGAGAGGCTCCATTCCGCCTGCGCCAGCGATGCTTCCTGTGCGCGTACCGCCGCTTCTGCGGCAGCCACCTGATCCTCGCGAGAGCCAAGATGCGCCGTCTGCAAATCGGCCGTAAGCTGCGCTATGCGTTTGCGGTCCTGATCGCGGGCTGCCCGCGCTCGGTCGAGTTCCTCCAGCGACGAGACCCCAGTGCTCACGAGCTTCTCCTGGCGGGCGTATTCCTTTTCTGAAAGGACGTCGGCAGCCTGCGCCTGCTGGAGTTGCGCCTCGATCGACTGAATCTCGGTCGGCCGCTGCCCCCTGCGCGCATCCGCCAGCGTCGCCTGTGCCTGCGCCAGCTTGCGTGCCGCTTGGTCACGCCCGGCTCTTTCGGATCCGGACTCGAGGACGAAAAGCAAGTCTCCCGGCTTGACCCACTGTCCCCGCCGCACGGCGAGGGTCTCGAGCTGCCCCGGAAGCGGCGAAGCAACATAGACAAATTCCCCCTCGACGTAGCCTTGCACCCGGCCGCTCCCGTCGCGCTGACAGGCGCCGAGCACCATGAGAAAACCTACGGATACGCAAACCAGGAAGAGGGGCCGCGCGTTTCGCACACGGTCAGATTCGCTTTTCCGTCGTGTGGTGTCGAGCGTGTGTTGAATGTGGCTCGTCCAGCTCGGCATGGGATGCGGGCTTGGAGCTTCCGCTTTGATTTGGGTCAACCAAAGCATGATCGCACTGCTCGTTCTCGCACTGCCGAATGACAGTTTCGTCATTCATTTGTATGCTTTCAGACGAATCCAGATGCGAGACTGGACCGGTTCATGCGCGCAATCGTTGTTGAAGATGAGAAGAAGATGGCCGCCCTTGTTCAGCGGGCGCTGAAAGAGGCTGGCTTCCTGGTCGATATCTGTGCGCGCGGCGACGAGGCTTACGAGATGTTGCGCCGGACGCCGTATGATGTAGCCGTCCTCGACATCATGCTGCCGGGACTCGATGGATTGGCCATTGTGAAGCGGCTGCGTGCGGAGTCGGTGAATACACCCATCCTCATGCTGACGGCTCGCTCGGGCGTGGAGGAGCGAATCGCCGGTCTCGAAACGGGTGCTGACGATTATCTCGGGAAACCCTTCGCGGTGGAGGAGCTCGTCGCCCGGGTGCGAGCGCTCATGCGTCGCCGAAGCGGCGAATCCGTCACCCTATACCGGATCGGCAATCTCGTGATGGATGTGGCCAGCAGGCAGGTGTCGCGCGGAGATCGCCGCATCGATCTGACCGCGCGCGAGTTTGCCCTGCTCCAGATGTTCATGAGATCCGTGGGGCGGGTATTTACGCGCACTCAGATCTGCGAGAAGGTGTGGGAATACCATTTCGATCCCGGCACCAATCTCGTGGATAAGTACGTGCAGCGCCTCCGCGCAAAGATCGAATTCCCCGGCGAATCCAGGCTCGTCCACACGATTCGCAATGTCGGCTATTGCCTGTCGGAATCCGCGCCGTGATCGCAAAATCCATCCGCCTCAAGGTTGCCGTCGCTGTCGCGTTGCTGTCGGCTGCGATGACCCTTCTCTCCGCCGCGATCTCCATCGGCTGGTACATCCAGGAGGAGAAACAGGATATGGCATCCGGGCACTCGGAATCGAATACCGAAGAGCTCCGCACGGAAGAGTCCAACATCGTCAATCTGGCTGAGGCGTGGGCGGTCGCATTTCCCGTCGTCATCTGCGTGACGGCGGCCGGCGCATGGCTGCTCTCCGGGGCAATGGCGCGGCCGCTCATCGAGCTCGCGGACGCAGCGGAGAGAATCGATGCCCGCACACTGCATGCGCGCCTGGCGGTTCCAAAAGGGAGGGACGAAATCTCGCGACTCGTCACCGTGCTCAACGAGCTACTCTCACGATTGGAAAAGAGCTTTCACCAATCCGGGCGCTTCGCCGCCGACGCCTCGCATGAGCTGCGCACGCCGCTCGCGATCATGCGCGGAGAGATTGAAACAGCGATCCAGGAAGATCCTCTGGCGCCGCAGGCAGCCGTGCTCGCGAACCTGCTCGATGAAATCCAGCGCCTCAGCGCAATCGCGGAGAAACTGCTACTACTTGCGCGCGCGGATGCCGGAAGACTGAGGCTCGATCGAGAGTCGTTGGACTTCAGCGCGGTTGTCAAAGATGTGGCCGAGGATTTTCGGATCCTGGCCGAAGAATCGAATATCTCCCTGCAATGTGAAGTCCCCTCGGACATTCGCGCCCGCGGAGACGCGATGCTCCTTCGACAGGCGGTACTCAATCTCTTCGACAATGCTTTGAAATATAACGTGCCGAACGGATGGCTCCGTGTCCGGCTCCAAACCGCAGGCGACACGGTCTGTCTGACGATTTCCAATTCCGGACCTCCCATTCCTGAAGCGGCGCGACACCGGCTTTTCGAGCGATTCTTTCGCGCGGAATTTGCACGGGATCGGGAGAGCGGTGGCACCGGACTGGGCCTCAGTCTTTGCAGCGAAATCGCTGGAGCGCATGGAGGCGAGTTGCGCTTGCTCGAATCGAGTGACACCGGTACGACCTTTCTCTTCAAGTTCCCCATTGGCGACTCTCGTTCTCCTGATGAAGAGGGCGGGCATTCGCTGCCGGAAGCCGGTACACGCGGCGAAACCACCTGAGGCGCATCGATGGCCGGTCCGGAGGCCGGGACGCCGCCCGAGATACCGATTTAAGGTTTCAGCCAAATGGATTTTCCGTCCGCCAGATCTGCCATTTGATAGGCGTGCTTTTTGGCGTACTCGATAAATGGCTTTTCCAACTTCCCTTCGTAACCGACCAAAACCGCGGCGGGTGGATCGGAGTTCAAGTAGCGCTCCAGTTGCTTCTCGCCAACGAATCGATAATCGCGGCGCTGGTTGTCTGACAAAAAGCGTGCGGTGCGCCATGCAAATGGCCCCGTGACGAATGGTGGATAGATATCGAGCCCGGCCTCCATTGCAGTGATGGGCGCGATCGTGAGGCACTTCCCGCTTCGCACATGCGAGCGAATCGACATGGCGTCTGCGTGCATCCTGCATGGTTCCCAAGTGCTCGGGGCGGCCAGCATCGCCACGCCCGGCGCATAATAATAGATGGCAAATGGCGCACCGATCGCGAGGGCAATGAGGACCGTCACCGTGCTGCGACGTCGGAGTCGAAAGTCACCCGTTCCGAGATTTACCGCCAGCCCGGCGAGCACCCCGACGACGAGCAGCGCCACGATCGGGCAATAATATTGAGTGTATGATGGCGTAGGAGCCAATGCTCCGACCGCGGCAAATGGCAGAAGCGCGAGAATGAGCCGCGCGAGATAGGATGGCGCCGAGGCAGCATGTCGCATTCGAGTCGTCACGAAGAGATATGCCGCCAGGAGAGCGAGAGTCGAAGGGTGGAGAATTGTCTCGAGCAGGAAGACCGCCTTGGCCCCGAGTGCCGGCCAGAATGAAGCGGAGGAGCCGCGAAATGCTGCGTTTACCGGGCCGTTGTACGAAAAGTTGTCGAAAAGAAAGGCTGCGGGAGCGTGCGCGATCACGATCAGCTCGGGCGCGGTTCCGAGAGCCATGCCGAGGCACCATACCGCCATGTGTCGAAACCTGAGCGTCGATGACGTCGCCGGCACGAACCATATCATTACCAGAAAGGGGAGGCCGAGGGGCGCGTACGATATCCGTGTGCCAATGGCGAAGGCTAGCGCCGCCCCGCCCAATCCGAACCACCCACTTTTCCCGGTCGCGGCACCCCGCCATTGGCAAACAATCGCCAGCAGCATGAAGAGCAGCGGGAGAGACTGGTTCCATGCGCGAAAATAGGCATAGGCGAAGATCGGATTTACGAAGAGCAGACCGCATACCGCCAGCGAGAGTCCCCACCGGGCCGGAGGGCTCAGCCGGCGCAGCAGCACCAAGCCCATTCCAAAAATGATGCAAAGGCTGATCCACCCGAATGCAACCGATAGCCCTCTTCCTGCCAGGAGGAGATAATCGGTATGCGAGTCGATGGCGCCATCGATCCACACGAGAATGGGCGTGTGGAAAAACGGGAAGTCCCGATACGGCAGCAGCCCGTGCAACTGGAGCATGCGACCGGCGGCGACGAACTGCTGCTCGTCGTGATTCAGACGGATGCCCATTCCGCGGGCGAACATCGCCACAAGCAGCAGGCCCAGGACCGCTGCTGCCGCAATGCGCCAGTACTGGCGCAGATTTACCGCATTCATGCCAGGCAAACAGCGGCCTCGGCCACCTCGGCGGTCGGGCTCTGAGATTCCGCGCTGGCAGTCTCGTGATATTCGGCATCCTCATTCACTGCCCATGGGTCGTAAATTTGCCGGCCGGCAATGATGTTCCTCGCCACGAGGATCGCCGTCATCATCGAGTGGTCCTGGTTATTGTAGCGATGCATCCCGTTGCGCCCGACCATGTGGAAACCGGGAAAGTCCCTCGCGACCTCTTTGCGAATCGTCGCCATGTGCGCGGCATAGGATTCGTCGTAAACGGGATAGGCTTTGGGCTGACGTACCACGCAGCCGTCCGCGATAGAGCCGCGCCGAGCGAGGCCCAGCCACTCCATTTCGTAGCTCGCCAGCTCGAGCAGTTCCTCATTGGTGCGATTCCAAAGATCGTCTCCCTCGTTGCAGAAGTACTCGAGGCCATAGCAAAGCCCCCCGCCCTCGGGACTCATCTCTGGTGACCAGGAATGGAAATTCTGGATGCGGCCGACTTTCACCCGCGGCTCATGTATGTAGATCCAGTTATCCGAGAAGGCCGCTTCCCCCTCGCAGATCAGCACCACGGTAAGGAAGTCTCGATACTTCAGGGAAGACGCCGCGGATTGGACCTCCGGTGAGGGCGATGGGGAGAGCGCCTTCGGGAGCATGCGGACCGGCATCGAAGAGATCACATGATCCGCCGTGAAGGTCTCGCGCTCTCCGGCCTCACTCTCCGTGGTGACATGCCATTTCCCCTTCTCCCGCAGGCAGCCAACCACCCGTCTTCCCATCTCGACGCGCCCACCCAGGGCGCGGATTTTCGTAGCGCATGCTTCCCACATCATTCCCGGCCCGAACCGTGGATAGCGGAAGCTCTGGATGAGCGTCTTGACGACTTTACCTCTAGAGCTGGGTGAAAACCTGCGTAGCAGCGGACCGAAAACGGCATTGAGCAGCGAAAGCCCCTTGATGCGTTGTGCTGCCCAATCTGCCGAGATCTCGGTACAGGGCATTCCCCAGACTTTCTCCGTATAGGTTTTGAAAAAGATTCGGAACAATCGGCTGCCGAAACGGTCACTGACCCATTCCTCGAAATTCCTCGGGGCTCTGTTTGGAAAAATTCGCGCTCGAAGATATGACAAGCCGCATCGAAGGCTTTCGACCCAGCCCAGCTTGAGGAATGCCTCGAGCGGTCGCAGCGGATAGGAGAAGAATTTCCCGCGGTAGAAAATGCGCGACGAGCGCGGCCTCACCAGCATGTCGTCCGGGAGAATCTCGTCCCAGAGTGCCTCGATCTCCTTCGATTTGGAAAAGAATCGGTGCCCGCCGATATCGAAGCGGTAGCCTTTATATTCCGGAGTTCGCGAAATCCCGCCTACCAGATTCGGGTCGGACTCGAATACGGTTACGTCTACGCCGCCCTTGGCCAGCATATATGCGGCAGTCAGACCTGCCGGCCCCGCGCCGATCACCGCGACTGAGGCTCGGGTTTCTATGGAATCGATTGAAGGCGCTGGAATAGCGGGCGCCGGTTCGGTCCGGCTCTGATTTGCTTCTTGCGATGAGAACGACATGCGCCGCAAACCAGAACGCATGATCATGACAATCCCGTCGGCGGGCGCGTGACGGATTTGTCATTTATCAAGTCAGGTCCACTCGATTCATTGAGGATTCCAATCTGATGCGCGCATTTCCCGTGTGGAAATCGATGTGGGGGAGGGCGAAATTCCTGTTTGTGAATGAATGAAAGTCCGAGGTCCCTCGTTACATCAGCAGAGCCCGAAACAGCGAGCCATTCGCCGGGCACGTCCAATGCGATTCCAGTAATAGACAGACCAATTCTCTCCGCGAACCCGGGATTCCCCGAGGTGCGCGGAGTAGTACGCAATACGCATATTTCCATGAAAACCAAACTGTATCGACTCGGCGGGGCCTCTCCTTCAGGAGCGAAGTCCTGCCTCATTGCCGCCTTGATGGTGGCGGTGGTTCCCGTGCTCCAGGCCCAGACTCCGCCACCGCCGCCGCAGGCAGAGCAGGACGGTGATACCGCTTCGGCTAATCTCTCTGACTCCGAGTTGGACGATCTGTTGGGGCCGATCGCCCTCTACCCCGATGCCCTCGTGGGTCTCATTCTGCCCGCGTCCACGGTGCCCTCGGACATCACGTTGGCGGATCGTTATCTTCAACAGAATGGGAACGATGCCAATGTGGACGACCAGCCATGGGATCAAAGCGTACGGGGGCTCGCGCGCTATCCCGACGTCCTCAAATGGATGGATGACAACCTCGAGTGGACGACCTCGGTGGGCGAAGCCTTCATCAACCAGCCGGCCGATGTCATGAATTCCATCCAACGGCTACGCCAGGAGGCAAAAGACAAAGGCAACCTCACGAATACCCCGCAGCAAACGGTCGTGGTCGAGCAGCAGCCACAGAGCGAGGTGATCCGCATTGTGCCAACAGATCCGGATGTCATCTACGTTCCGCAATACGATCCGCAGGTTGTTTACGTTCAGCCGTATGCACCGGACTATGGCCCGGTGATCAGCTTCGGCGTGGGCTTTGGGGTGGGCACCTGGCTAAGCTACGATTTCGATTGGTGGCATTCCGACTTCTACTACGGGGAGGGCTGCGGGTGGAATAACCACGATCGCTGGTACAACCATGGCTGGAGCAATGGAAATGTGAACGTTTCCAAAACAGTCACCAACATTACGAACATCACGAACAACAACAACGTGACGTACAACAATACCGTCGTGAATCGCTGGAGACCGAGCGCCACAAGCCGGCGGATGTTCATCCAGAGGCAGCGTGAGAATCTCGGCAATGCCCGCATCGCGAGAGCCAATGCCCAAGCCGCGCATGTCGTAGCCGGGCAGCCAAATCGTGTCGCGCACGTACCTCGTCCGACTCGTCTCGCAGCTGCGCCCGCGAATCCCGCCGCAGTCTCTGCACAACATCGCCAGGCCGAAATCCGGACTGGGCAGGCGAACCGCCCAGCCACCGCCGCGCCGACCGTCAATGGAGCAACCGCAAATCCAGCGCAGAGAAATCCGCATAATCCCAATCACCCGGCGCGACCGTATGAGGCCTCCCAACCAGGCACGAATCCTGGGAATTCTCAGCAACCACACCCGAATCCCCATCACCCGCATCCGGTAACCGCTGCACCGGCAGTGAATGGGGCGGAACCGACCTCGGTGCCCAGACATGAACGCCCCCAAGGACAGCCGCAAGCTCAGCCGCAGGCAGGCCCGGAAATCCGGCAGCCGAATCCGGCAGCGGAGGCCCAGCGCGCCGAAAGAGAGCGCGCCCACCAGGAAGCGGTTCAACAGGAACAAGCGCGGCAACAGGCCGCCGAAAATGCGGCCCGCCGCGAGGAGGCTCGCCAGCGTGCGCAGGAGGCCGCCGCAGCCCGTGCGGACGCAGCGAATGCAGCACCTCAGTCTCAACCTCAGTCCCAACCTCAGCCGGCTCCTCATCATGCACAGCAGCCCCAGCAGCAGGGAACCCCGCAACAGGGCGAACACAAGAAGAAGCATCAGGACTGAGTCCGCAGGATCACCTCTCGTAAACGAAAAGTCCCGGCCTCCGAAAGGGGGCCGGGCTTTTGTTTGGAACAAGAAGGCGCGACGACCGAGCGGTCTATGCGCCTACGTCGGAAAGGGTTCGGGGCGATATAGTCGTCATTCCCCGAGTTCGTTCCAGAGGTAGGGCGACTCGCACCGCCGACCGCCGTAGCTTTTCTGTACGAGGCCTCGGAAATATCGGCGCGCCGTATCTCAACACCGAATGAAAATGGAAAGGCGAATGGCTTTGGTGGAGCGCGTTGTCCCTAATGCGCCTTCGTCGAAGCTTATTCCGCCGCTTGGCGCGGCAATATGAAAGAACCGCGTTGGACATCCCTCAAATGGTAGGCACGATGTTTCAATCGACGGCTAGGGACGGAGCTTTCCCTCCCGCCAGCTTGAACTTTCGGCTTAACCCATGACGTCCCGGGCAGAAGGCATCACCTCGCATGACCAATGGGGGAAGCTACGGCGGTCGGCGGCGCGACACGCCCTACCGAGCAGAGGAGAATATTCGCCCGGAGGTCGAATGGCTGTCGCCACCATGGGTCGCAAGCGGCCGAGTGGCCTTAAAAGGAATAGC
>Ga0207702_10002201_pt1 | contig 18683 bp, 20 predicted proteins | sample KBSCornC62_FD_184302 | JGI IMG/M metagenome (GOLD analysis project Ga0207702, IMG submission 184302) | Corn rhizosphere microbial communities from Kellogg Biological Station, Michigan, USA - KBS Corn C6-2 (SPAdes) (version 2) | ecosystem: Host-associated > Plants > Roots > Rhizosphere > Soil ...
CAGCTGCGACCCCGTCTTGGTGACGAAGAAGCCCTGGCCGGAAATGGCGAGATCGAGCGCGCGATCCGAAGTCTGGAAGCCGCCCTGCGTGAATTGCTGGCTGATCTCCTTCAGGCGCGTGCCCTGACCGGCGACCGTGCCCGACTGAAGCGGCGAGGCCGAGATCAGATCGCCGAATTCGGCGCGGCTCTTCTTGAAGCCGATCGAGCCGACGTTGGCGATGTTGTTCGAGATCACCGACAGATCGGACTGGGCGCCCTTGAGGCCGGAGAGCGAGGTATAGAAGGACATGGCGTTACTCCTGAATGGGGGCGTTGATTAGGAAAGCTGAAGGATGCTGGCCGGATCGATCGTGCCCAGGCCGGTCACGATCTGCGTGGTGCCGCTGGCCGGCGACTTGACCGACTGGATCTCGTTCCACGTGGCGTTGGTCGGGTTGAGCGCCTTGCCGTCGGTGCCAGTGCCGGTGATGGCCACCTGCAATGCGCCATCGCTGGTCGCCTTGCCGGACGGATCCTTGCCGTCCCACGACCAGGACACGGTGCCGGCGCTCTTGGCGCCGAGGTCCTGCGAATAGACGGTCTGGCCGGCCGAATTGACCAGGTTGACGGTCACGTCCTTCGCGTCGGACGGGAGCGTGATCTGCCCTGCATAAGCACCGTTCGAAGCCTGGGTCGCGACATTGCCGCTGATGAGGGCGGCCCGGCCGATCCAGTTCGACGCGTCGCCGATGCGCGACGAGTTCATTGTGGTCAGCATCGACTTGAGCGACTGGTTCATCTCGGTGATGCCCGCCACCTGGCTGAAGGTCGCCATCTGCTGGGTCATCGCGTTGGTGTCGGTCGGCTCGGTCGGATCCTGCGTCTGGAGCTGCGTGGTGAGCAGCTTCAGGAAGCCTTCCTGATCGATCGACTGGTTCGAACCCGATCCCGTCGAGGATGAAGACGACGACGAGGACGTCTTCATCAGCGAATCGAGATAGGCGTTGCCGGTGCCGGAGGAGCTGGAGACGGTCATTTTTCAAGCCTCAGCGTATCGAGGGTAAGGGATTTGGCGGTCTGGAGGACCTGCACGTTGTTCTGGTACTGACGCGCGGTCTCCATCATCTCGACCATCTCGGTGGCCTGATCGACGCCGGCGTCCCAGACATCGCCATTCTTGTCGGCGAGCGGGTTGCCCGGATCGTGGCGCTTGGTGGGATCGGTCTGCGACGCGACCACCTGGCTGACCTGGACGGTGGAGATGCCCTGACCGTCGGTGACGGTCTTGAACACCGGCTTGAGCGCGCGGAACGCGCCTTCCTTGGTGGTCGAGACCGAATTGGCGTTGGCGAGGTTCGACGCGGTCGTGTTGAGGCGGACGAGCTGCGCCGCCATGGCGCGACCGGAAATATCGAAGACGGACATCGTCATGACTTATTCTCCCTTCAGCGCCGTCATCACGGTCGAGATGCGGCCCTGGAGGAAGGAGAGCGTCGTCTTGTACTGGACGGCATTCTCCGCGAACAAAGTCTGCTCGGTCGACAGCTCGACGGTATTGCCGTCGAGCGAGGCTTCGAGCGGCACGCGATAACCGGCCGCCTGGTTGGCGGCCTGATCGAGCGACTGGCCCGACTGCGCGGACGCGAGCGCCTTCTGGAAATCGAAGTCGCGCGCCTTGTAATTGGGGGTCGCCGCGTTCGCGATGTTCGACGCCAGCAGCGACATACGCTGCGAGCGAAGCTTGAGTGCGTCGGCGCTGATCCCGAAGAGCGGATCATTATTTGCCATGTCGCCCTTCCTTTTCTTCCTAAAGTTTCCGGTGCCGCTGTCGTGAACAGTGTTGGACGGCGGCGTCGCCAGCATCGTTGCAAAGGGTGTGCCAATTTGTTGGCGGCACTTCGAGAAACCGTGCCGGCAAGGCGTGCCAGAGCGTGGGCGGCAAATTTTTGCCGGGGGCGGCAAATTTTTGCCGGTGTTTGGGCGGAGGCAGTTGAGCGTGGAATTTTTCGCGCAGGTCGGACGGCTTCTGGACCCGGCAGCGCTGTTGATCGTGTTCGGTGGGGCGTCGGTCGCGGCGTTGCTCCGCGGCGGACGCACGGCTTTCGGGCCGGCGTTCGCCGCGTTGAAGCCTTTCTTTTCCGCAAACCCCGAAGCCGACGCACTGGCGGCGGTGGTTGCCGTCGGCAAGGTCGAGAAGATCGCCCAGACCAAGAGCATCGTCAGCGCCGACCGCGTCTCCACGACCGGGCGCTTCCTGCGCGAGGCGATCCGCAAGCTGTCCGAAGCCCAGAATAGCGAGGCCTTTGCGCGCTGGGCCAGAGAGACGCTGGAGGCGCGGGCGCGCCGCCACGCCGCCAACGCCACCTTCTGGCGCGACCTGGCCGATGCCGCACCGGCAATGGGCATGTGCGCGACCGTGCTCGGCCTGGTGCGCATGTTCGCGCACATGACCGATCCCGCGCTGATCGGCGCGCCGATGGCGACCGCTCTGGTCGCCACGCTCTGGGGCATCCTCCTCGCCAACCTGATCGCAGGCCCGGTTGCCGACCGGCTCGAGCGCCTGTCCGAGGCCGAGCTCGCCTGGCAGCGCCGCACGCTCGACCATTTCTGCGCGCTGGCCCGGGCCGAGCTGGATCATGCGCGCGGGCTGCGCCGCGTGCTCGAGAAGAATTTCGACGAACGGGGCTACGGCACGTGAAAGTCCGCGCCGGACGCCAGCGTTGGGCGTTGAGCTTCGCGGACCTGTGCCTGCTGCTGCTCGGCTTCTTCGTGCTGCTGCAGGCCAAGCCCGATTCCAACCATCTTTCCGCCGGCTTGCGGGCCGCCTTCGGCGCGCGCGCGGATTCCGCGCTGCAGGAGAAGGCCAATGCCTGGTTCGAGCCGGGCGAGGCCGTCCTGACCGCGCAAGGCCATAAGATCCTTGACGATTTTGCGCAGGGCGCGAGCCATGGCGGGCTGATCGTCAGCAGCCGCGGGACCGAGCCCAAGGCGGCACGTTTCGATGGCTGGGAACTTGCCGCCGCCCGCACCGCGGCGGTGGCGCGCGAGCTCAGCAAGGCGGGCATCGCGCAGGACAAGCTCGCGGTCGCGATCGACCCCGCCACGGGTGGCGGACAAGTCATTCAGATCACGCGGAATTAGGGGCTGTTCCCGTCCGGTGCGGGCCTGGATTGCCGCGCCGCCACGCGGCTCGCAATGACGCTGCTTCTTTTCCCACCGTCGTTGCGAGCGCAGCGAAGCAATCCAGCTTCTACGGGCAACAACCGACTTTCTGGCACGGCTTTTGCAGAATTACGGACATGATTAAGCCCGTTCTCCCCCTGTTGGCCCTGCTCGTCGCCACTCCGGCGATGGCAGCGACGCCTCAGTTCCAGAATATCGACGCGCTCGAGGCGCGGCTGGTCAATGCACTTGGTGCCGGTATCGGCGAGCCGGGCGGCCCGGCGACGGGGATCGACCGTCGCCTCAAGCTTGCCGCCTGCCCGGCGACGGTGCAGATCGATCCCCCCGCAATGGGTGCGGTCGCGCTGCGCTGCGCACCGCTCAACTGGCGCATCCGCGTGCCGATCGCGCGCCTGGGCACGGCCCAGAACGTGGCGATGGGCAGCGTGATGGGCGCGCGCGGCGAGATTGTCGTCCGACGTGGCGATCCGGTGGATCTGATTGCCGAAACCAATGGTTTCAGCGTCAGCGTTTCAGCCATCGCGCAGGAGGATGGAGCCGCCGGAAGCCGCATCCGGGTCAAGGCCGACGACCAAAAAAGCCCGATTTTTGCGGAAGTTATCGAAGCGGGCCGCGTAAAATTACCAGGATTTAAATAATTGGCGATTGTGCCGTTATACCGATCAGGCGATGGTTTTGATCGGACGAGTGTGATGCGAAAGGATGCGACGATGATCAATGCAGTCGGACCGACCGGCATCACGCGCACTTCTGTCGTGCGCAGCGAAGGCGTGGCCAGGAACGAGCCCGTCGCCAAGGTGGATTCCACGGACGCGCAGGCATCCGGCGCGATCACGACGCCCGCCGCCGAGCTGGCCGCGCAAGGTGCGCCGATCGACACCGCCAAGGTGGCATCGATCCGCGAGGCGATCGCGAACGGCACCTACAAGATCGATGCGAAGGCAATCGCCAACCGCATGATCGAACTCGACCTGCCGACCAAGTGAGCGACAGCGCCCTCCAGCAGCTGAGCGACGCCCAGACCGCCTTGATCGCGGCGCTGGATGCGAAGGATATCGACGCGATCGATGCAGCCAATGCCGCGGTCGCGGTCGCGGTTGAGGAAGTGCGCGTGGTCGGCGGCTGGCGCGAGCGCCCCGGCCTGCGCGACGACCTGATCCAGGTGCTCAAGAGCGCGGAAGCGGCACGCGGCCATATCAACGCGTTGGCCGACCAGAACCGCCGCAACCTCGACAAATTGATCAGCCTGGGCGGGACGCAGCGCGCCACCGCCTATGGACGCAGCGGCAAGCTGAGCTGAGCTTCCCCTTATAAGAGCGAATGAGAGCGCCGGCCGGGAGGCCGGCGTTTTCGTTTGTGGGCTTTGGTCCGCGGCGATTGCGGATCGCGTGGGCCTGGGTTGCTTCGTCGCTACGCTCCTCGCAATGACGGTCATTGCGAGCGAAGCGAAGCAATCCAGGCCCACACGCCGAAAAATCGCACGCCTTCGAGCACGCCAATTCTGGCACGCCTCTTGCTTCCTTTACCCTGTCAGTAAGAGGTAGAGATGGCGACCAAAGCGATGAACCGCAGGCTGTGGATCGGTTCGATCAAGGGGGCGATCCTCCCCTTGGCGACCCTGATGCTCGTCGGCCTGATGATCGTCCCCGTGCCGAGCATCGTGCTCGATATCGGCTTCATCACCAATATCCTGATCAGCCTGGCCGTGCTAATGGTCGCACTGAATGCCGAGAAGCCGTTGGACTTCTCCGCCTTTCCGACCGTCCTCCTCTTCGCCACGCTTCTGCGCCTGGCGCTGAACGTCGCCTCGACCCGTGTCGTGCTGGTCAACGGCCATACCGGCGCCGCCGCCGCGGGCCATGTGATCGAAGCATTCGGCCACTTCCTGATCGGCGGCGACTATGCCGTCGGCCTGTTCGTGTTCGGCATCCTGATGATCATCAACATGGTGGTAATCACCAAGGGCGCGGGCCGCGTGTCGGAAGTCTCCGCGCGCTTCACCCTGGACGCCCTGCCCGGCAAGCAGATGTCGATCGATTCCGACCTGAGCGCCGGCCTGATCACGCCCGAGGAAGCCAAGATCAAGCGCGTCGAACTGGCGACCGAGGCCGATTTCTACGGTTCGATGGACGGCGCGTCCAAGTTCGTGAAGGGCGATGCCGCCGCCGGCGTGCTGATCCTGGTGATCAACATCATCGGCGGCCTGATCCTGGGCGTCGTCAGCCACAAGATGGCTGTCGGCGAGGCAGCCTCCAACTATATCCAGCTTGCGATCGGCGATGCGCTGGTCGCGCAGGTTCCGGCGCTGTTGCTCTCGATCGCCGCCGCCGCGATCGTCACCCGCGTCAAATCGGACGTCGACCTGTCCAACCAGATCACCGCCCAGTTCGGCATGGCAAAGGCCTGGCCGCCGGTGGCGGGCATCCTCGGCTTCCTCGGCATCCTGCCGGGCATGCCGCATTTCGTGATCCTGCCCGCGGCCGGCGTCGCCGCCACGATCGCGTGGAAATTGAAGAAGGCCAAGGACGCCGCCGCCGCGGTGGCCGCGATCCCCGCCCCCGCCCCGGTCGTCAATCCGAGCCAGATCCAGTGGGAAGAAGTGTCCGATGGCGCCGCGCTCAGCCTGGAGCTGGGCTATGGGCTGGTCGCCCTGGTCGACGAGCGGAAGGGCGCGCCGCTGATGGCGCGGATCACGGGCATCCGCCGCCAATTGAGCCGCGAGCTCGGCTTCGTGGTGCCGCTGGTGCGCGTGCGCGACAATCTCTCGCTGGGGCCGAACAGCTATCGCATCACCGTAGCGGGCGTGGTCGTGGGCGAGGACGAATGCTGGCCCGACGACCTGCTCGCGCTCGATTCGGGCGAGCTGATCGCCACGGTCGAAGGCCGCATGGTCAAGGATCCGAGCTTCGGGCTCGACGCGGTCTGGATCCGCCCCGAGCAGCGCAACGATGCGGTGATCGCGGGCTATACCGTGGTCGATGGCGCGACCGTGATCGCGACGCATCTCAACCAGCTGATCGCCAATTCCGCCGCCGACCTGTTCGGCATGGACGAAGCGCAGAAACTGCTCGACGCGCTCAAGGAGAGCGCGCCGCAGCTGGTGGCGGGGCTCACGCCGCAGCCGCTCACGCTGGCGCAGCTCGCCGCGGCCTGCCGCGCGCTGCTGGCCGAGGGCGTGCCGCTCAAGGATTTCCGCCGCGTGGCGGAGGCGATGATCGACGCGTCGCGCGAAGGGACCGATCCGGTGCAGCTCAACGAAGCGGTGAGGCAGCGGATCGGCGCCCTGATCGTTCAGACGATCGTGCCGGTTCGTATGCCCCTGCCCGTCGTGACGTTCGATGCGGAGCTGGAAGGCCTGCTCGCCCAGGCGGTACGGGTTGGTCCCAACGCCGCGCATCCGTTCGAGCCGGCGCTGGCGCAGCGCATCATCGCGGCGGTGAATCAGGCCGCCCAGCCCCTGCTCAACAGCGCCACGCGCTTCGCGCTGGTGACCTCGCCGCTGGCGCGCCGGGCGGTGGCAAGACTTCTTAAACCACATTTGCCTGAAACTCCGATCATGTCCTTCCTCGAGATTCCCGATGGCAAGGCGGTCGAAGTGATGGCGATCGTGGGCAGCAATGCCGCGCAAGCCGCGCCGACGCTGCCTAACGCGCCGGAGATGGCATGATGAGCCTGGCTCAATATGCCGCCCCCGAGGGGGCGATGACCTATCAGCGCAAGCCGTCGCGGCCGGACCCGGCGGCGCTGGCGCGGCAGCATATGCCGCTGGTGCGCAAGATCGCCTGGCACGTCCATGGCCGCGTATCGAGCGCGCTCGACGTCGAGGATCTGGTCCAGATCGGCATGGTCGCTCTGGTCGAGGCCGCCAACGGCTATGAGGATCGCGGCCACGCTTTCTCGACCTATGCGTCGATGCGCATTCGCGGGGCGATGATCGATCACCTGCGCCGTCATGCGACGATCTGCCGGTCGGGCATGGCCAAGCGCAAGGCGATCAACGAAGCGACCGCCAAGTTCGAAGCCCAGTGGGGCCGCTCGCCGAACGAGGCTGAACTGGCCAAGGCGATGGGGATGGACCCGGCCGAATATCGCGAAATGGCGGATTCGGCGGTGGCGGTGCGCCAGGAATCGCTCGACGAGGTCTATTCGGACCAGTCGATGTGGTTCGCCGATGTCGAGGAGCGCGTCGACCAGACGCTCGAGCGCGAGCAACTGGCCGAGGCGCTGGCCGAGCATATCTCCGAACTGCCCGACCGCGAAGCGATGGTGTTGCAGCTTTATTTCGTCGAGGAGATGAATCTCGACGAGATCGGCCAGACGCTGGGCGTCGGTGCCGCGCGCGTGTGCCAGATCAAGAAGGCCGCGCTGGATCGGTTGCGCAAATCGCTGTCCGAGTGGGCGGACTGATTTAGATCCTCCCGCTTGCGAGGAGGGGGACCGCGCCAAAGGCGTGGTGGAGGGGCGTCGCCCCACCCTATCTACCTACCAAGCCGCTATGCCCCTCCACCATCGCTCTGCGATGGTCCCCTCCCCGTTCCGGGGAGGATTTATCTATGCGCCGCCGCAGCTCCGCAGGGATCGCGTTCGATCTGGATCGTGGCGTGGCCGATGCCGAAGCGGTCGTGCAGCAGGCCGGCCACGGTGCGCCGCACCTCTTCGTGACTCACTTCCTCGGTGATGGCGATGTGGACCGATCCGTTCACGTCGCTGATCGCCATCGACCAGACGTGGAGATCGTGCACGTCACACACGCCCGCTTGCTCGGCGATCGCCTGACGGATCTCGGTGAGATCGAGCCCCTTGGGCACGCCTTCGAGCAGAACGTTGATCGTGTCGCTGAGCAGGGCCCAGGTCCGGGGCAGAACCCATAAGGCGATGCCGATCGCGACCACGGGATCGATCCAGGCCTTGCCGGTATAGCGGATGAGCACCGCGCCGACGATCACCCCGAACGATCCGATCGCGTCGGACCAGACCTCCAGATAGGCGCCCTTGACCGCCATGCTCTCGCCACGGCCGCCCATCAGCACGCCCATCGAGATGACGTTGATGACCAGGCCGATCGCGGCCACGACCAGCATGCCGTCCGCCGCCACCGGTTCGGGCGTGCGGAAGCGGCCGATCGCCTGCACCAGGACATAGGCCGCGGCCGCGAACAGCAGCAGCGCATTGAAAGCGGCGGCGAGGATTTCGAGGCGCTTGTAGCCGAAGGTCCGCTTGTCGTCGGGCGCCTTGGTGCCGATCCGGACCGCCATCAGCGCGATCAGCAAGGCCGCCACATCGGTCAGCATGTGCGCGGCGTCGGAGAGGAGCGCGAGGCTGTTATAAAGGAAGGCGCCGACCAGCTCGATCGCGAGGACCGACCCGGAAAGGACCAGCGCGATCCCGAGCGATCGGGCGCTCGCGCCGGCGGTGTGGTCGTGATGGCCGTGGCCATGGCCGTGATGGTGATGCCCGTGATCGTGCGAATGATCGTGGTCGTGGCTATGTGCGGCGCTCATGCCCGCGCCTTAATGTCTGTCCGGGCGAAAGGGAATTCGTTCGCGACGGGCTGAAATCGTCTCGCTGCGTCCGCAACGACGGCACGAAAGCCGGCCATCATTGCGGACGGTTTGAGCGGCGGAGCTATCAAGCCCCACATAAAAAGAAACCCCGGGCGCCAAGGGGGAACAGCGCCCGGGGCTTCAACGCCCGTTATAGGGTCAATCCGCCAGGGATTACTGGAGCAGCTTGAGAACGCTCTGCTGGCTCTGGTTCGCCTGGGCGAGCATCGCGGTCGATGCCTGCGACAGGATCTGAGCCTTGGCGAGGTTCGTGGTCTCGGTGCCGAAGTCGGCATCCTCGATCCGCGAGCGCGCGTCGGTCAGGTTGGTGATGTTGCTCGTCAAGTTGTTGACGACCGAACCGAGGCGGCTTTCCGCAGCACCCAGAGTAGCACGCTTGGTACCGACCGTGGTGATCAGCGTGTCGAGCGAGGTCAGCGCAGCGGTGGCGCCGGCGCCGGTCGAGTCCGCAATGTTGACCGAGCTGACCGCCGACAGGTCGAGCTGCGTGAAGTCCATCGAAACCGTGTCGCCCGAGCTCGAGCCGGTCTGGATGGTGACGGTGCCCGAGGAGCCGGCCGAACCGGTGAACAGGCCGACGCCGTTGAACTTGGTGTTCGCCGTGATCGACGTGATCTGCGAGGCCAGAGCCGTGACTTCGGTCTGCAGATTGGTGCGATCGCTGGTCTGGTAGGTGCCGCTGGCAGCCTGAACCGACAGTTCACGGATGCGCTGCAGCATGTTGGTGACCTCGTCCAGCGCGCCGTCGGCGGTCTGGGCCATCGAGATACCGTCGTTGGCGTTACGGACCGCCTGGGTCATGCCACGGATCTGCGAGGTCATGGAAGACGAAATGGCGAGGCCAGCGGCGTCGTCCTTCGCGGAGTTGATGCGCTTGCCGCTCGACAGACGCTCCATCGCGGTCGACAGGGCCTCATTGGCCATGCGCGAACCGTTCTGAGCCCGAAGAGCGCTCACGTTGGTGTTGATAACAGTCACTGTGGGTTCCTTTCCCGCTCAAATCAGGCAGTCTTGGACAGTGGTCCTGTTCCCGCCTCGAAACTGGTAACGGCAGGGGTCACGGGAGCTTTAACCAGAAAATTTTCGGGCCATCGAAAAAGTCGGCCCAAGGCGCCCGCGCGATGCCCGCATACATGTGAGGGCGTGGTGCGCGGGCGATGCGCGGAGCGTGTGCGGCCGCAGGCAAGCGCGCTACGCGCCCGTTCTATTAAGACTTTTTAAGTTAATTCAGGAGTAACCAGCATCCATCGGCAAAAAATTGCCGGGGTGTCCGAGGAGTTTCCATGAGCCAGATCGGTCTGAGTGAAGGCGCCGCGGCGGTTGCTCCCGCTCTTGCGTCCTGGCTCGCCGGGGTTGGCCTGCCGACGGTGCGAATCAGCGCCGCCGACGCCGCTCCCAAGGACATGATCCGGATCATCGCGGCGGCGGAGCGGTCTTTCGCCCGGCACAGCGACATCCTGCTCGACGTGCGCGAAGGCGCGCCCATCTACACCCAGGCCGCCAAGGGTTTCCCGGCCGAGATCGGCTTCGGGATCGAGGACATGGCATTCGGCCATGCGCTGATCGCCGAACTGATCCGCCCCAATGGCCGCCCGTCCTGCGGCGAGCCCGAGAGCGCCGGCTTCCTTACGCTTGCCGCCCGCATCGCCGCGCATGACGCGACCGTGCTGGTGCTGGGCGAGACCGGGACCGGCAAGGAAGGCCTTGCCCGCTTCATCCACGCCCGCTCGCCCCGTGCGGAAGGCCCGTTCGTCGCGATCAATTGCGCGGCGCTTCCCGAAACCATGCTCGAAGCGATGCTGTTCGGCCACCAGAAGGGCGCCTTCACCGGCGCCGCGGGTGCGGGCGAAGGCCTGTTCCGCGCGGCCGAGGGCGGCACCCTGCTGCTGGACGAGGTCGCCGAGCTGCCGCTTCCGCTCCAGGCCAAATTGCTGCGCGCGCTGCAGGAGCGCGAGGTGCTGCCGATCGGCGCAACCAAGCCCGTAGCGATCAACGTCCGCGTCGTTGCCGCCGCCAACCGCGACCTTGCGACCGAAGTCGCCGAAGGCCGGTTCCGCGCCGACTTGTACTGGCGCCTGAACGTGATGCCGCTGATGCTGAAGCCGCTCGCCGAGCGCCGCCTCGACGTCCGCGCGATCACCGCGACCTTGATGCTGCGCCACCTGACGCCGGGCGAAACCTTCCCCTGGCCGACCGCGAGCGCGATCGACCGCCTGATGAGCCATGGCTGGCCGGGCAATGTCCGCGAGCTGGAGAATGTGCTGCAGCGCGCGATGCTGCTGCGTTCGTCCGATCGGATCGAGGCGCATGACCTTGCGATCGAGGCGGGCACGCTCGCCGCAGCGCAGAGCGTCCGTCACGCGCCCAAGGCGGGGCCCGTGGGCCGTGCCAAGGTGCCGGCCAACACCACCACCCGCCTCGCCGACGCGGCGCGGACGTCCGAATATGAAGCGATCGAAGAGGCCCTCGCCGCGACCGGCGGTCACCGCCTGCGCGCGGCCGAGCGGCTGGGCATCAGCGAGCGCACGCTCCGCTACCGGCTCGCCGGCATGCGGCAGGCGGCGTGAGGAGGCTTAGGCGATGAGCGCAATCACCCCCACCACCCTGCTTCAGATGCGGAGCGCCATTCTCCAGCAGAATAGCGCGCTGCAACAGGCCGCGGCCAATGCCGCCAAGCCGATCGGCGGCGTCGCGGGGGTCGGCGGCGCGGGCGGCGTCAATGGCGCCGACGGCAGCAATTTCGCGAGCGCGATGAAGAGCGCGCTCAACCAGGTCAACGATCTGCAGGCCAATGCCGAGCAGGCGACCAACAGCTACGAGCGCGGTGAGACCACCGATATCGCCGGCGTGATGCTGGCGCGCGAGAAAGCTTCGGTCGGCTTCCAGGCGACCCTGCAGGTCCGAAACAAACTCCTGTCCGCGTACAAGGACATCATGAGCATGCCGGTGTAATCGATGAGCGACGCATCCCTCCCCGTCCCCGTCTCCGCAGCCAATAACCCGTCGGGCGCCATGCTCGAACGGGTGAAGGGCTTTACCGGCCAGCCCGCCGTCCAGAAGAGCCTGCCTCTTCTCGGCATCGCCGCCGCCATCCTGATCGCGTTCCTGGCCTGGACCAGCTTCGCCAAGGGGCCGCAGCGCGACCTGTTCAGCGGGCTTTCCGATGCCGACAAGGCGGCGGTCGCCGATACGCTCAAGGCGTCGAACATCAATTACACGCTCGATCGCTCGACCGGCGCGCTGACCGTGTCCGACGGCGATTATTACAAGGCGAAAATGCTGCTGGCGCAGGCCGGCCTGCCCAAGAGCGCGCCCGACGCGAGCAGCGTGATCGCGTCGCTGCCGATGGGCGCGAGCCGCGCGGTCGAGGGCGAGCGTCTGCGCGATGCCCGCGAAACAGATCTGGCGCGCACGATCGAGCAGATCGACGCGGTGCAGGCCGCCAAGGTCCATATCGCCGCCGAGCAGCAGAGCGTGTTCGTACGCGACGAAGCGCCCGCCTCCGCCTCGGTGATGCTCACCCTGCGCCAGGGCCATGCTTTGTCCGATGGCCAGACGCAGGCGATCGTCAACCTGGTCGCCTCGTCGGTTCCCGGTCTGTCGCCCGACAATGTGTCGGTGGTTGACCAATCGGGCCACCTGCTGAGCAAGAAGGGCGGCGACGGCAGTGCCGACAAGCAGCTCGACATGCAGAACCAGGTCGAGCAGCGCTATATCGACGCCATTTCCAAGATCCTGACGCCGATCGTCGGCGCGGACGGCTTCACCACCGAGGTCCATGCCGATCTCGACTTCGCCGAGACGCAGGCGACGCGCGAGAGCTTCCCCAAGGACCAGGCAGCGATCGCATCCGAGAAGGGCCAGTGGGCGAATGACGGTACCAATGGCGGCACCCCGCCCGCAGGCGGCATCCCGGGCGCGATCGCCAACCAGCCGCCGAGCGCGGCGCAGGTCTCGACCCAGCCCAACCAGACGCAGGCCGCCAATCCGGCAGTCCCGGCGACCGCGGGGGCGCCCAATGCGGGCGCGGCGGCCAGCGCGACGCAGGGCAAGACCAGCGAGCAATATGACCGCACGTTCCAACTTGGTCACGAAGTATCGGTCACGCATAACCCAGTTGGTACAGTGAAGCGCCTGTCGGTGGCGGTTGCACTGAAGCAGGGCGCCAAGCCGCGCGGCATCGCCGAAATGGCGCAGATCGAGCAGCTGGTGAAAGGCGCGGTCGGTTTCGACCAGAATCGCGGCGACGTGGTGGCGCTAACCTCGCGCGCCTTCGCCGATCCCGAGGCCGCACCCATCGCCAAATGGTATGAATCGCCGTGGGTCGGCGTCGCCGGCCGCAACGTGACCGGCCTGGTCATCGCGCTGCTCGCCTTCTTCGGCGTGATCAAGCCGCTGATGAAGCGCCGCGCGCAGATAGCGGCGGCCCAGGCAGCCGGAACGATCGGCCGTCCCGCCGCGGCACGCAACAATCCCGCGCTCGGCAACGAGATCGCCGCTGCGCTCGCGAACGAGGCGGTCAACGATCCCGGCAAGCGCGTCACGCTCGACATGATCGAGGCCGCGCCGGGCTATTCCGACCGCGCCGCCTTGATCCGCAACTTCGTCCGCCAGGACCCGGATCGCGCCGCCTTGGTGGTGCGCGACCTGATCCGCGCCGATATGCCGGCGGGAGCTGAGCAATAATGGCCGAGGCTGATCCCCAGATCCCGGGCTCGGCGGAAGTCAGCACGGACCCGGCCGGCAGCGAAGCCGCCGCGATCCTGCTGATGCTGCTGGGCGAGGAAGAGGCCGCGCAATTGCTCGGCCGGCTCGATCCGCAGGAAGTGCAGACGCTTGGCGGCGCGATGTTCAGCGTGGCCGACGTGAGCGAAGGCCAGGTCAACAAGGTGCTCGACCAGTTCGTGCTCCGGGCCCGCCAGCGCACCACGCTCGGCTTCGGCGCGGGCACGCAGATCAAGCATATCATGCAGAAGGCGCTCGGCAACGAACGCGCGGAGAACATGCTGGCGCGCATCACCCCGCAGGAACAGTCCAAGGGGCTGGAAGCGCTGAAGTGGATGGATGCGCGCACGATCGCCAACCTGATCGAGAACGAGCATCCGCAGATCATCGCGCTCGTGCTCGCGCATCTCGACGCGCCGGTCGCGGCCGACGTGCTGCAGCTGATGGACGAGGATCTGCAGGCCGATCTGGTCTACCGTGTCGCCACGATGGGCCCGGTGACCCAGGATGCGATCGAGGATCTGGAGCGGCTATTGCTCCGCCCGGTGGCGCCGGCCAAGTCGGGCGGCACGACCAAGCGAGGCGGCACCACCGATGCGGCACAGATCGTCAACAATGCCCGCAAGTCGGCCGAGCAGCGCATCATCAAGGCGCTGCAGAAGCTGGACAAGAATATCGCGCGGTCGGTCGAGGACGAGATGTTCGTGTTCGACAATCTGATGGCGCTGGACGACAAGAATCTGGGCACCCTGCTGCGGTCGGTCGACGGCGAGATCCTGGTGGTCGCGCTGAAGGGCGTCGACGAGCGGATGAAGACCAAGATGTTCGGCTGCATGTCGAGCCGCGCAGCACAGTCGATCCAGGACGCGATCGCCGACAAGGGCCCGATGCGCCTCGCCGAGGTGCAGGAAGCGCAGAAGGAAGTGCTTGCGATCGCCCGCCGCCTTGCCGCGGAAGGCACGATCCAACTGGGCGGCAAGGGCGACGATTATGTCTGATATGTCGTCCGCCGCTTCCCGGCAGTTCGAGGACGCCGCGCGCGTTCCGGTGTGGACCCGGCCTTCAAGCGGCGGTTTCACCGCGCGCGGCACGGGCGAGACCGGCGGTTTTTCCGCCTGGGCGCAGGGCGACCCGGGCCAGGGCGCCGATCATGGCTTTCGCAGCAATGCATCGAACGACGTCGGCGATGCCGAGGCGCTGATCGCGCAAGGCTATGCGGACGGGCTCAACGAGGGTCGCCGCCTGGCGATGATCGAGCTGGAGGAAGAACGCGCGGCGCTGCAGCGGCTTGCCGCCGGGCTCGACTGCCTCAATCCGCAGGGCTCGGACGGGCTCGCGGCCATGCTCGCGGATTCGGTCAAGCGCCTCGTCACCCAGATCATGGGCGAGGTCGAGATCAATTCCGACACCTTGCTCGAACGCACGCAGGCGGTCGCCGCGATGATCGCCGAAGAGACCGCGCCGTCGCGACTGCGACTCCATCCGACCGACGTGGTCCGCCTGCAGGGCGCGCCGATTTCGGTCGAGCTGATCGGCGATCCGATGCTCGCACCGGGCACGATCGTGCTCGATACCGGCTCCGGCTGGGTCGAGGACGGCCCGCACGTCCGCCTCGAAAAGCTGCGTGCGCAGCTCGATCGCCTGGGCGCGCCCAAGTGAGCGATCTGGCTTCGCGCGCGCGCGCGATGCTCGACACGATCGACATCGAGAGCGTCGGGCCGCGGCGCATCGGCCGCCTTGCCGCCTATGACGGCCTCATGCTCGAAGCGACCGGCTTTCGCGAACCGGTGGGCTCCAACGCCCGCGTGATCGACGCGGACGGCCATGCCGCATTGGCCGAAGTGGTCGGCTTCCGCGGCGACCGCACCCTGTTGATGGCACTGGACGCCGACGCCCCGCACAGCTGCGGCGCACGGGTCGAGCCCGACCGGCGCGGCACCAGCGTCGATGTGGGCGACGCCTTGCTCGGCCGCGTGATCGACGCGCTCGGCAGCCCGATCGATGGGCTCGGCCCGATCGCCACGAAAGCCCGCTGGCCGCTCGCCGGCAAAAGATCCAACCCGCTCGACCGCGACCGCGTGACCGAGCCGTTCGACTTCGGCGTGCGCGCGATCAATTCGCTGCTCACCGCGGGCGTCGGCCAGCGCATCGCGATCGCCGCCGGCTCGGGCGTCGGCAAATCGGTGCTGATGGGCCAGATGCTGCAGGGCGCGAAAGCCGACGTGATCGTGGTCGGCCTGGTCGGCGAACGCAGCCGCGAAGTCTCCGACTTCCTCGCAACGAAATTGGATGGGGTACGTCACAAGACCGCCGTCGTGGCGGTCCCAGCCGACCATCCCCCGATCCTGCGCCTGCGCGCCGCGATGCGCGCGACCGCTATCGCCGAATATTTCCGCGATCAGGGCAAGCGCGTGCTGCTGCTGATCGACAGCCTGACCCGCGTCGCGCATGCGCAGCGCGAGATCGGCCTGTCGCTGGGCGAACCGCCGACGATGAAGGGATATCCGCCCTCCGCGCTCGGCCTGATCCCGCGCCTGGTCGAGCGCGCCGGGGTCGACGTCCGCACGGGCGGATCGATCACCGCCCTCTATACCGTGCTTGCGGACGGCGACGACACCACCGATCCGATCGTCGATACCGCGCGCGCGATCGTCGACGGGCACATCATCCTGTCGCGTCACCTGGCCGAGCAGGGCGTTTTCCCCGCGATCGACGTGGGCAAATCGCTGTCGCGCGTGATGGCGGACATCATTGGTCCCGAACATGCCGGCGCCGCGCGCACGCTTCGCCGCCTCTGGTCGGTCTATGAAGAGAATCGCGACCTGATTCTGATGGGCGCCTACAAGGATGGCAGCGATCCCGTGATCGATGCCGCGATCGCGCATCATCCTCTGATCCTTGAGTTTTTGCGCCAGGGTCAGAAAGAGCTGGTTAATCTTAACGTCTCGGTTACCCAACTCGTTGATAACTTCGGGGCATGAAAGCCCTTGCCGAACGCCGCGCCCGAATCACCCGAGTCCGTGAGGTCCAGCACCTCCAGGCCGTGAGCGAAGCCGCCACTGCGAACGGCAAGGTCGTCCAGCTCGAAGGCAATGCCGCGAAGCTCGCCGCGTTGAGGATGAGCCTGTCGCTCACCCCCGGCATCACCAGCGGCGCCAATCTGGGCAATGCCGGCGAAATGGGGCTCAGGCTCGATACGGTCCGCCATGGCCTGACCGATGCGATCGGCGCGGCCAAGGCGGTCGCCCTCGCCCGTGCCAAGGATCGCACCGACGCCGACATAAGGCGCGAAAGCGCCGAACGGCTGGAAACCCGCGCTGTCGCGGAACTCCAGCAGCTGATCGAAGAGCGGATGATGGCGAATATCCGCCACCGCTCGCGCAAGGAGGCCTCCGATGTCTGACGTCGCGCTTTCCGCCGCCTCTTCGCCGCTCGCAGCCTTGCTGTCGGGCGGCCTCGCCGATTCGCAGCACGGCGCCGCGCCGCGAAGCGAGGACCCGTTCGCAGCTTTGCTCGAACAGGCGAACGGCGCGAAGGGGCAGGCCCCGGCCAAAAGCGGGACGCCCGATCCATTCGCGGTCGACGGCAAGAACGTAACCCCGAGCAAGGCCGCTATCCTGCTTGCCGGCACGTCCGCATCTCCAGCAGCAGCGGCGACGGCAATCCCGGCCGCCCCGGCCATCGCCCCGCTTCCCGATCCGGCCGAACCGCTGCCCGCCGAGAGCGAAGCCACGACCGGGGCGCCCAAGGGCAAGAGCGAGGATTCGGACGCGGATAGCGACGACAAGGATGATGGCACCGACAAGCTGGCCGACGCGATCGCGTCCGGCCCGACCGCGGTGCTGGCGCTCGCGCCCGCGATCGTGGCACCTGTCATGGCGCATGCCACGGCATCTGCCCAGGTGCCGGTCGCGGTCGATGCGCCAACCGCGCGCAAGCCTTTGAAGCTCGCCGCCGCGATGCCGGCACACACGGCTTTCAAGACGCGAGACGCAGGCAGCGAAGTTCCGGCAACAGCCGATCAAACCGCGACAACGCCCCAGCTTGGGGCAGATACCGACGCACGCACACAGCAATCGCCGCCGATGCCCAGTGCCGATGACGAGCCGGCCCAGGCGGAACTGCTGCCGGCCATCGCCAAAATGGCCGTGGCGGTGCCGCAGCAACGCGATACCGCCGCTGCGACCGCCAGCGCGTCCGCGCCGGCCCCGGCGCCCGCCGCCGAGGCCGCGATGCCACAAGCCCCAGCTATCGCTGCCACCCGCCCCGCAACGCCGCAGTCCGCGCCGGCAGCCGAAACCGAATCGGACGCCGCGCCGACCGCACCAGCCGCCGTGGTGACGACGCCCCTATCCAATCAAACAGACGGGCAATCCCCCGCGCCGCTCACGCTGGCGGCGGCCGAACCGACCGCTGCGCCGGTAGCGGCCCCGATCGCCGCGAAGATTCAGCCAGATCAGCGGATGCAAGCCCAGCCAGCGGCGATGCACCAGCCGCAGCCCCAGGCTGCGCCCGCACATGCATCGACGCAGCCGCGCCGTGGCGACGAAGCCGCAGCGCCGCGCCGGGCAGGCGAGGCCCGCCGCCGCTCGAACACGACGCCAGCCGACGCCGCGTCGGCCGGCCTGAACCAGCCCGCCGCGGACAGCGCTCCGGCGACGATCGGCCGCCCCGTGGGCAACGTCCAGGCCAAGGGCGACACGATGGTCGAACAGACGCTGACTATCGCCAAGGACGGCGCCTGGCTCGACAGCCTTGCCAAGGACATCGTCAATGCCGGCACCGGCAACGACCTGCATTTCAAGCTCAATCCGGAAAATCTGGGCGCGCTCAGCGTCGCGATAAGCCAGAAGGACGACGGCGCGTCGATCCGGCTGACCGCGGACAATCAGCAGACGCGCGACATATTGGTCGATGCGCAGCCCAAATTGATCGCCGAGGCGCGCGCGCAGGGCCTGAAGGTCTCGGACACGCAGGTCGATGTCCGGCAGGGCCAGAATCACAGCCAAAATCAAAACCCTAACCAGGACAGCCAGCGATGGGCCCAGCAGCAATCAGGCCAGAATGCGATGTCCCAGAATGGGCAGAACCGCCAATCCTCACCAGGTCATAAACCATTTGTGAGCAACCTGGGGCGTAAGGCCAACACCGAGTCCGAATCATCCGACGGTGATTCGGGCAGTCTCTATGCTTGAGATGGTGAGTAACAATGAGTGACGAAGCTGCAGCG
>Ga0207702_10002203_pt1 | contig 18674 bp, 17 predicted proteins | sample KBSCornC62_FD_184302 | JGI IMG/M metagenome (GOLD analysis project Ga0207702, IMG submission 184302) | Corn rhizosphere microbial communities from Kellogg Biological Station, Michigan, USA - KBS Corn C6-2 (SPAdes) (version 2) | ecosystem: Host-associated > Plants > Roots > Rhizosphere > Soil ...
ACTTCCTCCGCGGCTTGGCGAACGTTGCCCAGGCGCGCCAGCGCGGCGCGCTCGGCCTCCGCGCGGCTCATGCCGCGCGCCACGTACTCGCGGACGCGCATCTCGAAGTGGAACCGGAGCTCGGCGTGGACGTCGGCGCGGGGGTTGGCGCCCCAGAAGCTGAGATACCGGCGCCACGCCGGCTGTGAGTGTTTGGTCATAATTATATCGTCATAGCGTCGATCACTCGGACCGGAGCGCGATCAGCGGGTCGATGCGCACGGCGCGAATGGCGGGGACGAGGCTCGCGAGCACCGCGACGCCGAACAGCAGCGCCGTGACGCTCGCCAGCGTGTACCCGTCGGTCGGACTGACGCCGAACAGGAGCCCGCGCATGAGGCGCGTGACCGCGAGCGCCACGATCATCCCCGCGCACGCACCGACGCCGGCGACGAACACCGCCTGTCGAATGATGCTGCGCAGGACCACCGACGGCTCGGCGCCCAGCGCCATGCGGATCCCGATCTCGTGCGACCGCCGCGACACCGCGTAGCTCATTACGGCGTAGATGCCCACCGCCGCCAACGCGATCGCGATCGTGGCGAACGCAACGAGCAACGCGAGGTAGAAGCGCGGCTCGGCGGTCGCTTCGCGCATCAATGCGCTCATCGTCGTCACGGCGGAGATGGGCGCCCCGCGCTCCAGGCCGCGAATCGCCGAACGGATCTGCCCAGAGAGCGCCCCGGTATCGCACTCGTCGTGATCGCATCGCACGCGCGCGACGAGCGTCATCGATCGCCGCGCGCCGATGCCGTTCACGTATCCGTGCTCCTGCGCGAAGGGGAGGTACAGCTCGTCGGACGGCGGCTCCGCGAGGTCGGCGCTGACCACGTTCTTCACCACGCCGACGATCGTGACCCACGTCGTGCCATCGAGCGTGATGCGCTTGCCGATCGGATCTTCGCCGGGCCAGTGCTCGCGCGCCGTGTAATCACTGATCACCGCGACCGGCGGCGCATTCGCGCGATCGGTCTCCGCCACGTCGCGTCCGCGAATGATCGGAATGCGCATCGTCGCGAAGTACCCCGGGAAGACGACGCGGTACGTCGCCGTCGGTTCGGTGCCGGGCTTCGGAACGGGGCGCCCCTCGATGCGGAAGCCGAACCCCCACATGTCGCCATCGAGCGGGCGATGGTTGATGTAGCTCGCGTCGACCACACCAGGAATCGCCTTGATCCGCGCGAGCGCATCGACGTAGAACGCCGCGTGCCGAGTGGAGTCCGCCGCCGGCGTGCCAACGGTCGAGACGATCATCGACACGACGTTGCTCGGATCGAATCCCGGGTCGACGTGCTGGAGCGCGACGAAGCTGCGCATCATGAGTCCCGCGCCGGCGAGGAGCACGAGCGCCAGCGCGAACTCCGATGCGACGAGCGCGCTGCGCAGGCGTCCGCGACCGCGTCCTTCGCTCGAGCCGCGATCACCATCGCGAAACGTCTCGACGAGATCGACGCGGGCGGCGCGCAGCGCCGGGACGAGCCCGAACGCGATGGCCGTGAGCGCGGTGATCGCGATGGCCAGCGCGAGCACCGCGCCGTCGACGCGCACGGTGGCGACTCGCGGAATCATCGCCGGACTCGCGGCGACGAGCGTGCGCACGCTCACGAGCGCGATCAGCAATCCGCCCGCACCGCCAATCGCCGCGAGCAATCCGGATTCGGCGAGCAACTGACCGACGATGCGTCTCCGCGTCGCGCCGAGGGCGGTGCGCACGGCGAGCTCGCGATGACGCGCCGCGCCGCGCGCGAGCAGCATGTGCGCCACGTTCGCGCACGCGATCAGGAGCACGAGCCCGACGGCGACGAGGAGGACCAACAACGGCGTTCGCACGTCGCCGACGGCCTTCTCCTTGAGCGGCAGGAGCTGGATGTCCTGGTTCGTCCCCGGGTACTCCCGTTCGAGCCGCGACGTCACCGCGCCGAGATCGGCGCGCGCCTGGTCGAAGCTGACGCCGGGTTTGAGCCGCGCGAAGACGCGCAGACTGCCGCCGCTGCTGCGCTGGGCGTTGGCGGGCAGCACGAGCGGCGCCCAGAGCTGCGAGTGCGTCGCCCAGAACGGCGCGAACTGGAACGTCGCCGGCATCACGCCGATGATCGTGTACTGATGGCCGTCGAGCATCACCGATTTGCCGACGATGCTTCGATCGCCGGCGAACTCTCGCTGCCAGAGCGCGTAGCTCAGCAGCACCTCGTGTTCGGCACCGGCCTGTCCTTCCGCCGTGGAAAACACGCGACCGAGGAGCGGAGCGACGCCGAGCATCGGCAGCATCGCCGGCGTGATCCGCAGTCCCGTCAACTCCTCGGGATCGTCGGTGCCGGTGAGACTCGGTGACCACAGTTCGGCGGCCGCCATGTCGGTGAAGCTGCGCGTGTCGGCGCGCCAGTCTAGGAAATTCGGCGCGCCGACGGGATTGTGGCCGTTGTGCAATGCCACCACGAGCTGGTCGGCATCGCGATACGGGAGCGGCTCGATGAGCACCGAGCGCACGACGCTGAGCATCGCGGTCGTGGCGCCGATGCCGAGCGCGAGGCAGAGCACCGCGAGGAGCGTCGGCATCCACTCGCGGCGCAACATCCGCGCGGCGAACGCGAGATCCTGCCGAATGGCGCCGAGGATCGCGAGCCGATCTTGCGTTCGGGCCTGCCGTTGGTCGATCGTCACGACTTCCTCCGCGGCTTGGCGAACGTTGCCCAGGCGCGCCAGCGCGGCGCGCTCGGCCTCCGCGCGGCTCATGCCGCGCGCCACGTACTCGCGGACGCGCATCTCGAAGTGGAACCGGAGCTCGGCGTCGACGTCGGCGCGGGGGTTGGCGCCCCAGAAGCTGAGATACCGGCGCCACGCCGGCTGTGAGTCTTTGCTCATTCGCGGAGCCTCATGCCGGCGAGGGCGGCGCCTCGAGCGCGGCGAACACGGCCTGCGCGAACCGCGTCCAGGTGGCCGCCTCGACGCGGAGCTGCGCGCGCCCTTTGGGCGTGAGCGTGTAGAACTTGGCGCGCCGGTTGTTCTCGGACGTGCCCCACTCCGACGCGATCCAATCGCGCGATTCGAGCCGGTGGAGGGCGGGGTAGAGCGAGCCTTCTTCGATCTGCAGCACGTCCTGCGTCGCCTGCTCGATCCACCGCGCGACGCCGTAGCCGTGGGTCGATCCCCAACTCAGGGCCTTGAGGATGAGCAGGTCGAGCGTGCCGCGGAGGATGTCGACGTTGGTCTGGGCCATGACTCCCATCGGAACTCTAGGGTAAGCCGCACGATATAGCATTCCCATAGGAAGTCAATGGGAGGGCCGGACGCGCCGACAGGGCGGCGCGTTCGGCACGCATCGGCCCCCAGGGGATTCCGGTTCGCCGAACAAACGGCGGGGAGCGCGGTACTGAGAGGGCCGATCAGATCGCCGATCCGATGGCCGAAGCCCGCGCGCGCACCCATCTTAACGATGTTCGGCAAAACGTCGTCTGCCGTTCACGCGTAACACTAATGAAGGAGCCGCGCTCCGGCGCGCGGCGTCGCAATCCACCCACCACGGTTTCCGAATGCCAGCTCTCTCTCCCGCACTCCGCCGCGGCGCCACTCGGCCGATCAGAGCGGGCTTCACGCTGATCGAAATCCTCGTGGTGATCGTCGTGATCGCGATCCTCGCCACGCTCGTCGCGCCGAACATCTTCCAGCACGTGGGCGCCGCGAAGGACGCCACGGCCAAATCGCAGATCGAGATGCTGAGCGCCGCGCTCGACGCGTATCGTCTCGACAACGGCCGCTATCCCACGACCGAGCAGGGCCTCAACGCGCTGTGGGAGAAGCCGACGATCGATCCGCCGTCCAATTGGCGCGGCCCCTACCTTCGCAAGCCCGTGCCGCCCGATCCGTGGGGCAAGGCCTACATGTACACGTTTCCCGGGCAGCAGAACACGCTCGGATTCGATCTCCTCACGTACGGCGCGGACGGCAAGCCGGGCGGCGACGGGGAAGACGCCGATATAGTAAGTTGGCAATAGCAATCTCTCATGCCCACCTACGCATACCAGGCCGTTGATGGCGCGGGCAAGCGGACGCGCGGCGAAGCGCACGCGGTGAGCTCGAACGCGCTGGCGCGCTCGCTCGAGGAGCGGGGGCTCTTCGTGCTGGATGTCGCCGAGTCGGCGGGTGCGGGTCTGGGTGGGAAGCGAAGCTTCCGGTTTGGCCGCCGGCGCGAGGTGCTCGAGGTGACGCGCGCGCTGGCGGCGCTCCTGCCGGTGGGCATGCCGCTGGCCCACGCGCTGAACGCCGCATCGGGCGTGGCATCGGGGGACGTACACGCCGCGCTGCAGGATGTGCGCGCGCGCGTCGAGCGCGGCGACACGCTCTCGACCGCGCTGGGGCAGCATCGCGCGCTCTTCTCGCCGCTCTACGTCGGTCTCGTGCGCGCGGGAGAGAAGAGCGGCGATCTCGACAGCGCGTTCGCGCGCCTCGCCGACCAGCTCGAGCGCGACGAAGCGCTGCGCGGCAAGATTCTCTCGGCGGCGATCTACCCGATGCTGCTCGCGACCGCCGGGGCTGTCGCGGTGACGGTGCTGCTCTTCTTCGTGCTGCCGCGGTTCGTCACGCTGCTCGAGGGGAGCGGCGCCACGCTTCCCAGGTCGACGGCGACGCTGCTCGCGCTGTCGAAGGCGCTGCATCGGCTCTGGCCCGTGCTCCTGCTCGTGCCGTTCGCGATCGCGGCGTTCGCGGCGTGGGTCGCGAACACCGATGAAGGCCGCCGCGCGTGGGCGCGCGTGCTGCTCGCGCTGCCCGGTGTCGCGACGCTCCGCCGCTACGCGCTCGCCGGCCGGTTCGCGCGGCTCGTCGGCGTGCTGCTGGGCGGCGGCGCGCCGCTCCTCGCCGCGCTCGACGATACGGTGGAATCGATCGGCGATCCGATCGCGCGCGACGACGTGACCCGGGTGCGCACCAAAGTGCGCGAGGGGAGCTCGCTCCGCGGAGCGGTCGCGGAGAGCGGGCTCTTTCCGCCGATGCTCGCGCAGCTCGTCGGCGTGGGCGAAGACGCGGGGCAGCTTCAGACATTTCTCATGAAAGCCGCCGACATCTTCGAGGAGCGTACCGAACGCGCCACCCAGCGGCTGGCGACGCTGCTCGAGCCGGCGATGATCGTGGTGTTCGGTGCGATCGTCGCCTTCGTCGCGCTCTCGCTCCTGCAAGCGATCTACGGCATCAACGCGAACTCGTTCAAGTGACGCGCGCGCGCCGGGGGTTCACGCTCTGGGAGCTCACGATGGTGCTCCTCGTGATGGCGATCGCCGCGACGCTCGCCGCGCCGGCGTTCGCGCGCCTCGTCGACGACAAGCCGCTCGAGCCGGCGGACCAAGTGCTCGGCCTGCTGCACGACGCGCGCAAAGTCGCGATCGACGACCACGCGATCGTCACGCTGCGGCTCGATCCAAAAACGCTCAATTATCAGCTCGACACGGCGACAGCGTCGGGAAGTGGGACGATGACGACCGGCACGCTCGATCTCGGACTCGCGGCGACGATCGCGTCGGATCAGCCGCGCCTGCAGTACGTGTTTCAGCCGACCGGCGCGGCCTTCGCCGATACGGTGGTCGTGCGCTCGGGCGCCGTGCCGCTCATCGTTCGCGTGGATCCCTGGAGCGGAGTGGCGCGTGCGGATTCACGGTAGCGCGCGCGCGGGCATCTCGCTGCTCGAGGCGGTGGTCGCGATCGCGATCGTCGGCATCACGTCGGTGTCGGCACTCGAGGCGGTGGGCGGCGACATGCGCACCGCCGAGCGTTCGCGGCGCGCGATGGAAGTGGAAGCGCTCGCGACGACGCGCCTCGATTTCCTGAATCTCTTCAACTACAACTCGATGGAGGCGCTGCCGGACTCGGTGAAGAGCGGCAAGTTCGGGGCGCCACTCGATGAGTACACGTGGACGACGTCGGCAACGCCGGTCTCCGATCAGCCGGGACTCTTCGACGTGCGCGTCACCGTCAACTGGGCCGAAGGATCGTACGTGGTGAAGACGTACGTCTTCCGCAGTCCGCCGGTGTTCACGCGATGACGCGCGCGCGCCGCGGAATGACGCTCATGGAGCTCGTGATCGGACTCGCGATCACCGGAATGATGGCGACCGCGGGCGCCGCGACGTTCGCGTCGGTGATCGATCACCGCTACACGATTCGCCACGCGAACGCGACGACTGAGCGCGCAGTCGCGATGCGCGACATGCTGCACTCGTGGCTCGAGGCGGGCACGATCCAGATTCAGCGCGGCGGCGGACCGCGCGGCTCATTCCGGGCGGGCGGGACGCAGTCGCAATCCGGCGGCGGCGCGATGAGCGTCGGTGCGGTCGCGGCGGCGCAGGCGGCGGGCGACGAGCTCCGGTTCACGACGAACGCGCTCAGCCCGTCGCTCCTGCCGAACACGAGCATCCGGCTCTACGTCGACGCGGATCCGAACACCCCGGAGCACGGGCTCTCGATCGAGTACCAACCCAACTTCCTCCAGCCGCTCATGCGCAAGATGCTCGATTCGACCATCGGCACGATGACCGTCGAGTACCTCGACTCGCGCACGAATCGTTGGATTCCGGAGAGTGAAGGCGCGACGATCCTGCCGAGTGCGTACCGGGTGACGTTCGGCGCTGCCGAGGGCGACACCATCTCGCCGATTCTCCAGGTGCCGATGCTGTTCGAGGTGCGCGGCCTGTCGACGAGGGTCGTACAATGAGCGCCCGACGCGGAGTCGCGCTGCTCGCCGCGCTCTGGCTCGTGGTCGCGATCGCGGCCGTCGCGCTCCAATTCAGTCTCGAGGCGCACGAGCGGCGCCAACTCGGGATCGACGCCTCGGAGCGCGGCGTGCAGCGCGGCCTCGCCCTCGGCGCGCTCGCCGCGACGCAGGCGCGGCTCGAGCAGGCACTGCGCGCCGCGCCCGCCGGCTCGAACGCGATCATCGCCGGCCTCCGTGCGACGGACCCGTGGCTCGACGCCGACTCCGTCTACTCCGGCGATGTGATGGTCGACAGCACGCCGGTGAGCGTTGTGGCGGCCGATCTCGGAGAGAAGTTGAATATCAATAATCTCAATGAGAACGAGATTCAGACCTTTTTCACCTTTCTCTTACAGGATTACACGAAGTCGACGCAGCTCGCGCAATCGATCATGGACTGGCGCGACCCGGACAGCATTCCGCGGCCGAGCGGCGCCGAGCGCGACGCGTACATCCGCGCCGGCATGCTCGCGCTGCCGACGAACGCGCCGTTCCGCGACATCGACGAGCTGCGAAACGTGATGGGCATGACGCCGGACATCTACGCGCAAGCGGCGCCGTATCTGACCACGCACGGCGACGCATTGATCAATCTCAACACCGCCCCGGTGCCGGTGCTCCGTGTGCTGCCCGGCATGACCGACGCGACGATCAATCTCATTCTGCAGATGCGGTCGCAAGGCCGGCGGATTCAGAGCGTCTCGCAAGTGCTCCCCGGCGCGACCGATCGGCGCCGCCGGGTTGCTGGCCAACTCGCCACGCCGCAAGCGCTCAATGCGCTGCAGGCGCGCGCGACGACGCAGACGACGTGGATCGAGCTCACGATTCTGGCGCGAGTCGGACCGCAGGCGCCGCCGACGAAGCTCGTGGCCGTGGTGCGGCAGAACGCCGATCGCACCACCTATGTGGATTCCATGATATGGTAGCCGCGCGACGCGGGACGGCGACTCGGCGCCGCGTGAACACGGGAGTCTCGATCTCATCGAGCGAACTCTGCGCGGCCGACGTGCGTCTCGGATCGAGCGACGCGTGGCGCCGCGCGCTCGATCCGCCGCCGCTCGATGGCGGACCGTGGCCGTCGCTCTCCGCGGCGCTCCACGACCTGGCGCGTACCGTTGGCACGGAGAGCGGCTCGCTCTCGATCTCGCTGCTCTCGCCGCTCATCGAGGTGCGCCGCGTCGATCTGCCGCCGGCGCGCGCGGAAGATTTGCAGATTCTCCTCACCCGCAATGCGGGACGCTATTTCGTGAATGCGCGCGGACCGCAGGTCGTCGGCGTGAGCACGCTCGCGCGCGGCGGCCGCGGCGAGTCCGCGATCGTCGTCGCGGCCGCCGCATCAGCGCGACTCGTCGCCTCGATTCGCGCGGCGGCTGAAGACGCGGGGTGGCTCGTCGACACGATTGCACCGGCGGAGACGGCGTGGGCCGCCGCGGCGCTCGCCGCATGGCCGGCCTTCGAGCGCGGTACCGCATTCGTCGCGATCGCGCACGGAGACCGCACGGATCTGTTGCAGCTCGAGCAGCGGCGGCTCGCGGGTGTCCGCCGCTTCCGCGCGGCGACGGATGACGCTTCGCTCGTCGCGGATGCGATCGGGGCGGGCGCGCGCATTGGGATCTTCGGGGCGGCGCAGCAACGCGGCGCCTTGAGCACGGTGCTCTCGTCCGCCGGCGCGCGCGTCAACGTGAACTCGGCCGGTTCCGATAATGCCGGCATGATCGCGGCGGAGTACGCCGGTGCCAGCATTGGTCCAGCGCTCAAGAGCGAGGCGGCGATCTCGAGAGAGCGAGACACGGTTCGCCGCGCACGCTGGATCGTCGCGGGCGCCGCTGCGGCGCTGTTCGCGATCGCTGCCGGCATCCAGCTCTGGGGCGTGCACCACCAGCTCGAGCTGGTCCGTCGCGATCGCGACGAGCTCCGGCCGAAGATCGCGTCGACGCTCGTCGGCCGCACGACGATCGAGGCCGCGTTCAACGATCTCGCCGCGCTCGCGTCGGCCGATCGCGACGCGACACAGTGGTCGTCGGTGATCGCGGCGCTCACCGACGGCCTGCCCGACGACGCGCACCTCACGGCAATTCGCGCGCGCGGCGATTCCATCGTCGTCGAGGGACTCGCGGATCACGCGGCACCCGTTTTCGATTCGCTCTCTCGCATTCCGCTGCTGCGCGACGTCAAAGCCGCCGCGCCGGTGCGCCGCGAACTGCAAGACGGCGGTGCCTCGCTCGAGCATTTCGTGATCGCCGCGCGCGTGCGAACGACGGAGGGCGCGCGATGAGCTGGCGAACCATGCAATCGCGCGATCGCCGGGCGATCGCATTGGGAGGGGTCGCGCTGCTTCCGTTCGCGCTCTTCCTGTTGGTCGTGCGGCCCTATCGCGCGTCGCTCGCCGACGCGGAAGACGCGCTCACGTCGGAACGCGCGGCATTGGCACGCGAGCGCGACGCGGTCGCAACGGCACAGCGGAATCCGCGGCTTCAGCGTGTCGCAGATTCGGCGATGCGCGCCATGCGTCCGCGACTCTTTCAAGGCAAGGACGACGTGATGGCGAGCGCGGAGCTCGCGTCGTACGTCGCGGACGTCGCACGCAACGCGCGTGTCTGGCTCGAGGAAGCGAACACCGGGGCCGCCGCCCCGGCCACCGAGGGTGTTAGGAAAATTCGTGTCGATATCCGCGCCGAGTCAGATCTGGCGGGGACCCTGGCATTCCTCCATCAGCTCGAGCACGGCGCGAAGCTCGTGCAGGTGGATCGCATCGACGTGTCGCGCGTCGCACGCGCCGAGCCCGGGACCGAGGTGTTGACGATCGTCGCGACGGTGTCTGCCTTCGCGACGCGTGACTCGCTTCCGCCTGTGACGGGCGCCCATGCCGTCACGCTGAGCGGCGGGACGGTCCGATGAGCAAATCCGAATGGACGCGCGATACCGTGGTGCGGATCGGACTGGGCGCGGTCGTCGTTGGCGTGATCGCTGTCGTGTGGACGCTCGTCGTCGCGCTGCGCGTGGAGCCGCTCCCGGCGCCGAGCTCACGGAACACGGAGAATCTCGCCGCGATCGCGATGTCGGCGAGTCGGCCCGGCGTCGATCTCGATGCCGCGGTCGACGGTGACATCTTCTCGCCCGATCGCGCCGCACCGGCCACGCGCTACAGTATGCCCAACGAGAAACAGGCGAGCGATGCGTCGGCCGGCGAGTCGGAGAAGCCGGTCGTGCTCGGAACCGCGGTCGCGACCGATGGACGAAGCTTCGCGACGCTCAAGCTGGGCGAGGGAGCTCCGACGCTCTCGCACGTTGGAGATCACATTGGAGATTGGACTGTGCGCGCGATCGAGCGGGGGAAGGTCACGCTCGTGAGCGCCAACGGGACACGCGCGACCGTCGCCGTGCCCAAGCCAGGGACCTGATATGCACCGTGCACGCACATTGATCACGCTGGCCGCGTTCCAGGCGATCGCGCTGCCGACACTCGTCACGAGCGCGGTCGCGCAACGCGGCGGCCGCCCTCCCAATCCGCCAAAGGCCCAAGTCGCGTCGGACACCGCGCGGCACCTGGGCGGCGTGACGCTCGACTTTCAAGATCAGGAATTAAAGGTCGTCCTCGACGCGATCGCCGCGGCCGGGGATCTCAACGTGTCCATGAGCAACATCCCGAGCGAGCACGTAACGCTTCATCTGGGGAAACCGGTGACGCGCGACGCGATGGCGGAGCTGCTCAAGTCGGTCGCCGAGCAGCACGGCCTCAAGGTCACGCAATCGGCGGCGCTGATGCAGATCGCGGGCACTCCGCCCGAGCCCGCGGACCGGCTCACGCCGGCGCAACGCCTGCAGCAGCAGCTCATCGAGCGTGCGATGTCGCAGAATCAGGTGCAGGAGATGCGGCTGTTCACGTATCGGCTCAAGCACGCGAGCGCGGTGCAGCTCGCACCGGTCCTGACGAGTCTCTTCGCCGGGTTCGCGGGAACGGCCGTCGGCGGCCGCGGGGGACAGACCATGATCCCAACCGGGAACGGCGGATTCCAGATCATCACGACGCCGGCGGCGAGTGCGCCGAACAACATCACGCAGATTCCGACGCCGTTCGGCGGTCGGGGTGGGCGCGGCAACGTCAATGCGACGACCGCGCTCTCTCAGGCGCTCGGCTCGCTGTCATCGCAGGCCGGCGACATCCGTATCGTCGCCGAGGAATCGAGCAACTCGCTCCTCGTGCGCGCGACGGACGCCGATTGGGCGCTGATCCGCCAGGTGATCGACGGCGTGGATCTGCGGCCGCTCCAGGTCCTGATCGAAGTCACGATCGCCGAGGTGCAGCGCACGCATGACCTGGACGTCGGCGTGTCGGGCAACTTGAAGCGCGACAAGAACAATCCGAACGTGACGGTGACCGGTCCATCGCAGGCGAGCGCCCAGGACCTGATCGCCGAGCTCACCGGCGGTCATGGAACCATAAATTACGATATTGCAATAGCGGCGCTCCAGCAGCGCGGCGACGTGCGCGTGCTCTCGCTGCCGGTGATCATCGCCCAGAACAACCGGCAGGCGGTGCTGAACGTGGGCTCGCAGCGTCCGTTCGTGCAGGTGTCGCAAACCGTGCCGAACGATCCGACCGGCCGCGTGCAGACCGTGCAGTACATCGACGTGGGTACCGTCCTCACGATCACGCCGACGATCAACCCCGACGGCTACGTGAATCTCCAGGTGGATCAGCAGGACAACAGTGCGTCGAACGAGATCCAGTTCGACGCGCCGGTGATCAACAAGCGCGAAGCGACGACGCAGATCTTCATTCACGACGGCCAGACGACCGTGATCGGCGGCCTCGCCGGGAACACGCGCAATCGCACGACGACCGGCATTCCGGTACTGAGCCGCATCCCGATCATCGGGCCGCTGCTGTTCGGCGAGACGATTCACAACGACGACGTGAGCGAGCTGTACCTGTTCCTCACGCCGCACATCATCGCGAGCGACGGCGACGTCGATCGTCTGCGCGACGCGGTGCGCGACAGCAGCGCGCTGTTGCAGCAGCTCAACATCGGGCCGCACATCGTGCCGAAGCCGGACACGGTGCGGCGAGACAGCGTGATGCGGCGGCCGCCGGGGGAGGACACGGCGGACGGCGCGGTGACGGCGCTGTCATCCGGAGCGACCGACGACGCGGTGGTGTCATCCCGAGCGCAGCCGCGAAGCGGCGAAGTCGAGGGATCTGGGCTCGTGGCGAGTGGGATCTCGCCACGAGCCCAGATCCCTCGACTCGCTCCGCTCGCTCGGGATGACAGGGACAGCAGGCTCGCTCGGGATGACAGGCCATCCCGCCGTTCGCGCACCATCGCCGCATGACCGCCGCCCCGCACTCCGCCACCGAGCTCCTCGACCTCGAACGGCTCACGACGACGCTCTCGGCGGACTGGCTCGAGCAGAACGCCGTGCTCCCGCTGCGCGTCGACGGCGAGGTGCTCGTCGTCGCGACGTGGGCCGATCGCGTCGATCCACTCGCGCTCGACGACTTGCGCCTGATCTTCAACGCGCGCGTTGCGCTCGAGCGCTTCGAGGAGCACGACGTGCGCACGGCGATCCGGCGCGTGTACGCGCCGGAGGCCGCGACGGCGGAAGGCCTGATCGCTGGACTCACCGGCGAGGTGAGCGCGAACGGCATCGAGGAGATTCCGCTCGACGATCTTCTGCATCTCGCCAACGAGGCGCCGGTCGTGCGGCTCGTGAACCTGCTCCTCATCGAGGCCTTGGACGCGCGCGCGTCGGACGTACACCTCGAGGGGTATCAGGATGGGCTTCGCGTCCGCTATCGCGTCGACGGCGTGTTGCAGAAGGCGCCGGCGCCGCCGCCGCATCTCACTGCCGCGATCATCAGCCGGCTCAAGATCATGGCGGAGCTCGATATCGCCGAACGGCGGCTGCCGCAGGACGGGCGCATCCGACTTCGATTACAGAATCGTCAAGTCGATGTGCGCGTCTCGACGGTGCCGACGCTGCGCGGTGAGAGCGTGGTGCTCCGGCTGCTCGACAAGGAGCGCGGCCGCATCTCGCTCACCGAGCTCGGCATGGCCGCGGACACGCTCGAGCTGTTCAGCGAGGTCGTGTCGCGGCCGCACGGAATCGTGCTCGTCACGGGCCCCACGGGATCCGGAAAGACGACCACGCTCTACGCCGCAGTGGAGATGATCAAGACCGGCCGTGAGAAAATCCTCACGGTGGAGGATCCCGTCGAGTACGAGCTGGCCGGCGTGCCGCAAGTTCCCGTCAATGAGAAAGTCGGCATGACGTTCGCCGGCGCACTGCGCGCGCTGCTCCGGCAGGATCCGGACATCATTCTCGTCGGCGAGATTCGCGACGCGGAAACGGCGCAGATCGCCACGCAAGCGGCGCTCACCGGCCACCTCGTGCTGTCGACGCTCCACACGAACGATGCGCCAACCGCGCTGACGCGCCTGCTCGATCTCGAGATCGCGGCGTATCTGGTCGCGAGTACCGTCGACGCAGTGCTCGCGCAGCGCCTCGTACGCGTGATCTGTCCCCGTTGCAAGGCGGAGACGCGCCCCGATCGTGCCGCCGCGCGCCGGCTCGACATCGAGGCGCTCGGCCTCGAACGCGTATGGAAAGGCCAGGGCTGCGACGAATGCCGCGGCACGGGATATCGCGGTCGCACCGGCGTGTACGAGCTGCTCGTGATGGACAACGAGCTCCGCCTCGAGGTGCAGCGGCGGCGCGGCTCCGAAGAGCTTCGCGGCATGGCGACCGCGAAAGGGATGCGCACGCTGCTCGACGACGGCATCCGCGCCGCGCGCGCGGGTGTCACTACGATTGACGAGGTGCTGCGCGTCGCGAGGGCGTAGAGTCGGGGCGCCCGTTGTCAGGCGCCATTCGTCGCATCGGCGGCGGGATCGTGGTCCTTGAGCCACTTGGTGGCTTGGTGCAGGGTCGCCTTCACGGTGCCTGGTGCACAACCGAAGCGCCTTGCGATGTCGTTGATCGGCATACCTTCGGCATATCGCGCGAGAAGGATATGCTTCTGGCGCGTTGGGCGGCTGAGGATCAACGACAGGCGGTCGTCATCGAGTTTGGCGGAACGCAACGCATCTCGAACATTCTGTGTAATCGGCGCTGTGATCTGGATATCTGTGCCTACGGCGACTTCGATTCGCCTGCGCCTCCGACTTGCTCGGCACACCGTGCGACAGATTCGCAGGAGCCACCCCGTTGCACAACCATCTCCGCGAAACTCATGTCTGCGCTGCCATGCGACAACGGTGGCATCACTCAACAGATCCTCATGATCGTCTGAGCTTGCTGTCCCATCGAGGTGCCTCAGGTAGCGCCGGAGTTGAGGCTCGGCGCGACGGAACGCCAGGGTAAATGCGTCTGGCTCGGCGAGTGGCGTTGGAGCGAGGGTCCGTGGGGCAGCTGGCTCGCCCGACTGGAGCATTTCGATCCTTGGTGACGCGGAGAGTACTAAACGTTTCTGACCAAGCCGACTCTATAAGAGTGCAAATACGGAGTCGATCACGCAAGTACTTATTACGGACCTCTCCATTCAACCCGCTGGCACGGCTGGCCGCGCGCAGCCCTCTGCGTCTGCAGTGTGACGTGTTCGTCGGCAGCGCGAGTACTCATTCACCCACGTAGGTCAACGTTCTGGTACCAACCGACAGGTATGATTTGCATCTCCGTGCCGCCACATCACATCGGGGGACCCCGTTGACGCTTCGATCACTCGTCACTGCACTCATTGGGGTGACTTGGGCTGGAGTATCGCCGCACTCGTCCGCGTGGCCCTCTCCTCTGCGCGTGCGTATGTGTCGGGATTCGGCCGAGAAGCTGAAACCCGTCCGACTACGTGACGGCCGACGTGTGTACGTCGAGCCGCAGGCATTCGTTATTGCCGGGCGACGAATGCTTCTTGCCGGCCAACCGGCGTACGTTTGGCGCCGAGAGGGTGCCAGCTACGTGCCAGAAGCAGGAGATTCGGTGTTGGGCGTCGTGATCCGGTCAAGTGGCGAGGCGGAAATCGTCTCGTCGCCAGTTGCTCCGGCGAGGGCGTCGGACGTTCGAGCCGTCGCGCGGTACGATGGCACGTGGCGTGTTGTCCTCGCAGTGGCCGGACCATTGAAAGATGTTGAATCAAGAGATCGCATGTCGACATACTGGTCAGCGATTACCGATGGCCGCGTGTGGCGACAAGTCGTCAAGTTGCCATCAGTGCCGGGGCGCCTCAAGACCGCCTATGCGTCGGCTCTCATCGAAACGCGAGACCTGGCCGCAATCGCAGTGCCGCTCGAATCGACTGACTCGGTCAAGCCTGGCACCATAAGAACCGACGTCGCTGTCTTTGAGCGTGTCCATGGGCAGTGGACAGTGCATGTGGTCGAGACGAAGCGCGTTGCATACGTCGCGATCGCGGCCTCACCAGACGGTGCATTGGTGCTCGGCGTTGTACGAAACGACAGCACACTGACAGCCGATAACAACTCCTTCTTTATGTTCGAGCAAGATCCAGGCGAAACGACGTGGCGCGACCTTGGGCGCGTCATTCGCGGCGGTACGCATCCCGTCCATCATCCTGAGTTGGCATTCGTCGAAGATGATGTCGCCGTGATCTACCGCGTCCCGTCCGATTTGGGCGAATCCTCACGGCTGGCGGTCCGCACTCGGCGGGGCACGACGGAGCAGGCGATCTCGGACCACGTCGAGGACGTCAAGCAAGCTACACTCGATGGGCAGCTCCTCGGGGCCGCGAGTCTTCTCTTCGGCGGGAACAAACCCAGCTCGTCACGAACGCTGCTCGTGCGGCGATACAAGGGCGCAGGCTTCGTCACAACTGATTCAGTACCTACTGAATTCCAGTCCGTCACTGGAATAACAGCCACTGCCGACACCCTCTATGCAACCGGTCCTATTCAAGCTCGATCCGCGCAAGAGCCCGTTGTTGCCTCATATCTCTACACCGCTGCTTGGCGGTGCGATCCTCGATAACAGGCACCCCTCACGTTGCACGCCCCCATGGGCATATGTCTGACATCAAATTGGAGGCTTCGCAGATGAAAACGATCGCGAGAGTGCTATTAGCCGCCGCAGGTGTGCTTACCTCGGCATCATGCCGTGACGCGGTCGCGCCCGCGGTGCAGAGGATGGCGCCTATGGCACGATCAAGCCACGTCATAGAAACCGGCCAGCAGGATCCACCACCGGAAGCGCCGCCAGAACTTCAATCGCTTACCGACCTCACTGTCACACCGGATGCTGGGTTCACCGACAACACCACGGCCTTTGGACAGAGCGTGCTCAATTACAACTCGACGGACGCCGTCGCCACAGTGGATGTCGATGTTACAGCCGGCACAGCATCATATGGATCCGCGCACGCGACTGTGTCCGCGTCCGACCTCCTGGCGGGTGGAAAAGGAATGATAGCGAATGCCACAAGGGTCTTCTCGCGTACGTGCGGCAACGGCCCATCGGTAGTCATCAATGCGACCGCCTACGGCCACGTCTGGAATAAGTACCTGCTGCCCGTTGCGCCATTTTCGCTGATCGTTTGGGGCGACAAACAAGATACTCAAACAAAGGGCGCGTCTCGCCCGCAGACTGTATGTCCGGCGCCCAAAGCTAAGGCGACCATCGCGTACGGCGGCGCCTCTGGGCAATCCGTGAGCATCACCGTTCCGCCGGGTGGGAGTGCGAATGTGGGTCTCGCCGGAGGCGAAAGCTTGCCTGGTCAGGACGGCGGTGCGGCGCTCACCAGTTACAGCTGGTCGGCAAACGGCTCAACATTCGGCTCCGGCGTCAGCACAAGCTATAACGCGACCTCAAGCACGACGTTCACGCTGGCCGTTGCTGACGAGGATTCGCATTCGGCGTCCGCATCGGTTTCCGTCGACATCTCAGAACAGGTCCTGTCGTGCCCGGATGGCATTACCCCGATTATCGGTGGGTGCGATGGAGATGGCACAGGCGGGCCGACTCAACTCGGTGTGTCCGGATCAATGGCCGACTGTGACCCAAATCCTGAAGTCCCAGCTCTGCCGGCGCAGGGGGGCATCTACTGCTACTTCACAGATTGGTACCAAATTCAGGCGGACGGCTCGCGAATCTACCTGGGCTCGGACCTCGACTACTGTGACGTCGAATAGGCGCGCTGTGGAGGACTCATCAGTCTCGTCCATACACTAACATTTAGCGAGGGATTTATGATATCGCAGCTCGTTACTTTGCTTGCTGTTGCGACAGCCACGCCATCGTCTCTTGCGATGGCTCGAGCCACTGCCGGACCGCAGGTAGCTGGTCGACAGATGTCCTTCGGGCCAGAGAAGACCGCGGAGGACGGAGAAGTCTCAGTATTGTTGGTGGAGCAACTCGGCGCCCCGCAGATTGTCGCCGTCGTTCGTCGCACAAAGGGCAACAGCGGCAAGAACATGCTCGTGATTAAACGGTCGGCCCTGACCCCAGAGATACTTGTTGCGGGGCTTAAAGCAGCGGCGCGATCAATAAAGAAGAACGGACGTCCAGACCAGCTAATCAGCATCTGGATTCTTGAGAAGCAGCGCCTTCCACCTTTGTCTGACGCACAGATGCAGTGGGCCCAATCAACCATCGGCCAGTTGCGGCAAGCGCCCATTGAGACAGCCGACCTCAAGCTCGGGCAGAGACCGACGCTACACGTATTGCTCAAGGACGTGCCGTGATCGTTGGATTGCGCGCATAGCCAACTCGAAGCGCCCTCCGCCTCGCGGGGTGTGGAGATGGGCACGAACACTCCCAACGGACGAACGCGCGTCGCAAAGAATCAAATCGTGACCGCCTTACTTGCCCCCTTTGTGACGGTCGCTCGATCGGATTATTCCGGCTCGCGCGTGCACGTGTAGTGGATTGCCGAGCGGCGCCGATGAAGATCGCGTGCCACACGCCGAGGGCGGCCTTGCCGCCTTCGGCCTTGTGCCGAGAACACGGACGCAGACCTCTTTGGCGAGGCATCCAGCGTCCAAAGGTGCCCGCGCGGAACGCCACGATCGTCCCGCGCGTTACGAATATCGCATCAGAAATCTCGGATGAGACCTGCGACAGATATTGGCTACTGGTAGACCTGGGTACAGCTGTCGCACCGGTCATCGGTCTTGTGTACGCGGAATCGCCCAGTCGATAGCGCGAAACGCGGTGAGCACGGCGGTCCAGGTGAGTTCGGCCGATCGAACTGTGTCTCCAAAGGCCGTCGATTCCCTGGTTAGTGCCAAGAGGATGTGTTCCGGGCCGATGTAGCTGTGGTGAAGTTCCGCTGCTACACACCCCGCAACTTCGAACATGAAGTTCGGTGCTGGCTCGACTGCCGATGGCTCCTGTCGCCGGTCCAGACTTTCAACGGCGGCCATAAGAGCCGCCCGATTTTTGCAGAGCCGTGCGATGAGGTAAGTGGCGACTGTCGGACAGTCCTCGCGCAAGATGGCAACTAGCCAGTCGGCGCGTGACGGCGCTTCTCGTGCCCGTCCGCGAGCTCGTTCCTCAGCGTGCGCTTGAACGAGCTTCGCGTGGTCTGTTGCGACAATGGGCGCGGACTGTGGAATCGGCTTCATCTTATACGAGCGCCGGTTCGTTCGTACCTGGCAAACACTATGTTGTCGGGTGCGAGTTTATAGTGTGGTAACAGCAAGCACAAGGCAGCTGCCGTGTGTCGACCGAGGTCCGAATCGTACGGCTCGCGCAGCTAAGGCGGCGCTGCGCGTCGCGAGAGCCTGAGCCCGGCTCGAATTTTCGTCGCTTTCACTCGCCGGTTGCACAGGCGTTGCGAGTAGGTGCCGCGGAGCCGCCACTGTGGCGCGCCCACCCAACCGCAGCAACGAGGTACCCATGAAACCAACTCTCTTGACCGCGGCCGCGCTCGTGCTGTCGGCCGCCG
>Ga0207702_10002206_pt1 | contig 18663 bp, 18 predicted proteins | sample KBSCornC62_FD_184302 | JGI IMG/M metagenome (GOLD analysis project Ga0207702, IMG submission 184302) | Corn rhizosphere microbial communities from Kellogg Biological Station, Michigan, USA - KBS Corn C6-2 (SPAdes) (version 2) | ecosystem: Host-associated > Plants > Roots > Rhizosphere > Soil ...
TTCGGTCGACGGCAAACCGGTCGGCGAAGGCAAGCCGGGGCCGGTGACGGGGACGATCCAGAAGCTGTTTTTCGGCTTGTTCAACGGCGAGACCGCGGACAAGCACGGCTGGCTGGAATACGTCTAGAGCGCCGCCATACGGCGCAAGCCGGTATCAGTGACTTTTGCCAGGAATAGGGCGCTGGATCCCGGCTTGCGCCGGGATGACAAGCGAAATGCTTGCTGCGCCATCAGCCCCGCAACCGGAAATCCAGCGTCGCCACCGCGCCGCCTTGCGGCCGCGGCGCGAGCGACACGCGCCAGTCATACAGCTCGCACAGGCGCCGCACGATCGCGAGGCCGAGACCCGCGCCCTTGCCCGTCGCGCCTTCGCCGCGCACGCCGCGCTCGAACAACATCTCGGCGTCCTCCGGCTTGATGCCGGGGCCCGAGTCCTCGACGGTCACGCGACCGCGGCCGGCGCCGACCGTGATGATCACTTCGCCCTGCTGCGTGTACTTGAACGCGTTGCCGACCAGGTTCCCGAGCGCAACCGCGACCACCGACGACGGCGCGACCACTTCGATCGGCTGCTGCACCTGCAGCTTCACGTCGACCGGCTTGCGCCCGAGGTGCGAGCGGTAGACGTCGATCACCTGCTCGACCACCGCGGCGACGTCCGTGGTTTCGCCATCGACCGGCGCGCTGCGTTCGCTGCGCGAGAGCAGCAGTAGCGCGTTGGTCAACTCGGTCGACTGGCGCGAGGCGCGCTCGATGCGTTTCAGGCGTTCGCGCACTTTGTCCGACAGCGATTCGTCGGCGAGCAACAGTTCGGTCGTGGTCGCGATCACCGCCAGCGGTGTGCGCAACTCGTGGCTGACGTCGGCGTTGAACTCGCGGTCGCGCTGCACGAGCGCGGTCAATTTGTCGGCGTAGTCGTCCAGTGCCGCGGCGAGCTGGCCGACTTCGTCGTTGGCGAAATGCGGCGCGAGCGGCTCGGCCTTGCCGGTCTTGCCCATCCACTGCACGCGCTTGGCGAGGTCGGTCACCGGACTCATGACGCGCGACGAGGACCAGAAGCCGAGCACCAGCGACAGCACCGAGAAACCAAGCACGGCGAGGATCAGCGCGCCTTCGAGCATGCGCTGGCTGCGGCGCTCCTCGGTGGTGTCGTACTTGAGGAAAAACCAGTAGCTCGGGTCCTTGCGCACGGCGAGCTTGTAGATCACGCGGCCACCGCGGCCGTCCGGCTCGGTCAGGTCGTGCACGCCGTTTTCGAGGTCGCGCCAGGCGAACGGCACGTTCGGTATTTTCTCGGCACTGAACAGGTAGCCGACGATTTTCTCGAACGGCGCGCCGGGGGTGTTCGGATCCTTGTAGAAGCCGTCCGCGTAGCCTTGCAGGTTCTGCTCGAGCGCCTCGCCGATCAGCTTGTCTTCGAGATAGCTGCGCACGTAGATCGCGCTCAGCGCGAACAGCCCCGTCAGCGCGAGGCCGAACAGGGAAAAGGAGATGACGATGCGGCTGCGGAGTCGGCGCCGGTACTCGATGCGCACCATGCGGCGCGTCAGGTCGCGGCGGCGTCGGGATCGACCATGCGATAGCCGATGCCGTGGCGGGTCTGGATCAGCGGTTTGTCGAACGGCTTGTCGATCGCTGCGCGCAGGCCGTGGATGTGCACGCGAAGCGAATCGCTGTCCGGCAATTCCTCGCCCCACACGCGCGTTTCGAGATCCTGCCGCGTGACCACCGACGGGCTCGACTCCATCAGGTGCTGCAGCAGCTTCAGGCCGATCGGATTGAGCTGGATCGACTTCCCGCCGCGGGTGACCACGAGGGTGTCGAGGTTGTAGGTGAGATCCGCGAGTTGCAGCACGCGGCTTTGCACGCCTTTGCCGCGGCGCGCGAGCACCTGCAGGCGGGCTTCGAGTTCCTGCAGCGCAAAGGGTTTGACCATGTAATCGTCGGCGCCGGAATCGAAGCCGGTGAGCTTCTGGTCGAGCGCATCGCGCGCGGTCAGCATCAGCACCGGCGTCTGGCGGCGGGCTTCCTGACGCAATTTGCGGCAGAGTTCCAGGCCGTCCATCCCGGGCAGTGTCAGATCGAGCACGATCGCGTCGAAGTCGTGCACGACCGCGAGGTGGAGACCGGTGACGCCGTCCCCCGCGAAGTCTACGACATGTCCTTTGTCTTCCAGGTAATCGCCGATGTTTGCGGCGATATCGCTGTTGTCTTCAATGACCAGAATTCGCATGGGGCAAGCTTACTCGTGTTAAATCCGGAATGCTTGAATGCAGACGAGGCCGGCAAGTTCCCGGCGACTGCGAATGACGTGGGCCTGGGCGCGCCAAAGAAAAAGGCCCAAGGAGGTGTCATTGGGGGAACACACCTCGCTTGGGCCTAAAGCTACTGCCCCGATTACCGTAATCTGCCTACCACCTGACCTGACCTTAGGAGTGTCGAGCAGAACTTACAGTGCGTCCGATACTAGGAGGCGCGCAATTAAATTGACGTTAAACCCCCCTCCGGCTTTCGTTAACCGGCAGGGTGCCGCAAGCTGCGGGACGGCAAGAAGAAAGTTGATGCGACCGGGGCCGCGTAGCATCCGTCGAAGGGGCCACCGTAGCGGTAGTCCCTGCGCGCGACCGCAATCCGGGACGGCCCGGCGATTTCAGCCGGGAATGAGCGCCATTCCCGGTCCCGCCCGGTTTATCCCGCGATCATTCGTCGAACTGGCGACAGATCAGCGAGCCGATGGTCTGCGTGCACTTCTGGTTGTTCGGCGGGGTATTGCCGGGTTTGTCGTGCAGCGTGAACGCAAAATTTTGCACGTAGCTGCCGCCGGCGCCGACCGGGCGCTCGAAACGCCATTGCGCCAACGCCGCGATCGCGGCCGAATCGAACACGCCTTCCGGCTGCGATTGCAGCACGCGGATATCGCTCGGACGGCCGCTTGCGTCGATCGCATAGGCCAGTTCGACGTTGCCCTCTACGCCAGCCAGGCTGGCGCGCGCCGGATAGATCGGCGACACCACGGCGAGGCGCTGCGGCGCGCGAGCACCGGCGGTTTCGACCGGCGCGAGGTTCGGCGCGCCGAGCTTGGCCGCGACCAGATCGCGCACACCGTGCGCAGACACGGCGCCGGCGTCGATACGGGGGCGGTCGAGCGCGATACGCACATCCAGCGGCGCGGCGGCGATGGCTTCTTCCGCCGCGGGCGCGGCCGGCTGCAATTCCAGCGACGGGCGACCGAGCGTTGCGCGCGGCGCCTGATACGGCGCCAGCGTCAGTTGCGGATTGCCGCTGATCACGGCCAGGCCTTCGACCGGCAAACGGCTCAGCGCGGTCAGAAATTCCGGCACGGTGTCGCGCGGACGCACGGCGAAACAGACCATCGCCGCGAGCACGAGCAGCAGCGGCCAGGTCGCGGTTCGCGGCAGCGGATCGTGGCCTTCCACACCGACGATGCGGCGGATGCGCGCGAGCAGCACGCCGCCGCTGGCCCCGAGCGCCGGGGCGACCACGTCCACGTCGTGGCGCAGTTCCTCGAGGTCCGCCAAGGCGCGGGCGTACGCCAGCGGGCTTCCCTCCGCGAGGGTCAGCACGAGGTCGTCGCAGCAGCTTTCGCGCGCGTTGCGCACGTCGCGCGAGATCCAATGCACGGCGGGGTGATAAAACAATACGGTCTCGACGATCACCTGGAACAGGTTCGCGAGGTAATCCCAACGGCGCACGTGGCCGAGCTCGTGCGCGATGATCAGCTCGATCTGATGCGGCGTGAACCCGCTCAGCATCGACAGGGGCAGCAGCACGACCGGCTTGAACCAACCGACAAGCATCGGCGTGGCCACCTTGGCCGACACCAGCAGGCGCACCGGGCGGCTAAGGCCGAAGCGCTCGCACATGCGCGCCAGGCGGCGCTGCCATTCGGCGCCGGGCACGCTGGCGGTCTTCACCAAGCGCTGGATGCGGTGCCAATGAAAGAGAGAACGCGTCGCAATCAGCAGCACGCCGACGGTCCAGATCGCAACCAATGCCGGCAGGTAATCGCGCAGGTTCGAAACCGACGCGCCGGCGTCGGTCACGGCGTCGATCGTGCCGCTGAGCAGCGGTGCCAAGCTGCCGTTCGCGGGAGCGCCCGCGCTCGGCCAGAGATACATCAGGGTGGCGATCGGGCTGAGGGCCGAGACGACCAGCAGTCCGAAGCCGAGGCGATAGCGCGCCTGCATGCCGCGGCACAAGGGGCGCAGCGTGGCATAGGCTAGCGCGATGACCGCACCCTGCCACAGGAAATGCAGCAGCGCCGTACCGACAGCGTCGACTGCGGCGATGAACGACGGCGAGAATTCCATGAATCAGCCCCCCTCGGACTCGATCTTGTTCAAGAGCGCGCGGATTTCCCGCAGCTCCTCGCGCGACGCACCCGGATGGCTGCCGAGCGCGTGCAGCACGAGTTCGGAAGGCGAGCCGTCGAACAGGCGTTGCACGATGTCGGCCAGATAGCGCTTCTGCGTACGCTGCTTGTTGATCGCGGCGCGGTACACGTGCGCACGCTGCGAGTCGTCGCGCTCCACCAGGCCTTTGCCGTGCATGATCTGCATCAGTTTCAGCGCCGTGGTGTAGCCGGCGCCGTCGTCGCCGTAGAGCGACTCGTGCACCTCGCGCACCGTGCAGGGCCCGCGTTCCCAAAGGACCCGCAGAATATCGAGTTCGGCCTCGGTGGGCCAGGGCTTATCGGAGGATAGACGCGGAGTCATGAGTGCCACCTTCAGCACGAATTACTTCGTACATCTTGCCCCGGCGTCCGGTCCGTGGCAAGCCCCGCTGCGTACGTTGCACGACGCGGCGGTTCGAACGACCGGACGCCGCACGCACGGCGGCCGGCGCAGCGGCGATCAATTGCCGGACATGGAATGCGTCATCGACTGGCGACGCAGGTAATCCTGATCCGCCTTGTGCTGTTCCATGATCTCGCCGAACGTGCGGCAGGTCGTCACCGGCACGTGCGAGCCGACCGGCGCGACGTGCTCGCACACCAGCCGGTTGTTGTCGTTGTGGTGCAGGATGCCGTTGACCTCTTCCTGCGCGTTGACCAGGTGCACCTTGTCTTCCGTACGCAGGTCGCCCTGGCTGGCGTGGCTCGACAGCAGCTTCTCCATTTCGGCCAGGCGAGCCTCGACGCGACCGCGGTCGCCGGGCTGGATGTGCGAATACGCGCCACCCGGTTTCATTTCCTCGCGAATCTTCGCCGCTTCGGCATTGAAGGAGTCGAGCGACTGCGCGACCACCGGTTTATCCGTGGCCGGTGCATTGGCGGCGAACACGGAGCCAGACAGTAACAGGGCTCCGAGAAGAATAAGACAGCGCTTCATTACATGCTCCTCGATACGTGTGTACAATGGACCAGCACCCCTGCGGACCGGTGACAACGCCCCCTGTCGCGCCTTCGGCGCGGCGTTTGGCGGTGGCATGGTGGGTCTTTCGGTAGTACGTAGCCCATCGTACTTATCGGCCCGGCCGCTGTCAACGATGGTTTTCGTATATTTACAAGGCGCACCGAAACGGAGCGTCTCGGAGTCAATCAGGCCGCGGAACGGGCCTGGATCGCGCGTTTGCGCCGCTGCACCCGGCGTTCCAGATATTCGACCACGCAGCCCGCCACGTCGACCTTCGTCGCTGCCTCGATCCCTTCCAGGCCGGGCGATGAATTCACCTCCAGCACCAGCGGTCCGCGTTTCGCACGCAACAAGTCCACACCCGCGACATTGAGCCCCATCACGCGCGCGGCGCGCAGCGCAGTGTCGGTTTCCGCGGCGCTCAGCTGCGCCAGCGTGGCGCTGCCGCCGCGATGGAGGTTGGAACGAAATTCGCCCTCCCGTCCCTGGCGCCGCATCGCGGCGACGACCTGCCCGCCGACGACGAAACAGCGGATGTCTGCACCGTTCGCCTCGCGGATGAATTCCTGCACCAGAAAATTCGCGTAGAGACCGCGAAACGCCTCGATCACGCTTTGCGATGCCGAGCGTTTTTCCGCCAGAAGCACGCCCTGCCCTTGCGAACCTTCGTTGAGCTTGATCACGTGCGGCGGGTCGCCGAGCATCGCGAGCAGATCGTTGGTGTCGTCCGGGTTGTCGCCGAACACGGTGGCCGGCAAGCCGATCGATTCGCGCGCCAGCAACTGCAGACAGCGCAGCTTGTCGCGCGCTCGCAGGATCGCGTCCGACGAATTCGGCGTGAACACGCCCATCATCTCGAACTGGCGCAGGACGGCCGTGCCGTAGAACGTGATCGACGCGCCGACACGCGGAATGACGGCGTCGTAGTTGGCCAGCGCGCGGCCCTTGTAGTGCATCGCGAACTTGCCCGAGGCGATGTGCATGTAGCAGCGCAGCGGATCGAGCACGCGGACGCGGTGTCCGCGTGCACGCGCGGCTTCCACCAGGCGCACGGTCGAATAGAGCTTGGCGTTGCGCGACAGGATGGCGATCTTCATGGCATGACCTTGGGTTTCGGCGCGCGCCGGCGCGGCCGGCCACAGACGTAGGACAACTGCGGATCGACCTGGAAACGGCTGCGCAAGGCGCTGCGGCCGAGCAGCATCGGGAACAGCATATGCCCGCGGTCGGTCAAATTCATTTCTGCATCCCATTCGCGGCCGGCAAGACGGATCGGAGTGCGGATAAACCAGCGTCGCGTACGATGGCCGCCCGAATCGGTCACCTCGCGCTGGTCCAGCGCGGGAACGGTGCAGCGCACCGGCGGCCGGTCGGCGCGTCCGGTCAGCACGCCGAATCGCAGCCACAACGCGCCGTCCTGGCGAAAAGTTTCGACTTCATCCACATGCAGCGAGGAGCTGCGCGCGCCGGTATCGATCTTGGCCTTGAGCGCGCTCAAACCGAGCGCCGGAAGCGCCAGCCATTCGCGCCAGCCGATCAGGAAAAGCTCATCCATGCCTGCCGTCCGCCACTCGATGGAAACAACGCAACCGACACGCGGCCGCAGGGCTCGGCGCTGTCACCGACAACCTCGGTCGACAGCCGAACGCGGCGAACTATAGATCGCGCCGCCGGGCCATGTCACGCCTTTTCCGGTGTGCCCGAAGCGGCTTGCACCGATGTAAAAAAAGTCGCTATTCAGTGGTGACGGGAGGCCGCGGAGACACGTGTTCGCGCCCGCTGCGCACGTTACGGCGACGAGCTGCGCGCGGTCGCGGCAAGTTCGTGCGACGGATTTTTGATCAATGCGCGTCGACGACTCGACTTTCGGCGTCGGGTGGTTGGCGCACTGGGGGCAACAGCGCAAAGATGGAGCGGGTGATGGGAATCGAACCCACGTTAGCAGCTTGGGAAGCTGCAGTTCTACCATTGAACTACACCCGCTCGGGTGGGCGCCTACTCTAAAGCGCCGCCCGCCAGCCGGCAATGGCGTGCGCCTGGCGGACGCCGCCGGTCTGGCCGCCGGCTGAATGTCGAATCGGAACCGGATCACGAATCAGGAAATGGAAGGTGGCGGTTCAGCTTCCTTGCGCTTAGATAGCGGCGTAGAGTGCTTGCTTCGGTGGGGTCCACGCCAGTATTTCCGCACCTGATCGGCTGCATCCGTTCGCACAGGCTGCTCCACGTCGTTTCATTGCCATCCCTCGGTTCACCTGCGTGACGCAAAGGAGCGTTCGCCATGTATAGACCACTCCGTTTCGCTGTGCTGCTGCTTGCCGGCGCGACGCTGGCATTCTCCGCCTACGCGCAGCCCGCGCCCGACGACCAGGACGCACAAAGCGACCAGTCCGCGCCGGCGGCCGACCCGCCGACGCGTGTCGCGCGCCTGTCGTATCTGCACGGCGACGTCAGTTTCGTTCCCGCCGGTGAAAACGACTGGGTGGAAGCGCAACTGAATCGCCCGCTGATCACCGGCGACAAGCTCTGGACCGACCGCGGCTCGCGCGCCGAGATGAACATCGGCCAGGCGACGCTGCGCATCGACCAGAACACCAGCTTCGACTTCCTCAATCTCGACGACCGCTCCGCCCAGGTCGAGCTGACGCAAGGCTCGCTCAACCTGCATGTGCGTCGCCTCTACGACGAACAGACCTACGAGATCGACACGCCGACATTGGCGTTCGTGATCAACCGCGTCGGCGATTTCCGCATCGACGTACTGCCGAACGGCCAGGCCACGGTCGTGACCGTGCTGCAGGGCGGCGGCGACGCGTACGGCGAAGGCGGTGCGCGTTTCCGCATCGAGGAAGGCCAGTCCGTCACGTTCAACGATCCGCAGCTGCAAGATTACGCGAGCGACGCGATCCCGCGGCCGGACGATTTCGACCAGTTCTGCCAGGAACGCGATCGCCGCGGAGAGCGTTCAGCCTCGCGCCGCTACGTGTCGGAAGAAGTGATCGGCTACGAAGACCTCGACGACAACGGCGAGTGGACCGAGGCGCCGGAATACGGTGCGGTGTGGTATCCGACCACCGTCGCCGTCGGCTGGTCGCCGTATCACCACGGGCATTGGGGCTGGGTCGGCGCATACGGCTGGACCTGGATCGACGACGCACCGTGGGGCTTCGCGCCGTTCCACTATGGCCGTTGGGCCTACATCAACAACCGCTGGGGCTGGTGCCCGGGTCCGGTGGCGGTGCGTGCGGTCTACGCCCCGGCGCTGGTCGCGTTCGTCGGTGGCGGCGTCGGTGTCAGCGTCGGCTTCGGCAGCGGCCCGGTCGGCTGGTTCCCGCTCGGCCCGCGCGACGTGTATTTCCCGAGCTACCGCGTCAGCGAGCACTATTTCACGAGCATCAACATCAGCAACACGCGCGTGATCAACAACGTCACGGTCAACAACTACTACGGCGGCTATCGCAGCGGCCACGTCGACTACGCCAGCATCAACTACACCAACCGCGGCGTGGCCGGCGCAATCGTGGCGGTGCCGCACGAAGCGTTCGTCGGCGCGCGTCCAGTCGCGGCAAGTGCGATCGCGGTCAATCGTGAAACGTTCGCGAATTCGCGTGTCTCCGGCTTCGCGGCTGTTGCGCCGACACGTGCCAGCCTCGTTGCCACGACGGCGGTTGCCCGCGCGGCGCCGCCAGCGGCCGTGACGGCGCGTCCGATCGTCGCGGCGACCAAGCCGCCCGCGCCGGTCGTGCCGTTCGCGCAACGCCAGGCCGTCCTGCAGCAGAATCCGGGGCGCCCGCTGTCGGTCAACCAGCTCCAACGCCCGGTCGCGGCAGGCCCTGCCGGCGCCACCGGTCGGGGTCCGGCCGGTGCCGCTGCCGTCAACACCGGTGTGGCGGCGCGTCCGAACGTCAAAGTGGTGACCAACACCGGCGCGCCCGTGCACACCGCCGCTCCGGTACTGCCGGCGCGGCCGGCGGGTGCGGCCGGTCCCGCGGCAGTCAACGGGGGTCGTCCGGTCGGCCCGGCGAACGGCGCGAATCCGAACGCCAATGCGAACGCGGCGACCAACCTGAATCGTGGCGCGGGCCCCGCCAACCGCAACCTGCCCGCCGTGCAGACGCCGCAGAACAACGCGGCCACGCAGAATGCCGGCAACGCGAATGGCGGTCGTCCAGCGGCGAACACGCACCTGGATTCCTCGCGCTTCGCGCATCCGCAAGCCGGCGGCGCCCCGACCGGCAACGCCGCGACTGGCCAGCCGCCGACGCGTGCCACGGGTGGTGCGCAGACGCTGGATCGCAGCGGCAACAATGGCCAGCCGCCGCGCGCGACCGGTCCGCAATCCTACGAACGCGGCAACCCCGGCAACACCGGCCAGCCGCACGCCACGGGTGGTGCGCAGACGCTGGACCGCGCCAACACTGGCAACGGCCAGCCCCGTGCGACGGGCGGTGCACAGACGCTGGAGCATGGCAACAGCGGCGGCGGCAACAATCCGCGCTACACGCCGGCGGACCGCTCGGTGCAGCCGACCAACACGCCGCACCCCGCGGTGACGCAGCCGGCGCCGCACGCGAATCAGAATGTCGAACGCGCTACCGGCAATCCGAGCGGCGGCAATCCGAACGCGTATTCGCGCGACAACGGCTACAACCGCGGCGCCGCCGGCAACGGCGGTCAGGGGCAAGGCCAAGGTCGCCCGGAATACCACGCCGCGCCGCAGGCGCAACCGCAGCAGCAATACCATCCGCAAGGCGGCGGTGCACAGGGTGGCGGCAACAGCAACAACACCGGCGGTCAGATGATGCCCCAGCACGCACAGCCGCAGCAGGTACAGCCGCAGCAGCACGTGCAACCGCAATCGCAGCCGCAGCCGCAGGTACAACGCGTGCCGCAGCAGCCGCCGCCGCAGGGCAATCGCCCGCAGCCGCAGGGCAAAGACAAGGACAAGGACAAAGACCACGGTCGCTGATGCCAGCTCAGACAGGGCGCCCGGTGCGAACCGGGCGCTTTTTTTTGCCCGCGCGATAGCCCCGTCGCGGGCGGTTGCGGCTAAACTACACACATGACGCGAATCGAATTGAACGGCGCGCCGCACGAGTTGCCGCAACCGGTCAGTGTCGCCGCGCTGCTCGAATCCAGCGGCTACGGCATGCGCCGGGTCGCGGTCGAGATCAATCGCGAGATCGTGCCGCGAAGCGAACATGCCGTGCGCCTGGTGCGCGACGGCGATCGTGTCGAGATCGTGCATGCCCTCGGTGGAGGCTGAGTGCTTGCGACGTGCCATGAACGGCATGTCGCGCTCAGCCGATGCGCCGGCACAGGATGTGCCGGGCGGGGTTGCCTGGCGAGAGCACGATGCGCGAGCCTAGCGACGGTCCGAACGCAGCGAGGTTGCACGACGCGCACAACGCATCAGCCAGCGGAACGATGAACGCTCTAATCAAAGATTCGCCGAATCCCCCTCACGACGATGACGCACTCGTCATCGCCGGCCGCCGTTATGGCTCGCGTCTGTTGACCGGTACCGGCAAGTTCAAGGACCTCGAAGAAACGCGCCGCGCGACCGAAGCGGCCGGCGCGGAAATCGTCACGGTCGCAATCCGTCGTACGAATATCGGGCAGGACCGCAACGCGCCGAACCTGCTCGACGTGCTGCCGCCGCAGCGCTACACCATCCTGCCGAACACCGCCGGCTGCTACAGCGCCGAGGATGCGGTGCGCACGTGCCGCCTCGCACGCGAATTGCTCGACGGCCACGCGCTGGTCAAGCTCGAAGTACTGGGCGACCAGAAAACGTTGTTCCCGGACGTGATCGAAACGCTCAAGGCGGCCGAAATCCTGGTCGCCGAAAAGTTCGATGTCATGGTGTACACCAGCGACGATCCGTTGCTCGCGAAACGGCTGGAACAGATCGGCTGCGTCGCGGTGATGCCGCTGGCCGCACCGATCGGTTCCGGCCTTGGCGTGCAGAATCGCTGGAACATCCTGGAGATCGTCGAGAACGCGAAAGTGCCGGTGCTGGTCGATGCCGGCGTCGGTACCGCCTCGGATGCGACGATCGCGATGGAGCTCGGCTGCGACGGCGTGCTTATGAACACCGCGATCGCCGGTGCGCGCGACCCGGTGCGCATGGCGACCGCGATGCGCCACGCGATCATCGCCGGGCGCGAGGCATTTCGCGCCGGGCGCATCCCGCGCAAGCGCTACGCCTCGGCGTCGAGTCCGCTCGACGGCACGATCGGCTGACATGCTCGCCCAGCCCACTTCCACCGGCGACGCGCCCGAATCTCCAGGTGCCACGCCGGCGCCGCGGCGCATCCGCAGTTTCGTCTTGCGTCAGGGCCGCTTCACGCCGGCGCAGCAGCGCGCGTTCGTCGAGCATTGGCAGCGCTACGGACTCGATCCGACGCAGCCGTTCGATCCGCTGCAGGCCTTCGGCCGGCGCGCGCCGCTGGTGCTCGAAATCGGCTTCGGCAATGGCGAGCAGCTGCGCTGGTCGGCCGAGCACGAAGCGGCGCGCGATTTTCTCGGCGTGGAAGTGCACCGGCCCGGCGTCGGACGGCTGATGAACGCGCTCGCTGCGGCCGATCTGGGCAACGCGCGCCTGTTCAACCACGATGCCGTCGAGGTGCTGGAGCAGGCGCTCGGCGCCGTGCAGCTGGACGAAGTGCGCGTCTTCTTCCCCGATCCGTGGCCGAAGAAGCGCCAGCAAAAACGTCGCCTGATCCAGCCGGAGTTCGTTGCGCTGCTCGCGCGGCACGTGCGTGCCGGCGGCGTGCTGCACCTGGCCACGGACTGGGAAGACTACGCGCAGCAGATGCTCGCCGTACTCGAGGCTGCGCCCGATTGGCGCAACACCGCCGGTCCCGGCGCGTTCGCTACACGCCCGCCGACGCGCATCGAAACGCATTTCGAAAAGCGCGGCGTCCGCCTCGGACACGGCGTGTGGGATCTGGTCTATGAACGCCGATGACAGCGCGCGGCAGGCGGGCTGAGAAGAAACCCATCGCCCCGACATGAACGCCGGCCTGACCCTCACTCACGACATGCTGCTCGTCTTCGGGCTGCTGGCGTTCACCGTGCTGATGCTGGTGCTGGAGTGGATCGGCGGCGATCTGCTCGCCCTGCTGGTGATCGTGGTGATCGGCATCACGCGGCTGATTCCCGTGGAGCAGCTGTTCGAAGGCTTCGCCGGCAACGCCGTGATCTCGCTGCTCGGCGTGATGATCATGGGCGCGGGTCTGGACCGCACCGGCGTGCTGAACAAAGCCGCGTCGTTCCTGCTGCGCCTGTCGCAAGGCCTGGAAACACGCCTGCGGTTCCTGATCAACGCGATGGTCGGCGGCTTGTCCGCGATCATGCAAAGCCAGGCACTTGCCGCGCTGTTCCTGCCCGTGGTCAGCCGCGTCAGCGCGCGCACCGGCGTGCCGCTCGCGCGCCTGCTGCTGCCGATGGCGTTCTGCATCCTCGCGGGCACGAACGTCACCATGATTTCGAACTCGCCGCTGATCCTGCTCAACGACCTGATCCAGAGTGCGAACCGAAATCTGCCGCCTGGCGCGCAAACGGTCGAACCGTTTTCGCTGTTCTCGATCGCGCCGGTCGGGCTCGCGCTGTTGGTCGCGGGCCTGGCGTATTTCGCGCTGTTCACGCGCCGGCTGTTGCCGACCGACGAGGAAAGCCCGAACGTCACTCCCGGCCGCACCGAGACCTACTTCGCCGAAACCTACGGCATCGCGGGCGAGGTGTACGAGCTTACCGTCACCGCGGAAAGTCCGCTGGTCGGCATGAGCATCGCGGAAGCCGAAGCGCTGCGCGGCGCGCCGCTGATCCTCGCGATCAAGAACGGCGACGAAGTGCGCCTGGCGCCGCCGGCGGACAGCATGATCTGGGTCGGCACCGTGCTCGGCGTGCTCGGCAAGCGCGACGCCATGAGCGAATTCGCGAACGTGAACCTGCTGCGCGTGCAGACGCGCCTGCGCAACTTCCGCGACATGTTCGATCCGAGCCGCGCCGGCATTTCCGAAGCCGTCATTCCGCCGAACTCGCATTTCGTGCGCCAGGTGCTCGGCGATCTGCGCTTGCGCAAGCGCTTTGGCATCAGCGTGCTGGCGGTCAACCGCGGCGAGGAGATCTTCCGCGAAGACGTGCGCAAGGTCGCGCTGCGTCCGGGCGACACGCTCGTGTTGCACAGCCTGTGGCGCGACCTGACCCTCGCTGCCGAAAGCCGCGATTTCGTCGTCGTTACCGACTACCCGAAGGAAGAAGGCCGCCCCAGCAAGATCTGGCACGCGACGTTTTTCTTCGCCCTGGCGATGGCGCTCGGCTTGTTCACCGACGTGCGCCTGTCGGTCGCAATGCTGACCGGGGCGGTCGGCATGCTGCTGGCGGGCGTGCTGAACATGGAAGAAGCGTACGGCGCGGTCAACTGGAAGACGATCTTCACGCTCGCCTGCCTGATTCCGCTCGGCTGGGCGATGGACTCGACCGGCGCCGCGGCCTGGATCGCGCAGGAGGTCCTGCGCTACCTCGGCGCATGGCCGCAATGGGCGTTGCAGGCGGTGATCGCGATCCTGGCGCTGTTCTTCTCGCAAGTGGTGTCGAACGTCGGCGCGACGGTCATGATGGTACCGATGGCGATCAACATCGCGCTCGCCTCCAACGGCAACCCGGCGGTCTATGCGCTGATCGTGGCGATCTCGACCTCGAACAGTTTCATCATCGCCAGTGCCAACCCGGTGCTCACGATCGTCGCCGGCCCGGGCGGCTACCGCGCGCGCGATTTCCTGCGCGTCGGCCTGCCCCTGACGGGTATCATGCTGGTCGTATTGCTGGTCATGGTGAACCTGGTGTTCCGCTAGTCCGGCGCGACGCTGGCCTGCCATGTGGCGTCAAGGAGGACAACTTCCTACCGCCTCGGAGAACGCACATGTTGCGCACGCTTACCGCACTAATGCTTCTGTCCTCCGGCATCGCCGCGCAGGCCGAAACCTGCAGCGTCGCCGGCACCGCTTACGACGCGACCGGCAAGCCGTTGCGCGACGCGGTGGTGCGTCTGGTCAGTTCCGCCTCCGGCGAGGCCAGCTACGCGGTCACGGACGCGAGCGCGGCATACCGCCTCAGCGCGAACGGCATGGGCGACGCCTTCCGCGTCGACGTGCTCAGCCCGCCGACCGTCGTGACCGGCACCCACATCCGCACGCGCTCGATCCTCGGCATGTCGCCGGTCTTCGCGTGCCGCGGCAGCGCGCAGCAGGACGTGCGCGTCCTGGTCGATTGAGCGTCAGAGCAGCGGGCGCGACAAATCGCGCCCCTGCCAGTCCGTCTGTAGGGGTTCGATTCATCGGCTCCGCTCTTCCCGGCTTTACGGCAAGCAAACCTCACCGTCGACGACCTCCACGCGCACCGACGCCAACCCGGAGCCGCGGCAGGGGCCGGAGTAGCACGCGCCGGATTCGATGAAGAAACTCGCGCCATGCGCGGCACAAATGATCTGGCCGCTTTCGATCAGGAAGCGCCCCGGCGCGAAGTCCAGGCGCCGCCCCGCGTGCGGACACTCGTTGTGGTACGCGAACACGCGCTCGCCCTGGCGCAGCAGGATCAGGCAGAAGCCGCCGGTGCTCGATTCGACCTCGACGGCGATGGCGCCGCCGTCGTCGATCGCATCCAGCCGGCATAACGATTTTCTAACGTCCACAGGAGTATCAAGCCCTTCCCGCACTTGCGTTCGCGGGCGCTGGTCCCAAAATTTACTGCCGTAATTCTGCCACACGGAGCAACGCTGCCATGCTGTCCTGGCACTGGTTCAATCGTCCCCGCCATCCGCTGGCGCGCCTTGCGCTGTTCGCGGTCGGCCTGGTGGCGCTCGCAGTCATCCTGACCGTGGGTTTCGTGGCGTTGCTGGCGTTCGGCGTGATCGGCGGGATCGTGGCGTTGACGCGCGCACTGGCGCGTTCGCAGATGGCCGCGTCGGCCGGCGCGCGCCCGCGTCCGGCGGGCGATTCGCGCGTCATCGAAGGCGAATTCGTCGTCGTCGATTCGCACCGCCCGGCGCCGCGCTGAGGCGCAAAGCGGCTCCTTCCATCGTTGTCGCAGTGGCGCTGGAACAGGGCCACACCGCTGGCACAATCGTGTCCATGCCGCGCCGCCCCGGCGCGCCGAGGATTTCTCCATGCGCCGTTGCACGATCGCCCTGATCGCTCCGTTGTTTGCGTTCGCCGGCGGCCTGCCGCTCGCCGCCTTTGCGGACGCTGCGGCCGACAAAGCCGCCGTGGCCGCGCTCGATACGCGCTATCAGGCCGCAGTCAAGGCGAACGACGCTGCGACGATGGATGCCATCCTGGCCGACGATTTCGTGCTCGTGACCGGCAAGGGCAAAACCTACGGCAAGGCCGACCTGCTCAAGGCCGCGCGCGACAAGACCGAGACCTACGAACACCAGGAAGACACGCAGCAGACCGTGCGCGTGTGGGGCGATACCGCCGTGGTCACCGCGCTGCTCTGGATCAAGGGCGCGAACAAGAGCGACACGTACGACTACAAACTCTGGTTCAGCGACACCTACGCGCGCACGCCGCACGGCTGGCACTACGTGTTCGGCCAGGCCTCGATCCGCCTGCCGAAGGAACCCGAATGAGCGCCGTTGCCGGCGGCGATGCGCCCGCAAAATCCGGTCTACTGACCCCGCGCGTGCTGGTACCGCTCGCGCTCGTCGGCGTTTATCTCATCTGGGGCTCGACGTACTTTGCGATCCGCATTGCACTGCAGGGCTTTCCGCCGTTCCTGATGGCGGCGCTGCGTTTCCCGATCGCCGGCGCGATGCTCTTTGTGCTGTTGCGCGCCCGCGGCATGGCCGCACCGACGCCGCGCCAGTGGCTGAACTGTTTCGTCACCGGCAGCCTGTTGCTCGGCATGGGCAACGGGCTCGTGTGCTACGCGGAACAGACCGTCGCTTCCGGCATCACCGCCGTCGCCGTGGCGAGCGTGGCGCTCGCGATTGCGCTGTTCGCCGGCTTGTACGGCCAATGGCCGCGCAGGCTCGAATGGCTCGGCCTGCTGATCGGCCTGATCGGCGTGGTCGTGCTCAATCTGGGCGGCGAGCTGCGCGGCTCGCCGTGGGGCGCGGCGGCCCTGATTTTCGCCACGCTAGGCTGGGCCTTCGGCTCGGTCTGGAGCAAGCACCAGAACATGCCCGCGCCGATGATGAGCGCCGCCGCGCAGATGCTCTGCGGCGGGGTTTCGCTCGGCATCATCGCAGCGCTTCGCGGCGAGCATTTCACGGCGTTTCCGGACACGCCGGCGCTGCTCGCGTTTGCGTACCTGATCGTGTTCGGATCCTGGCTGGGATTCAGCGCCTACATCTACCTGCTGCACCACACGCGACCGGCGCTGGCCGCGAGCTATGCGTACGTGAACCCGCCCGTGGCGGTCTTGATCGGCGTGCTGATCGCGGGGGAGAAAGTGACGCTGCTCGACATCGTCGGCATGGTGATCATCCTGGCCGGCGTGGTGGCGATCACGCAGGCGAAGGCAAAGGCTTAGAAAAGAGCCGTCATTCCCGCGGGCGGGAAGCGCACGTCAACAACGGAGCTGGTCATCCAGTTCTTCGTTGTCCGCTTGTCCGTTTCCGGCGAACAAGAGCCAGAACTGGATTCCCGCCTTCGCGGGAATGACAGACAGAGGAGCCGCGCAGGCTCGTGCTGCGCCGTTCCTTGCACCCCGCGCCGCCGCAACGACAAACTCCCGGGCATCTCACGCCTGGGAGAGCCGCCGCATGAACGTGCCCGCCGCTTCCACTGTCCCACCGCCCGCACCGGACGGCGCCGGCGATTCGGCCCTGGTGCGATTCGCGCTGAAATTGTCGGCGTGGGCCGAGCGCTGGTTCCCGGATGCGTACATCTTCGCCGTGCTTGCGGTGGTGCTCGTCGCCCTGGCCGCCCTCGCGTTGCGCGCCCCGCCGCAGGACGTCGCCGTGGCCTTCGGCGACGGCTTCTGGAACCTGATCCCGTTCACGATGCAGATGGCCTTTATCGTGATCGGCGGCTACGTGGTAGCGACCGCGCCGATCGTCGCGCGCCTGATCGATGCGCTGGCCGCCGTGCCGCGCACCGGCCGCGGTGCGGTCGCTTACGTCGCACTGGTGTCGATGCTGGCCTCGCTGCTCAACTGGGGCTTCAGCCTGGTGTTCGGCGGACTGCTCGTGCGCGCGCTGGCGCGGCGAGAGGACCTGGCCATGGATTATCGGGCCGCCGGCGCCGCGGCATATCTCGGGCTGGGCGCGTCGTGGGCGATGGGGTTGTCTTCGTCGGCGGCGCAGCTGCAGGCCAATCCCGGCAGCTTGCCGAAGAACCTGGTCGCGATCACCGGCGTCATCCCGTTCAGCGAGACGATCTTCCTGTGGCAGTCGCTGGCGCTGACCGCGATCCTGATCGCGGTATCGGTGCTGATCGCGTGGTGGTCGGCGCCCGGTCCGGGCAGGGCGCAGGTCGCGAGCGGCTACGTCGAGAAGGAAACCGTGGTCCTGCGTACGTTGCCGCAATTCCGGCGGCCGGGAGAGTGGCTGGAAACGAGTCCGCTGCTGACGATCCTCGTGGTGCTGCTGGCACTCGGCTGGCTGTGGCACGAATTCGCCGCCAAGAGCGCGATCGTCGCGATCTCGAGCCTCAACACCTACAACTTCATTTTCCTGATGGCCGGGCTGCTCCTGCACTGGCGCCCGAGCAGTTTTCTCAACGCCGTCGCGCGCGCGGTGCCCAGCACCACGGGCGTGCTGATCCAGTTCCCGCTCTACGGCGCGATCCAAGCGATCCTGACCACGCCCAAGCGCGAAGGCGGCGAAACCGTCGCACAGCTGCTGTCCAACCTGTTCGTGCACCTGGCGTCGACCGACACGTACGCGGTCGTGATCGGCGTCTATTCCGGGATCCTCGGCTTTTTCGTGCCGTCGGGCGGCGGCAAATGGGTGATCGAAGCGCCGTACGTGATGCAGGCCGCGGTAGACCTGAAATACCACCTGGGCTGGGCGGTACAAATATACAATGCGGCAGAAGCGCTGCCAAACCTGATCAACCCGTTCTGGATGCTGCCGCTGCTCGGCGTGCTGGGACTCAAGGCGCGCGACATCGTCGGCTTCACGTTCGTGCAATTCCTGGTGCACGTGCCGCTCGTGCTGTTCCTGCTGTGGCTGTTCGGCAGCACGCTGGCGTATCAACCGCCGGTGCCGCCGCCGACGCCGTAGCCGCGCGGCGCTGCCCGGCGGTGCGCCGGACAGCGTCGGCGAACCGTTTTCAGC
>Ga0207702_10002211_pt1 | contig 18639 bp, 18 predicted proteins | sample KBSCornC62_FD_184302 | JGI IMG/M metagenome (GOLD analysis project Ga0207702, IMG submission 184302) | Corn rhizosphere microbial communities from Kellogg Biological Station, Michigan, USA - KBS Corn C6-2 (SPAdes) (version 2) | ecosystem: Host-associated > Plants > Roots > Rhizosphere > Soil ...
CGCGAAGGCGACCTGCTCGCACGTATCGAAGGCGATCGCATGGCCCTACTGCTTGCGGGCGTGCAGCTGGAAAACCTGTTTCCGGTGGCAGACGGCTTCCGCGAACTGCTGCATCAGGTGAACTACGAGGCGCACGGGCAAAAGCGCTACGCCACGGCCTCGGTCGGCGTCGCGGTGATCAGCAAGGACACGCCCTCGAGCGAATACGCGCTCGAACACGCGCGCCTGGCCTGCAAGAGCGCGAAACAGCGCGGCCGCGACCAGACCGAAATCTACGTCGGCGAACACGACGCGCGCATCGCGCGCGAGATCGAATCCGGCTGGACCGACCGCTTGCGCTCGGCGCTGGAACAGGAGCGTTTCATCTTCCTGGTGCAGCCGATCGTGCCGCTCGCTGCACTGCCCGACAACGAAGCGCACGTGGTGCAGCGCCAGGGCTGGCGCGTGAACGGCAGCGGCAGTCAGGGACTGGAATACCTGTTCGAAGTGCTGATCCGGATGGTGGGCAAGGACGGCCAGCTGATCTCGCCGAGCGTCTTCGTGCCGCTGGCCGAACGCGTCGGCATGATGCCGAAGATCGACCTCTGGGTGATCAGCCGCCTACTGCGCCATCTGGCCGGCCTGAAAAGCCTGAAGGCGCCGATCGCGTTCAACGTGAACCTGTCGAACATGACGCTGGCGGACCCGGAATCGCTGCCGTTGATCGAAAGCGCCATTCGCAGCTCCGGTGTTCCGGCGCGGCAACTGGTGTTCGAAATCACCGAGACGAGCGAACTCACCAGCCTGCACACCGCGCGCAAATTCATTTCCGCCCTCAAGAAACTCGGTTGCCGCTTCGCACTGGACGACTTTGGCACGGGTTTCTCGTCGTTTACCCACCTGCGTCATTTGCCGGTCGATTTCGTCAAGATCGAAGGCAGCTTCGTCGAAGGCATGGCCGGCAGCGAGCTCGATCGAAAGATGGTCGGCTCGATCACCCAGCTCGCGCAGTCGCTGAAATTGAAGGTTATCGGCGAACATGTCGACGGTTTCGCAACCTTGTCCGCGCTGCGCGCCAGTGGCGCGGAGTATGCACAAGGCAATTATCTGGGCGAGCCGCGCCCGTTGCGATCGGTCGAGTTCGGCGCACTTTTTCCGCACCGGTGAGTCCAACCCGCGACGCAGTTGGCAGGGCGACTGCGAACCAGTTCAGCGACAGTTGAGGGTAAGCCTGGAATACTCCGGTGAAAATACCGTAAGATTCACGGCACTAGCATTTATATCTCGAACGATATTTAGCAGTTTCACATAACCTCTTGAAAAGAAGGTTATATGCTGACCCCGAATTTGATCGTAACCGTGCTGACGACGCTCTGCGCCATCACTGCCACGTCCGTCAAACGGATACCCGAGGGACACGCCTATACCCTGCGCCGCGTCGGCGGTCGAATCCGGACGCTCGGCGCCGGCTTCCACCTGACTCTGCCACTGCTCGAACGCGTGTTGCACAAGATCAACCTGACCGGCAACGTGGTCGAAATCAGCGTCCCGCCCGCGAGCGGCGATACCTTGACGCTGCGCGGCCGCGTCTACTTCCAGGTGATGGACGCAGCGCGTGCAGAACCGGTCATCGACCACATTCCCGAACTCCTGCGCCAGCGCATTCCTGAATTGGCGGCGCACGTGTGCCTCGAGGACGATCTCGCCGCGCGCACGCAGCACCTCAAGGCCGAGCTGAACCAGGATTTGAATCCGCGCGGGCTGTTGGTTACGCGCGTGCAGCTCGCCGCGGCCTGAACGCGCAGCCGCAAATGGCGCATCGTCTAAGTTGCGACAGCGCCTGAAGTGGCGTCATTCCCGCGCAAGCGGGAATCCATCCTGACCTTCGCTAAATGCGCCAACGTGGATTCGGAATGACGGCGGTTTTTCGCCGTCCCGCGGCGCCATGGCTGGATTTTGCCGCCAATGCCACGGATACTTGCGGGCCCTGCGGCGCCCGCGCCGCGGGCGAGGATTCGCATGAGCCCGCTCTCCGCACGCGCCGCCCTACACGCCCGACTGCATACCGGACTGGTCGAACTCGGCCTGGCCGTGGCGCCGGCCGCGCACGAAACGCTGCTCGATTATGTGGAGCTTCTGGCGCGCTGGAACGCGACATACAACCTGACGGCGGTGCGCGATCCGGACGAGATGGTCACGCGGCATTTGCTCGACTCGCTGGCGGTCGAGCCGCTGGTCGAGGGCGAAACGCTCGCGGACCTGGGCACGGGCGCCGGCCTGCCGGGCATCCCGCTTGCGATCCTCGCGCCGCAGCGCCGCCACGTGCTGATCGACAGCAACGGCAAGAAGATCCGTTTTCTGCGCGAAGCGGTGCGCGTGCTGCGGCTGGACAACGTCGAGGTCCAGCAGACGCGTGTGGAGACGGCGCGCGGCAGCTATGATTGCGTCACGGCGCGCGCGTTCACCACGCTGCGCGAAATGCTCGAGCTCGGCGGCCACCTGCTCGCCCCGGACGGCATTTGGCTTGCACTCAAAGGGTTGGTGGAGAAGGCGGACGTGACCGATCTGCCGCCGGGTTTCGCCGTCGCCGCGGTTCGACCGCTGGCGGTACCGGGACTCGCCGCGTCGCGCCACGCGATCGTGGTCAAACGCACCGCGGCGCTGGCCCAAGGCCATGCGGCATAGCGGCAGAGGGAATACGGAATCGGTACACGCATGAGCACGCGCATCATCGCCATCGCAAATCAGAAAGGCGGCGTCGGCAAGACCACGACGGCGGTCAATCTCGCCGCGGCACTGGCCGAAACGCGGCGCAAGATCCTGCTGGTCGATCTCGACCCGCAAGGCAATGCGACCATGGCTTCGGGCCTGGACAAGCGCACTGCGAAGCCGACCGGCTGCGAAGTGCTGCTCGAAGAAGCGAGCATCGAAAGCGCCATTTTCACGACCCCGGCGGGCTTCGACATCCTGCCTGGCAATCGCGACCTGACCGCGGCGGAACTCAAGCTGATGGACGCCCTGGCGCGCGAATCGCGCCTGAAGGAACAACTCGAAAAACTCGGCGATCGCTACCAGACGATCCTGATCGACTGCCCGCCGTCGCTGCACCTGCTGACCATCAACGCGCTGACCGCGGCACACGGCGTACTCATTCCGATCCAGTGCGAATATTTCGCGCTCGAAGGCTTGTCGAGCCTGCTCGATACGATCAAGGCGGTGCGCACGCGGCTCAATCCGCACCTGGAGATCGAAGGCCTGCTGCGCACGATGTACGACGTGCGCAACAACCTGGCGAACGACGTCTCGGCGCAGCTCAACAAGCATTTCGGTGACAAGCTCCTGCGCTCGATCATCCCGCGCAACATCCGCCTGGCCGAAGCACCGAGCCACGGCAAACCGATCAATCTCTACGACCGCGAATCGCGCGGCGCGATCGCTTATCTCGGGCTCGCCGGCGAGATGCTGCGGCGCGAACGCACGCCACCCGCGGCGCACGTGAACTAGGAGCAGAACGCATGGCGGCGAAAAAGCGCGGCGGCCTCGGAGCCCGCGACCTGGATGTCCTGCTCGGCGTGCCGGAAGGCGACGCGGGAGCCGACGCCGAAGGCGAACTGCGCCTGATCGACGCGCAACGCATCCAGCCCGGCAAATACCAGCCGCGCCAATCGATGGATCAGGAGCGGCTGCAGGAACTGGCCGCCTCGATCAAGGCGCAGGGCTTGATCCAGCCGATCGTGGTGCGCGCGATCGGACCGCAGAAATTCGAGATCATCGCCGGCGAGCGACGCTGGCGCGCGGCGCAGCTGGCCGGCATGAGCGAAGTCCCGGCGCTGGTGCGCGAGGTGCGCGACCAGGCCGTGGTCGCGATGGCGCTGATCGAAAACATCCAGCGCGAGGAATTGTCGCCGCTGGAGGAAGCGCTGGCCCTGCACCGCCTGATCGAAGAATTCGAGCTGACGCACCAATCCGCGGCCGACGCGATCGGCCGCTCGCGCGCGGCGGTGTCGAACCTGCTGCGCCTGCTCGATCTGCCGGAGGAGATCAAGGCGCTGCTCGAAACGCACAAGCTCGACATGGGCCATGCGCGCGCGCTGCTCACGCTGGAAGCGAAATTCGCGATTGGGCTCGCGCGGCAGGCGGCGGAACACGGCTGGACCGTGCGCGAACTGGAAGACGCCGCGCGCTCGGCGCAGACGGCGCCGAAAGGCAAGGCCAAGAACGCCGCACCCGCACGCGATGCCGACGTGGTCTCCCTGGAACGCGAATTGAGCGAGAAACTGGCCGCGAAGGTGCAGATCCGCCACGGCCGTGCCGGCGGCGGGAAGCTCGTGATCGCGTATCACAGCGTCGAAGAGCTGGAAGGGATTCTCGAGCGGATCCGCTGAGTTACCCCTTCGCCCAACATTCCGGCGAAAGCCGGGACCCAGTGTCTTCCGCGGCGACGCGAGTCGCTGGCTCCCGGCTTTCGCCGGGATGACGAAGGTTCGGGCGAACCTTTTTGCCCGCTGCCGGAACCTACCGCCCGCGCGAATCCCGCGCGGCCCGGTGTACCCTCCGCCATGCCACTGAAAGTTCGGCTCGATTCGTCCGGTCAATTGCCCGTGAGCAGCAGCAAACAGCGCCAGTTCGATGCCTTGGTCCGCAGCCTGTCGGGCGACCTGTTCCGTTACGGCTATTGGTTGTGCGGCGACGAGGCCCTGGCGCACGATCTGGTGCAGGAAACCTTCCTGCGCGCCTGGCGTGCGCTCGACGACCTGCGCGACACGGGCGCGGCCAAGGCGTGGTTGATCACGATTCTGCGGCGCGAGCATGCGCGGCTGTACGAGCGCAAGTTGCCGCAGTTCGCGGACGTCGACGAGATCGATGTCGCCGACGAGCGCGACACCGCGCTGCCGGAGACAGCCGGCGAGGAAGACGTGATCCGCCGCGCGATGCACAGCCTGGACGCGAAATACCGCGAACCGCTGCTGCTGCAGGTTCTGGGCGGCTTCTCGTGCGACGAGATTGCACGCGAACTGCGTATCACGCCGGCCGCAGTGATGACACAGGTGTTCCGCGCGCGGCAGAAGTTGCGGGTAATGCTCGCCGGCGGCAGCGAGCAAACGGCAAAGGTCCATGAATTGTCTTGAGTTTCGACGCCAGCTGGCCATCGAGCCGCGCAGTGCGCAGGCGGACTTCGTCGCGCACCGTGCGGCGTGTTCGCGCTGTGCCGACGCGCAGCAGCGCGCGCTCGGGTTCGAGCAGGCGCTTGGACGCGCGTTGGCCGTGCCCGCGCCGCCGCAGCTGGCCGATTCCATCTTGCTGGCGCAGGCCACGGCCGAGCAGCAGCGCATCCGGCGCATGCGTCGCAATGGGCTGCTGGCGCTGGCGGCGAGCACGCTGCTGGCGGTCGGCCTCGGCGTGCAGACGCATGCTTCGCCGCTGGCCAAGCTCGCGGTCAAGCACCTGAACAAGGAGGCCTTCGTGCTCGGGCTGAGCACGCCGATCGCCGACGACGACGTGCGCAAGGCATTCGCGGAAAACGGCGTGACGCTGGGACGCGTGCCTTCGGGTGTGAGTTTCGTGTACTGCTGTCCGGTCGGAGACTACCACTCAGTGCACGTGGTCATGCCGGAGGCCGATGGCGCGGTCACCGTGCTGTACTTGAACGAGCACGCGGTGGACGCGCGCCTGCAGACGAAGCAGGACGGCTGGCAGGTGCGCGCGGTCCCGCTGGCGCACGGGACACTGGTGCTGCTGGCACACGGCGCGGGCCAGTTCGACCGGGTCGAAGCGGACTGGCGCGCGGTGCTGGAGACGTCAGCCTGAGATTCCGACGTCCGCTCGGAGAGTCTTTCGGCGGGAATCGGGTTTGGGATCAAGCATCTCCACTAGGCGACAAGCTCCATCCTGCCGGGCGATAATGGGCGGATTCGAGCAGGAATCCCGCAATGCCAGCCCTTTCCGTCGTCGTGCCGGTCCATAACGAGCGCGACAACATCGTCCCGTTGCTGACCGAAATCGCCGCCGCGCTGCGCGGCAAGACGGATTTCGAAATCGTCTACGTCGACGACGCGAGCAAGGACGATTCGCTTGCCGTGCTGGCCGCGGCCAAGGCGCAATTTCCCGAACTGCGCGTGCTGCGCCATCTGGCGCAAAGCGGCCAAAGCACGGCGGTGCGCACCGGCGTCAAAGGCGCGAAAGGCGAGTGGATCGCCACGCTCGACGGCGACGGCCAGAACGATCCGGCGGATATCCCCAAACTGCTCGCGATGCGCGACGAATCGCCGGCGACGATCAAGCTTTTCGCTGGCTGGCGCGTGAATCGCCAGGATTCCGGCAGCAAGCGCTGGGCGTCGAAGTTCGCGAACGCGATCCGCGCGCGCATGTTGCGTGACGAGACGCCGGACACGGGCTGCGGCATCAAATTGTTCGAGCGCTCGGCGTTTCTGGACCTGCCCTATTTCGACCACATGCACCGCTATCTGCCGGCATTGATGCTGCGCGCCGGCTGGCAGGTGAAAAGCGTGCCCGTGAACCACCGCGCGCGCGGCGCCGGCCAGTCGAAGTACAACAACCTCAATCGCGCCCTAGTCGGGATCGCCGACCTGCGCGGTGTGTCCTGGCTGATCCGGCGGTCCAAGCGAACGGGTGTGGAAGAGGTTTGAGGGCGGCATCGAGGGTCGGGTTTCAATGAACCCAGACCCGCACCCCGTGCTCTCTCTCCCCCGAACGATTGTCGCGCTGCGCCCGACCGCGAAATTTGATTGAAACGGTCGATTCTGCTCTAATAGGCGGCTCGCCGCATGCCTGCGGCGCTCCGTTCTGCTGACGCCGCTCGAACTTTCTACGAGCCGACGCCACGGGGCGGGCCGAATCCGTCCTGGCCAAGGGCGGTCCCGTTCACGCAAATCGAAGGAAGCTACCATGGCCAAAGTCTGCCAAGTCACTGGCAAGCGCGCACAGTCCGGCAACAATGTGTCGCATGCCAACAACAAAACCCGGCGCCGCTGGCTGCCGAACCTGCACGAGCGCCGCTTCTGGGTGCCGAGCGAAAACCGTTGGGTGAAACTGCGCGTTTCGACCCAGGCCCTGCGCACCATCGACAAGAACGGGATCGAAACCGTGCTCGCCGAGCTGCGTGGCCGCGGCGAGAAGGTCTAAGGAGAACTCCCATGGCATCCAAGCGCGATAAAATCCGTCTGGTTTCCTCCGCCGGCACCGGTCATTTCTACACGACCGACAAGAACAAGAAGACCACCCCGGACAAGATGGAAATCAAGAAATACGATCCGGTCGTGCGCAAGCACGTCGCCTACAAAGAAGCAAAGATCAAGTAACGACAGGATGTCGTTACCCCGGACAGTACAAGGATGTACGACGATCCGGGGTCCAGGCGCCGAGATGCGCTCACCCCGGACAGTACAGGGATGTACGCTGATCCGAGGTCCAGCGACATCCACAACGCTGCTATGATCACTCGAACAACCCGCCTAACCGGCGGGTTGTTTCGTTTCCACCGCCAGTAAAGTCGGATCATGCCGGATCTGAACGAACCAACGTGGCGACAAAACCCCTGGGCCTGGCCACTCTGGGCCACGCTGGCCCTGCTTCCGCTCGGCTTCGTCATCGAGCGCACCTGGCAATCCTTCCCGCGCGCCCACTTCGCCGAATTGCTCGCGATCGCCGTGGTCGCGGGCTTGGTCGCAATACTCGCCCGCCGCCTCGCGCGTGTAGCGCTCGCTGACGGCCTGCTGCTCGCGTTTGTGATCGGCCTGACTGCGTTCGCCGGTCCGTTGCCGGTGCTGGCAATGGCGTTGCTCGCGATGGCGGCGGCCGGACTGGCCTTGATGCTGATTGGCCCCTCGGCCTCCTCGGCCGACGATGGCTCTACACCCTCGCCACACATCCAAGACACCATCGGCATCGCCGCCCTCGCCGGCATCGCGATGATCACCGGCACGCTCGGCTGGCTGCTGCCGTTCCCGATCCATTTCCGCTGGATCCATATCGCGCCGCTGCTGGCGATCGTGTGGCTGGCGCGCGTGCGCCTGCGCGATGCCGGCGAAGGCCTGCGCAGGAGCTGGCGCGCGGCGGTCGATGCGGATCCGCGCTTCGCCGCGTTCGGCGTGATGGCAGCAGGATTGGCGTCGGTGGGCTGCTGGTTGCCGACGCTGCAGTTCGACGATTTGTCGTATCACCTCGGATTGCCGATGCAGCTCGCGGCGCTCGGCTATTACCGGCTCGATGCCCAGTCGCAGATCTGGGCGCTGGCGCCGTGGTCGGGCGATGTGTTGCAGGGACTGGCGCAAGTGCTGGCGGGGCGCGAGGCACGCGGCGCGGTCGATGCGTTCTGGCTGGTCGCCCTGCTCGGCCTGACCTGGCAGCTTGCGGCGGCGCTGGACCTGCCGCCGCGCGCGCGCTGGCTCGCGCTGGCCGTGGTCGCGAGCCAGCCGCTGCTCGCCTCGCTCGCCGGCGGCATGCAGGCCGAATTGCCGGCGACGACGGCGGCGTTCGCGCTGGCCGTGATCGTGGCGCGTGCGGGCCCCGCGGCGGATCGGCGCCTCGGCCTCGCGTTCGCGCTGATCGCGGGCATGCTGTTCGGCTTGAAAACGGGCTTCGCTGCGCTCGTGCTTCCGTTCGCACTGTGCCTTGCCTGGCGTTGGCGGCGGGATCTCGGCGCGCGCGGCTTTGCGCTCGGCCTCGCGGCGTTCCTGTCCGTCTGCGGCGCGAGCTACGCCTATGCCTACGCGCTGACCGGCAACCCGGTGTTCCCCATCCTCAATGGCGTGTTCCGCTCGCCGCTGCTCGATGCGGCCAACCTGAGCGACCCTCGCTGGCATGCACCGGTCGGCTGGGACCTGCCCTGGCGTCTCGCGTTCCGAACCGGCGAATACGCCGAAGGCTGGAACGGCGCGGCGGGTTTCTCGCTGCTGGCCCTGGCCGGCGCGCTGCCGGCGGCGTTGCGCCTGCCGCGTCTGCGCTGGCTCGCGGCCGCGGCTTTCGTCGCGCTATGCGCCGCGATCGGCACGGTGCATTACTTCCGTTACGCATTCCCGGCGCTGACCCTGCTCGGCGTTGCGCTGGCCGCCGCGGCGGCACGGGTGCTGCCGTCGCGCGCGTTCGCGGCGAGCCTGAGCGCGCTGGTGGCGCTCGATTTCGCCTATCAGGGCGCGGCGTTCTGGACCTTGCACGGCAACGCGCTCACGCGCGAAGTCGGCGCGCTGAGCGTCGCGCCGGCGTTCGCGCACTTCGCGCCGGAGCGCGGTCTGGCCGCGTGGGTGCGCGCGCACGATCCCGATGCGCACGTGCTTTTTTGCGCCTGGGATCGACCGGCTGCCGCGGAACTGGCCGGGCGTGGCTTCACGATCTCGAACTACGATCCCGAACTCACGCGCGGATACGCGGCCGCGCAGGCCGACGCGAGTGGCGCAGGTTGGCGTGCGCTGTTCCGCCGGACCGGCGCGGCCTACGCCGCGACCCACGATCCCGAAACGAGCCCGGCGCTCGCGGCCGCGCTCAGCGATGCGAGCGTCGTGCTCGAGATCAACGGCTCGCGCTTGTGGCGTCTGCCGCCGGCCATCGAGCCCGCGCCGGACCTTAGCGCGCAGCGGGATGCGGCGCGGGGGTTGTGGCGGTGGTGAAGGCGGAAGAGCGGGCGCGATGAATCGCGCCCTTACGTCCTGATCCTTCCGGGGAACGCCGGGGCGCGGCGGCTCTTGGACGTTCCGCAGGCGCTTGAATCCCGGCGCTCGCCGGAAATGACGAGCACAAAAAAAGGCGGCCTTGCGGCCGCCTTTTTTCATTCGGAACCTCGCAGCGTGTTACGCCGGAATCGTCGCCGGCGCCAGCGCATAGCCACGCAGGCGCGCGGCGAATTCCTGCAGCGTGCGGATGCCGGTGGCCTCGGCCTCGTGACACCACTGCTGCAAGCTCGCCATCATCGCCTCGGCACCGCCGTTGCCGCGCTCCAGCACGGCGGTCAGGCGCGCGCGGAAATCGCACACGGTGGCGAGCACCGGGCGCTGTTTGACCAGCTCCTGCAGGCGTTCGCGCGAATGCTCGTCGAGCCAACGGCCGCCGTTCGCCAGCGCCTTGCGCAGCGCGCGCGGCAGCGCCTTGAGGTTTTCGCCCGCGTGCTGCGCTTCTTCGCGCAGGGTCGGGGCGATCACACCCTTGAAGTAATCCGTCATCACCTGGAAACGCAGCGTCAGAAGGGCTTTCAGCGTTTCCGTGTCCGGCAGCGACACGTTCGGGCGTACATCGAGGGTCGGCGCCACGCGCAGCACCTTGGCCATGCCCACCTTCTCGAAGCCGCGGATGATCGCCCAGCCGATGTCGAACTCGAACTTGCGCAGCGCGAACTTGGCCGAGCTCGGGAACGCGTGATGGTTGTTGTGCAGTTCTTCGCCGCCGATGAACACGCCCCACGGGGTCAGGTTCGTCGCCATGTCGGAGGTTTCGAAATTGCGATAGCCCCACCAGTGGCCGAGACCGTTGACCACGCCGGCGGCCCAGAACGGGATCCAGATCATCTGCAGCGCGGAGATCGCAATGCCCCACACGCCGAACAGCAGGATGTTGACCAGGAACATGAAGGTCGGACCGGTGTAGGAACTGCGCGAGTAGATGTGGCGCTCCATCCAGTCATCCGGCGTGCCTTTGCCGTACTTGTCCAGCGTGGCGCCATCGAGCGACGCGATGCGGTACAGATCCACGCCTTTCAGCAGCACGGTGTTGATGCCGTAGATCTTCGGACTGTGCGGATCTTCTTCGGTTTCGCACTTGGCGTGGTGCTTGCGATGCACCGCCACCCACTCTTTCGTGATCATGCCGGTGCTGATCCACGACCAGAAGCGGAAGAAGTGCGCGATCACCGGATGGAAATCGACGCCGCGATGCGCCTGGCTGCGGTGCAGGTACAGCGTCACGGCGAAAATCGTGAGCTGCGTGACGACGAAGAAATAAATCAGCTTCGTCAGCCAGGAGGCGTGCGTCAGCCCGCCGATGAGAAAATTGAGTACCAGATCGAACATGAGGGGATCCCCGAACGGACAAGCGATTGTACGTGACGAGCCGTGGCCTCGCCAGCGAAGAGGCCGGCGCAGCGGGCTTGCCGCAAGCTGCCGGAAGCAGCAACAATCGGGCCATTGCCGCGGAAATTCAATGGCCTCGATTCCTTTGCTGCAACTGCAACACGTCAGCCGCACACTGGCAGGACGCCGGGTCGTCGACGACGTAAATTTTGTGTTAGATCGTGGTCATGTCCTCGGTCTGCTCGGCGTCAACGGCGCCGGGAAATCGACGACCTTGCGCATGATCGCCGGCGTCCTGGCGCCGAGCGCGGGCGTGCTGCGCTTCGATGGCACCGATCTCGCGGACACGCCGGAAGCCACGCGCTGCGGACTCGGCTACCTGCCGGAACGGGCCCCGCTGTACCCGGAACTGCGCGTCGAGGAGTACCTGGTTTTTTGCGCAAAGCTGCACGGCCTGCGCGGCCGCGCCGCGCGCATCGCAACCGACGCGGCGCTGACGCGATGCGGCCTGGGTGACGTGCGGCGTCGCCTGCTCGGCAACTTGTCCAAGGGCTACCAGCAGCGCGCCGGCATCGCCGCGGCGATCGTGCATGCGCCCGCGCTGATCGTGCTCGACGAGCCCGCGTCCGGCCTCGACCCGCTGCAATCGTCGGAATTGCGCACGTTGATCCGCGAACTCGGCCGCGAGCATGCGGTGATCCTGTCGACGCACCAGCTGTCCGACGTCGCCGCGTGTTGCGACCGCGTCGCGATCCTGCACGCCGGCCGCTTGCGCCACGATGCGCCGCTCGCGCCGGCGCACGCCACGCTGCATGTTCGTGTCGAACGTTCGCCCGATCCGGCCGCCTGGTCGGCACTCGCACCGGTCGCCGACGCACGCGCGGACGGTGCCGGCTGGAGCGTGACACTGAAACCGGACGCGAGTGCAGCAGACCTCAGCGCGGCCATCGTCGCGCGCGGTTGGGGCCTCCTCGAATTGCGCGCCGAGGCGGACGATCTCGAGCGCACCTTCCTGCGCATCGCAAGTGCGGCCGAGGCGCGCGCCGCATGAGCCTGCTTCTCGCACGACTCGAATGGAAGCGGCAGTTCGCACAGCCGCTTGCGTGGGTGCTGCTCGCGGTGCTGCTGGCGCTGCTGGCGTACTTCTTCCTGCTCTCACTGGATGCCTATCTGCGCCTGATGCCGAAACTCGCCGGCACCCCGTCGGCACCCGGCGTGACCGACCTGATTGCGCTGCCATTGCTGCGTGCCTGCGCCAGCGTGCTGCTGCTGGTCGCGCCGCTGATCGGCATGCGCACGATCGCGAGCGAACGCCAGGCCGGCACGTTTGCGCTGCTGGCTGCTTCCGGCATGGGCGACGGCGCGATCGTGCGCGGCAAATGGCTCGGCGTGGTCGCCTTGCTGGCGGTGTTCATCGCACTCGCGCTGGCACTGCCGCTGAGTCTGGAAGTCGGCACCGCGCTCGATCTGGGCCGGCTCGCGGCAGCGGCGCTCGGCTTGCTGTTGTTCGCGGCCGCACTGGCGGCGATTGCAGTCGCCGCGTCGGCATATACCGAACAGCCGATCGTAGCCGCGGTCGTCGCGCTCGCATCGAACCTGATTCTTTGGATGGCCGATGCCGGCGCGCGCTACGAAGGCATGGAAAGCGGCTTCATCAACTACCTCGCGCTACCGACACATCTCGAGCCGTTCCTGCACGGCCTGGTCGCGAGCGTCGACGTGATCTATTTCCTGTTGCTGATCGGAGTCGCGCTCACGCTCGCGGCGCGACGCCTGGGCGTCGCGAGGCGGCACGCATGAACCTGCGCGAACGATTCGGCGAATGGCTGTTCGCGCTGCTGTTGCTCGCGGGCGCGGTGCTGTGCGCGTTCCTCAGCACACGTTTCGGCTGGCAGCACGACTTCAGCTTTGCGCAACGGGCGAGCCTCGATGCGCGCACGCTCGCATTGCTGCACGAACTCGACAGCCCGGTGGCCATCACCTCGTACGCGCCGCCGGACGTTCAGCTGCGCGGCGCGATCGCGGATTTCGTCGCGCGCTACCAGCGCGTGAAGCGCGACGTGACGCTGACCTTCGTCGATCCCGACGCCGATCCCGCGGCGACGCGCGAGGCCGGCATCCTGGTCAACGGCGAGCTCGTGATCCGCTACCGCGGCCGCAGCGAACAGCTCAAGGTGTTGACCGAGCCCGAATTCGACAACGCGCTGCTGCGCCTGGCGCGTGCGCGCGAACGCCTGGTCGGATTCCTCAGCGGCGACGGCGAACGCAAGCCCGACGGCGCGGCGAACGCGGATCTCGGTACGTTCGCGGCGCAGCTCAAGTCGGTCGGCGTGCGCGCGATCCCGCTCAACCTCGACGCCGGCACGCGCATTCCCGACAACGCCGACCTGGTGGTGATCGCGGGCCCGCAAGCGCAGATCGCACCGGCCGTGACGCAGCAGTTGGTCGAGTACGTCGAACGCGGCGGCAATTTGCTCTGGCTGGCCGAGCCCGACGGCGACCGCGGCCTCGACGCGCTGGCGAAGGCACTGTCCGTGCGCGTGCTCGCCGGCACCGCGGTCGATGGCGCGGGCGCGGCGCTCGGCATCGGCGATCCGAGTTTCATCGCGATCGCGAAATACCCGCCGAGCCCGATCGCGCGCGACTTCACGCTGACCACGCTGTTTCCGCAGGCCGCTGCACTCGCCGCCGTCGCGGATGCGCGCTGGCAGACCACGCCGCTGCTGCGCACGACGGAAAAATCCTGGACAGAGACCGGCACGATTCCGAAACAGGGCGAGGCGAGCACGATCGCGTTCGATCCGGGCAAGGGAGAAATCCCCGGACCGCTCGACATCGGCTTCGCGCTCAGCCGCCTCAGCCCGAGTCCGGCAAAACGCGAGCAGCGCGCCGTCGTGATCGGCGACGGCGATTTCCTGTCGAACGCGTTCCTCGGCAACGGCGGCAATCGCGAATTCGGTCAGCGCGTGTTCGAGTGGCTGCTCGGGGACGACGCGCTGATCGAGATCGCGGACAAGGGCGCACCGGACCGCGAGTTGCGCCTGGACGCCACGGCACTCGCCGTAATCGGCATCGGCTGGCTCATCGGCGTGCCGCTGCTGCTCGCGCTGAGCGGGGCCTTCGTCGCCTGGCGCCGGCGGCGCGCCTGAGCATGCGCCGCGCGAACCGCCAGTTGCTGCTGCTCGCGCTCGCCGTCGCCGTGCTCGGCGGCGCGGTTTACGCGGAGGTCGAACGCGAACGCACGCTGCTGCCACCGCCGCTGACGGCGATCGACCCGGCGAAGGTGCAGCGCCTGAGCATCGAATGCGCGTCCGTGTGCCGCAGCCGCCGCTTCGTACGCGACGCGAACGGCTGGCAGATGCTGGAGCCTTTCGCGCAGCCCGCGAGCGCGGAGGCGGTCGAACACCTGCTTGCGATCGCGCGCGCGCCGGTACGCGTCAAACTGCAAGGCAACGCGGTGAACCCGGCGAAACTGGGACTCGAACCCGCGCTGGTTGTGCTGCGCGTGGACGACATCGCTATCGCGCTCGGCGACGAAGATCCGATCGAGCACGATCGCTACATGCGCGTCGGCGACATGTTCGCGCGCGTGCCCGACCGCTTCAGCGCGCGCGTGTTCGAAGCGCCCGAAAACGAGCTCGCCGACCCGCGCGCCGCGACGAAGGAGTGACGCGTGCCCGAATTGCCCGAAGTCGAAACCACGCGCCGCGGCATCGCGCCGCACCTGATCGGGCATCGCGTGCTCGACGTGATCGTGCGCCAACGCCGCCTGCGCTGGCCGATTCCCGAGGTGCTGCGCCGCGATCTTCCGGGCCAGCGCATCGACGCGGTCGAGCGGCGCGCAAAATACTTGCTCGCGAGCACGGCCGCCGGCACCGCGCTACTGCATCTGGGCATGTCGGGATCGCTGCGCGTGCTGCCGCCCGACGTACCGCCCGGTCCGCACGACCATTACGACTGGCGCCTCGATTCCGGCCGCATCCTGCGATTCACCGATCCGCGCCGTTTCGGCAGTCTGCTATGGCAGAAACCCGAACGCGTGCATCCGCTGCTCGCGGCACTGGGGCCTGAACCGCTCGAACCGGAGTTCGACGGCGCGTATTTGTTCCGCCGCTCGCGCGGGCGCAAGTCCGGCGTGAAGCTGTTCCTGATGGACCAGAAGATCGTCGTCGGCGTCGGCAACATCTACGCCGCCGAGGCGCTGTTCGCCGCCGGCATCCACCCGTTGCGCGCCGCCGGCGCGGTGTCGCTCGCGCGTTACGAGCGGCTCGCCGAAGAGATCAAGCGCATCCTCGCCTACGCCATCACCCGCGGCGGCACCACGCTGCGCGATTTCATCAGCCCCGACGGCGTGCCGGGGTATTTCGAGCAGGAGTTGTTTGTCTACGGCAGGGCGGGAGAGCCGTGCAAGGTGTGCGGGACGAAGGTTCGGGCGATTGTGCAGGGGCAGCGGAGTACGTTTTATTGTCCGAGGTGTCAGCGCTGAGGCTCACTGCAGCCCGTCGAAGCCGTCTGAGAAGATCTGCGAATCGCTGTAAACGTAGACCGATCCCGTGCCGACAGCGACAAACACGTTGTCGGCAGCGACCATCCCGGTCAGGTATTGCGTGTAGTTCAGTGTGATACCGTGCGGAACAGGCGTCCAATTTGCGCCGTCATCGCTTGTCCATTGCAATCCGCCGCCTTCTCCGCCCGCCACGAAACGGCCGTGATCATAGGCGATTGTTGCCAGGGGTCTCCGCTGGGTGCCGGCCCCAAGTGTCCAGGAGACTCCATCCGCGGACGCGTAGGCAGATCCAGTCGAGCTGACTACGATGAAATGGCCGTCACCATAGGCGATCGCGCTAAATTCGTCCGTGCTACCAGAGTCGCGCGCTGTCCAATTCGAGCCGTCGGGAGACGTCAGCACTGTCCCATTCCAGCCCACGGCCACATACATTCCGCCGCCCCACGCCACGCCGTTCAGCTTCGCATTCGGTGAAGGATAGACCGCAGACCAAGTACTTCCGTCGTCGTCAGATGTCGCGATGACGTTTGTACCCACCGCGACGAGCCTGAGCGGAGCAGGAAGCTCGCCCCCGTTCGTGATAGCGCGTAGATCCGTTGCCATGATCGACGTGCCGTACCAAGTAAGGGTGTCGCTGGAAGTCAGCACCGTTCCGTCTTGGGCGACGGCGATGTATCGATTGTTGCCGTGTGCAATCGCCACCAGATTTGCGGTCGAGCCGGAAGTCCTCTCGACCCACGAGACGCCATCCGTGGACCCCATGATCGCGCCATTCGGCCCGACCGCGACAAAGCCTACGTTGCCCCAGGTGACAGCACGCGCTTCGGATACGGGGTAATCGACGCGCCCAGACCAGTGCACAGCGTCGGGCGAACTCCCGATCCCGGCCGGCGCCCCCCCGACAATGACGTATTCACCGGCACCGTAAGCAAGGCCGGGCGCGTAACCACCGAAGGGATAGAGCCGCGACCACGTCGTGCCGTCGGTCGAGCCGATGACCGGCGCGTTGTCACCCGTGGCGACGAATCGCGACCCGTCATAGATAACGCTGAACAAGAAGGCGCTGGTACCCGAGCTTTGCGCCGTCCATGACGCACCGTCCGACGAGGTGAGAATCGCCCCATTGGTGCCGACCGCCACGAACACTCCCCCGCCGTAGGCCAATGCGCCCATGATGTCACTCGCGCCGCTCGCGTGAGTGGTCCAGGTGATGCCGTCCGCCGACGTGAAGAAGTTTCCGCTCGAGCCTAGCGCGACGGTTGTGCCGTTGCCGCACACAATGTCGTGAATGGTCTGGCTGCCAAACACGGGTTGGCTCGAAGATACCCAGTTGTAGCCATCGTGCGATTCGAATTGGAGCCCAAAATTGCCCGCACCCAAGAATTGGCCGTTGCAGTAGGCGACCGTGAACACACCTGCCGTGCCCTGTACCGGGATCCAAAACCTGCCGTCGGCGGACACGAGAATATCGCTTTGCCAGTTGTTCGCAGTCGGAACAGCAAAGAACAGTCCGTTGGCGAAAACGACGCGGTTTACGTAATCGTAGGGCAATGGTCTACGCGTGCTCCAATTGACACCGTCGGGCGAGATGACTACCGCACCGTCATCGCCCACTGCAACAAACGTGTCATTGCCGAACGCGACGCTCTGCAGGGCGGAACCCGTGGGGCGCGGATCACTCCATTGCCAGAGCGTCTGCGCGCCGGCAATTGAAACGAGTCCGAGCAAAGCAAGACCCACCGCAAGGCACCTGACAACGCGATTCATCGGACTCATTGCAATCTCATTGGAAGAACGGTGGGCAAGGCTGGGCCGTGGTGCAAGATATATGTTTTCACGCCATGCGGCGCTGGAGACTCAACTCCGCAACGGCAACATCGGCTGCTTCAATTCTATCCTGCCCTCGCCTGCCGTGATCTTCTTGAACTCCGCGCGGCTGACCGAGACGTAGCGTTCGTTGCCGCCGATTTCGACCTGTGGGCCGTCGGTCACGACGCGGCCGTGTTCGTCGACACGCACGACCATGGTCGCTTTCTTGCCGCTGTGGCAGATGGTTTTTATCTCGGTGAGTTCGTCCGCCCAGGCGAGAAGGTACTTGCTGCCTTCGAACAGCTCGCCGCGGAAATCCGTGCGCAGGCCGTACGCCAGCACCGGGATGCGCAGGAAATCGACCACGTCGCTCAGCTGCCAGACTTGCGACTTGTTCAGGAACTGCGATTCGTCGACCAGCACGCAATGCAGCGCGCCATGCGACTCGATGTCGTCGCGCACGATCGCGTGCAGGTCGTCGTCGCGCACGAACATGCGTCCGTTCGCCTTCAGGCCGATGCGCGAGGCGACCACGCCGCGGCCGTGCCGATCGTCCAGCTGCGGCGTCAGGATCAACGTGCGCATGCCGCGTTCGCGGTAGTTGTGTGCGCTTTGCAGCAGCGTGGTGGTCTTGCCGGCGTTCATCGCCGAGTAGTAGAAGTAGAGTTTGGCCATCGACGAGCGCGGTTCGCGGTTCGGTATCGGGAATTTGAAGAGCATAGAGGCATCGGCGCTTCGGGGATAGCGCTCGGCAGATCGGCGACGCCGGATCGAGATTTTCGGTACAGCGCGGGAACGCTTGTTGCGATAGCATTGCAGCCCGCGACGCCTGCACTCGCGAGTCCCGAATCCCCGTCTCCGCTTTTCGAACCCGGCTTGTCCATGCTCAACCCGCAACAACGCGTCGCCGTGGAATATTGCGACGGTCCGCTACTCGTGCTCGCCGGTGCCGGCTCCGGCAAGACACGCGTGATCACCGAGAAAATCGCGCACCTGGTCGGGCGGCGCAACGTGCCGGCACACAAGATCGCCGCGATCACGTTCACGAACAAGGCGGCGCGCGAAATGCGCGAGCGCGTCGGTCGCCTGATCAAGGGCGAGGCCGCGGAGCAGCTCACGGTGTGCACGTTCCACGCGCTCGGGCTCAAGTTCCTGCAGATCGAGCACGCGCATCTGGGTCTCAAACGCGGATTCTCCGTGCTTGACGCGGACGACAGCGCGGCGATCATCAAGGATCTCGCCCCGGCCGCGATCAAGCCGGACCAGTTGTGGGCGCTGCGCCAGCTCGTGTCGGGAGCAAAGAACGCAGGGCTCGATCCGGATCAGGCG
>Ga0207702_10002212_pt1 | contig 18638 bp, 26 predicted proteins | sample KBSCornC62_FD_184302 | JGI IMG/M metagenome (GOLD analysis project Ga0207702, IMG submission 184302) | Corn rhizosphere microbial communities from Kellogg Biological Station, Michigan, USA - KBS Corn C6-2 (SPAdes) (version 2) | ecosystem: Host-associated > Plants > Roots > Rhizosphere > Soil ...
GCGAAGACCTGGCGACTATTCGAAGCCCACCCCCCCGCCGCGATCGAATATCACCTGCCGACGGCTTCAAGCGGAGGCTGAGTGTGGCGGAGACGTAACTCAGCGAGACGCTTTGGACAGCCAACGAGCCCAGAGCATCGACCATGCGCTCGAATGCAGTCGTGAGGCCAGCCAGTTATCAAAGGCGAACGGACCTGGCCCGCCGAGAACCAGCGTTGAGAGGGCGGCGATATAGAGGAGGTCGGTCTCCATTCCCGGCGGCCCGAAGCGCGGGCCCGATGCTGTGACATCCAAGAGCTTGATCGAAGTAAAGCCGAACTGCACGTGGACCGTCGCCAGAGCAACGACCAGGACCGCAAGCATCGGACCAGCGATCAGCGGCACGAACGCCCCTGCCAGCATCATCAGGCCGCATACAATTTCGACCCAGATCGTAAGCCACGCCATGACGCCCGGAAACGGCACGCCAATCGCATGGACGATCGACACAAAATGCTCGGGGCCGCGTTCGAGCTTAGCCAAGCCATGCGCAAAGAAGCCATAGCCGACAATCAGGCGCAGCGGGAGCGGCGCTGTCCGCGCGAAGTCCTTCAACTCAGGCATCGAGCGCCTTCGACATCAGGATGTAGGCGTGGCCTTCCGGACAGTCGGTTACCCTGGCGACTTCGTCGTATCCGTGCCGGGCGTAAAAAGCGGGGGCCTGGAAACTGTGCGTCGTAAGAAGGACTCTTCGGCAGCCACGATCGGTAGCCTCATGCTCCGCAGCCGCCAGCAATGCGCTTCCAAGTCCCAATCGTCGCTGCTGCTCAGCGACCCAAAGTGATTTGATCTCGCAATAGCCACCCCAGGTGTAGCCGTGCAGTCCGGCGAATAGGCCGCCGCCGCGGGAGCGCAGCATGATCGACAGCAGCTTTGCGTCCTGAATGCCGCTGCGTTCCAGGTTGTGTGAATCCACCAGGCGATCGAGCTCGAGCTGGTCGTCGTCGGCGAGTTGATCCGAGACATGGATGTTGCCGAATGACTCAAAGCTTCCAGGCGCGACAGCTACCATCGCAGGAAGCGAGGGAGGATAAGGCGTGAGCCGAGGGCGGCGAACAGGATCGCACCGACGTGCCACGTACCAATGTGGGTGACGGCATCGATCGGGCAGATGAGACCGATGGCGATTGCACCAACTGCGCCGCCAGTGATGCCCACCATCCATGCCGCTCGGGTGGGCGACGTCGGAGCCCCGCGGCGCAACCAAATGGTCAGCACAACAATCGAAGCGAGGCTCCCCAGAGTTCCTGCGAAAAGGCAGAATGGACCTTCGGGCGGAAACATGATCGCCCGCTCCGACGCATTGCCGATCGCGGTCATGAGCGCCGCGATTGGAAGGACCGCGAGCGCCGCGACGGCCCATTGCCAGCCACCCCGAAGCGCTCCCACCGCGGGTCGTGCCATCGCGGTGACCGCCGCTGCAACGGCGCACAAGGCAGAGAGAAGGACGAGTTCGCTGATCAGCGGAACGGAATGGGGTTCGCCTGCGATGAAATCAGCACGCATTCCGTGGGCGGCCGCCACAAATACCACCATCGTAAGGGCGGCAACGCAGCCGAGCACAGCCCGTCCTGCCCACGGTGACGTTTTGCGCCGCGGCTGCAAGTCGGCCGTCAGCTGGTCGATCAGATCATTGGTGGACGGCATTTCACTCACTTTCAACAAGGGCTGCAAGCTTTCGCAGCCCGCGATGGACGTTGACCTTCACGAGATTTTCCGACTGGCCGCAGATCCGTGCCGCCTCGGCGACGCTGTGACCCTCGATGCGAGTCAGGACGATCGCATTTGCCTGCCGAGCTGGGAGGTGCGAGAGAAGCCGGCCGATGCTCAGGCGAGCAACTACGGGGCTATCATCCTCCTCGCTTGCAACGTCCTCCAGGTGAAGCTCGTCGGTGTCTCGCATGCGGCGCAAGGCATCGACCCAGCGATAGCGGGCGATCGCTGCGAGCCACGGCAAATAGGGCCGCGACGGATCATAGCTCTGCCTTTTGGAATGGACCGACATCAGGGTCTCTTGGACCAAGTCCTCGATCATCGGGGGAGGAACCCGCCGACGGTAATAGGCAAGCAGCCATGTGCGCGACTGGTCGAGGACGAACGCGTAGGACGGTCTGTCGCCTTCGAGCGCTCCTGCCATTGAGCGGCGCAGGATATCGTCGTCGATCTTCACGTGCGCGCCAGCAGCCGATGCCGCCGCGGCGAGAGGTAAGTAGTGAGCACGGCATCGAGCGAAAAGAAGCCCGCGCCGCGAGTGATCAGCACCAGCGCCAGCGCAACCCACAGCGAGTGCGTCGGCCACCACGCGTCGGGGAAGACGAAGACCTGGATGACGAGCGTCATGACTAGCAGACCTGCAGCTGAAAAGCGGGTCGCGACGCCGAGCACGAGCAACATCGGGAAGATGTGCTCCGCTGCGTTCGACAGGTTGGCCGCGAATTGAGGCGGCAGCGGGACGCCCGAGAAATCGGTAGCGAACAGGCCATAGGTCTCCTGCGTTACGCTAAACCAGGTCCCGGCGACGACCTTCGTTTCTCCGGATCGCCAGAAGATTCCGGCAAATACCACGCGCACAAACAGCAGCACGAGGGACTCGACCCAGAAGCTTTGCAGCCACGCAATCGCGCGGCGGTAGAGCGATTCAATCTTCATGATCGTTTTCCAGGATAATTGCTCCTGCATCAATGAGCGCGATTAGCGGCGGCAGCTTGGTTCCGAGCAGATGTTCGATCAGGCAGGATTTCGAAATCTGCGAAAGGATCGAGGCCGATTCAGAGTCGACTCGTCGCACGAACACTTCCGCTTCGGGACGGCTCAGCAAAACGAAGCCGCCGCTGGCCGCAATTGGTGGCGCCCACACGAACTGATCGGCGCTTTCGAGCTCAAACCAGCGAGACGCGGGATGCAGTCGAAGGCGGGTGGCGAGAAGCACTTCAGGCTCGAGCGCGGCCAGTTCAGTCAGCGTCAACGCGTCGGCTTCTGCAGCTTGAAAGGCTTCGAGCCAGAGCCACTCGGAGCGGGCTAGGTCACGATGCGCAGGATCGTCCAGGAGCCCCTCTAATCCTTTGCCCAATCTATCGAGTGAACGGGACAGCACGCGCGGTTGGTCTAAAAAGCGCTCCGCCCGCTCGTGGAATGCTTCTAGTCCCATCGACTGGACGAGACGCGGGTAGCTTTCCTCGAGCGCAATATGGCGGGCATGCGAGATGTTGTTCGCGTGAACTTTCAGTCCGCGCACAACCGCTGGGACGCTGCCGTCGAACAGATCCGGCGGGCAATGTCCCGGGCCAAGGCGAAGCGCCTGGTGGAAGGGGGTCTGCGAGTCAGGCTGCACTTGCGAGCTCCGGGATCAGCATTCGATCAGCTCGCGCCGCTTCGGCAACAACCTCGTCATAATCGGGAAGATTGTTGTCACGCTCGATCAGGATTGGCAGTGGCCCGGTGCGGACGAGAAGCCGTTCCAGTAGCTGCCAGCATCGTTCCGAGACGGGCGACCCGTGATCGTCGATGGCCGTACGCGCTCCGTCGTCCGGGTCGACCTGAACCGTGTGTCCGGCGATGTGGATTTCACCGATCGGCGCTGCGGTGATCTCGTCAATATAGGCAGCAGGATCGAAACCGAGATTTGTGGCGCCGACGAGAATGTTATTGACGTCGACGAGCAGGCCACAGCCGCTCCGCTTGCTGAGCTCCAGAAGGAATTCAGGCTCGCTGTAACTGTCACCGCGAAAAGCGAGCATGCGCGACGGGTTCTCGATCAGGATCGCCCGGCCGAGGCGCTCCTGCACTTCGTCCACTGAGCGAACGAAATGCCGCAGGGAATCCCCTGTCATGGGCATGGGCAGCAGGTCAGGCATTTTGTCGCCGTCGAGGCAGGACCAGCTCAAATGATCCGAAACCATCGCTGGATCGAAGCGTGCGCTCAGCGCGGCCAACGCCTCAAGTTCTCGGCGGTCCGGTCCCGCCGGGCTGCCGAGTGAGAGCCCAACCGAATGGAAACTGACAGGCACGGCGTCGCGCACAGCTCCGAGCCAACGCAGCGTCGGCCCGCCGGCGCAGAAATAGTTTTGCGGGTGCACCTCCACCCATCCTGGGGATTCTCCCCGGCGCGCGGCTTCAAGGAAATGCGCATAATGCGCGGCCTTGAGGCCGATTCCGGCGCGGGGGGCGAGGGCGAGAGGGGACGCCGGTGCCGGGGAGAAACTCATTGCGTTACGCCTTGTGCGGATGGGGCGCAGCATTGCCTGCGTGCGGCTGAAGAGTGCCGCCGAGCGAAAGACATGTGCCGGGCGTCACTTCCTTGAAGGCGTTGCCGGCGTAATTGACGCTTGACGTGGCGGCGCAGGTTGTGCCGGGGCCGGCCTTGCAGTCATTCTTGCCCGCGAGCGCGATGCCATAACATTTCTCGATTCCAGCGCTCGCCGGCATCTTGTTCGGACCAGCCGACGCTGGAGCGGCAGCTGCGGCCAGCGCGATGAGCGCCGAAGCGGACGCGATTGAAAGTGCAGTCTTCATGATAGTCTCCGTTCCTTTCGGACGGGACGGTCAGCCGACCCGTCGGGTGGGAGTTCGGACGACTCAGTCGAAAGGTTACGAAGCCGACAAAAAAATGACTTCCCGAAATGTCTTTCGGGGAACGTTAGCTTGCGAGCTCCAGCACGCCTTCCATTCCGCTGCTGGTGATGTGTGATCTTGCGTGCGCCGGTTCTGCAGGCGCCTGACTGCGGTTCACCCAAACCGTGGGATAGCCGAACCACGTCGCCCCAGCTGCGTCCCAGCCTGCTGACGCGGCAAAACCAATCGAGCGTGCTGCCAGTCTGAGCCTTGAAATGGCGACCGCATAAGCTTCGCGCGCTGGCTTGAACCTCCTCACCTCATCAGTGCTCAGGACGTGTTCGAAGTAATGTTGGATTTGACTAGAGCGGAGATTGGATTCGAGCGAAGATCTAGGCAGGTTCGAAAGGACCACCAGACGAATTCCGCGCGCTCGCAAGGCGTCCAGGGCATCATCGACGTCCGGCCATAATTCTAGTGCCGAATAGCCGTCGACCAAATAGTCGAGCTGAGGGCCGCTGAGATTCAGACCGGCGGCTGCGGCGGTGAAGTCGAATGCGTCGCGTGCCAGTTCTTGGAAACCGAGGTACCGACCGGCGCTCGTGTAGAGCCACGTGTACGAGAAGAGTTTGGCGGTAGCCGACGAGACAAACGCATCCGCTTTCTCCCCAACCATTTCGGCAGCCCGCCTGATAATCTCACCGCCACTGAAGAGAACGAATGCATCGAATGCGATCGCTTCGACGCGAGCAGACGGGCTTCCGATTGAGGGGGGTGCGGCAGCGAGCGTCAGGGCCGCCAACATCTCGCGTCTAGATGCGAACAGCGACTGTAGGCTCTCCATTTCAGCTCATTCGTCAGTTCCACGGCTTTGGTTACATTTGAACGTCTGTGACGCTTGAAAAGCTAGCCGCGAAGCGGCCAGCAGAAGCTGAAAAATTTCCAAAGGACAATTATCGATTGCCCCACATATCAGGGGAAAAACGGGGCCCCGCATCCGTCTGAGGATAGCCGACCACCGAATGTCTGTTATGGGTGGAAAGCTGCCATTAGCTCGTCAAAAGCACTCTTCTCCCCGCGCGGACGTTCAGGCATCGAACACCAGCCTGGCCTCTTCGAGGTGGCGACGCTGGCGCTCGTATCCGTCCACGATGTGGCTGAGACGCGCGCTGAGCTCTGTGTTGGCCTGAAGGTTCTCCTGCTGTCGCCAGAACGCCAGCCGCTGTTCGGTCAGATTAATCTCGTCTTCAATTTGGCGGAGCAATTCCGGGTCTGTGTGCATCGGTTGTCTCCGTGTTCTGCTTTAAGCATAAAAATGAGGCGGCGCAGCCGAGCAGACATGCGAACGACCTCCAATCGCGTCTATTTGGCTGCTCATTAGTCCTAACAATGGGTGGAAAGCTGCCATGGGCCGGTCTGTCGCTACTCAGGCCTCAATCTTCATCACATCTCCGAACTGCACACTTTCGAGAACAGCGCCGTACGCGTCCTCGATGTCGATGCGGTGATGGAGAACAATGCGGCCAGCCTGTTTCGCCATTTCGCAGAGGAAAATTCGGGCTTCGCACGAGCTTCGAACGATCGCTACCTCAAGATCAGGCAAATCAACGCCCTCGTGATCGGGGACGTTCATGTCATCGTGCAGATGGAAATAGAATATTGGCATGGACACCAAAGCGTGTGCCGGTGCGCTTAGTTGCTCTTTGCAATGTGGATCAGTGCGAATGTCTGCAATGGATGAGAGCTGACATTCAGGCTATTCGCTCGAGAGATCGGTGTTGAAACCCACGTCTTCCTAGAGCCAGTCCGAAAGGCTTCCTGCCATCTGCTGCTTGAGGTGTCGCCGGGCGTGGAACATGCGAGTCTTCACGGTATCGACTGGACAGTCGACAATCTCGGCGATCTCGCGATAGCCGAGCCCGTGAAAGTAGGTGAGGTCGACGACCGCGCGGTGGTTTGCCGATAGCCGGTCCATCGCACTCATGAGCGCGCCGCGCAGGCGATCGTGGTGAAGCTCGTCGTCGGGAAGCGGATTCTCGCAAACGCGCGTGTCGACCTCCGGATCTTCGACGGGATCGGGCCAGCGGGTCCTTGCCTTGTGAGCCTTGCGGTAGGCAATGGCGAATACCCAAGTCGAAGGCTTGCTCGATCCCCTGAAGTTTCCTGCCGTCTGCCACACAACCATCATCGTATCGTCTAACACTTCTTCAACCAGGTGGGGACGCTTGAGCAGCGTGATGAGAAACCTGGTCAGGCGTGGCTGATAGAGCCGATACAACCTCTCGAACGCCTGCAGGTCTCCTCGCGAGACTCGGGAGAGCAGCTCCAGTTCGTCCGGCGCGGCTGATCGACTTGCCTCGGCCTTGGTCCGCCGTACGATTCCCGAACAACTTACTTGGGGTTCTGCCACAGAAATGCGTGCCTCCAGGGCCCGCACGTATGCAGGCTCAGTTTTCGCCGGAGCTGCGACGCATATCGTCGCGCCGTGAGACGAAGTGCCAGATTGCTACGCGGGGCTTCGTCCCGGACATATGACCGATCCACCGGAGAAATTGATCAAGGCGCCTGCTTCGAGTGAATTTATCGATCAATGTAATCGGATTCCCGTGCGGTTCTGTAGTGATGGGCGGACAGTTGCCATCGCCGGGTGATGACTGACTTACGTTGGTGTTGCGTCCGGGAAGAGGGCGTAACGAGCGCGCATCGCCGCCCCAACAATCAGCCTGACGGCGACCGAGACCAAATGGGAAGCTCGCGCTGTGTAGGAGCGTCACCATGCTTTCTGATGCTTTCTATTATGCCCGGCGTGCCAATGACGAGCGGCGGCTTGCAAGGGCTTCAACCGCCGCTAGGGCGCGCTGGGCTCACCTCGAAATGGCGGCAAGATATACCGCGTTTGCGAGGGCGGACCCAGACGAGGCCGAAGTTCAGGACGCCGTTGCCCAGCGTCTTTGGGCAGCAGTACTTAGGCGGCGATTGGAATCTTCAAATTGCTGAAGCATTTCCCCGACGGCTTGCTTGAACTCCGAGCAATGCAGTCGGGCACGCCAGCGCTAGACAAGGCGTTGGGTTTTGGTCAGGCGTGCCGCAGCCGGGTCATACTTGTTTCGCCGCTTTCAACGCCGCGCGCTCAGTTGCCTTCTCGACAATAAGCTTGGCGCGCTCATGTTCGTTGCGCTCACTACGCGCTGCCATCGCAGTCCAACTCGCTTCCGACAGAAGCCAGCGATCACGAACATTGTCGAGCGTCGCCGCGACTGCGCTGGCGCGAGCCTCCGCGGCGCGTTCCAGATAGAACTCACGTTGGGCCGCCATGATTGATCCTCCAATCGCAAAAGGGGCGGATACACATGGCATCCGCCCCTTCGTTTTCCGCACAGTAGCGGAGACCGCTGCTTAGACAGCCTGCAAGTTTACCGCGCTGGACTTTCCGCGCTGGTCGTTCTCAAGCTCGTATGAGAGGCGTTGCTCCTTCTCGAGCGTCCGCATCCCGGCGGCTTCGACAGCAGTCATGTGGACGAAGGCATCGTTGCCCCCGGCTTCGTTTGTGATGAACCCGTAGCCCTTGGCATTGTCGAAAAATTTCACTTTGCCGATTGGCATATGTAATTCCTTCTTTGATGGAGACCGAAATTCGATCTCTCTGATGCTAAAGTGAAGCGTGAGAGGGAAGAAGGAGCCGCAAAGCGCCGAAAACCATCAATTGGCGACTATATAGCAAACCTAATATAGGCACTCCGACGCGGAATATTAGACCTATCAACGTCAATGGAGACGGGGCCGTTCCGGCCAACAACCTGAGTTACAACATCCGTAATGGGTCAACCGCCCAAACGCTATCCTTGCCCGAGCCGAGCGTTGAGATCAGCGAGCCGCCTTTTCAGAGCGGCGATATTGTCCGGGTTCGTAGCCTGAAGCTGGCGCAGGTCCTCTTCGTCGATGTGCGTGATCTTGCCGGACTCGATGGCCTTGAGGAGGCGCACCAGCCGATCTCGCTCCTCATGCCAATTCTCCGCGCTCATGACAGCCTCCGTCTTCGCCCCCGAAACATATAGGATGCCGGCGCTCCAATCCGCCGACCACCAGGTGATTCATTGTCTGATGACGTCTGAACCGCTCAGTCGTGGGGCGGGTAAGGGGCTGCTCAACCGTCGTACTCGTCCTCCGTGGGCAGCTCGTCAAAGTCCGGCTCGTATTCTTTCTCGCGGTACGCCGTTTCGGAGATGTAGCTAGCTAGGCTGCCAACCAGGACATAGGCCATAGGTCCGCGATTGCCGGTCGGCTCGGTTCGGTATTGTCCTTGCGGTCTCTTCGTCGCCATGTTGTCTCCAAATTGCTCCCGAATGCCGCCAGATGCCCGCTATGACGCTGCAAGTGATCCCGGTGAACAGGCGAAAGCGGACATTCACCCTTTTCGGCCGGCCAACTCGCTTTCCAGATCAACGATCAAGATCTGGATTGGCTCAGTTGACCCCTGAGCAAGCGCCTGTCGGGCATGAACAAGCAGCTCCGACCAATGGTCAAGTGTGTCCGAGTGAACGGGATGTCCCCTGAAGCGACGAGCGCTTTGGACAGCAGACGTCAGATTACTCGCAATGGTCCCATGCAAATCCATCTCTCGGCGTCTACCTCAAAACCGAGCCAGAGTGCACAAGAGAATGTCCTCTCCAAAGTGGTCGTTGAGCTACTCTCGGCCAACGATGGGTGGAGCGGACTCTAGCCTCGCTCGTCGTCAGGCGTGACGTTGGGTTGAACGGACCAATCTGCCGGCTCGTCATCCACATCCGTTGCAGCATCGGATGCTGTCTTATGGATCTTGCCTGGTTTGTGGTGAGCGGGCGCATAGACGGCGTAAACCTTCATCGGTTCTTCGCCAATGTTGGTGACGTTGTGCCAGGACCCGGCTGGCACCAGGATGCACCAACCGTCGGAAACCTCCTTCTCAAACGTGAGCTGATCCTTAGCAGGGCCAATCTGAACCCGGCCCCGACCGGCATCCAGACGAAGGAACTGATCGGTTTCAGGATGCATCTCCAGTCCAATGTCGGAGCCGACCGGGATCGACATCAGCGTCACCTGCAAATAACGCCCGCTCCACGCCACGGAGCGATAGTCGGTGTTTTCGCGAGTGCAATTTTCAAGATTGAACGACTGGGGTTGCGGGCCGATGTCCTCGATTGTCATGCGCGTGCGCCTTCTCAATTAAAACAATTCCCCCCGGCACGGTGCTAATGGCAGGAATGGGTCGTAAGCTGCGATTGACTCTAACGGTCGAAATTCCTGCACGCGATTACTAAGGTTCCGACTCCGCCTCATTCCGCTGTTCTCGGGCCCATGGCATTTAGCCGCCCCAGCGTCCATGCGACATGCTCCTTATCAACTGCATTTGGCTGCATTCCTAAGGTCGGGATAGGTGGAAAGCGGACATTTCATACGTCAGGGACGCTCCTGATTACGAGCCCCTCTGAAATGGTCTTGAATGATGGCCATGGCGGCAGCCGAAACAAAAGTTCTTGTGCTCGGGGGCGGACCGGCCGGCGTTTTTGCGGCCTTGCGCGCGGCTGATCTCGGCGCCCCTACCACGCTTGTAACGAGCGGCGATTTTGGGGGAATGGCCGCCAACGACGGCCCCGTACCGGTCAGGACCCTTGCCCATGCGGCGCGGCTCATGCGCGATGCTGCGCAGCTGCCGATCTATGGCATCCGAACCGGAGAGCCGACGCTCGACTATCCGACGCTGCTCGGCCGCGTTTCCGAGGTCGTCCATGAAGTCCGAGCACGTTCGACGCTCAGGAGCGAGATCGAGCGGGCCGGTGCCGTTGTCCAGGAAAATGTCGGGCTGTGCCGCTTCATTGACGAACGAACCGTCGTGACTCCGTCCGGACAGAGGTTTTCGGGGGACAAGATTATTGTCTGTACCGGCGGGCAGGCACGCCGATTGAACATCCCTGGTTTCGAGCATGTCGCGACTCACAGCGATGCGTGGGGTCTAAAGGCTGTTCCTGAATCGATGATCGTGATCGGGGGCGGCGCGACCGGCCTCCAGGTTGCATCCATCTTCGCTGCCTTCGGAACGCGCGTGACATTGTTCGAAGCGGGCTCTCGTTTGCTGTGTGGAGAGGATGAAGATCTTGCCGCCGCGGTCGCGGGAGGGTTCCGCGACAGAGGCATCGACATTCGCGAGGCATTCGGTTCGATCGAACGGTTCGAGCGCGGAGATACCGGTATCCGAATGCATTTCTCCAACTCGGGCAAAGAACAAGTCGCTGAAGCCGAATTGGCGGTTTGCGCGGCCGGGTGGTGCGTCGATGCGGAGGAACTCGGCCTTTCGGTGGCCGGTATCGAGACCGACGAGCGTGGCTACATCTGTGTCGACGAGCATGGTCGGACGTCGGCGCCGAACATATATGCTGCGGGCGACGTGACGGGGCTCGCGATGCTGGCTCCTCAGGCCATCCATCAGGGCTATCTTGCGGCGTCCGCTGCGCTTGGTTTTCCGGAGCTGGCGACGGCCCGGCACGCAATTCCGGTCGGCAGCTACACCGACCCTGAATATGCCCGCGTCGGAATGAATGAAGCGCAGGCTCGTCGGAACTCCCATGTAATGATTGTGGCGGTGGCTTTCGCGAACGCGACCCGCCCGATCATCGACGGCCGGACGTTCGGCTTCTGCAAGCTCATTGCCGATCGGAACTCACGACAGATTCTCGGATGCAGCGTCGTCGGTGACCGCGCCGTCGACATCGTGCAGGTCGCGGCCGTCGCGATGGCTGCCCAGATGCGAGTAGATCAGCTCGCCTACTTCCCGCTCTCGTTCCCCGTCTACGCGGGCGTGCTTGCACAGGCCGCTGCGAGACTCACCTACCGTCTCAATCGTCCGGAATAGGCTCCGGCGCGCCGTCTTGGCGGTTCCGGGCTTCTCGGGGACACGGAGTTCAACATCGCCCTCTGGAAGCCATCCGAAAATGAGCGGAAAGGCGACATCGTCCTTGTCGACTCCGCGCATTGCACGACCCTGGCTTGCGGAACGGAGAGCTTGGGGCGTTTCTGGCGGATCTTGCTCGGATGGTGGGAAGCAAGGCCGACAGACTCCTCGAAACCGCGCAGACGTAGACGCCTTCGCTGATGTCCGCGTTGGGTCGAAAGCCGGCCGCCCGGTAATGGCAGGAATGGGTCGAAACCTTGCCAACAGCCACGGGTCGCTTTCGAGGCCCAGCGAGCATTTCATCGGGGAGCGTTATTGGCAACGACGCCAAGCGTCCTCAGAAAATACAATGATTTCAACATGAACTGGCGGAGACGGAGGGATTCGAACCCTCGGTACGGGAATTCCCCGTACGGCGGTTTAGCAAACCGCTGGTTTCAGCCACTCACCCACGTCTCCGGAAGCGGCGCCCATGCAGGAAGAGCGGGCTATATAAAAGCAATTTCGAAGCTTCAACCTGAACGGCGTCCCTATTTCGGGACGACGTCGAGGCGCATTCCCATGCTCATCGCCTCACCCGGTTCTAGCACGCGCATCCCGAGCGCGGCCCATTCCTCCTCCGGCGCATTGAGCGCCGCGTTGGCGTGGGTCACGGGTTCCGCAACGAAGATTCCGCCCTCAGACGGTGAATAGAGCTGGAAGAACCTGGCGTCGGGAGATGATAGCCGGAGCTCGAACGGCCAGCCTGGATCGCTCATCCGCGCTTCCCCGGCCCAGCCTCCGAAACCATTGTCGAGATCCTGGCCGCACACCAGCCGGTCCTTGAGGTCGTAGCGTCCTTCAGCCGGCACTTTCTCGACCGGCAACACCATGCGGTCGATCGTCCAGGCGCAATCGACCCGCGTATCGATCCGGGTTTGCGGTCCACAGTCGAAATATGGGTGCTGGCCGAGACCACCGGGCATCGGTTCGGGGCTCACGTTGCGGCAAGAGAGCTGGACCGAATAGCCGCGCTCATCGAGTGCGAACTCCTGCCGCGCATCATAGGACCACGGCCATTCTCCGGCCCGGTGACCATAAGTGAGCACGCAGCTCGTCTCATCGGCTTGCTCAACGGTCCACGGATTGAGCCACCCCTGCCCGTGGAGGGGGCTCGGATCGCCCGGCATGTTCGGGGCGATCACCACCTCGCGCCCGCGGAACGCGAATCGGCCCCCGCGAATGCGGTTGACGTAGGGCACGAGCGGGAAGCTGCAGGCGTCGAGCACCTTTTCGAGCGGACTGTGGCATTTGCGCAATATCGGCAGCGGGCCGCCGTCGCCGATCCACTCGAAATCTGAAATAGCTCCACCTATTGACGGGCTTAGCTCCAGCCGCAGGCGCGCCGACCGCATTGTAACAGGCCCAATTCCTGAAGGTTTCATTTCAAAACTGTTCACGGGCTCGCAACTTCGCTGGGGATAAAGATCGATTATGCGTTGCGCGCAGAATCGCGCCAAATGTATTTAACGCCCCGGGGCCGGGGAGGGTTACCGATGAAACGACGCGTGAAAGATTTCGTCGACATTGCGGACCATGTGTCCCTCGACGATCTCATCGACAAGCTGACTGAGGTTCGCGAAAGCCTCCCCGATGGATCGGAGGCCGAGCTGAGGCTTCGCGGGGACGAGGTCTTCGGGCACCGAATCACCATTTCCTTCTTTCGCGACCAGACCGACGAGGAAGCCGAGGTCGAGAAGCGCTATGCGGAAGCGGCGCGCGAGGCCAAGGAGAAGGAGCTCGCGCGGCTGCAGTCTGAGCTCGGCGTGGTCTGCTATGCGGCGCCGGGCAAGCGCGGGACGCTCAGGATCGTCGCCTAGGCGATCGATCCTGGCCTGAACTTCAGCGCCAGGCCGTTCATGCAATAGCGCAGCCCGGTCGGTTTAGGGCCGTCGTCGAAGACGTGCCCAAGATGGCCGCCGCAGCGCATGCACAGCACTTCGGTGCGCTCCATCATCAGACTGTGGTCGGAACGCGTGATTACCGCGTGGGCCAGCGGCTTCCAGAAGCTCGGCCAGCCGGTGCCGCTTTCGAACTTCGTCGTCGAGCTGAACAAGGGAAGGGCGCAGCCGGCGCAGACGAATGTACCCTTGCGATGCTCGTTCAGCAGCGGGCTCGAGAACGGCCGCTCGGTCGCGGCCTCGCGCAGCACGGCGTAACGCTCGTTACCGAGGAGGTCTCGCCACTGTTCCGGCGAATGCGCAACGGCGAAGCGAATGTTCGGCGCGGAATGCCCGCTACGGCCCAAGAGCAAAAGTCCAACTGCTCCGGCGCCGGCAAGTCCAAGGAAGGCGCGACGATCGTTCATGTTTGGTTAGAGCTCCGTAACCAATTGCGCGAGTCGACTAAACGACTCAAGCTGAACCAGGCACTACTTCCCCATGCTCCTGATCCTCCTCGCCTACTTTGGCGGCATCTTGACCATCCTCAGCCCGTGCATCTTGCCCGTGCTTCCATTCGTCTTCGCGCGAGCCGACCGCCCGTTCGTCCGAAGCACCTTGCCAATGCTTGCCGGAATGGCCGCAACGTTCGCGATTGTAGCGACCTTGGCCGCGGTCGGTGGCGGGTGGGCCGTGCGGGCCAACGCGATTGGCCGCTGGGCGGCACTGGCTCTGCTCGCATTGTTCGGAATCGCGCTTGTATTTCCGAGTGTGTCCGACCGGCTGACCCGCCCGCTCGTGGCGATGGGATCGCGGCTGACCGAGAAACAGGGTCAGCAAGGCAGTGTCTGGTCTTCGGTCGTGCTGGGGGTCGCAACCGGCCTGCTGTGGGCGCCCTGCGCGGGCCCGATCCTAGGCATCATCTTCACCGCCGCCGCGCTCCAGGGCGCGAGCTTCAACACGACGCTCCTGCTGCTCGCCTATGCGCTTGGCGCGGCGACCTCGCTCGCGCTTGCGCTGCTCATCGGCGGCAAGCTGTTCGCGCGGATGAAGAAGTCGCTCGGCGCGAGCGAGCGCATCCGGCAGGTCCTCGGCGTGCTCGTGCTCGTCGGGGTTGCAGCGATCGCGCTTGGACTCGACACGCGCGTGCTGTCGAAGATTTCGAGCGCGCAGACGGCGGGGATCGAATCCGGTCTCGCCCGACGGCTAGGCGCAAGCCAGTCGATGGACGAGACATCCGCGCGCACCAACGCATCGGGCGAGCTGGTGCTTCCGATCATTGGCGACCTGCCGTCGCTTCAGGGACTCGGTCCCTGGTTCGGCAGCTCTCCGCTCACCAACCAGCAGCTCAAGGGCAAGGTCGTGCTGATCGACTTCTGGACCTACAGCTGCATCAACTGCCTGCGCACTCTGCCTTATTTGAAAGCGTGGGACGCGAAGTATCGTAAGGACGGCCTGGTCATCATCGGAGTCCATGCGCCCGAGTTCGCCTTCGAGCGCGATCCCGCCAATGTCGCCAAGGCGATCCAGGATCTCGGCGTCCGCTACCCCGTCGCGCTCGACAATCAGTACCGGCTGTGGAGCGCGCTCCATAACCAATATTGGCCCGCGCATTACTTCGTCGATGCCCAGGGACGGATCCGCTACTTCCATCACGGCGAGGGCGACTATGCGATGTCCGAGCGCGTGATTCGCCAACTGCTTGCGGACGCCGGTCACGCGCCGGCGGGTCAAATGGCGCAGACAGATGCGAGCGGCGCCGAAGCCGCCGCGGCGTTCAGCGAGATCGGTTCGCCGGAGACCTACATCGGCTATTCCCGTGCTGACCGCTTCGCGTCACCCGGCGGGCTGCTGCACGACCAGCCCAAAAGCTATGCGGGCGCACCGCTCGCGCTCAACCAGTGGTCGCTCGAGGGGCAGTGGGCCGACAACCGGCAGAGCGCTCGCTCTCTCGGAGCGGGCGCGGCGATCTCTTTCCGCTTCCACGCGCGCGATCTTCATCTCGTGCTCGGCTCCGCAAGCGGCAAGCCGGTGCGCTTCAGGGTAACCGTCGACGGCCAGGCGCCGGGTGCCGATGCCGGGGTCGACGTGAAGGCCGACGGCGCGGGCGTCGTGACCGGTCAGCGGCTTTACCAGCTGGTTCGGCAGAAGAGGCAAATACGGGACCGCACCTTCACCATCACTTTCCTCGATCCCGGGGTGGAAGCCTTTTCCTTCACCTTCGGCTGAGCTTTCAGATGATGATCCGGATGTTCGCGCCGCCTTCGGGAGCGGTGAGCGCGGCAATCGAGCCGCCGTGCGCGAGCGCGACCTGTTTGGAGAAGCTGAGGCCCACGCCGCTCCCGCCCTTGTGGGTGGTGTAGAAGGGCAGGAAAATGTCTTCGCGGCGGTCTTCCGGGATTCCCGGCCCATTGTCCCGGACCTCGATCCTGTAATGGCCCGTCGCTTCACGCGACAGCGCCAATGCGACGATCGGCTTCTCCACCTCGGCAAGGGCCCTGATCGAGTTGCGCAGGAGGTTGAGAACGGCCTGCGATAGAAGCTCGGAATCGCCGTCGACGCTGAGGCTTTTCGGACTTACCTCGACCCGCGCGTCAATCTCGCGGTCGGCTGCGCTTGCAAGCGCCAGGCGCATGATCTCGTCGGCCCAGGGCTTGGCCTTGAACAGCCTGCGATGGACCTCCGGCGCCTGGGCAAATTCGCGATAGCTTTCGACGAAGCGAAGAATTCCTTCCGCGCGCCGCGCAACGGTCTCCGTGGCGGTTTTCGCGTCGGCGAGGGCATCATTGCCTTTCGCCTCCGCGGCGACGAGATCCGCGCCCGTCCGCGCCAGCGAAGTCACCGGGGTAAGTGAATTCATGATCTCGTGCGTGAGGACCCGCACGAGGTCGGCCTGCGCCGCGACTTCCAATGCACCGAGCTCGCTTTGGACGGGCAGGATCGACATGACCGTGACGGGCTTGTCGAGCCGGGCGACCTGCGCGGAGGCGAAGATTGCTTTTTGCGGAACCCCGTCGAGGACGAGGCGCGTGATCTTGCGCGTTCCAGCGGGGAGCCTGGCTGCCGCGGCGAGCTCCGGCCCCAGCGCCTCGAGATCCTCCACGCGGTTAAGCGGCTGCCGGGCGAAGAGCTGGCGTGCCGACTTGTTCAGCACGTGAACCCGACCCTCTTCGTCGGATGAGAGCAGCGCGCTCGGTGCGTCGTCGATAATCGCGGAAAGGTAACGGCCCTCCGCAGATTCCCGTGCGTGACGCGCCTGAAGCATCTTCACGGCTGCATCCAGCGTCTGTCCAAGAACGTCGAAGCCGCCACCGCTCGGGTCGGAAAATCGCTGTGAATAATCCTCGAACCGGACTGATTCGATGAACCTGGAAACCAGGAAGTTGGTTCGCCGGATGAATTCCCACAGGCTCGCAAGCGCCACTCCGGCAAGGATGACCGCGACGATCAGTCCGGCACGAACGCCGGGGGCTTCCAGCGCCTTGATGACGAGCAGGATGGCGGCGACAAAGAGGATCGTTCGCCACGCCAGTCCGAACTCGAACTTGCGCTTAAAGTCCATGCTTCTCCATGCGCCGGTAGAGCGCTCCGCGGCTGAGCCCAAGCTCGGATGCGGCTAATGAAATGTTGAAATGATGCATGCGCAGCGCCCGCTCGATCATTTGCTTTTCGAGCTGGTCGAGGTTCAGCGTGTCGCCAGGCTCGCCTGCCACCGCTTCGCCTTGACCGCGCGTCGGTAACGAAAAGTCGTCGGTCCGGTAATTCGCGCCATCTGCCATGATGACGGCACGTTCGGCGGCATGTCGAAGCGCCCTGACATTTCCCGGCCAGTCATGAGTCATCAGCGCCTGGAGGAGCGACGGCGGAAGGGCGCGTTCAGGCCGGTCGTACTTGCGCTCGTAAAGACGAAGATAATGGTCGAGCAGCACCCCGATGTCCTCCCGCCGCTGCCGCAGCGGGGGAAGCTCGATCTCGATCGTGTTGAGACGAAACAGCAGATCCTGACGGAACCGCTTCTCGTCGGCCAACTGGTCCGGCGAGGCGTTGGTCGCGGCGATCACGCGCACGTCGATGGCAATTGGCTTGTTGGCGCCGACCGGCACCACCTCGCGCTGCTCGAGCGCGGTGAGGAGCTTGGGCTGCAGATGAAGCGGCAGATTGCCGATCTCGTCGAGAAACAGCGTGCTTCTATCCGCGGCCTTGAGCCGGCCGATCCGCTCGCCGGCGGCGCCCGTAAATGCGCCCTTGGCGTGGCCGAACAGTTCCGATTCGAACAAGCTTTCGCTGGTCGCCCCAAGGTCGATCGAGACCATCGGCTTTTCAGAGCGGCGTGACAGTCGGTGGATTTCTCGGGCGACGATCTCCTTGCCTGTTCCGTTCTCGCCGAGGATCAGGACATTCGCGTCGGTCGGCGCCGCACGCTCGATCAGCACACGCACCCGCTCCATTGCCGGCGATTTGCCGAGCAGCGGCGTTTCCGGCGTATGCGCGAGCTCCGATGCACGGCCGCGCTCGATCCGCGCATCGAGCCGGCTCCGCCGAAGCGCGGCCGCGCTCCGAACCGTGGCTTCCAGGCGCTCGTTGCTCCACGGTTTGGCGACGAAATCGCTTGCGCCCGCCTTGATCGCCTCGACCGCGATCGAGACGCCACCATGGGCGGTAATGATGACCACCGCGGAGTCGGGATCGATCTCCATCATCCTGCCGAGGAAATCGATTCCTTCGCGTCCGTCCGTCCGGGCCCGTTCGAAGTTGAGGTCGAGCAGCACGACGTCGGGGCTCTCGCGCTTCAACAGGGGCAAAAGCTCGGCCGGCGAGCTCAGAGTCTCGACGCGCTCGAACATGTCGCGGAGCGCAAGCCGCGCGGCGAGCGTGATGTCGGGGTCGTCATCCACGACGACAGCTAGATTGAAGGTTTCAGCCACGCTACGTCTGTAGCGCCGCTGTCCGGAAATGAACAGCAGGTCGTCGGAATTTCGTCCGCGCCGATTGGCACGAGCCTTGCAGCGATAGGGCCCATGAGCGGTGTTTACACAATGTCTATCGAAGAGAGCGGCGGGGCGACCCCCTTCTGCGCGTCGTCCATTTCCGGACAAAAGCTGTTCGGAGGCGGACAATGAGCTTGGTCGAGTTGCGTAAGTCCCATCAGTCGGATGCGGTCAGCGGCGGCGCCATGGACCGGGTCATCGTTCGCAAGACGCTCG
>Ga0207702_10002218_pt1 | contig 18612 bp, 18 predicted proteins | sample KBSCornC62_FD_184302 | JGI IMG/M metagenome (GOLD analysis project Ga0207702, IMG submission 184302) | Corn rhizosphere microbial communities from Kellogg Biological Station, Michigan, USA - KBS Corn C6-2 (SPAdes) (version 2) | ecosystem: Host-associated > Plants > Roots > Rhizosphere > Soil ...
TCCGTGGCCATTACAACATCCCGCTCGTCCATGTGAACGCCGAGACATTGTTCCTGAACGGGCTGGCAGGCGTCACCGACCCCGAAGCGAAGCGCAAGTTCATCGGCAAGACGTTCATCGACGTGTTCGAGGACGAAGCGAAAAAGATCGGTGGCGCCGATTTCCTCGCGCAAGGCACGCTCTATCCCGACGTGATCGAAAGCGTGTCGTTCACCGGCGGCCCGTCGGTGACGATCAAGAGCCATCACAATGTCGGCGGTCTGCCCGAGCGGATGGACATGAAGCTGGTCGAGCCGCTACGCGAATTGTTCAAGGACGAGGTTCGCGCGCTGGGCCGCGAACTCGGCCTGCCCGAGATCTTCGTCGGCCGCCATCCGTTCCCCGGACCTGGCCTCGCCATCCGCATCCCCGGCGAGGTGAGCAAGGAACGCTGCGACATCCTGCGCAAGGCCGACGCGATCTATCTAGAGGAGATCCGCAACGCCGGCCTCTACGACGCGATCTGGCAGGCGTTCGCGGTGCTGCTCCCGGTGCGCTCGGTCGGCGTGATGGGCGACGGTCGCACTTACGACAACGTGCTGGCGTTGCGCGCGGTGACCTCGGTCGATGGCATGACCGCCGACGCCTATCATTTCTCCGGCGAGTTCCTGTCGCGCGTCGCCACGCGCATCATCAACGAAGTCCGCGGAATCAACCGCGTCACCTACGATTATACCTCAAAGCCACCTGGGACGATCGAGTGGGAATGATGGGGAGTAGCGTCGAGCAAGTGGGATAAAGTGGCGGCCTATATTCCACTTTATTCCAGCGGCTGTGGCCGATAGTCTCACCTCGCTCTCCCACCGCTCCCGCCGACGCGCGCCGTGAAGGAGTCATCGAGATGATGAACAGGCGAACCTTCTCTGCCAGCCTGGCTGCCGGTGCTGCTGCTTCGCTTGTTGCCACCCGCGGCACGGCCGCGAGACCCCTCTCGACCAAGGCACGCAATGTCGTCCTCGTCCATGGGCTATTCGCCGACGGTTCATGCTGGTCCGGCGTGATCGCGCGCTTGCAGGCGGCCGGGCTCAACGCCACGTCCGTGCAAAATCCCCTGACGACGCTACCTGAAGCCGTCGCATCGGCACAGCGCGTGCTGGATCGGCAGGACGGCCCGACCGTGCTCGTCGGCCATTCATTCTCTGGAATGATCGTCACGGAAGCCGGCGTTCATCCCAACGTCTCCGCGCTTGTCTATGTGGCGGCGCGGGCGCCGGATGCCGGTGAAGATTATACGGCCCTGGCGAAGACTTATCCGACGCCGCCGGCATCCGCCGGTATCGTCTATGACGGCGACGAGGGGCGTCTCAGCGAAGCAGCGTTCCTGCGCGATTTCGCAGGCGATCTGCCCAAAGAAAAGGCCCGGGTCCTCTATGCTGTCCAGCAGCCGTTCCAAAAGGCCCTGCTGACGGGAAAGACCACGCACGCAGCCTGGCGGTCGAAACCAAGCTTCTATGCCGTTTCGACCGAAGATCGGACGATCAACCCCGATCTCGAACGCTTCATGGCCAAGCGCATGGGTGCCAAGACCATAGAAGTGAAAGCGAGCCACCTCTCGCTGATCTCTCATCCGGGCGAGATCACCCAGCTCATTCTGGAAGCCGCCGGACAAGGCGGTAATCGGTAAGGGGTTTCCGCTGCCTGGCGATGAGCGGCGGAGACATTCACATCGCTTGCTAACGCTCAGTCGGGTGCGAGCGTCCGCATGCTCCGTAAGTTCAGGCGCCTGGGGCTCTTAACAAAACGAGCGTCTCGTTCGTCTTCCTATCGGGCGTCTTGCTATACGCGGTTGCTAGCAGGATAGCCGCTCGGTAGGAATATGTACGATTAATTATTGGCCACGGAGCGGGTATGAAGAGAGTGCGGATCGGACTGGTGGGCCTCGGCAAGATTGCGCGGGATCAGCATCTACCGGCGCTCGCTGCCAACCCGGACTACGATCTTGTCGCGATCGCCAGCCGCAACGCAACGCTCGATGACGTCGCCAACTTCCCGACGATCGACGCGATGCTCGGCGGCGATGTCGCGCTCGACGCCGTATCTTTGTGCACGCCGCCGCGTGGCCGCTTCGATCAGGCGCGCCTGGCGATCGAGGCCGGGCTGCACGTCATGATGGAGAAGCCGCCGGCGGCGACGATCTCCGAGGCTATCGCGCTGGCCGAACTGGCGCAGGCGAAGGGCGTAGTGCTGTTCACCACATGGCATTCGCGCGAAGCGGCCGGTGTCGAGCCGGCGCGCGCCTGGCTCGCCGGGCGGCGGATCGATGCGGTGCGGATTGCGTGGCGTGAGGACATTCGTCGCTGGCACCCCGGACAGGACTGGATCCTCGAGGCGGGCGGGTTCGGCGTGTTCGATCCCGGCATCAACGCCCTTTCGATCGCGACCAGAATCTTGCCCCAGCCCTGGCGCGTGGACGCCGCGACGATCACCGTTCCCGCCGGCCGACAGGGACCACTTAAGGCGACACTCGGTCTGTTGGCGGGCGCGGTACCGGTGTCGGCCGAATTCGATTTCCTGCAGACCGGTCCGCAGACCTGGGACATCGAGGTCGACACCGATGCGGGCACGATGGTGTTGTCGATGGGCGGGTCGATTCTGCGCCTTCCCGGTGAGTCGCCGCGCGAGGCGAAGGACGCCGAATATCCCGGTCTATATCGGCGCTTCGCGGAGCTGGTTGCGACGGGGAAAAGCGATGTCGACTTGCGGCCGCTCCAGCTCGTGGCGGACGCCTTCCTGATCGCGGACCGCACAACCGGTGAAGCATTCGAGTGGTGACGGTCCGCGGACGGCAGAAAAAATTGGGGGAGTGAGGCCATGATGCTGCGTGCTACGCTGACGTTCGCGATCGCCCTCCAGGCCACAAGTCCTGCGCCGGTCGCGCCGCCGCAGCGCGATCCGCGCAACTGGCCCGCGCCGGTCATGGATACGGTCCCGCCGGCGATCCCGGCATTGCGCAAGGGCGCGGTGCTGGTGCTCTCCAAGACCAATGGCTTTCGCGATCCCGACCAGATCGCCGCCGCGAAGACGGTGCTCGTCGGGCTGGTCCGCAAACAGCATCGCGACGTGTTCGAGACCGAAAATGCCGCGGTGATGAACCCGCGCGACCTCGCGCGTTTCGCCGTGGTCGTGCTCAGCAGCACCAGCGGGACGATCTTCGATGACGAGCAGCGTGCAGCCTTCAAGACCTGGGTGGAGCACGGCGGTGGCGTGGTCCTACTCCACGGCGCCGGCGGCGACTCGCATTATGATTGGAGCTGGTACCCGACCACGCTGATCGGCGCGCAGTTCATCGGCCATACCGGCTATCCCAAGCAGTTCCAGCAGGGAACGATCGACGTGATCGACCGCGGCAATCCGGCGACGCGCGATCTGCCGACGAAATGGGTGCGGACCGAGGAATGGTATTCGTTCGATCGGGTGCCCACCGGCAACGATACGCACATCCTCGCGACGCTCGACGAGAGCAGCTACGAACCCTTCCCCGAGCGCATGCGGATGGGCAAGATCCATCCGATCATCTGGACACGTTGCGTCGGTCGCGGCCGGGTGTTCTTCTCGGCACTCGGTCACAAGGCGGAGACCTATTCGGAACCACTCCACCGGAAGATGATCAGCGGCGCGATCCGCTGGGCCGCGCGCGCCGAAGGGGCGGCCTGCTGACGCTGCTCGGCGTCAATATCGCGTCTGCGCCTTAGGTCGTGAACACATAAAGGCCGCTATCGGCGTAGGGCTTGAGCGTCTGAGATTGGGTGGGAAGCTGCCGTTCGCGGCTATCGGTAAAACGGCATATAAACTGCTTCATTGAACCTCAGCCCGGAGTAGGCCTCGCCATCGAAAAACACGAGTACGCTCTCATCTCGGTCAAGCACGCTCATCGTGCCATCGACGTTCTCGTAAACCTCCCCTGCCCGGAAGATAACTTCTCGCTGATCAATCGTGACGCGAATTTCCTGAATACTTGATACGTCGTCGGTGTCGATCTGGAAGCAAGTGACTTTTCCCCGAGGGAACTCCGGCATGGGGCGCGTCCGAAACGTACCCTCTCCCGCATCGTCGGTTAGCTGTTCGTGGGTTGGCACGAGGTGAGGCCAGATTGTCCACGAGTCATCGTTCTGGGCGCAGGAAATGTGAACAGTTTGGCCGTCCATAGTTCGAAGTTCGAGGACGTTGGCTTGGACGAATTTGAGGCCCGGATCGGAGAAGCGGCCCGCGTCTTCCGGGCCGTAAAGAGCCATCTCATTTACCCACGCGTCCGTCACGACTGCACTGGAAAGCACCTCCAACGTAGTTTTCAGTTCCGTAAGCCAATCCGTGCTCATTCGAGAACAATCTCACGCAGCGCGAACGTCGGCAGCTGGGTCGAGAGCCGACGGGCTGCTTTTATGAGTGCACGGGCGCAGTCACCTTGCTGCCCCACAATGCGTAATACAGGACGTACAGCTCGCACAACGCCGTGACGATGAAGGCGAGCTGGATGCCGAAATTGTCGGCAACGCTGCCCTGGATGAACACCAACGCGCCGCCGGCGATCGACATGATCAGCAGTCCCGACCCTTCTTCGGTCAGTGGCCCGAGGCCGCGGATCGCAAGCGCGAAGATCGTCGGGAACATGATCGAGTGGAACAAGCCAACGGCGATCAGCGCGTACATCGCCATCGGGCCAGCCACGAAGGTGGCGACGAGCGCCGACACCAAGGCGCCGATCGCGAACAAGGCGAGCACCTTCTCCGGCGCGAAATAGCGCATGATCCACGCGCCGGCGAAGCGGCCGACCATCATCCCGCCCCATACGAAGGTCAGGTAGAACGCGGCCTGCTCGTGGGTGATGTTGGCGATATGAGGCTGCGACGCGAAGTTGATGAACAAATTGCCGACGCCGATTTCCGCCAGCACGTAGAGGAAGATCGCCCCGCAGCCGAGGATCAGATTGCGGTGGTTCCACAGCGACAGATGCTTGCGCTCCTCGGCATTGGCGCGCCGCGTCGCCGCGCCCAGTGCGGGCAGCTTGGCGCGCGCGATGATGACGGTCAGCACCGCGAGCACGATCGCGACGATCAAATATGGCAATTCGGTCGCCTGCGCGTCGGCCATGCGCTGCGCGTGGCTCAGCTGGACACCCTCGGCCGAAGTGCCGGCGGTGGTGCGGGCGAGGATCAGATAACGGCCGAACACGATCGCCAGCACGTCGCCGGTGGTATTGAACGCCTGGACCAGGGTGAGCCGCGACTCAGCGGTCTGGGGCGAGCCGATCACCGCGACGTAAGGATTGGCGGCGACCTGGAGCAATGCGATTCCGCACGACACGATGAACAGGGAGGCGAGCGTGACACCATAGGAAGGCAGACTGGCCGCCAGGATCATCCCCAGCGACCCCACTGTCATCACCGCGAGCCCGACCGTCAGCGCCTTTTGATAGCCGATCCGTTCGATCAGCTTGGCCGCGGGAATCGAGGCGACGAGATAGCCGACGAACCAGGTCGATTCGATCAGGGTGGTCTGCAGGTAATTGAGTTCGAATACGCTCTTCAGGTGCGGCAGCAACGTGTTGTTGATGACCGTGATGAACCCCCACATGAAGAAGAGGCTGGCGAGCAGGGCGAGCGCCGGCCCGTACCTGCCGCCGCTCGGTATTTCGACCTGCTGACGCGGGGTAGTTGCCGCGGGACCTGCCATCTTCCTCTTCCTTCATACGACCGCAAAGCTTGTGCCTTGGCTAATTGTCTGATTATATATCGACCATGCCGCGGTCAATCCGGTCGGTATCGAAAGGAGGGGCGGCATGCATAATATGTTGAGATTCATGAAATTCGCGCCCGCCTCGCGCCTCGTCCAATTTCCCCTGGAGCCCTGAATGCCCTCCGACAATATGCCCAAGCTTCGCAGCCGCGCCTGGTTCGACAATCCCGACAATGTCGACATGACCGCGCTGTATCTCGAGCGGTACCTGAATTTCGGCCTCAGTCTCGAGGAGTTGCAATCGGGCAAGCCGATTATCGGCATTGCGCAAACCGGATCCGACCTCAGTCCCTGCAACCGCCATCATCTCGTGCTCGCCGAGCGCGTGCGCGAAGGGATACGCGAGGCGGGCGGCATCGCGCTCGAATTCCCGGTCCACCCGATCCAGGAAACCGGAAAGCGCCCGACCGCCGGGCTCGACCGCAACCTGTCCTATCTCAGTCTGGTCGAGACGCTCTACGGCTATCCGATCGACGGCGTGGTCCTGACGATCGGTTGCGACAAGACGACGCCCGCCTGTCTGATGGCGGCAGCGACGGTGAACATCCCGGCGATCGCCTTGTCGGTCGGGCCGATGCTCAACGGCTGGCACAAGGGCGAGCGGACCGGCTCGGGCACGATCGTCTGGAAAGCGCGGCAGATGCTCGCGGCCGGCGAGATCGACGATGCCGAGTTCATCCGCCTCGTCGCTTCGTCAGCCCCCTCGACCGGCTATTGCAACACGATGGGCACCGCGACGACGATGAACTCGCTGGCCGAGGCGCTCGGGATGTCGCTGCCCGGATCGGCGGCGATCCCGGCCCCGTATCGCGACCGTCAGGAAGTCGCCTATCGCACCGGCAAGCGCGTCGTTGAGATGGTCGCGGAGGATCTCAAACCGTCGGATATCCTCACCAAGGAGGCGTTCCTCAACGCCATCGCGGTCAATTCGGCGATCGGCGGGTCGACCAACGCGCCGATCCATCTGACCGCGATCGCGCGCCATATCGGCGTCGATGTGCCGCTCAAGACCTGGCAGGACCATGGCCATGCCGTTCCGCTGCTGGTCAATCTCCAGCCTGCCGGCGAGTATCTGGGCGAGGATTATTACCGCGCCGGCGGCGTTCCCGCGGTGGTCGCGCAATTGATCCGGCACGGCTTGATCGCGGAGGAGGCGATGACCGCCAACGGCCGCACGATGGGCGACAATTGCCGCGACGCCGCGATCGAGGACGAAAAGGTCATTCGCCCCTTCGACGATCCGTTGATGCAAGATGCCGGCTTCGTCGTCCTGTCGGGCAATCTGTTCGACAGCGCGATCATGAAGACCAGCGTGATCTCGCCCGAATTCCGCGAGCGGTATCTCTCCAACCCCGACGATCCCGACGCGTTCGAGGGACCGGTCGTGGTGTTCGACGGGCCGGAGGATTATCACGCGCGGATCGACGATCCCGCCACCGGCATCACGCCCGCTACCCTGCTGGTGATGCGCGGCGCGGGGCCGATCGGCTATCCGGGCGCTGCCGAAGTGGTGAACATGCGGCCTCCTGCGCACCTGATCCTCGATGGGGTCCACGCTTTGCCGTGTATCGGTGACGGCCGGCAATCCGGCACGAGCGGCAGTCCGTCGATCCTCAACGCCTCGCCCGAAGCGGCGGCAGGCGGTGCGCTGGCGCTGCTCCGGACCGGCGATCGCGTGCGCATCGACCTCAGGCGCGGTACCGCCGACGTGCTGGTCGACGAGGCCGAGCTTGCCGAGCGGCGACGCGCATTGGAGGCGGCGGGGGGCTATCGCTATCCCGCGTCGCAAACCCCGTGGCAGGAAATCCAGCGCGCAGTCGTCGGCCAGCTCGGCAGTGGCGCCATCCTGGAGGGCGCGGAGGCCTATCAGCGCATCGCCCAGACCAAGGGCCTGCCGCGCGACAATCATTGAGAGATCGATCATCTTCCCCTCGCTTGGGGAAGATGTGCCGGAGGCTTCACTTCTTCCCGGGTAATTCCATATCTGTCAGCGCCAAGTGCAACAGGTCGGTCATCGCGCGCCGCGCGCCATCGGCATCCTGCGCCGCGATCGCTTCATGGACGCGGTGGTGATCGGGCAAAGGGTCGCGCGGCAGGATGCGGCGGCGCTGTTTGAACTTGGTGGTCCAGCTCACCGCCGCGCCCACCGTGCTGGCGAGGGCGGTCAACGGCTCGTTGCGCGCGGCGGCCAGGATGGCGCGGTGGAAGCGCTGGTCGGCGGCGCGTCCGCGCTCGTCGGCCAGGCCGAACGCCTCCATGCCATTGAGCGCGTCGGCCATTTCGGCGAGGTCGTGGTCGCTGCGACGCTGCGCCGCGAACGCGGCGGCGGCGGGCTCGATCACCTCGCGAAGCTCGAACAGGTCGACGATGAACTGGGGGTCAGGCTCGCCCTCGAACGTCCAGGCCAGGATATCGGGATCGAGCAGGTTCCAGCGATTGCGTGACGTGATTCGCGTCCCCGCCTTGGGCCGGCTTTCGACCAGTCCCTTGGCGGCCAGGATGCGGATCGCCTCGCGATAGGCGGTGCGCGAGATGCCGAGCTCCCCGCTCGCCTCGATCTCTCCGTCCAATATGTCGCCGGGCTGGCGGATGCCGCCGACGATCTCGATACCGAGCTTGCGCGCGATCGTACCGTGGATGCGTGGCGCGGGAGGGGGACGGTCGTCATCCATCGACCGTGCCAGCCTATGCGGTCGCGATCCGGCTGACAATGCTCACAAGCTACGTACCGTGACCGGTATCGCCGCCGCCCGCGCGAGCGGGTTGCGCGCCGGCAGCGCGAAGGGCGGGGCTTCGACCTCGAACACGTCCCCCGGCTCGGCCTTCACGCCGTCGCTGAACGACAACGTGGCGGTGCCGAAGAAGTGGACGTGGAGGTCGCCGGGGCGGCGAAAACCAGCATATTTGAAATGATGGTGTTCGAGATTGGCGATGCTGTGCGACATGTTCGCCTCGCCTGAAACGAACGGCTTCTCCCAGATCACTGCGCCGTCGCGCAGGATGCGGCTGGTGCCGCGCACGTCTTCGGGCAGTTCGCCGAGCAGCAATTCGGGGCCGAGCGCGGCGGCGCGCAGCTTCGAATGCGCGAGCCAGAGGTAATTGCCGCGTTCGGTGACATGGTCGGAGAATTCGTTGCCGAGCGCGAAGCCGATCCTGACCGGCGTGCCGTCGCGTGCGATCAGATAGATGCCGGCGATCTCGGGCTCTTCGCCGCCGTCGAGCGCGAAATCGGGCATGGCCAGCGGCGCATCGGGTGCGGCCAGGATCGCGCCGTCACCCTTGTAGAACCATTCCGGTTGGACGCCGATCGCGCCAGTCTCGGGCTTGCCGCCCTCGACCCCCATCAGGAACATCTTCATCGAATCGGTCGGGGCGGGATTCTCGATCGCCGCGCGGTGCATCTTGTCGCGCCCCTCGGCCGAGCCGAGATGGGTGAGACCGGTGCCACTGACCAGCAGATGCGCAGGGTCGGCATGGTCGATCGGACAGAGCAGAGTGACGCTTTTCAGATCGATCGCCTCGCCGAGCCGCGCGCCACAAAGCTGGGCAAGGGAGACGCCGGCCGCCATTGCTTCGTTGGCAAGCGCCAGAGTCGTCGTCGCACCAGACACGCGCCGCGCCCCGTCGTCACCCAGCGCGGCGACGCCGCGCGCACCATCGTCGAATTGGATCAGGGACCGGATCACTTCGGCGACTCCTCGCGCTGGCCGTCGATGCGACGGGCGATCCCCCATTCGTTCGCGTCGCCGATCGCAGCGGGGATCAGGCTGGCTGGCAAATTCTGGAAGCAGACCGGGCGCTGGAAGCGCTCGATCGCCTTGCTGCCGACAGAGGTGGTGCGGCTGTCGCTGGTCGCGGGGAAGGGCCCGCCATGGACCATGGCGTGCGCGACCTCGACTCCGGTCGGCCAGCCATTGGCCAGGATGCGGCCCACCCGCTGAGCTAGCAATGGCAGGATTTCCGCCGCAGCCGGTTCGTCGGCCGGATCGATCTGGATCGTCGCGGTCAATTGTCCTTCCAGCCCGGCGATGACTTTCGCCAGTTCGGCGGTGTCGCGGCAGCGCACGACGATCGAAGACGCCCCGAAGACCTCGTTGCCCAGCGCCGAATCGGCGAGGAACTGCTCGGCGCTCGTCTCGAACAGCGCGCCCACCGCCTGGTTGGCACCGTCGCCGGCGCACCCTCGCGCGACGGTGCGGACGGCGTCATGCCCCGCGAGGGCGCCGACACCTTTCTCGAATGCGGCGTGGATGCCAGGGGTGAGCATGGTCGAGGACTTGCTGCCTTCGAGCACCTTGCCCGCGGCCGCGACGAATGCGTCGAGATCGGGACCGTCGAGCCCGATGACCAAGCCCGGATTGGTGCAGAACTGCCCGGCACCCATCGTCAGCGAGGCGACGAACGCCTCCGCCAGCACCGGGCCGCGCGCGGCGAGCGCGGCGGGGAACAGGATGACGGGATTGATGCTCGACATCTCGGCATAGACCGGGATCGGCTCGGCGCGCCCCGCCGCGATTCGCACGAGCGCGAGCCCGCCGCCGCGCGATCCGGTGAAGCCGACCGCCTTGACCCGCGGATCCGCGACCAGCGCCGCACCGAGCGCGTTGGTCTCGCCGGGCAGGTAGGAAAAGACGCCGGCCGGCAGGCCGCTCGACGCCACCGCCGCGGCGATCGCGCGCGCTACCAGCTCGCCGGTGCCGGGATGCGCGGGATGGCCCTTGACCACGACCGGGCACCCCGCCGCCAGCGCCGAGGCGGTGTCGCCGCCGGCAACCGAAAAGGCGAGCGGGAAGTTCGACGCGCCGAACACCGCGACCGGACCCAGCGGCAGGTTCATCCGCCGAAGATCGGGGCGCGGCAGCGGCTGACGGTCTGGAAGCGCCGGATCGATCGTAGCGTCGAGCCAGTCGCCTTGGCGAACGACGGACGCGAACAGGCGAAGCTGTCCGACGGTCCGCGCGCGCTCGCCTTCGAGCCGGGCGCGGGGCAGGCCACTCTCCTGCATCGCGCGAACGATCAGCTCATCGCCAATGTCGAGGATCGCCTGCGCCGCGGCGTCGAGGAACGCGCCACGCCGTTCGGGTGTGATCGCCGCATAGGTCGGAAAGGCTGCCTCGGCCAGCGCGCAGGCCGCGTCTACTGCCTCGGGTCCGGCAGAGGAGAAATCGGGCCGCAGGGCCTCGCCCGTCGCGGGGTCGACCGAGGTGAAGCGGGTATCGGACTGGCGCGCCTCGGCACCGATAAGGATGGAACCGTCTATCAAGGGATGTCTCCAATAACTCAGACATAATTAGCCCGCTTAGTCCGTCGCTTCAACCCCGTCCGACGTCGTGCCCTTTTCGTTTGGGCTCTGGCATAGAGGGGCAATTCGCCGATGATCGCGGCTTCATCCTCGCCGATGCGCGGTGCGGTGGCGGTGGCTCCCACGCATTGGCCATCGACACGCACTGGCGCACTATGGCGCTGCTCTAAGCTTGGTATAGGGCGCACGATGCTCCCGGCATTCCAATCCCTCCAGCCTTGAGGACCAAGACGTGATCGACCTGACCGGAAAGACCGCCCTCGTTACCGCCGCCGCGCAAGGCATTGGACGCGCCTCGGTGCTGGCACTTGCCGCCGCGGGCGCGCGCGTCATTGCGACCGACGTCAACGAAGCGGGGCTGGCCGGGCTGGCCGGCGAGCGAATCGAGACGCGCCGGCTTGACGTACTCGATCCCGAAGCGGTCGCGGCGCTTGCCGGCGAAACGATCGACATCCTGTTCAATTGCGCGGGCGTCGTCCACGGCGGGACCGTGCTCGAAACGAGCGACGCCGATCTCGATTTCGCGTGGCGACTCAATGTCGTCGCGATGACGCGGACCTGCCAGGCGGTCCTGCCCGGCATGGTCGACCGCGGCGGCGGCGCGATCATCAACATGTCGTCGGTCGCGTCGAGCGTGAAGGGCGTGCCTAACCGCTTCGCTTATACCGTGACCAAAGCGGCGGTGGTCGGGCTGACCAAGTCGATCGCGGCCGATTTCGTCGGCAGCAACATCCGCGTCACCGCGATCTGTCCGGGTACGGTCGAGACGCCGTCCTTGCACGACCGCTTGTCCGCCGGCGGCGATTATGACAGCGCGCGTGCCGCTTTCATCGCGCGCCAGCCGATCGGCCGGATCGGCGCGCCGGAGGAGATCGCCGATCTGGTCGTCTATCTGGCCGGGGCGACCTACACGACCGGCCAGGTGCAGGTGATCGATGGCGGGTGGACGACCTAAGTTCGAAACCGACGATACTCTTCCCGGCCAAGGGCGGGCGCTCCGCCGGCGAGGTCGCGCCGACGTGACGCCTTTGGTGCAGGCGCCCGGACCGCCAGGCGGCGGGCGCTTGCGCGTGCCGAATTCCGGCTCTTATTGTCATACGGTTTGCGACCCTGATCGGATTTCCGGCACCGGGCGATCGGAGGAGAGCGATGACGATGCAGTCCCGTCCCCCTTTCGGAAGGATCGCCGCTGCGACCTTGTCGAACGCGGATCAGGTCGCACGCTCGATCGGCAGCGATATTCTGTCGGGTGTCTTCGCGCCCGGTTCGAAACTGCCGTCCGAAGCGGAGATGCTGGCGCGTTTCGGCGTGTCGCGCACCGTGCTGCGCGAAGCGTTCAAGACCCTGACAGCGAAGGGCCTGATCGTCGCCCGGACACGCGTCGGTACCACTGTGCTCGACAGCGCGCACTGGAACTTTTTCGACGCCGACATCCTGGCTTGGAAGGTGGCCCAGGGACTGGACGTGGCTTTCATCCGTGACGTCGCCGCCATCCGCATGGCGATCGAGCCGGCGGCGGCCGAAGCCGCGGCCAGACAGGCGAGGCCGGATGACATAAGGATCCTGCGCGGCTGCCTCGCCCGCATGGCGGAAGCCACGAGCAGCGCGAGCGACTTCGCCCACGCCGATCTCGATTTCCACAAAGCGGTCGGTTACGCCTCGGGCAACGTGCTGATGCGGTCGCTTGCGGCGGTGATCGAAACCGCGTTGCTCGCGTCCTTTCGGTTGAGCTCGCCGGTGCCGGAGGCGGAGGTGCATGAGGAGAGCGTGCAGGGCCATAGCCGCATCGTCGATCTGATCGAGGCTGGCGACGGTCCCGGCGCGGCACAGGCCATGCGCGCGATCATCGCCCATGGCATCGACCGGCTCGAGCGCGCGAGCACGCCACCCAAGCAAAAGCCGGTTAAATAGCCCTTCGGTCGATGCGCATGATGAGAGCGTCAGGTGACGATCGCCGCGCGGCCGGCGAAGCAACCCGCCTAGACGCTCATTTTGCGCTGTCCCAGGCCACGAATTCCTGGCGCTGCTCACCGAGCTTCTCGATGCCGAGTTCGACCACGTCGCCGGCCTTGAGATACCAGGGCTCGGGCTTCTGGCCGAGGCCGACGCCCGGCGGGGTGCCGGTGGTGATGACGTCGCCCGGCAGCAAGGTCATGAATTGCGAGCAATAAGCGACGATCTGCGCGACGGTGAAGATCATCGTCTTGCTGCTGCCATTCTGCATCTTGCGGCCATTGACCGACAGCCACATCGCCAGGTTCTGCGGATCGCCCACTTCGTCGGCGGTGACCATCCAGGGGCCGATCGGGCCGAAGGTCGGGAAGCCCTTGCCCTTGTCCCAGGTCAGGCCGCGCTCGATCTGCCAGTGGCGCTCGGACACGTCGTTGACCACACAATAGCCGGCGACATGGTCGAGCGCATTGGCTTCGTCGACATAGGAAGCGGCGGTACCGATCACGACGCCCAACTCGACTTCCCAGTCGGTTTTCTTGGAATCTTTGGGGATGGTGACGGGGTCGTTCGGCCCCTGGATGCAGCTCACCCACTTCTGGAACACGACGGGTTCCTCGGGCACTGGCAGGTTCGATTCCGCCGCATGGTCGGCGAAGTTCGTGCCGATCGCGATGAACTGGCGCGTGCCGGTCACGCAGGCGCCGTAGCGCACGTCGCCTTCGACCAGCGGCAGGCTCGTCGGGTCGATCTCGGCGAGCTTGGCCAACGCGTCCTTGCCCAGCTCGTTCGGGCCGATGTCCGCGACGTGGCCCGACAGGTCGCGGATGCGGCCATCGGCATCGACCAGGCCGGGCTTCTCGGCGCCCACGGCACCATAACGACAGAGCTTCATTGTTCTTCCTTAGTTTGGATAGGGACGGTGGAGCGCGATATCGCGATTAAGCTCCACGCCAAAGCCTGGTTTATCGAGTTCGCTCGCACGAATTTTACCATTCACCCGTATCGGCTCGCCGAGCAGATCCCAGAGCGCGAGGTCGACGCGCGAGCTGCCCGAGCCCCGCGATCTCGGCGATGCAGGACTGCGCCTTGTCGTCGCTCGACACGTAATTGATCGCGACGGTCGCGCCATGCTGCGCAGCACCGATCGCCGCGGCGCGGCCGATGCCGGTCGATCCGCCGGTGACGAGCACCGTCTTTCCCTCGAAAAGCTTCATTTCCTCGTTAGTCGATGGGCTCGGCCAGGATCGACCGGTCGATCGCGTCGATCCGGTTGACCCCGGTCAGCGTCATCGCGACCGTCATTTCCCTGGCGATCAGTTCCAGCAATTTGGCGACGCCGGCCTCGCCCTGCGCCGCCAGCGCATAGACCCAGGCGCGCCCGAGCAGCACCCCCTTGGCGCCCAGCGCCAGCATCCGCACGACGTCGAGCCCGTTGCGCACGCCGCCATCGGCCAGCACGGTCAGCGCGTCACCGACCGCATCGGCAATCGCCGGCAGCGCACGCGCGCTCGACAGCACGCCGTCGAGTTGGCGGCCGCCATGATTGGAGACGACGATCCCGTTGGCGCCGATCGCCGCCGCCTCGCGCGCATCCGCAGGGTCGAGGATGCCCTTGATGATCAGCGGACCGTCCCATTCGGCACGAATCCAGTCGAGGTCGCGCCACTGGATCGATGGATCGAAATTGGCGCCGAGCCAGCCCATATAATCGTTGAGCCCGCTATCCTTGCCCAGGACGGGCAACAAATTGCCGAGCGTGTGCGGTCGTCCGCGCAAGCCCACGTCCCACGACCAGGCCGGCTTGCCAATCGCCTGCAGCACGCGGCGCAGCGGCGCGTTGGGTCCCGACATGCCCGAATGCGCATCGCGATAGCGCGCGCCGGGCACCGGCATGTCGACGGTGAAGACCATCGCGCTCGCGCCCGCCGCCTTTGCCCGCGCGATCAGGTCCTTCATGAACGCGCGGTCGCGGATCACATAGAGCTGGAACCAGAACGGATCGGCGACCCGCGCCACTTCCTCGATGGAGCAGATCGACACGGTCGAGAGACAGGCCGGGATGCCTGCGGCCCGCGCGGCCCGCGCTGCCTGGATCTCGCCGCGCCGCGCATACATGCCGCTGATCCCGACCGGTCCCAAGGCAACCGGCAGGCCGACCGGCCGCCCGAACAGGCTGGTGCTCAGGTCGATCGTCGCGACGTCCTTGAGCACCCGCTGGCGCAGCGCGATTCCGGCAAGGTCCTCGACATTGCGGCGCAACGTCACCTCGGCATAGGCGCCGCCATCGGCATAATCGAACAGGAAGCGCGGCAGGCGTCGCCGCGCCGCCTCCCGGAAATCACTGGCCGAAGAAATAATCATATTATTTCTCTATCGGCGATGCGCGGTTTCGTCATCCCTCAATAAGAGGTGAACGAGGTCTCGGGCGCAAGTTTGGGCTTTGACCTGGATCGTCGGCGGGTTGCGCCTCAATTTGGGGGTTCGACCGGCCGCACCGAAATCCCGGAGCAGTCGTACCTCTGGCGGCGGCCAATGTACGGCGCACATTGTCTAAGTCCCGCACGTCCGGTAGGTAGCGCTATCATAACTGGAAAATAGGGGAGTGGCGATGCGAACGATATCAACTCTGTTATGTGTCGGATCAGTTCTGATCGGGCTAACCCTAATGGGGTCCCAGGCTCAGGCGAGGCAATGGCCAGGCGGCAAAAAGATGGCCGTAGTGCTGACCTATGACGACGCCTTGCCGTCGGATCTCGACATCGCGATTCCAGCGCTCGACAGGACCGGCCTGAAAGGAACATTCTTCCTGGTCGGCAATGCGTTGGTGCCGGAGCAAATCGAGCGCTGGCGGGCAGCGGCGGCCGAAGGCCACGAGCTCGGGAACCACACCGTTCGTCACGCCTGCCCGCAAGCCAACTATACGCCGGCGAAGAAGCTCGACACCAGTGAAGCCTATGATGTGCCGATGATGCTTGCCGAAATCCGGACGATGAACACCATGCTGACGGCGATCGACGGGAAGATGCGGCACAGCTTCGCCACGCCGTGCGGCCAACATCTGGCCGGTGGCGTCGACTATCTTCCGGTCCTGCGCGACGGCGGATTGGTGCGCTATACCCGCAGCGCCGCCTGGCCGGGCGGCAAGGTGCTGGATCCGATGGATGTGCCGTGCCGTTGGTTCGACGAAAAGACGACGGGCTCCGATATGATCGCAGCGGTCGAAAGTGCCGAGCGGTCCGGCGATCTGTTGGTTCTCGGGTTTCATGGCGTAGGCGGCGATTATTTAAAGGTGTCCGCGGAGGCGCACGCGCAGCTCCTCGCTTATCTCAAGGACCATGCCGACACCATTTGGGTGGCGCCGTTTTCGACCGTGATGGACTACATCGCCAGCCACCCGGAAAACTAGGGGGCTCGTCACTGTCATGCTGTCGCTGTGTGACCCATGGCGCGAGCGGCCTCGCGCATTCGGTGGCAGCCGCTCTCAAGGGTCATGCAGTCAAAGCATAGCTTTATCCAGGTCGTTCGCGCCGAGGAATCCGATCAGACCACTTACCACCAGGAAGCTCACCAGGATCCGGGCGAGCGTGATGAAGCTCGTCGCGGTCAGGGCCGGCACGAAAGCTGAAAACGCCGCGATTAGGGCATCGCGCGGAAAAGTGGGTGCCGGTTTTCTGCAAAAAGCGATGCGACAACAAATAACTAGAGCGGAGCGCGTGGTTCAGAAATCACGCACTCCGGTCTAACCGCTCTCCGCCGCCGCTGCCCGTCGAGGCGCCTTCATGTGATCGATGAACGCGCGGAGCTTCGGTAGCATCTGACGCCTGCCGGAATGATAGAGGAACACGCCGGGCGTCTTGATCGCCAGCGGCACCAGCAAGGCTTGCAGCTGGCCGTCCGCAATCGCTGCCTCGGCGATCGGGCCGGGAACTTGCGCCAGGCCCAGGCCCCGCATCGCTGCGCCGAGAAGGGTAGGGTAATCGTGCGCGATCAGCGGTCCGGATACCATCGCTTCGATCACATCATTGCCGACTGCGAAGCTCCAGGGCGCGATCGATCCGTTCCAACGGCGCAGGCGCAGACAGGCATGGTCGCGAAGGTCCTCGACTCGCGCCGGCGGCTCATGCCGGCGCAGATAATCGGGACTGCCGACGACGACGAACGGGAATGGGGGCGTCAGCCGCACCACCACCATATCGGTCGCGATGAGTTCGCCGAGGCGAATACCGGCATCGAAACCGCCCGCTGCGATATCCACCATTTCGTCGCTCGCGGCGATCTCCACTTCTATCTCGGGATAGGCGTCGCAGAATGAGGCGATCACCGGCTCGAGGATCAGCGGGACCACGGAGCGGGGCACGGCGAGGCGCAACAATCCCGCCGGACGCCGGCCCAGGTCGCGCGCCTCCTCGCTGGCGGCGACGAGCTCGCCAAAGGCGGGACCCGCCCGGTCGAGGAACCGCTGGCCGGCTTCGGTCAGGCCGACGCTGCGCGTGGTTCGCGTCAACAGCGCTGCGCCGATCCGCGCTTCGAGCGACCGTACCGACTGACTGACGGCTGACGGCGTGACGCCGAGTGCTGCGGCGGCACGGCGGAAACTGCGATGACGGGCGACGCTCAGGAACGTCTCGACTCCATCGAGCGCACCATGTCGCACTGTGAAGTTCTGCTTCATAGATCGTCGAGATTATCGCCCATAGTCGCTCATGCAAAGCGACCATAGATGCGATCCCGACCTCAACCGCCGGCGGTGGCCGACCCCGCCGCAATCGACTCAGGATCGGAGATCGCCATGTCGATAGCCCTTATCTTTCAGACGCATCTCATCCTCGGATATGTGGCATGGCTGTTATGCTTCGGCGCCTATATCCTGCCGTGGCTCAAATCGATCGATCGCGTGGCCGCGCATCGCGCGATCGCGACGCTTCACAGCTTCCGCTTCTTCGGGCTCGCTTTCACCGTCCCGGGCGTGGTCGGCGGCAGCCTGCCGGCGCATTTTGCCATACCCGCCGCTTATGGCGATCTAGCTACCGGCCTGCTCGCGATATTGGCGCTGGCGACCGTTCGGATTCGGCCCGTCTTCTGGCTGTTCGTGGCCGCGTTCAACCTGGTCGGCCTGGTCGATCTCGTGCTTGCCTATAGCCATGCGATCCAGGTCGACCTGCCGGCACAAGCGGGCGAGCTGGGCGCCACCTATGCGATCCCAATCCTCTATGTGCCGCTGCTGATGATCACCCACGTCACCGCGTTCTACTTCTTGGCGCTCGCGGCTCGGGACGGCGTCTTCACTCGTCGCCATGGAGTGGAGCGCTAGACGTCGACCGCCAGGTAGCCGGTGAGGTACCGTCCCGCGCCTGCGCCATAGATTCCCGGTCCGGCAACGTTGAACGGACGATTGTCGAACACGTTGGTCACCTGCATGCGCAGCGTCGCGTCGCGGTTGACCAGTTTGAACCGATAGCGACCGCCGAGATTGAGCTGCGCACGAGCCGGGAGCGACACCAGATTGTCGGTGGTCGACGCCACCTTGCCGCGCTGGAGCAAGGTAGTGTCGAGCGACAACCCGTCCAGCACCGGTGTCTTCCAAT
>Ga0207702_10002219_pt1 | contig 18610 bp, 14 predicted proteins | sample KBSCornC62_FD_184302 | JGI IMG/M metagenome (GOLD analysis project Ga0207702, IMG submission 184302) | Corn rhizosphere microbial communities from Kellogg Biological Station, Michigan, USA - KBS Corn C6-2 (SPAdes) (version 2) | ecosystem: Host-associated > Plants > Roots > Rhizosphere > Soil ...
TGGTTCAAAAAGCCGACCGTCGCCCGGAAGTTTGATTGGAACACCGACGCCCGCAAGATCGAGCACACGTGGTTCGAGGACGGCCAGTTGAACATCACCGTCAACTGCCTCGATCGCCACCTCAAGACGCGCGGCAATCAGCCCGCCATCATCTGGCAGGGCGAACCGGAGGAAGACGTCCGGCGCATCACCTACGCCGAATTGCACGCGGAAGTTTGCAAGTTCGCCAACGTCCTCAAGTCACTCGGCATCAAGAAGGGCGACCGCGTGGCGATTTACATGCCGATGATTCCCGAAGCCGCCGTGGCCATGCTCGGCTGCGCGCGCATCGGGGCGATTCACTCGGTCGTCTTCGGCGGCTTCAGCTCGGACTCGCTCGCGGGCCGCATCAACGATTCCGAATGCAAACTGCTCATCACGGCAAACGTCTCCTTGCGCGCGGGAAAGCACCTTGCCCTCAAGCAACTCGCCGACACCGCGCTCACCCACACGCCGAGCATCGAGAAGGTCATCGTCGTCAAGCGCAACGCCGAGCCATGCAACATCGTCGCTGGCCGCGACCTTTGGTATCACGATTTGATGGCAACCGCTTCGACGGATTGCCCCGCTGAAAAACTGAACGCCGAGGATTTTCTGTTCATCCTCTACACCTCCGGCTCGACAGGCAAACCCAAGGGCGTCGTCCACAGCACCGCCGGTTATCTGCTCTGGAGCGCGTTGACGCACAAATATGTTTTCGATATCCATGAGGGCGACGTTTATTTCTGCACGGCCGACATCGGCTGGGTAACCGGTCACAGCTACGTCGTTTACGGTCCGCTCTGCAACGGCGGCACCACGCTGATGTTCGAAGGTGTGCCGACCTTCCCCGACGCCGGACGTTTCTGGCAGATCGTCGAGAAGTTCAAGGTGAATTCCTTTTACACCGCGCCCACCGCCATCCGCGCGCTCATCCGCCTCGGTGATGAATGGCCGGCGAAATACGATCTCAGCTCACTACGCGTCCTCGGCACCGTCGGCGAACCGATCAATCCCGAAGCGTGGATGTGGTATCACAAACACATAGGCCGCGAGCGCTGCCCCATCATGGACACTTGGTGGCAGACGGAGACCGGCGGACATCTCATCACTCACCTGCCCGGTGCACATGCGCTCAAACCCGGCAGCGCAGGCAAACCTTTCTTCGGCGTCGAACCTGTGGTGCTCCGCGACGACGGCAGCGAATGTAAACCCAACGAAGGCGGCAAACTCTGCATCAAAACGCCGTGGCCCGGCATCATGCGCACGACGTGGGGCGATCATGTGCGCTTCGTGAACACCTATTTCTCGACGTTCAAGAACATGTATTTCACCGGCGACGGCTGCCGTATTGATGCCGAAGGCGATTACTGGCTGCTTGGCCGCGTGGACGACGTCGTGAACGTTTCCGGTCATCGCATCGGCACCGCTGAAGTCGAGAGCGCGCTCGTGAGCCATCCGAAAGTTGCCGAAGCCGCCGTCGCGCCCATGCCGCACGACATCAAAGGCCAGGCGCTCTACGCCTTCGTTACGCTCAAGGACGGCATCGCCGAGAGCGAGGAATTGAAGAAGGAACTCGCGCAACACGTCCGCAAGGAAATCGGCGCCATCGCCGTGCCGGATAAAATCCAATTCGCGCCCGGCCTGCCGAAGACGCGTTCCGGTAAAATCATGCGCCGCATCCTCCGCAAGATCGCCGAGAACCAGACCGACCAGATCGGCGATACCAGCACGCTGGCCGACCCGGCGGTGGTCGAGGCGCTGGTCAAAGGAAAGCAGTAGTTTCCGGCGTTGCCGACCGGCTTAGTGCCCGAATAATTTTTGAATCATTTCCGGGCCGTTCTGCCAAAAGATTAGCGCCACGCCCATCAAGGCGCCGCCCGCCATCACACCGGACGCGATGGGATACGTGAATTCCTCCGCATTGGCGGGGGATTTTTTCTGGAAACCATACGCCAGCACCGCGCCGATGAAAAACAGCAGGCCGTAATACCATTGAAACACCCACGCCAGCCCGAACGCGGAGGCCGAGGGCAGATATTTTTGTTGCTTGGGAAAAATCGCGGGCAGGATGGAGAAGACGATGCCCAGCACGCCGCCGATGACGATGCACCAGACTTTCGTCGGGGCCAGCGCCTCCAGGCCCTGGCTCAACGCCTTGGCCACCGCCGCCCACGTCTGCGCGGCGGGTGCCGGAAACTGGTCGCTGCCGATGACGTCGGGCTTGTTCACGATAAGCGAAAAGGCGAACACACTCATGACGGTGCCGATGAAAATGCCGGCGAATTGCGCGATGAACTGTTTGCGCGGATGTGCGCCGAGCAGATAGCCGCTCTTCAAGTCCGTGAGCAGATCCGCCGCCGAACCGGCCGCGCCAGCGGTGATGTTGGCGCTCATGAGATTCACATTGATATTGCCGGGATTGAGCGCGCCGAAGGTGAGCTGCGTCACTTTGCCCATCGCACCGATAGGCGTGGTGTCCGTCTCGCCGGTGACGCGGCAGGCCACCAGCGCCAGCGCGAAGGACAGCACTACAGCCAGGGCGCTTTGCCAATACGGCATCTGAAACGATTCATGGGCGAGATACGACAGCGCGATGAGGGAAATGATCTGGCCGCCGGCGAACCAGGACATCGGCGTCTCGATGGCCTCAACTTCATCAACAACGGCTGGCTTGCGCGAGAAAACTTTACCCAATCCCTTGAACGCGCGCGCGGCGGTGCGCCATTGCACGAGCACACTGATGATGCCGGAAGAAACCATGCACGACGTGCCCAGCCACAGCGTCCATTGAACGATGTCGCGAAAGCCGGAGCCGGTGATGATCCCGGCGTGTTGCATGATCGGCACGAACACCCCCCAGCAGAGCGTGCCGCCGATCAACATGCTGATGCAGACGCGCATTCCGGTAATCGCGCCCGCAGCGATGAAGATGGGTTCCCAACTGAACATCACCGTGCGCCCGACCCACGCGGGACCGAAGACGGCGGCATTGAATTTGGTGATGAGCACATCGCTGGAGAACGGCGCGAGCCGGGTGATCATCGCAAAGCCGTCGTGCCAGAAATTATCCAGTGCGGCGATCAGTCCCGAAATACCCAGCGCCTTCGCCGCGCGCATCCCCTTTGCGCCGTGCGAGTGGAGCGCGCGCAAGGTTTCCGCCGCCGCCACCCCGCTGGGGAAGCGGAGCTGCTCGATGTTGATCATCTGTTTCTTCATCGGCACCGCCATGGTCACGCCGAGGATGGCCAGAAAGAAAACCCACGCGAGTGTCAGCCCGACCGGAAGCGGATGGCCGTTCAGGAGGATGAAGGCCGCAAACGCCGAGACCAGCGTGCCGCCGGTGGAATAACCCGCCGAACTGGCAGTGGATTGCATGCAGTTGTTTTCGAGAATGGTCATCGGCGTTTTGACGAAGCCGATTTTAACGAAGGTCGTCCAGATGGCGTAGGACAGGATGCACGCGGTGATCGCCACGCCGATGCCCCAGCCGGATTTAAGCCCGATGTAAAGATTGGTGAGCGAAAGCACGCCGCCAAGCACTGACCCCATCAATACCGCACGCCAAGTGAGCTGCCGCATGACGTCGCCACGTCCTTGATATACCTGCTCAAACCACTGGCGTTGGATTTCCTCGGGCGTGCCGGTGAAGCCCTCCACGGGCAGGATGAAATCGGCATCGGACTTTTCGACCGGTATTTTTTGGCTGGGCGAACCCTCGTTCATGCGCCGCATCGTCCGAAATCAGTGCAGGCGGCGCGAGCCTTTTTTAGCGGTTCACGACTTCGTGATGAACTTCGTGTCCCAGGTGATGCCCAACGGATTGGCGCGGATGGCCTCGGCCAGTCCCACAAACGGCACCTGCGCCTCGAGCCAGAGGGGATTCTTGGCGATAGCGTCCATGGAGATCTGGGTATTGTTGCAGAGCAGATAAATTCCGGGGCCAAGGACTAGGAACGCCTCGATGCGCGTGCCCGCGCCATGCCGGGAAAATTCAAAATCGCCGGGACCGTATTTCGTATCGTGCAGTGCCATGCGCAGCGGACCAAGGTCGTTGACAAAGTTTTTGAGGAACTCGTCGTTGCGCGGCCCGGTGTAGAACAGCACGCGCGCCTTGTTCTCCGCCAGCGAGACGACGGCCCATTCGTCAAAGACGATGCCGCCGTAGCGGGTGTTCATCTGCTGGGCGCAGGCTTTGATTTTGGCGGCGATTTCGTCGAGCGTCATAGGGTTGAGCAGAGCAAATCCCAAGCCAGCGCTCAAGGCAATTTGCTTCCCGCCGCAGAATTTTCCTTCACCGCGCAGATGGTGAGCGCGGCCCCCTGCCCCGTCAGCGCCAGCAAAGTTGTGACCGGCAGGCTGATCAAACCAAGCACCGGCGCAAGCAATAGCGTTGCGCCGATGGAGCCGAGATGGCTGCGGTCGTCCACCACCTTCGCGCCGCGACCACGCAGCCAGTTGTAAAGCAGGTTGGGCCGCACGCCGAGCCAGTTGAGCAGCGATTGGACGAAGCTGAAACAATCGTATTCCGGCGCGAGAAAACTGACCCATGCGGGTTGCAGGCCGGCGTTATTCAACGCCCGCTCCAGCGAAGCCCGTGTGTGATGCGACAAGTGCCGGGGCATGTCGAGGTGAAACCAGCCTGCCTTGGTCAATCGCGCCTCGAAGCTGCCGAAGTTCGGCACGCCGACCATAAATATGCCACCCGGCCGCAAAATTCTGGACACCTCGGCCAGCGTAACACGCGGGTCGGAAACATGCTCCAAGACATGCCACATCGCCACCACGTCGAAACTTTGATCGGGAAAATTCAGGTCGTGCAGCAAACCGACGCGCACGGGAATGTTCAGTTTCTCGCGCGCGAACCGGCAGGCGTTATCGGAAAACTCCGTTCCCAGCACGTCGCAGCCCTGTTGTTGAAACGCCCGCAGGAGCAGGCCGCGTCCGCAGCCGATGTCGAGCACGCGGCCCTTTTTCGTTTTCAACTTACCCAACACCCGTTGCGCCCGAAGAAAATACATTTTTTCCTGCAACCACTCCATCAACACGGGAAAGCGCCGTCCGCTGGCATCGCCATAGTAGCCGCTGGGATAATAGCGTCCGAGGTCCGCCGGCACCGGCGACGTGACAATCTGATCACACACCGAACAGCGCACCACGCGAAACGTCTCGCCGGTGATGTAATCGAAGGCCGGAAAGATTAATTCCAAGCGCTCGGCGGGATGGGAACAACTCTGCATCGCAAAAGCTAGGCGGCAAACCACCCCGCAAACAAGCCGAAAGAATGGCTGGAAAATAATTTAGCTGTGCGCCCGCAAAAAAAAAACTATCGTTTGCCCATCCGCCATGAGCGCACAACCGGGAACCATTCAGAAGCCCAGCCGAGGAATAGCCACCAAAAAAAGCTGGCCGCATTTCCTGATTATCACACTCACCCTGATTTCGGCGGCGGCCACGCTGTTCACCCCCTCTGGCACGACGAGTCACCTTGACGCGCTGCTGCTCTTCCTCGCCACCGCCGGTTCCATCAGCGCCCTCGCCCGCCAGTTGCCGCTGCAAAGCGTCCTGTTTGCCGCCTGCATCACCGCGTTCATCGGCATCGCCGCCCACGGCTTGAGCGCGCGAACGGGCCTGCCGTTCGGACCGCTGTCGTTTGGCGAAAGCGTCGGGCCGCAAATTTTCAACACCGTCCCGTGGACGGTGGGGCTGATCTGGATCATCGCCATCTTCAATTCGCGTGGCGTCGCGCGGGTGATCTTGCGGCCGTGGCGCAAGGTGAAGAACTACGGCTTCGTGCTGATTGGACTGACGGCGCTGCTGGCGCTGGCGTTTGATTTTGCGCTAGAGCCATTCGCGCACGCGAAACATTTCTGGTTCTGGCACCCGACCAAACTGCAAGTGAACTGGCACGGGGCATCGCCCCTGAGTTTCGCCGGCTGGACGTTTGTCACGGTAATGATTCTGGCGGTCATCATGCCCTACCTCATCCGCAAACAGCCCGGCAACCCCAGCGCGGCGGACCTCTCGCCGGTGGCGTTGTGGCTGGGAGCGATTATTCTTTTTGCGGTGGACTCCGCCGAAGCCGGCGAATGGGCGGCGGTAATTGCGGATATCCTCATTGCCGGCGTCACCGCGCTGTTTTCGTGGCGCGGGGCGAAGTGGTGAATCAAACCTTGCGCGAGATTTTCAACTTCCCGACGCGCGGTCCGTCCATCTCCTCGACGCGCAGTTCAAAATTTTCAATCATCACGAAATCACCCGGCCGCGGAAAACCGCCGAGTTTTTCCGTCAGCCAGCCGCTCACCGTCGTCGTGTTTTCATCGTGCGGCACGGGGCCGATGATTTTTTCCAGGTCATGCAATGCCAGAGTGCCGGCGGCTTCCCAGACGTTTTCGCCGAGTTGCACGAGGTCGGATTTTTCCGTGTCGAACTCGTCCTGAATCTGGCCGACGAGCGCTTCGATGGTGTTTTCCAGCGTCACGATGCCGACCGTGCCGCCGGATTCATCCACCACGACGGCGAAGTGCGATTTCCGATCCAGAAAGCGCCGGAGCAAATTGTCGAGCGGCGCGGTTTCTGGAATATAAAACAGTTTCCGCGCCAGCGGCAGCAGTTCCACCGCCGTCCGCGCTTTGTCGCGCAAGGCATACAAATCCTTGATGTGGACCACGCCCAGCGTCTTGTCGAGGTCGCCGTCCGCGCAGACCGGAAAGCGCGAGTAACGGGTTTTCTCCGCGAGTGCCAGGCATTCGCTGATGGTCGCGCTGGAATCGAAGAACGTGATTTCGTTGCGCGGCCGCATCACCTCGCGTGCGGTGCGATGCCGCAAATCCAGCGCGTTCAACACCAGGTCGCGCCGGGCGGGCGAACTTTTCGCGGACGCCAGCACCAGCCGCAATTCCTCCTCCGAGTAGGCGTGTTGCTCATCCACTTCCGTGTCCAGACCGGCGCGGCGCAGCAGCCAGCGCGAGGAGAAGTTCAAGATCACTACGAACGGATACGACAGCCGGTAAAACCACAGCAGCGGATACGCGCTCCACAGCGCCGTCGGCATTGGTTTCTGGATGGCAAACAATTTGGGCGCCTGCTCGCCGACGGTGATGTGCAGGAAGGTGATCACTGAAAGACCGACGACGAACGCCAGCACATGCTGCACCTCAATTGATTCCAGGCGCAGCCAGCCGAACACCGGCTCCAGCAGCGTCATGAACACCGGCTCGCCGATCCAGCCCAGCCCGAGGCTCGCCAGCGTGATGCCAAGTTGCGCCGCGCTCAAATAAGAATTCAGATTGCCGAGAATGTGCTGCGTCAGCCGCGCGCCGCGCTTGCCCTTGGCCACCAGCGCGTCCAGTTGCGTGTCGCGGATGCGGACCAGCGCAAATTCCGCCGCCACAAAAAAACCGTTCAACGCCACCAGCACCAGCACGGCGAGGATTTTCAAACTGACGATAAGAACAACGTCCCAGTTCATAGCTTCACCTCGCCGAACATGAGTTTCAAAATATCCTCCAGCGACACCACGCCGACCTCGCGGCCGTTGCGCGCCAGCACAATCGCCAGCCGCTGTCCCGCCCGTTGCATCCGGCGGAGCGCGATTTCCAGCCGCGCGTCGTCATCCAGAAACAGCGCAGGCGACACAAATTCCCCCGCCGTTTTGCCAAGATCCAGATTTTCGTGATACAAGAGCGCCGTCACATCCAGCAGACCGGCGATGCGTCTGCGCCCGTCGCGCTGCTCCCAGACCGGCAGGCGCGACAGGTTTTTTTCCTGCGCCAGTTTCAGCGCGTCGCGTAACGTCGTCTGCACTTCAGCGGAAAACATTTTCTCCAGCGGCACGGTGATTTTGGCAACGGTGAAATTCTGGAGATCGAGCACGCGATTGACCATCACGTGTTCATCGCCCGTCAGCGCCTGCGCCGCCTCGGCCATCACCGCGCGCATTTCCTCGCGGTTGCCGAACAGCCGGCCCGTGAACGCCCGCGCACCGCGCCAGCGCAGGACCAGGTGCGAAATGCTCTCGACGAGCGAGACCACCGGGCTTAACGCCAGATACGTCCAGCGCACCACGCTGGCCGACGAAAGCGATAACCGGTTGGGATACGCACGGAACAGCATTTTCGGCAGCAGGTCGAAAAATGCATAAAAAACAAATACGATAACCGCAAACACCACCGCCAGCCAGACAACGTGGCCAAACAGGTATTCGTGGAGCTTGGCGAGAATCCAGCCGAGCACAAAAAAATTCACCAGCGTGTTGCCCACCAGAATCGTCCAGAGGAACCGCTCCGGCTTTTCGAGAAAGCCGTGGAGTAATCGCGCCTGACCATTGCCCGACCGCGCCAGCCGACGGATGCGCAGCCGGTTCAGCGCAAACACACCCGCCTCCATGCCCGAGAGCACGAACGACAAAATCAGGCACAGCCCCAGCGTAAAAATGGTAGGCAGTTGGGCGCTCATTTGATTTGTTGGACCAGCAGTTCACGCACGCGGCGTTCGTCCACGGCGTGCGCGGTCAGCTTCAATCCAGCGAACGTCGCCGTTTCCCCCGCGTCCGGCACCACGCCGAGCAGGTGCGTGAGCAATCCGCCCATCGTCTCGACCTCAGCCACGTCGGGCAGAGCCGGAAATTCGCGGCGAAAATCTTCCAAACGCATCGTGCCATTCACGCGCCAGTGACCGGGGGAAATTTTCTCCAATACGAATCCCTGCGGCTCGGTCGCCACGCGAATTTTCCCGATGATGCCGCCGAGAATATCCTCCATCGTCACCAAGCCCGCCGCGCCGCCGAATTCATCCAGCACGATGGCCAGCCCGCGTTGCTGCTTCTGCAACGCGCGAAACAGTTGGAGCAGATTCATGGACTCCGGAACGAACGACGGAAAATCAATCACCTCGGAAAGATCAATCTTCGGATCCAGCAACAACGCCCGTGTGTTCAGGATGCCAACGATGGTGTCCGGTGTTTCGTCGTAGATCGGCAGGCGGCGGTGCTTGTATTTCCGCGCCGCCGCCAGCATTTCCTCCACCGTCGCGTCGTCGGAAATGCACGCCATGCCCGCGCGCGGACGCATCACATCGCGCGCCGTGCGGCGGTCGAGGCTGATAATCTGCAAGATGATTTCGCGCTCGGATTCCTCCAGCGTGCCCTGCTGCCACGCAAGTTCGAGCAACTCTTGGTATTCCGCCTCGGTCACGGCGGACGGTGGCGCAGCGGTGGCGGCGGCCTGCTTCAAGATGGCGGCATTAGTCCACTGCGCGGCGCGGTAAAACGGTTTGGTGATCTTGCGGAAAACCAGCAGCGGCCACGCCACGCGCAACGCCCAGCGTTCCGGCTGTCGCACGGCGAGCGTCTTGGGCAGCACCTCGCCGACCAGCAACACAATCACTGCGAGCGCCAGCATCGTCAGGGCGAACCCCCAACCGGCATCGAACACCATACGCAGCGCGGCGGCGAGGATGGCGGCATTGGCAAACGTGTTGCCCAGCGTGAGCGTCGCTTGCAAATCCTGCGGGCGCTCGAGTAATTCATGAACAATTTTCGCGGCTCCGGATTTTTCCGCGAACTGTTTGACCTGCCACTGGTTCAGGGAAAACAGCGCCGTCTCCGCCAGCGCGAAGAAGAAACTCGCGCCCGCGAACACCAGGATTGCCAGCATCATCGCCGTTGCCACACGCGCAGTGTGGGCGAAATACGGCGCGGGAAAAAGGAGAAACGACGCTCAAGAAATTCAGCCTGAACGGAAGGCGATCAGCCCTCCAAAATTGCCGTGGCCGCCGCGTAGTTTTCCGTATGCGTAAGGCTGATGAGCAGACGTTGCGCGCCGCGTGACGCGAAGAGTTCCGCGCCCTTGCCATGCAACACCACAAACGGCTCGCCCGATTCCTTGCGGCGGACCTCCATGTCCTGCCAGCCCAGTTGCGCGCCGATGCCCGTGCCGAACGCCTTGGAGATGGCCTCCTTCGCCGCAAACCTCACGGCCAGAAACGGCGCGGGATTTTTGTGCGACAAACAATAAGCGATCTCGTCCGGCAGCAGCACGCGATTCACAAAACGCTCGCCAAACCGCTCGAACGACGACGCGATGCGCGCCACTTCAATGAGATCAATGCCGGTGCCGAGAATCATTTGCGATTTACGATTTGCGATTTACGAGGGAAGCGCAAGAAAACTTGCACCTTCATTTGCAGGAGACGACGTGGGGAGCCCTCACTCAATTTCGAACTGAAATCAGCCTGCCACCTCGGCTTCTGCAAAGAATTCTCATTCCCCGCGATACACGGCCCGCGCCGTGCAGGTCTCGGCCACGACGATTTCCGTGAGCAACGGCAGCTTGGGTTTCAGCTTTTTCCAAATCCACACCGCGACGACTTCGCTTGTCGGGTTCTCCAAACCGGGAACCTCGTTCAGGTAATAATGGTCGAGCTTTTCCCAGATGGGCCTGAACGCTGCAGAAATGTCCGCGTAGTCCATCAGCCAGCCCAGCTTCGGATCGCACTCGCCGGCCACCACGACTTCCACGCTGAAGCTATGGCCGTGCAGGCGACGGCATTTGTGCCCCTTCGGCAGAAACGGCAATAGATGCGCCGCTTCAAATTGAAACGTTTTGCGTAATTCCATTTTCATAAAGTTTTCCTGAGATTTTTGCTCAATAAGCGCAATGGTCTAGTTCTGGAAGACCCCTCTGTTGGCGGATTCAAACCGGTAACTGCCCGACTCCACCGCGAAGACGGCATTGCCCGACGCCAAACGCAGGAACGTGACGCCCGGTGCCTGTTTCACGGGTTGACCGCCCTCTGTGATATCCGCCACATCTCGTGCCGGCACCGAGACGGTGGCGGTCGTGTTTGCCGGCACGAGGACTTCCAATACCAACCGCCGGCCTTCCCGCTTCCACGCGGTGGCAATCGGCCCCCGAATCGAATCGTAGCGGGTTTTGGCCCAAGTCAGGCCGTCCCGGATCACGGGCTGGATCCGAATGGTCTGGTAGCCGGGACTGGCCGGCTCGATGCCGCCGATGCCGCTGAATAAATATTCCCCGCAGGAACCGAGCGAATATTGGTTGAAGGAGTTCATGCCCGGATCTTGATATCCCTTTTCCGGCGTCCAGCCATCCCAGCGCTCCCAGATCGTGGTGGCACCTTGTTTTACGGAAAACAGCCAGGACGGAAAAGTTTCTTGCAGCAGCAGCCGATACGCCGTGTCCGCCTGCCCCGTCGCGGTCAGCATCGGCAACAAGCAATTCACGCCAATCAAGCCCGTCGTCAGATGATCTCCCCGGGCTTGAATATCCTCCGCCAGATACCTGCCCGCCTGGTTCCGGAGCGCTTCCGGTAGCAGATCGAATTTAAGCGCCAGCGCGTAGGCGCATTGGGTGTTTCCCTGAATGCGGCCATCAGCCGCCACATACCGTTGATTGAAGGCCGTTCGGATCGCGGCAAACAACTGTTTGTATTTGTCCGCCTCTGCCGGGTGCCCGAGGACGCGACAAGATTCCGCCAGCAAATGGGTCGAGTAGGCGAAAAAGGCGGTGCCGATCAAATCCTTCGGCGTCTCAGGCCCCATGGCCAGCCAGTCGCCATAATCCCCGCCGCGAGCCCGGTCGCGAATGAGATTGGTGCTGTGAGCGCGGGAATATTCCACCCACCGAATCATCGCCGGCAACTGCTGCTCCAAAATGCGCCGGTCGCCATAGACCTGATAGAGCGTCCACGGACAGATCACGCCGGCATCGCCCCAACCGGGCGTGCCTCCGCTGCCCAGCGTGTCCGGACTTACATTGCTGAACGCACCATCCGCCGCCTGCCCATCGTCCACATCCGTCAGCCACTTGGTAAAAAATGCGCCCACCGCTGCATTGTAAGCCGCCGTGGAGATGAATACTTCAGCATCCCCCATCCACCCAAGCCGCTCATCGCGTTGCGGGCAGTCGGTGGGAATGCTGATGAAATTTCCACGTTGGCTCCATTGGATGTTCAACTGGAGTTGGTTCAGGCGCGGATCTGAACAGGAAAACTCACCCGTCTGTGGGGTGTCCGAGCCGATTACGATTCCCGTGACGGCGGATGTTTCCGGTGGGTTGGTGACCCCGGAAATTTCCACGTATCGAAAGCCATGAATGGTGAAGCGTGCCTGCCAGGTCTCGGGGCCGCCGCCCCGGCAAAAGTAATGATCAATGGACGGAGCGTCGCGGAGATTTTTGGTGTAAAGCGTGCCGTCGGAATTCAACATCTCCGCGTGGCGTAGCGTCACCTCGGTCCCCGCCGGCGACACAAGTCGCAGGCGGACGACGCCCACCATGTTCTGGCCAAAATCATACACCCAGCAGCCCGGTTTGGGTTCCGTCCTCGATTTGGCGGTAAGTTCGCGGCGTTGGCGCACCGGCTCCGAGACTTGCGCCGTCAGTTGACGGAACGGTTCATCGCGGATCACAACGGGACGCCATCGGCGTTCATCGCACTCTGGCTGATCCCAACCTTTTATCTCCCGCCGCGCATCATAGTCTTCTCCCATCATAAAATCCGCCGCCAGCACCGGACTGCCCCGTGTTTTCCAAGAGCCGTCGCTAACAATTAATTCGGTGCGACCGTCCGTGTATGTCACCTGCAGTTGGGCCAGAAACGCCGGACGCTTGCCGAAAAACTGAAAGGCGCGCAGGCCGATATGCCCGCTAAACCAGCCGTCGGCCAGCAACACGCCAAGGGCATTATCGCCCGGCTTCAACAGTGTCGTGACATCATATGCCTGATAGCGAACCCGCTTTCGGTAATCGGTCCAATCCGGAGCGAGCACTTGGTCTCCCACCCGCTTGCCGTTGATGCGGGCCTCGTAGAGTCCCAAGGCGGTAGCGTAGAGAACCGCCCGTTGCACGGGCGCCTTCAGTTGAAAACTTTTTCGCAAATACGGCAGCGGCCATGATTGGTCGGGCAGCAATAAAACCTGATTCTCATCAATTTCCTTGGTGTAGGATTTTCCGTCATACTCATAATCCACATGCAGCCGCTTGGGTTCCGGGTTGGACCATTCTTCACCGAAAGTCTTATGATTGGCCATGAGGATAAGGTGGTTGTTCTTTAGCCGCTCCAACAACGCGGTGGTAACATCGGCACCCAGGGCTTGCGAAAGGCAGCGGTAATTTGCCCGACGAATGATCAAAGAAGCGTTGGTGGCTTTCACAGGATTTTCCGGCGAAATCCATTGGGCCTGCCAGTCTCTTGGCTGGAGCAGGCCCATTTGCCATTGGGCCGGAGAACTCCAGGCTCCAACCTCGCCGGCGCGATTCCAAGTCCGCACTTTCCAAAAGCAGCCTTGCCCGGAAGTCAGCTGCCGGCCCGCGTAAACCACCTGGGCGGTCGCGTCGGATTTTACTCTACCGCTGTCCCATAGATCTCCGATGCCGTCATTCAGCTGCCCCGCCGAGGAAGCCACGAGAATCTGATACGCCGTCTGTTTTTCTCCCCTTTGCTCGGAGGATAGAATCCAGCTAAGGCGGGGGCTGGTTTCGTCCAATCCGATTGGATTCACCAAATATTCGCAGCGCAGATCTCGGATGGCCAACGCCGCCGGGCAGAGGCTGGCTGCAAATAAGGCCAGCAAAATCAACAGATGCTTGGAGAGATTCACGGTTGAAAATTTCATCGCGGGAGAGCTGGCGTGGCGGTCGGCAATGTGGTTTGGACGCCGTTGTCGCACGTTTCCCAATCCGTCCACGTCACCAGGTCGCCCAGCGCCGGACGTCCGTCGTGCCGCCAGGTCAACGGCGGGTTCTGCATCCGGCCGAGCGGACAAATCCGCGTTGCGCCCCAGTCGGCAAACTGCCGTGCAAGTTGGCTCATCTTTTCCGGCGGCGCGTCGATGCCGACCGTCGAAACTTTTCCTTGAATCTCGTCCACGCCCCGCAGCACCGCCGCCAGATCCGGAACCGGTTTAACGTAAATAAATCGGTTTTGCGGCGAGAATTGGAAACGCACGTCATGTTCAAACACCACCGTCCAAGCCGTCGAATTCTGGCTCGACCAGATTTTCGCATCGGCGCGATGCACCGCCAGCGTCTCGTAAATCGCGCGCTTCGAGGCAATGGCCGCCGCCGTTTCGGTGGCGGTTCTTCCGCGCGGCTCGACGGCTTCGCGTTTCGCCAGCTCGACGGCGAGCCGTTCCGCAAATTGATCTGATTCCACGGCGCCGCGCTCCTCCACATAAATGACGTGCGGCGAGAGGCAGCCGTTTTGGTCCCACGCGATCACGTCGTCCGCCGCGCGGGAAACGACTTCAGCAATGTCCTCATCCCGCAACACTTCGCGCGTCACGAAACCGAAACTTACGCGATGGCCGTAGCCAAGAAAGCGAACCTGCGCAGGCAACTGCGCGCGAATCGCCGCCAACGTTTCGTCGCTACCCGTCGCCGTCAGGCAATCGGCGTGGGCGAACAGCACCTGCTCCAGTTCGCGCTGACCGCCGCGCCACTCGGCGATTTCCAGACACGCGCCAACCTTGTGATCCAGCTCGTAAATCGAATGCGCAAACAATCGCGGCAGGAACGACGCACCGCTGGCGCACTTCACAAACTGCGCCGAACGCGTGAGCAAACCGAGCGTCAGGCTCATCAGCGTCGGATTCGGGATATTGCCAGCGGCAATGTGGACGAGAAAATTTGGTCCGCGCCACAAGTGACGCGTGGCGGTTGACGTGTGACGCGGCGCATCGGTTTCATCCGTCGCCTGCCACTCGTCACCCGTCACACTGGCCGCCTCACCGAGTTCCTGGGCAAGCAGCGCCTGAAAATTCACCGGCGTGAACTGGCGAAAAAATCCGTCCAAACCTTTTTGCATCACCGCCCTGGAAAACCCGGTTTCCGCCGGGCCAAATTCCAGCGCCAGCTTGCGAAACTTGTTATCCGGCTGCAGCCATTCCGCCGCAGCTTCGCATAGCAGTTTCACGACCTCATCCGTCGAGCGCGGCAACAGGTATTTTTCGCGGTTCCGCTTCAGCGTGTCGCACGCCGCCGCAATCATCGTGGGCGACAGCGTCGCTTCTGGCGGCAGATCGGCGAAGAAATAATTGGGCAGGTTCATTTTGTAGTTTCCGATGGCAATGGCGAGAGCTGTGCTCTGATTTGGGCATATAGTTCCCCAGTCCACTCTGGCAATTTGGCCTGCTTCGGAACTTGTTTCCCCAACCTAAAGTCCACAGGTGAAATGATCACGGTCATGTTGGTTAATCCAACGTCAGCCGCCAGGACAAATAAATCCTCCGCCGGCTCATCGCCCATCGCCAGACAGCCGACCGACACAGAACTACCGTGAATCATGATGTCGCCGCCGAGTTGTGTGCGTCCCTCCTTCACGGCTTGCGCACGGTCAAAGGCATTCGGATAACCAATCCGCAAAGCCACATGGAAGCGACTGTTCGGATTGAGCGATTCCACTGAATAAACACCTTCGGGCACCTGACCGTCACCTTCACGCAACTTTGGCCCCGGATAGGGACTGGCGGCTAAAATAGGATAAGTCCGGATCCAGCGGTTGCTTCCCGTTTTGTCGGCAGCATAAACCTGAAGGACTTGTTCAGATTTCAAACCAACCAGCTTCACCTCACTTGGAGGATATGGAACTTGTGCCTTATCAAAAAATGGACGCCATCTTTCACGCGCAGATCCGCCAAACTGATCAAGTCGTTCCGCCACCGTTTTACTCTTGGTGAACTTCATTGCCAACGGCGAAATTGCCGCCCAAAGATATGGCTTGAAGCAATACGCCAGCAACACCAGCGCCAGCAAACCGAACAAAATGTATAACCGTTTCATGATTGTTTCAGGCCGTCATCAGCGAGCAACCACGCGGCTCGGCCAGTTGCGCGCGGCCAATCAGTTCAAAGCCGTCGCCCCGGCGAACGCCCAAATCTTCCGTCTGAATCGCGGCGACGGAAAAGACATTCGCCAGATCGAAAATGCGGATGAGTCCGGTTTCGCCATCGGCCACTTCGCGACCGGTTTCCGGCGAAATGATTTGCACACGCACCCACGGGGGGAAGCGGAAAATCCGGGGATGGAGAACAGAAGATGGAAGATGGCTTTCGCTGTCGTAAGCTTGGGAACTCAATTCGCTCATGCCGTATTCGCAGAGGATGTTTTCGCGCAGGATGCCAAACCGTTCGGTGATGAACGCGTGAAGTTCCGCTTTTGGCATGGAGCGGGAACGGTTCTTGTAGCCGCCAGTTTCCATAAGGCGCGAACCGGAGGGAAGCTGAAGGCGAAGATTTTTCTCTGCCAGAAAATCCAGCAGATGCACGAAGGAAAACGCGGTGCCGAGCAGGAGCAAGGGGCTGGGGTCTGGAGTCTGGGGTCTGGGGGAAAGTGCGGCCTGCACCGCATCAAAATCCAGCGTCCAGGCGCCGTCATCCACCAGCTTGCCGAGGAAAGACGACTCTTCGGCACCGAGCTTTTGTCGGACGACTTCAAACATATGGACGAGCGAGGAATGCGGCACCGACTCCGGCGGCGGCGTGAGGAAAAGCGGAGCGCAGACGGCTCGTCCGTATGTTCCTTCTTCATAACTCGCGGACGAGCCGTCCGCGCTCCGCAAAACATTCCGCTCAAACCACGCCCATAGCGACGCCTCATAAACCGCCAGCGATTCGCCACAATGAAAATGGCGGCTGGGCTTTTGCTCCGTCGTGCCGCTGGAATGGAAAACGGCGGTGCGATCTTCCGACGGAATGCTCGTCAGTTCCAGTTCCTTGAACGCAGCGGTCGGCACGGCGGGAATTTGCGTCCAATGCTGCACAAACTGGGGCGTGAGTTGGCGCGCCTCACAGATTTTGCGATAGGCGGAATTGTGCTTGAATTGCAGCGCGAAAAGCTCAAGAGCAAGTTCGGAGAATTGTTGATTGCCGATTGCCAATTGCCGATTGGCAATCAATTCACGCAAACGCGCGGCGAAGCTGGAAAGTTCTGGATTCATGCGGTGTTTGTTTGCCGGCTGGTTTTCCGCGACAGCCGATGGACATTCTAGCCAAGATTGACATTGCTGCAAGTTGAGTTTTATGAGTTGATTTTGCCGGACTACGCATGCAAACACCGCGCCGCAGATTTTGGGTTGGCCTTTGGCTTCTGACCGCCTGTTTGCTCATTTTCCCAATCAACAACCTGCCAATTCGTGTCGGAACCATCCTTCTGACTTTGGCGACTTACGCGTCGCTCATTTATCATTTTCACCGACGCAAACCGATGCTTTTTGGATTGCTTTCACTTGGGATTTTAATCGCGGGATTTCTGGTATTTCCCGGCCGCAATCCCGACCCAAAAAATCTTTGCAACGCTTACCTGCGCTCATTGCAAACATACGAAGGCACTCGATACATCTGGGGCGGGGAAAACAAACTAGGCATAGACTGCTCCGGCTTGGTTCGGGCCGGACTCATCAAGGCAAATGTTGAACAAGGCGTGTTCACTCTAAATCCCGAACCGGTTCGATTCGGCCTGTCGCTCTGGTGGCACGACTGTTCAGCCAAAGCCTTGGGCGAGGAGTATCGCGGATTGACGCGGCGAATCACATCGTCGCCAAGCATCAACCTGCTGGATAATTCTCAAATTCAGCCCGGAGACATTGCCGTCACAACCAGTGGAGTGCATGTCCTTGCCTTCCTGGGAAACGACGAATGGATCGAAGCTGACCCGGACTTGAAAAAGGTTGTCATTGTTAAAACCCCTTCAAAGGACAACCCGTGGTTCGCTGAGCCGGTTCAAATCATGCGTTGGACTGAACTGGAATCGAAGTAAGGCAGCATTGCCATTACTGCGTTTGTTCGCCAAACTACGCGCTCAATAATGAGCAAACGGTTTTACATCACCACGGCGATTGATTACGTGAACGGCCAGCCGCATCTCGGCCATGCCTACGAGAAAATCATCGCCGACGTCATCGCCCGCGCGCGACGCAGCCTGGGGCAGGAAGTCTTTTTTCTGACCGGCCTCGACGAACACGGCCAGAAGGTTCAGCAGGCGGCGCAGGCGGAGAAGAAAAATCCACAGGAATATTGCGACACGCTCGCGGCGGACTGGCAGGCGTTCGCCAAAAAACTAGAGCTGACGAATGACGATTTCGTCCGCACCACGCAGCCCCGTCACAAGGAATTCGTGCAGGCGACGCTGGCGAAACTGAATGACGCCGGGCATTTCTACAAGGCGAGCTACACCGGTTTTTATTCCACGAAGGAGGAGACGTTTCTCACGGAGAAGGATCGTCTGCCCGACGGCAAGTTCGACGCGAGCTACGGCGAGGTCGTCGAACTCAAGGAAGATAATTATTACTTCAAGCTCGGCGCGCACCAGCAATGGCTCATTGATTATATCGAGGCAAATCCCGATTTCATCGCGCCCAGCTATCGCCGCAACGAAGTCCTTGGCTTCCTCAAAAACAACACGCTCGAAGACCTGTGCATCTCACGTCCGGTGGCGCGGTTGAACTGGGGCATTCCCCTGCCCTTCGACCCAGAGTTCGTCACTTACGTCTGGTTCGACGCACTCGTGAATTACACCAGCATCGCGCACGCGCACAAAGCGCTGGAGCTTTGGCCGGCGGACATTCATGTCATCGG
>Ga0207702_10002222_pt1 | contig 18606 bp, 14 predicted proteins | sample KBSCornC62_FD_184302 | JGI IMG/M metagenome (GOLD analysis project Ga0207702, IMG submission 184302) | Corn rhizosphere microbial communities from Kellogg Biological Station, Michigan, USA - KBS Corn C6-2 (SPAdes) (version 2) | ecosystem: Host-associated > Plants > Roots > Rhizosphere > Soil ...
TGACCTTATTCGGTAATTCCACGAATCGCTCGATGAGGTGTTTTCCAAATAAGGTCAGGCCCGGGGCGACACTCAGGCCGGTGTTCGTCTCCAGGCGAACCACCCCGCGATCAAACGCGGACACATAAATTTCCCCGCCGTAAGTAAATGTTCGCGCAACGCCTTCTATGCTCAAAAAACCTGTTTGCCCCGTATTTCGATTCCAATACGCAACCCCATTCCAACCAGAAAAGCAGACTCCGTTCTTGTCGAAGACGACGCGATTGAACTCGGTCATCAACGTCCACCGCGGACACTCCGCTGGATTCAAAGCCTGAGGCTGAATCAGGCCTTGCTCGGCCGTTACCAACCGGCCCCACGAACCGACGGATCCATAATAGCCATTTCCGTCTTTATCATAACAGACATGCTGTATTTGCGCACCCACTACGCTCTTTTGCCCAACCTCGAGCCAGCGATCGTCGTTGAGCACGCTGACGGCGCCGTTTTTCACGATGATCAAACGCCCGTGTGAATCGAAGGTGAGATCCGCTCCAGCAGAAAAGTTTCCAATTTCGTCGAACGAATAAAACCGGGTGTACGGCGCACCCTTCAGGCTCTCCCTTGCGAAACATGTGTGCCCCCATGCGGCCAAAAGAATAAGGACGCTGACCAGTCGAAAACATTGGGTAAGAGGCACTGGCTTGAACGTCATACGAGCAGGCGATCAGGATGACAGCTCCGCTCGACAGCGCGAGAAATTGCGCTCACCGCCTTCAGGCAGTTGCCACCCCTACTTTAGTATCGTTTTATATATTACCCGCAGACGAATCGCCCTGGCTTGAGAGCCCGCTGGCTTTTTCTACTTACCCCCGACCCTTAAATTTCAGTCAATGAAGCGGGCCAAAAGGCTTCGCACCTCCGCCCGTGGGTCGTTCATCACAACCGACTTGAGTCAATGCCGGACACCCTATCTTTTGCACTTGAACTATGCCCCTTGTATTTCGGTCCATTGCGCGCCTCGTTTTTTTCCAACTCCTCGTCACTGCGACGCTCGCCGCGCGCCCGCTTGCGACCGACACGCCATCCCGGTTATGGTATCTGACGCCAGCGCATGAATGGACCGACGCTTTGCCTATGGGCAACGGCCGTCTGGCCGCCATGTCGTACGGGACGTTTCCGCGCGACCGCCTGCAACTGAACGAAGAAACGATTTGGGAAGGCGAACCGCTGGATCGCTGTAATCCTAAAGCTCGCGCTGCGCTTCCGCAGCTTCGGGAAATGATCTTCAATGGGCAAAGTACCGACGCCGCTAAATTGATCGAAGACGCCTTCGTCTCGCCTAGGAGCCATGTCGATCCTTATCAAACCGCTGGGGAATTGTTCGTCGATTTCGTCGGACACGGATCTGCGCCTGCGACCGGACCTTGGATCATAAATCCAAAAGACGAAGATCAGAATCCCTGGATCCTTCGCTATGGTATTCGGCACTACCAACGAGATCTCGATCTCGCCACCGGGATCGCGACGAGCCGCGGGTACTACGCGCAGGTTTCGCAGCAACGTGAGGCGTTTGTCAGTTGGGCCGATGATATCATTTGTTATCGTTTCATCTGTGATTCCGGCCAAGGCGACGTCGACCTTTCGCTGCAACGCGAAATTGACGTCGTCGGTCGCGATACGACGGATAACGGTCCACTGATTTTGAAATGCGAACTCGGCCGCAGTGGTCGACCCTTTTGTTTAGTGGCGGAGGTGCGCACCACCGGCGGGACTCGCCGGGCGCGCGGATCCTATCTGGAAATTCGCGGCGCCAGCGCGATTGAAGTTCGCATCGCGATCGCCAGTTCGTGGAAAAACTTCAACGACTTCTCCGCCGATCCCCAAGCACGTTGTCTCGCGACCTTGGCCGCCGCGAAGACCTTTTCCTGGGATCAGTTGAAAGCGCGTCACGTCCAGCAGCAGAAGGCCGTTTTTGATCGGGTTAAATTTGTTCTGCCCACAAACGACTCCGACAATCTGCCGACCAACGAACGCTTAAAGCGCGTGCAAGCGGGCGCAGAAGACTGGAATTTAAGTGTATTATATTTCAACTACGGACGCTATCTCCTCGCTAGTTCGTCACGCGAAGGCGGCCTGCCCGCGAATCTCCAGGGCAAATGGTGCGGTGATATTGCTCCAGCGTGGAACAGCAACTATACCACGAATATCAACGTGCAGATGAACTATTGGCCAGCCGGTCCGTGCAATCTGACGGATCGCGCTGAAGCGTATTTGCGCTGGGCCGAGTCACTCGTCGCCCCCGGTCAACGCACGGCTCGCGAACTCTATGGGTGCCGTGGTTGGACACTTCATCACAACAGCGACATCTATGGCGCGACGGAAGTTTTTGACGGCCCGGCAGGCGTTTGGCCAATGGGATCGGCGTGGGTTTCATCTCAACTGATCGATCTTTGGCGCTTTAATCAGGATCGCCGCTGGCTCGAGCGCGCATGGCCTCTAGCGAAGGGCGCTACGGAATTTATTCTCGATTACCTGGTCGAGGCTCCCGCGAACTCCGTCTGCCCGGGCAAGCTCGTGACCAATCCCTCACATTCACCCGAGAACGCATTCCTCCTTCGGAACGGCAAACTCAGCGAATTCACTTACGCATCAACGATGGATTTGGAAATCATCGCTGAACTTTTCGCTGCCACCCGCGAAGCAATCGCGGCGCTCGGGTTGCACGAGGACCCATTACTCGCGCGGATGGATGCCGCGGAACGTCGCTTGCCTCCCTTGCAGATCAGCGAGCGGACCGGACGCCTCCAGGAATGGATCGAGGACTATGATGAAGTCGAACCGGGTCACCGACATATTTCTCATCTCTTTGCGCTTCATCCGGGGTCGACGATAACGAAGGAAAAAACGCCTGAACTTTTTACTGCCGCGCGAGCCTCGCTGGATGCCCGCATCGTAGCCGGCAGCGGCGGGACGGGCTGGAGTCGAGCCTGGGTGATGAACTTTTACGCGCGCTTCTACGACGGCGCCAATTTTCAAAACAGCCTACTGATTCTCCTGCGAAAATCCACGCTATCGAATTTGTTCGATACGCACCCGCCCTTTCAAATCGACGGCAACTTCGGAGCGTGCGCAGGGATTGCTGAAGCGCTCTTGCAATCTCACATCGCGTCACCGAATGGTGGATACAGGATCGACCTGCTCCCTGCGCTTCCGCCCGCTTGGCGCGATGGTGCGATTTCCGGGCTCCGCGCACGCGGTGGCGTGCAAGTGGACCTCGAGTGGCACGATGGCTCCCTTTCGAAGGCGAGTTTAACGGCCGATCATGGTGGGAGTTTCATCGTCCGCACGCCCGATGGAAAAGATCATCCGGTGACGCTGCGGCTGGGACAGCCGACCGACCTCGCCTTGTAATCAACTGTCGTCCCCCTGCCGGGACCACGGTTCATCGACCTTGCTGCCAAGACCTGCGCAACACCGTCGTTGCCCCCCAAAAAACTACTTAGCCGGAAAGGGCGGAGTCGTTTCGTCGCTGCCCGCAACCAAGTGAGCAAACACGATTTTCCCGCCCGCCGACGGCAGCACGCTGGAAATTTCCGCATGTACCCGCCGGCCGATCAAGCCGCGCGATTGGCTCACGACCACCATCGAACCGTCCTCCAGATAACCGATTGCCTGGCCTTCTTCCTTACCCGGTTTGATCAACTCAACCTCAACGCTGTCGCCCAGGATCAACTCCTGACGCAGCGCGCGCGACAGGACGTTCAGGTTCATCCAGGGGACCCCGTGGAACTCCGCCATCTTCGCGAGATTATAGTCCACCGTCAGCAATTTGGCGCGCATCGACTGAGCCAGAAAGACCAGCTTCGCGTGAATTTCACCGCGCTTCGCGAGCTCACTTTCATGAATGCGAATATCGCTGTTTTTGATTTTCCTTAACTGCGACAGCACCTCAAGTCCGCGGCGACCGCGCGCCTGTTTCGTCGAATCAGTCGAGTCGGCGATCCCCTGAAGTTCATCCAAAACAAAACGCGGTATCACCAGCGCCACGGAGAGAAATCCCGACTCGCAGACGCGAGCGACGCGCCCATCGATCAGTGCGCTCGTGTCAACCACCACGAGCGGAACGTCGACCTCATGCGGAACGAAGCGGACGTACGGAATCACCAGGTTGAACTCATCTTTTCCACGCAGCGCGATGACCGTGCACAAATAGGTCACGACTATATACAACCCGAGCTGAACCAAGAAAATCGTCTGCGGATCTCCGAAAGCGAAGAGCGGAGAGTGGCCGATCAGAAAAGCGATGAACGTTCCCGCCACCAAACCGAAGGTGATCGCCGACAGACCCCGCAACGAAAACCCTTTCAACAGGATATCGGTCAGCACCACGAGCACACCGATCGACAAGCCGATGAAGCCGGCCCGCAACTGAAACTGATCCCACTGGGGAATGGTGTAGCAGACCAGCCATCCCGCTGCTGCGCACAGAATCACGAACACAGCCCGAATCGGCAGCAGGGTCTTATTCATAAGATCAACAGCTCAATGCAAAATATAGTATAACACCAGCGGGGCGATCACGCCAATCGCCATACATCCGTATAAAACCAAAATCACGCGGCGAGATTTCGCCTTTTCATTCTGGTCCATTTTCAAAAGAGTCGAAATCACGCTCGCACCGATGACAACGCAATACTGGTTAGTGAAATCTGAACCGGAATCTTATTCTTGGGATACGTTCGTGAAAGACGGACAAGCGTCTTGGGATGGCGTGCGAAATTTCGCCGCCCGCAACCACCTTCGCTCCATGAAAACCGGCGATCGCGTGCTATTCTACGCGAGCGTCACGGGCAAAGCGGTGCAAGGGATCGCTGAAGTTTCGAAAACGTCGTATCCGGACCCAACCGCAGAAGAAGGCGATTGGAGTTCGGTGGAATTAAAACCGATAAAACCTCTGAAAAAGCCCGTCACGTTGGAGCAAATGAAAGGCGAACCGGCGCTGAGCAAGATGACGCTATTTAGGCAGGGCCGCTTGTCCGTGACGCCCGTGACGAAGGAAGAGTTCACCGTCATCACGAATCTTGGGAAAGGCTGACGCAAAAATGCTCGATGACTGGACGTAGATCCAATCTAGATTTTAAATAAACACATCCGTTCCTTGGGAGCAGTATGACCAAGCTTCGCTCCCAATGCTCTCGTCGGCGAATCTCAAAGACGTTCCTTTGAACGCGAAATCCCCTGGATTGGCTCCTCTTCCGTAGCTGCGCGTCTTGACGCGCGGATCTTGCGTCGTCGTTTGTTATACGAGGAGAATTCTATTCTCCCAACGCAAAGTCCGCGCAGCTACGAGCTAGCGAGGGGATAAGAATCCTCGGACAAGGGGGCCACGGCGATGTCTTCGTAGATCCGCGTTCGTGAGAACGCGGGCATGACACGTAGCAGCGAAAAGAAGCCGCGTTCTCGCGAACGCTACGCCGTCCTCAAACCACCTTCGGCGTCAAAATTCCTTCCGACAGCGCCTCGATCAACACCTCCGCCGTCGCGAGATTTGTCGCGAGGGGAACGTTGTGAATATCGCAGACCTTCATCAACGCATTGATGTCCGGTTCGTGCGGATGCGCTGTCAGGGGATCACGGAGAAAAATCACGGCCTTCACTTCACCGGTTGCGATCATTGCACCGATTTGCAGATCTCCGCCCAAGGGACCAGACAGCATCACATCCACCGGCAATTTCGACTGCGTCTTAACCAATCCCCCTGTGGTCGAAGTCGCAACCAGCCTCTGGGTCTTTAGGTACTCGCGATGGCGCGTAACGAAATCGACCATCGTCTGCTTCTTGGCGTCGTGAGCGATCACGGCGATCGCGGGATTTTGCTTGGACATAAACCTTCGGTGTCAAATCCCGTCGTCCGCCGCAAGCTCTCGGATGCGCCCCACGCATCCGTTTTTAGCCGGAAAATTGCCGCATTGCCACGGCCTAGCCATTCGCGTTTCGTTTCTCGTTATGACCGCCCCTTCTCATGAAACCTCTACGCCGACGCCTGATGCCGCGCCGAGTGATTTCATTCGCGATCTCGTCGCCCAGCATGTGTCCGAAAAACGCTACGCCAAAATCGTCACGCGTTTTCCACCCGAGCCCAACGGCTACTTACACATCGGCCACGCAAAATCCATTTGCCTCAACTTTGGCATCGCGCGCGAGAACCAGGGCCAATGCAACCTGCGGATGGACGACACCAATCCCACCAAGGAAGATGTGGAGTACGTCGAATCGATCATCGCCGACGTGCGCTGGCTCATCGGAGATTGGGCCGAGCAAACCCTGGGCCTGAAACCGCAGGGCACGGGACCACAGGCGCAGACCATCGATGGCAAATCCGACTTTCTCCTGCCTGCCGTGGTGGGCGCAAAATCTCCGGCTGGACTCGAACCTTTTTTTGCCAGCGAGTATTTCGAACAGTTGTACGGTTATGCGGTCGCGTTGATCAAAAAAGGAAAAGCGTACGTCTGCGATCTTACGCCCGAAGAAACCGAAAAATATCGCGGGGCCCCGGACAAACCCGGGACGAACAGCCCATTCCGCGATCGCTCGATCGAGGAAAACCTGGCGCTCTTCCAACGCATGCGCGCCGGTGAATTTCCCAATGGCGCGCGCACGCTCCGCGCCAAGATCGACATGGCCTCGCCCAACATCTGGCTGCGCGATCCCCTGCTCTATCGCATTCGCCACGCCGAGCACCATCACACGGGCAATGCATGGTGCATCTACCCGCTCTACGATTTCGCGCACTGCCTCAGCGACTATCTCGAAGGCGTGACCCACAGTATCTGCACGCTCGAATTTGAAGTCCACCGCCCGCTGTATGATTGGCTCCTCGACCAACTCGAACTGGCACGTCCGTTACCACATCAGTACGAATTCGCGCGGCTGACGCTGAACTACACGGTGCTGAGCAAGCGCAAGCTGCTCCAGCTCGTGGATGAAAATTTTGTCGCGGGTTGGGACGATCCGCGTATGCCGACCATTTCCGGCATTCGTCGTCGCGGCGTGCCCGCCGTCGCCTTGCGCAAATTTGCGACGCAGATCGGCGTCACCCGTTTCAACGGCGTGACCGACTTCGCCGTGCTCGAACATGCCATTCGCGAAGAACTCAATAGCATCGCGCTACGCCGATTCGCGGTGTTGAACCCGATCAAGATTGTCGTCACCAACCTCGCCCCGGATCAGACGCTTGAATTCGAGGTGGCTAACAATCCCGAAAATCCCGCCGCCGGTACGCGTAAGCTTACGTTCACTCGCGAGGCTTACATCGAAAGCGACGATTTCATGGAAGTGCCCCCGCCGAAATATTTCCGTCTCCGGCCCGGCGGCGAGGTTCGCCTGAAGTACGCCTTCATCGTCAAATGCGACGAAATCATCAAAGATGCGAACGGCCGCGTCATCGAAATCCGCTGCACTGCTGATCTCGAATCCCGCACCGGCGGCGCCAACTCGACCCGCAAAGTCAAGGGCACGATTCATTGGGTCAGCGCGAGTCATGCGATCGATGCCGAAGTTCGACTCTATGATCGCCTCTTCACCGCCCCGGAACCCGATGCCGATGGTGACTTCAAGAAGCATATCAACCCGCAATCGCTAACTGTCGTTCAGGCGAAACTCGAACCGTCCCTCCGCGACGCGTCTCCAGAATCTCGATACCAGTTCGAACGCGTCGGTTATTTTGCGGTCGATCCGAAAGATTCGCGTCCGGACAAACTGATTTTCAATCGCACGATCGCGCTGCGAGACACCTGGTCGCCGGCCAAAGTTTAAACCATTCGTTCATGCTGCGTTTTTTTGCGTCACGCTTCGCGCAGTCCCTGCTCGCCCTTCTCGTCATTATCACCGTCACCTTCTTCATGATGAAGGCGGTGCCGGGAGGTCCGTTCGACGCCGAAAAAGCCACCTCCCCGGAGATCAAAGCGAATCTAGAAGCGTACTATGGTCTGAACAAACCGCTCTTCTCCCAGTACACGGACTATCTCAAGAATCTCCTTCACGGCGAACTGGGGCCGTCCTTTAAGTATCCCAATCGCACGGTTAACGAAATCATCGGCGACAAGCTCCCCGTTTCACTCGAGCTTGGAGGTTGGTCGATTTTATTTTCGTTGATCGTCGGCATCCCGCTCGGCGTCTTCGGCGCGTTGCGACCGAACACCTGGGTCGACTACATCACGTCTGCTTTCGGCATGATCGGAATTTCGATTCCGACATTCGTCGTCGGCCCGCTTTTTGTGCTGCTCTTTGCGATCAAATTCGGCTGGTTCAACGCCTCCGGTTGGTACACCGCTTCTGATCGAATTCTGCCTTCACTCGTGCTCGGCATCGCCTATGCCGCCCCTGTCGCTCGCCTCACCCGCGGAGGCATGCTGGAAATTTTGCACCAGGATTTTATCCGCACCGCGCGCGCGAAAGGTGCCTCGGAATGGCGCGTCGTTTTCAAACACGCCATGCGCGGAGGACTGTTGCCCGTGGTCTCTTATCTCGGACCTGCCATCGCGGGTATTTTAACGGGATCATTCGTGATCGAGACCATTTTCCAAGTCCCTGGCATCGGCCGCGAATTTGTGAACAGCGCGTTTAACCGCGACTACACCTTGCTCCTGGGGACGGTCATTCTCTACGCCGCGTTGATCATGGGATTGAACTTGGTCGTCGACGTGATCCAAGCCTGGATGAATCCGAAAGTTCGACTGGAATCCTGATGCCGCCACTCGCACCAGCCTCTCCTGTTGAAGCCGCGAATTCTCCATCCGCGGAAAAAGGCGCTTCGCTCTGGCACGACGCGTGGCTGCGTTTACGCAAAAACAAACTCGCCGTCTTGGGCGCCATCTTCGTCGCGATTGTCGCAGTCGCGTGCGTCAGCGGACCGTGGATGAGTCACTACGGCTACGAAGAGCAAAAGCTCGACCTTCGTGCCTCCCCGCCGATGGCGCATGTGGTCGACATTTTTCAACCTAGCGATCTGAAAAATCCGGTTTCGTGGTCATACACCCAGCGCCTCCGCGACGAAGGGGAATTCGCCAAAGCACCGAATCCGGGCGAGCTGGTTGATCGGATCGACCACGGCGAACCGATTACTTACAACGGTCGTGTCTACCGCCTCTCCAAAGAACGGCATATCCTCGGAACGGATACACTGGGCCGCGACTTGCTTGTGCGGGTTTTCTATGGCGGCCGCGTGTCACTCGGCGTTGGCTTAGCCGCCACCTTTGTCGCGCTCACCATCGGCGTGATCTACGGAGCGATCGCCGGTTACTTCGGCGGCAAACTGGATTCGGCGATGATGCGCTTTGTCGACATCGTGTACTCGCTGCCGTTTACGATTTTCGTCATTCTGCTCATGGTTTTCTTCGGGCGGGATATTTATCTGCTCTTCGTCGCGATTGGCGCGGTCGAATGGCTGACGATGGCGCGCATCGTTCGCGGGCAAGTCCTCGCCATCAAACGAATGGAATACGTCGAGGCCGCGCGTTCGCTTGGCTTCAGCGAGTGGCGGATTATTTTCCGTCACATCCTGCCGAACGCGCTTGGCCCTGTCATTGTCTATACCACCTTGACGATCCCCGAAGTCATGTTGCTCGAGGCGTTCCTCAGCTTTCTCGGCCTCGGCGTGCAGCCGCCGATGAGTTCGTGGGGACTTTTGATCAAAGATGGCGCAGAAAAGATGGAAGAGTTTTCCTGGCTCTTGGTTTACCCCGGCTTGGTTTTCTCGTTAACCTTATTCTCGCTAAACTTTTTAGGGGATGGACTTCGGGATGCACTTGATGTGCGCTCATCGAAAGATTGAGTGACCATTTGTCCCCGGTCTCATGCGTCTCCTTCGCCGTTTTGCTCCCTATGCGAAATACCTGCGTCAACAACGCGGGGCGATCATCGCTGCCATCGTCTTTGGCCTCGTTTACGGCGCATCGAGCGGGCTCGGAGTTCCGTTCCTGATCAAGTACGTTTTCCCGCCGATCTTCGAAGAGCGGGCGCAGGCGTTGCATTGGACGCACGTCATCGCGATCGCGGCCTGCATTCCGGTTCTCTTCATCTTCCGCGGCATCAGCGGGTATTTGAATAGTTATTACACGCAGAAAGCCGGTGTGCATATTTTGGAGAATCTGCGGTTGGATTATTTCGAGAAACTCCAATTTCTTCCGCTGTCGTTCGTTCATCGCAAGGCGGCGGGCGACCTGATCTCGCGCGGCCTCTCCGATACCGCGCAACTCCAGTTTGCCCTCACGTTGATCGCCAACGATGGCATCAAACAACCTGCGACGCTGATCGGTGCGCTCAGTGCCCTCGTGTGGCTCGCGGTGACCGGCCACGGCGTTTGGATCGTGCTGATCTGTTTGATGATCGTGCCGTTCGCGGTCATTCCGATTCGCTACGTGGGTCGCCAGGTGATCAAGCGCGCCCAAACGCTGCAAAGCCAACTGGGCGACGTGACCGGCCACTTTTCCGAAAATCTCGCGGCCGCCCGAGAGGTTCGCGCCTTCGGTTTGGAAAAACACGAGATCAAGCGCTTTTCGATTACGACCAATGCACTGGTCACGTCGCAGATAAAAATCACCAAGTACGCGCAAGCGCTGTCCCCGGCGATCGAAGTCCTTTCCGCCATCGGCATTTCGGTCACCCTCGTCTTCGCTTACGGCTCGGGCGTGAAATTGGAAACGTTCATCGCCGTCGTGCTGGCGCTCTATTTCAGCTACGAACCGATCAAAAAGATCGGTGTGTTGAACAACGAGATCAAACGCGGCGCCGCCGCACTGGAACGTCTCGAAGCGGTTTTTCAAGAGCCCATCACCATTGCCGATCCGGCTGAGCCAGCCAACGTCGCTCGCCTTCAAGGCACCGTCGAATTCAGCGACGTCAGCTTCTCTTATAAAAGCGACGCGCCAGCCCTTCGCGATGTTTGCGTCACGATTCCTGCCGGTACGATCTGCGCGCTGGTCGGCCCTTCTGGCGCCGGCAAATCGACTTTCGTTAATTTAGTCCCGCGGTTTTACGACGCCAACGAAGGCGCCATTTCCATCGATGGCATCAACGTAAAATCGATGCGGCTCGAGGATCTTCGGCGCAACATCGCCGTGGTCTCGCAAGACCCTGTTCTGTTCAACGACACGATCTACGCCAACCTTCTGCTCGGCCGGCCCGACGCGACGCGCGAGGATGTCATCCGCGCGACCTCTGATGCCTTCGCACACGACTTCATCATGTCCTTTCCGCAGGGATACGACACGAAGGTCGGCGAACGGGGCTCGCAACTTTCCGGCGGGCAAAAACAGCGCGTCGCGCTCGCTCGAGCCTTTCTGCGCAACGCGCCCATTCTCATTCTCGATGAAGCGACCTCCGCGCTCGACTCTGAAAGCGAAGCGTACATTCAGCAGGCACTGAAAAAACTGATCGTCGGCAAAACGGTGCTGATCATCGCGCACCGTTTCAGCACCATTCGCGATGCCTCGCTCATCCTCGTTTTCGAGCGCGGCGAAATCGTCGCCACCGGATCGCACGGCCAGCTTTACACGCAAAGCCCGCTTTACCGAAATCTCTACGACCAGCAAACCCTGGCGTTGTAAGTCATGGCAGAGCGCCCGTTCAAGATCCTGGCGATCGTCTTCAAGTTCCTCGGGGATGTCGTTGTATCCATCCCGGCCTTACGCGCGCTGAAGGAAGCTCGGCCCGAAGTGGAACTACATCTTCTCGTCGCTGAGGAAGCGTACCCGTTGATCAAAACCCTGCCCTGGGTCGATCGCGCCTGGGCGCTTCCGCGCACGCGCGGACGCGCCCGCATGCGCGACACCTGGCCCGTGATCCGGGCGCTGCGCGCCGAGAAATTCGATTTATCGCTCGACTTGATCGGCAACGATCGCGGCGCGTTTCTGACGCTGGCCGCCGGTGCTCGCGAAAAAATCGGCCTCAATGCACCGAAAGGTTTTCTCGGCCGGCGCTATTTTTATCACGAAGCTTTGGCGGAAGCGCCCGTCGACTGGCACGAAACGCGGCGTCACCTCCATTTTCTCCGCAAACTCGGCGTGTCCGCCGAAGCGCCGCTCACCCTCGAGTTGCACGCCGACCCGGCGCTACAAAACGCTGCCGCCGCGATTTTGCCGCGCCCCGCCATCATTGCGCATGTTTCCACCAGCAAGCCGTTGAAGGAATGGCCACACTCCCATTGGAGCGAATTGGCCCGCCTCGCGCGCGGAGACGGACATGAAATCGTCTTCGCCAGCGGACCCGCAGTCCGGGAACGTGACTCATTGCAGACGTTAGGAAAAATCGATCCCGAGATTCCGCAACTCCCGCCGATCAAAGATCTCGGCGTTTACCTTGCCGTCCTCGCTCGCGCCTCGCTGCTCGTCTCCGGCGACACGGGACCGATGCATTTTGCGGCCGCCCTGGGGACCCCAACGCTCAGTTTGTTTGGCCCGAGTTTGATTCACCAATGGGCACCCCAGGCACCCTTCGCACGCTGGTTGCAGGCCGCGGGCTGCACCTGCTCGGCCCATCAAGAAAGCTGTACCGCTGCGACGCATTGCCTGAACCGCCTCACTCCGGCGGAAGTTTGGGCGGAAGCGAAGTCGTTGCTCAAAGCGGCCGAGTCCCCCAAAGCCGTTAACCACTCGCTCTGAGCCGACCCGCGATGTCGAATCACTCTGCCTCGTCCGACGACCCTCTTCCCGGCGCGCACACCACCAGCGGCCCGGGCAAGCCTGACCAATCGAGCCATACGTTTCCGCGTTTTGCGCAGAACATGATTGCCGATTTTCTTCAGGTGCCGAATGACGACAGCCATTCCCGTCGCCGCCCGACCAAGGATGTCAACGAGCTGCTCGAACAGATTCTCAACAAGTACCAGATCGGTCGCGATGCTCCGGAGCATACGATTCGGGAAAACTGGAAGGCCATCGCGGGAAGCAATGCGCACTATTCGCACCCGGTTTCAATCGATCCCCGAGGGAAGCTCTTGGTCCTAGCGTCTCACGCGATTGTGCGGAACGAACTCTTCATGCACCGAGCCCTGATCGTGGAAAAGATTCGGAAGCTGCCGGGGTGTGCCGCGGTGAAGGAAATTTTAGTGAAGGCGGGTTAAGTGGCTTTCCCTGGGAGCGCGGACATTCTTGTCCGCTTCGTCACCTGCGTGAGCGAAGCCCCGCTCTAACATACTAAGTGTGCGAGCTGCGCTCGCGATTGAATGGTGCGGACAAGAATGTCCGCGCTCCCAGGAAGGAGGTTCGCGAGTGCGGGCACGCGAATCGTAAAAAAACGCTTGCGCCTCTCTTCGCCATTTGGGATATCAGTCGGCTTGCGTAAGTGAAAGTTCGTCGGTTGCGGACTTCCACCATGACTGGTCTCGCTCCGCGGGATTAAAACGGTGACGTCGGCTTAAGTTGCTCTCGGGCAATGGAAGCGGACGGCACGGGCTCTGCAAAGTGCCCCTACAGTCGTGCAACTTAAACACCAAACCATGTCACCAGTCGTAAAACCCGAAATCATCGCCGCTTACAAAACTCACGATAAGGACACCGGATCTTCCGAAGTCCAGATCGCGTTGCTGACGGCTCGTATTAACCACCTGACGGAACACCTTCGCACCCATCGCAAGGATTTCCATAGCCGCCGTGGATTGCTCCAACTTGCGAGCCGCCGCCGCAAGCTTCTCGACTACTTGAAACGCCATAACGTCAACAAGTACAACGAGATGCTACAAAAACTTAGCCTCCGCCGCTAACCTTTTAAGCTCACGGGCGATCCGATCCGCGGATCGCCCGTTGTCTTTACGACACTCGCGTTTACACCGGGACATTTCCGCTTGTTGCCTGCCTTCAAGGTGCGGCGCCAACCGGAAGTCTCTCGTGTTACCACGGGGACGCCGAAGTCGGTTACCGACTCAACTCATAACCCCGCCCGATCCGCGTTTCCGCGCTGAGGGCTTCGCACTTATTCATAAGTGCAAATCTAAGACGCCGGTCGCGTACCGCTGACGTCAAAGACCATCCGAGGTACGCAGATGAAAATAAGATAATGAATCAGAAACATACCGTAACGGTTCCTGAACTAGGAATCACGTTCTCCACCGGCTCGATCGCGCAACTCGCGAACGGCGCAGTTAATGTCAGCGTTGGTGAGACGAACGTTTTTGTGACCGCCGTGGCTGCCCAGACGATGAAGCCCGGCCAAGACTTCTTCCCCCTCACCGTCGACTATCGCGAAAAATACGCCGCAGCAGGCCGTTTTCCAGGTGGCTATTTCAAACGCGAAGGTCGCCCTTCCGAAAAAGAAATTCTCACGTCGCGTCTCTGCGATCGTCCCTGCCGCCCTCTCTTTCCGGAAGGTTTCCTGAACGAGGTTCAGATCATCGGCCAACTGCTGTCGGCCGACCAGAACAACGAAGCAGACATTCCGATGGTCAATGGCGCCAGCGCCGCTCTCGCCATCTCCGATATTCCTTGGGCCGGCCCGATCGCCGCCGTGCGTGTCGCCGAAATCGATGGTCAATTCGTCGCTAACCCGACGATCGAGCAGATGTTCCAGTCCACCCTCGATCTCATCTACGTGGGCAACGAAAAGGACATGCTCATGATCGAAGGCTCGGCCGACCAGATCCCGGAAGAACGCTTCATTGAAGCGCTCGCTTTCGGTCATCAGTCTATCCAGCCGATCATTCGTGCGATCAAGGAACTCGTCGCTCTCGCCGGCAAACCGAAAGCGACGTTCGCCCTCGTTGGTGCGACGCCGCAAGCGCGCGCGATCATCGAACGCGTTGTTCCTGCTGAACGCCTCGCCACCGCGATTTTCGGCAAAGAAAAAGCGGCCCGTAGCGCGGCAGTAAAGTTGCTCAAAGAAGAAGCGAAAGCCGCTCTCGTTGCCGAACTCGGCGAAGGGAAATTCACCGACGTCGACCTCAACGTCGTCTTCGAAGATCTGCAGTATAAAGCCTATCGCAAAACGGTCCTCGAACGCGGTGTTCGCGCAGACAACCGCGATGCAAAGTCGCTCCGCAAAATTTCTGCCGAAGTCGGCGTGCTCCCGCGCGTCCACGGCAGCGCCATTTTCCAACGCGGCGACACCCAAAGCATCGTCCTCACGACGCTCGGGCCAACCAAGGAAGCCCAAGATCTCGACGCCCTCACCGGTGGTTCGAAATCGAAATCCTTCATTCTTCACTACAATTTCCCTCCGTTCTCCGTGGGTGAAACGGGTCGCTTCGGCGCTCCGGGTCGCCGCGAAGTCGGTCACGGTGCTCTCGCTGAACGTTCGCTCGTTCCCGTGCTACCTCCCGAAGACGTGTTCCCCTACTCGATTCGCGTGGTCTCCGAAATCATGGCGTCGAACGGTTCGACCTCGATGGCTTCGATCTGCGGTGGCTGTTTATCGCTGATGGATGCAGGTGTTCCAATCGTCGCTCCCGTCGCGGGAATCAGTTGCGGCCTCATGACCGAAAATGGTCCCGATGGCAGCATCACGAAGTGGACCACGATCACCGACATTCTCGGTGAGGAAGATCACTTCGGTGACATGGATTTCAAGCTCGCTGGCACCACCAAGGGCATCACTGGCTTCCAACTCGATTTGAAGATCAATGGTCTTCCTTTCGAAATCGCCAAGACCGCGATCTTCCAAGCTCGCGACGCGCGCGTCGAAATCCTCAAGACGATGCTCGCATCGTTGCCCGCTCCTCGCGCGAATCTCAGCAAGTACGCTCCGCGCATTCAGACGATCCAGATCGATCCGGAAAAGATCGGCCTACTCATCGGGCCTGGCGGCAAAACAATCCGTCGCATCACGGAAACGACCGGTGCGCAAATCGACATCGCGGAAGACGATTCCGGCAAGGTCTTCATTTACTCCAACAATGCTGACGCGATGAACCGCGCCGTTCAGGAAATCGACGGCCTCTGCGGCGGTGGCGCCCAGATCGAGGTCGGCAAGATCTATCGCGGTGTGGTTAAAGGCACCAAGGAGTTCGGCGCTTTCGTTGAATGTATGCCGGGCAAAGAAGGCCTTGTGCACATCAGCGAGCTCGCGGACTTCCGCGTGCGTCGCACCGAAGACGTCTGCAAAGTTGGCGACGAGATGATGGTCAAGTGCGTCGGTGTCGACGAGAAGACCGGCAAGGTTCGCCTCTCCCGCAAAGCCGCGATGAAGGAACTCGAGCAGAAGCAGCAAGCCGAAGCCGGCCAACCCGCCGCTGCGTCCGCTGCTCCCGCCAATCCAGCCCAGTAATCGATCGTCAGTTCAATCTTCCAAGCCGAAGCCTCACCGCTTCGGCTTTTTTCATGTGCGCACCCATGCCGCGGTCCTGTGGACGATCGTGCTCCTTCGGAAACCGCCAACATCGTGTGCGCCCAGAGAAACTTCGGCAGTCAACGCACATCAACCGCCCGTCAACTGCCTTCTGCAAACTCGATCGCTTAAAGGGGGAGCAGACAGGAGCCCCGAGATCCCCGAAGCTCGTTGGTTCTCGGACTGAGCTCAGTAAAACGCCGTCCTTACATGACTTCGCTGATCACGATCTCTGGCGTCGCATTCGTGTACTTCGGAATATCAGCCAAGATCTCTGGTCCGTGCTCCCGCATGCCTTGTTGGAAGCCTTCGACATCGCGCAGGAAAAGATGCCCCACGGCAACCCAGCGCGATGCACCACCCGCTCCGTCGCTGATACATCGATCAATCTCATATCGCTCGGCCCCATGAGCCGAAAGCAGCTTCAGCACGGTCGGGAAATGCTGCTGCCGGTAATAGCCGAAATCAAAGGCGACGGAAGGCGTATTGGGATAATAGATACTGACGCGAATCATGTGATGAAAAATCGAAAAACAATTTTGTTTATGCTTGGGTGCTGAACGGAGCATTGAAATTCCAGCGCGACGGCACGAATCGGTATGCTCCGTCTGCTGCTTTCCGGATCACGCCGAAACCAGGAAGCGGAAAATGGTAGCCGACCAGTAACTGGTTTCGCTCGACCGCCCGGCTCAACAGTCGGCGACGCGTTTCTTCGCCTAACGCCGGAAGTGAGTCGCCGATTAAAGCCCATTCCGGATGCGGCACATGCAGCGCAGGCTCGACCAGCGCATCGGCAACATAAACCAATTCGAATTCCGGTTGATCGTCACTCTGCGCTGGCACCTGGAAAACGAAACCGACTTGGCCCGGCGTGTGCCCAACGAGGTCGATCGCCGTAAGGCCCGGGACGATCGTGTCTCCCGTCGCGAAAAACGTCACATGCGCCGACAACGTCTGCAGAGCCGGACGAATCGCCTGCAGAATTGCCTTCTTCCGTTCCTCCGGCACTTTCGTCTGGCTCAAGTCCGGCTGCGTTTGGTTCCAAAATTTCCACTCTGTTTCACCCACCGCGTATTTGGCGTTCGGATACCGCAACTGTTTCAAGTCGTCAGTCAACGCCCCTGCGACATGATCGAGGTGGAGATGCGAAAAGATGACCCGCGAGATCTGTTCGGGCGCAATTCCCAAAGCGGCGAGACGGTGGCTGGCCCAACCCAAGCCAGGCCCGTATGCCGCGCCGCAGCCGCCATCGACGAGGATCAGTTCTTCCTGCCATCGCACGAGCAAGGGCATCGCTTGCAAAGGCGCGACATCGGCTCGAGCGCCAGCATCGGCCAGCGCGCGCTCAACATCGTCCTTCGCACCATTCCAGGCGCAGTCATCCACCGGCCTCGCGGTGTAAGATCCGTCGTGGAGCAGCCACGCTTCGTTCCCGCCACCCAGGGACAGATGGACGACGCCTGGAACCGAGATGTCGGGCAGCGGCAAGTTAGTCAGAAAGGTTTGCATAGAAATTTACTCGGAGTGTTCCGGCTTATGCGTCGTGATGCGATCCGGTGAGAAGCGCGTTCTGGCAGGCACGATGGAAGCGCCTGCTTTTACTATCGCCCAATGAATGGACGCATGGTCGCGTAGTACCGGTCCCCGGCGGCTGCATCGGTCGGGAACGCTTTCGCAAGCGCCTGCAACTCGGCCGCGGAAATGTTAATGTTCACCGCTCCGATTAATTCGTCCAGATGCTCGGCTCGCGTCGTGCCCGGAATCGGAACGATGTCCTCGCTCTGCGCCAGCACCCAAGCCAAGGCCAATTGAACGGGCGTGATTTTTCGCTCGCGGGCCAACTTTTCCAGGATGCGCACAACATCGAGGTTTTTTTGAAAGTTCTCTCCCTGAAACCGCGGCAGTTGGCGGCGGAAATCATCGGGAGCAAAGTCTTCAAACTTCGTGATCGCTCCCGTCAAAAACCCCCGTCCAATCGGGCTGTACGGCACAAACGTGACCCCGAGTTCGCCACACGCCGTCAACGTTCCGTCCGTTTCCGGCTCGCGCGACCAGAGCGAATATTCCGTTTGCAATGCGGAGATCGGATGCACGGCATGAGCGCGTCGCAACGTGCTTGCGCTCACTTCGGAAAGTCCAAGATAACGCACTTTCCCTTCGGCGACTAATTCGCTCATCGCGCCAACTGCCTCTTCGATCGGCGCGGAGCTTGGATTGTGTCGATGCATGTAATAGAGGTCGATCGTGTCGACTTTCAAGCGTTTGAGGCTGGCTTCACACGCAGCGCGAATATACGCGGGCGTGTTGTCC
>Ga0207702_10002226_pt1 | contig 18592 bp, 18 predicted proteins | sample KBSCornC62_FD_184302 | JGI IMG/M metagenome (GOLD analysis project Ga0207702, IMG submission 184302) | Corn rhizosphere microbial communities from Kellogg Biological Station, Michigan, USA - KBS Corn C6-2 (SPAdes) (version 2) | ecosystem: Host-associated > Plants > Roots > Rhizosphere > Soil ...
TTCAGCCTTCAGCCTTCAGCCTTCAGTCTTCCCTTCACCGCTTTCTCCATCCGCTTCAGGCCTTCTTCTAACGTGCTTCGGGGGCAACCGAAATTGAGTCGCACGTGCAGGCCGCGCGGCTCGCCGAAAAAGGCGCCGTCCGAGAGGCCGATGCCATATTTTTCGAAATGGCCGATCGGATCCGCCAACCCGAGTGCGCTTACATTCAACCACGCCAAGTATGTCGCCTCCTGCGGCGCTTCGACACGCACGCCGGGCAAATTCGCTTCGACGAAACGATGCATGAAGTCTCGGTTTCCGCGCAGATATGCAAGGAGCGCTTGGCGCCACGGCTCGCCATCGCGATAAGCAGCCTCGCAAGCAGCATAACCGAGGTTGGTCACTTCTGCGACGATGCCGGCGGTCGCGCGAACAAACGTTGTCCGCAATTTTGGATCGCTGATGATCGCGAAGGAGGTGCCAAGGCCCGGGACGTTGTACGTTTTGCTTGGCGCCATCAAGGTGACGGTGCGCGCCGCAATCTCCGCGCCGAGCGTGGCGGTCGGGACATGCGGAATCGCGTCGAGAATCAAATCACAATGAATCTCGTCCGAGCAGAGGATCAGGTTATGTCGGACACAGAATTCGGCGAGCCGCAGAAGCTCGTCTCGTCGAAAGACGCGGCCGAGCGGATTGTGCGGATTGCAGAGGAAAAACAGTCTAGTCCGCGGCGTGACGGCCCGATCCAGAGCAACGAAATCGATTTCCCAACGCCGCTGCCCCTCGTTGAGCATGAAAGGCACCGTGACACTGACGCGCCCAGAATTTTTCGGCGCCGTCATGAACGGAGGGTAGACCGGCGTGAGCGCGAGCACCTCTTCACCCGGTTGAGCAAAGGCCTGCGACGTGACGTTCAATCCACAGACCAGTCCCGGCAGCCAAACGAGCCAGCTCGGATCGATACGCCAGCCATAGTTTCGCTCCACCGCCGTGACCACAGCTTCCACCTCCGAAGCGGCGGGACGTGCGTATCCAAAAACTCCATGCGCCACTCGGCGTTGCAGAGCCTCGATGATCGGCGGAGCAGAAACAAAATCCATGTCCGCGACCCACATCGGCAAAATGTCTTTTCCGGCGTACTTCTGCCATTTTTGCGAATCCGTTCCGCGGCGTTCGAGCACGGTATCAAAATCAAATGTCATGGCGGCAAAGAACCAGCATGAACGGGTCGCCGTCCCCGCCGCGACAGAAATTCTCAGGCGAAATCTGGCACCCGCCACTGTACTGCCTCCCTTTGACAGAATCCGTGCTGCTCACGACGGCCCCTCTCGAGCAAACGCGCCGAAAGCGCCCTTACGTCCACCCCGCGCCTCTTCCCGGCCACGCCTCCGTCTCGGTCAGATTAGCATCACCGACCAGTCATCACAATCCGCCGCAAGGTCTCGTTGATTCTCACCGACGGCACGTACTCTTTCGACCACATCGCGAGCGCTCCAATCACAAATCGCAAGTCGCGACCCTTCTTCGTCATCGAATATGCATAGCGGGGCGGGTTATCCTGGTACGCCGACTTTTCGATCAGCCCCTGCCGCTGCATTCGCAGCAGCCGATCCGCCAAAATATTGGTCGGGATGCCCTCATCTGCCCCGAGGAACTCGTTATACTTCGTTTTCCCTAGCAAGAGGTCGCGCAAGATCAGCAGCGTCCAACGATCTCCGACCGCATCGAGAGCGGCAGCAATCGGACAGACGGAACGAAGCGAGATTTCAGACGTAGATCGACGGGCCATCTGCGCAAGCGAATCAAGAGACTTGCAAATCACAAGTCTTCATCCATCAAGTCACTTGTTATTTGCAAGTGACTCCAGGCACGAGCTTCTTTCGTCTCTCAACCACAACCTCCTCAACATGAAACTCGACATCATCACCGCGATTGAACTGACCGGGAGCGCAGCCATCGGCATCACCGCCGTGGCCAGTTTTCTCGGACGCACTTCCTTGGTCCGCGCTACCATTGCCGGCGCTCTCGGTCTCTGGTTCGCCTGGGCCGTGTGGCTCGGACAAAGCAGCGTCTTCCGACCCGATAACCCGTTCGGTCTCGCGGTCCTCGGCTTGTCCGTTGCGCTGCCGATTTTTATTCTAACGCTCGCGGTGAGCCAAATCTCGGAACTGAAGGAGGGACTGCGCGAGGGATCGCTGACGACCCTCGTGGCGTTCCATATCGTTCGTGTTTTGGGCGTGAGCTTTTTGCTGCTCAGCGCTCAAGGTCGGGTCGCCCCGACGTTCGCGGCCAGCGCGGGCTGGGGAGATATCGTCGCAGGATCACTCGCTCTTCCGCTGATGTGGTTGCTCGCCGCCGGGAAGTTAGAATCAAACAGGCTTGTCTGGATTTGGAACGGCTTCGGTCTGCTCGATCTCGTTGCTGCCGTGAGTCTCGCCGTCATGTCCTCGCCCGGCCCACTCCATGTCATCAAGGAAAGCGCGACCTCATCGGTGATGACCACCCTCCCGTGGTTTCTGATCCCCGGCTTTCTGGTTCCTCTGCTCGCTGCTTCACATCTCGCGATTTTTTGGCGGCTTAGCCACTCCCCGGTGAAGGCAAAGCCAGGCAACCACCTCGATGTCGATCTAGCCAGGGTCGCTTCTTAGCAAGCAGCCAAAGCACACAGCGGCGCGTTCCCGCAAGGACGAGTCGGCATCGCCCGAGAATGCGATGCCGTGCGATTGGACTCGCCTGCGCTGGCTAATGGTAGGCAAGCGAGCGACGCGAAACACGCAGCTGGACCGTCCGGCGAGAGTGACTCATTACGCCGGTTAAGCCGCCGGTTAGCTGTGCCAATCTGCGACGATTTTTCCCGCTTTGATAGAGACGAGCTAGGACAATTTCGCGCAACCAATTTGGCATCTTTTCTTTTTTGCTGATTCATCGGCACTTAGCCTTTGGGAAATTGGGCATTCAAAACGCTATAGAGGGTGCATTCGCAGAACTTAACTTTGAACCCTCTTTATAATATGAGATACGTACGCTATACATATCCTGTCGCTCGCACCGCTTACACCGCAGGCCGCACCGTTTGGGATGGCCTTGATCATGAAGTTAATCGTCTTTTCCAAACCGTCGCGACGAGCCTAGGTTCCAATTCCGCATTCCCGGTCGATGTTTATAATGACAAGGAGAACGTGTTCGTTCGCGCGGAACTCCCCGGGGTAGATCGGGAAGCCTTGAACGTTGAAATCACGGACGACCAACTAACCATTTCGGCTTCGCGCAAGGATCCAGCAAATGCGGATTCTACTGCGGAAAGCCTCTCTCGCACCATCACCGTCCCCGAACCGGTGCAGGGAGAGAAAGTGACCGCGGTCTACCAAGACGGTGTGTTGACGGTGACTCTTCCCAAAGTTGAAGCGGTTAAGCCGCGGAAAGTCTCTGTCACGGTTAACTAATCGTCCCCTCGCAATCGTCGCAGTTCATCCAATTAACAAATTATAGGTATTCATCATGGCACTACTCACTTCTCTTCTTCCTTCCTTCGTTCGCGAGCCCGCCGTTACCGAGGCGGAAACCGATACGATCCGTCCTCTTTATCAAGTTCAGGAATTGGAGGACGCATATAAGGTCACCACCCAGCTTCCGGGTGTGACGAAGGAGCGTCTCACGATCACCGACGAAGATGGCACACTGACGATTCGCGGCGAACGTTCTTGGAAGCAACCTTCCGAATGGTCGCCCGTCTATCGCGAAACCGCTCAATCTGCTTTCGCGCTGAGTCTCTATCACGACAACGTGATCGATGCCGACAAAGCTCAGGCGGAACTCAAGGACGGGGTGCTCACTTTGTCCTTACCCAAGAGCGAGGCGCGTAAACCGCGCAAAATCGCGATTGGGTAAGGACCTTCAAGATAGACTGAACAGGTTCCAACTCGAAGCCGGCGTTTTCGAACGCCGGCTTTTTGCTGCCTGAAAATCGTTAACTAACTAACGATCCACGGTTGGATTTCGTACTCGAAGTGCCCCGTGCTTTCGCGCACGTGTCCCAGCGCCGGAAAGGGAAGATGCGCGCCGAAAATGGGCAGCCTCTCCTTGGCTGCTTTTTCGAGTAACCGGCGGCGCGTCTCGACCGCTACATCGGGCTCCACGTCGGCGACAAATTTCCACTCGGGATGTTCAAAGGAAAGGGTGTGGTGATGCGCGGCATCTGCGATGTGCAGCAGCCGGTTTTCGCCGGTGCCGATGAGCAAGGCGGCGTGACCGGGCGTATGGCCAAACGCGTCGACAACTTCCACTCCGGGGAATGGACGATCTCCGCCCTTCACGAGGGTCCATCGATCCTTCAGCGTGTTGAGATAGAGCTGGGCGTTTTTCACCGCGGTGGCCTTCGCCTCCTCCGGCATTTTAACCGCGGACATGTCCGGCTTCTCTTGGGTCCAGAACTTATAATCGGTTTCGTGGATGAACAGTCGTGCATTTTTGAATACAGGCTGGTGATCCCCGTCGAGCAGACCGCCAAAATGGTCGCCGTGCGCATGGCTGATAATCACGCCGGTGATTTGATCCGGGGTGATATTGACCTCGGCCAAACTCGTTTTCAGCCAGCCGCCAATTTTCCCGAAGAGCGGACCGCACCCGGAATCGACCAACACGAGGTCGTTGCCTAACTTGAGGAGAAGGACCGTAAACGAGAGCCGAATTTCAGAAGGGGACTCGAAGGCAGCCTGAAGCGCGTCGGAGACCTCCTTATCTGGCACGCCAGCCCACCACTTCATTCCAGAGAGAGGCGAATCAAGACCGCCGTCGGTGAGAGCGATGGCTTCGATCTCACCTATTTGGAAACGATAATAACCGGGTTCGTGACCCTGGAGCGAAGGGGCCACGCCAGCCGCTTGAGACACGGCAGAGAAAAGCGGTGCCCCGGCAACCACCAGCGCGCCAAGCCCCAACGTACGCAGGGAATCACGACGCGAAATGAGACGGGAAGAAGACGAGGAGGATGTGGGAGATAACATAAAGGTGCCCAACGTCTTCGCCACCAACGTCGCGTCAAGGCGACGATCATGTTCTCGCTCGTATCTCGCCTATCACCGCCATCGTTTTCTTCGGGGCACACCCGCCCCGGGGGCTTCCTCAACAAGCGCTCAGGGGAACCATTATTGCAAATTGGTAGCGTAAACGATAGTCTTTCCCCTATGAAACCTATCCCCAGCCTCGCCGCGTTTGCCTTGACGGTTGCCGCATCTTCACTTTCCGCCCAGATCGTGACCTACACGATCGACGGCACGATCACCTCCGTGACTCATGCTGGGTCGCCATCCGGGCTCGGTTCGATTTTTACGAAAAACAGCACGTTCGAACTGACGTTTACCGGCGACGTGAACACGACGCCGTCGATCGACCTGCCCGGATTAGGTCTCTATTCTTTCGACCTCCTTTCAGGCCAAATCACCGTCGGCGCGAACGCCTTCGCTTTTGAGCAAAGCAGTCTCGGACTGGCGCAGGATTTCGGTGCAACCCTGTTGACCTACAACGGTGTCGAACAAAATCCTGACTTCACGGTGACCGCGGCGCTGGGCGCCTTCGACGATCTCTATCCCGCCGGAGCTTTCCCGACCACATTTCCGCTGCTCTCCGAATTTAATCTGAGCAAGTCCTTCACGCTGCAGGAATTTTCTCAACTGCGCGGTAACTTCGAAGCATTTGGCAAAATCACTTCGATCGACGTCACGACGGCGTCGCCTGTTCCGGAGCCCTCGACTTACTCGCTCGCCGCCGCCGGTCTTCTGGGTGTCGGAGCGCTTCTGCGCCGCCGTCGTCGGGTGGCCTGAAGTCGCGAGTCGCTAAGTCAGTTGAAATTCATCGGTGCCCGAGTTGAACTTGGGCGCCTTGCCCTCGCCTTCGCCAGTTCTTCTTTTCGACGGGGAATGCGGACTCTGTAACCGCGTGGTTCGGTGGCTGCTGCGGATCGATCAGCGCGGCCAATTGCGTTTCGCGCCTTTGCAAAGCGAAGTTGCGCAAACCTATTTGCGGGAGCGAGGTCTTCCCACCGGCGATTTCGACAGCCTGGTCTTCGCGCCGGATTGGAATCGCCCGGACGCTTTTCCGCCGCAGCTTCGCACTGCCGGCGCGCTCAGTGCCATGTCTCTCGTCGGCGGAGGCTGGGCGTTCACGGCAAAGATCTTGCGCCTTATTCCCGCGCCGGTTCGCGATTTGGTTTATCGTCTGATCGCCCGATCTCGCTACCGTCTCTTCGGTCCCTATCGCCCGACGCCGCTGCCAAACCCAGCCTGGGTTAATCGCTTTTTGTCATAGCCTCGCGCGCCTGCGCCTTCGCCGTCTCATCGGGCAAATCGTGCGACGGGAGAGCCAACCCGCGTTTCCATTCCGCGCGAGCCGCCGTTATGTCGCCGCTTTTCGAATACGCGAAACCCAGAGCGAGATGGTGTAACGCGACCTGCGGTCCGAGCTCAGTCGCACGGCGCAAATGTTCAACCGCATCGGCGAAGGATCCTTCGGGGACCGCTCCGTAAAACATCCGAGCGAGCGCTCGCCGTGTTGGGCTTATCTGCGCGACCTCGAGGTTCCACATTCCCAAAACATGTTCCGCCCATTCGGATTTCGGATCAACCTGAAGGGCCGCGTCGGCCCAGCGTTTGACTTCGCGTGAGGCCTCGATGCGTTCGCCCACATCCGCATCGCGCGCGAGTTTGCCTTCGCAGACCGCGACAGCCGTGAGACAGAGGCCGTCTTTCGGAGCGAGCCGAGCCGCGTGTTGAGCGGTTTCAAGGGCTTCGCGTTCAACAATCAAGCGCTGCGACCGATCGGGAATATGATCCAGTTCGTCGGACAACTGTTTAGAAATGGCTTGGAGCAGCGTTGCGTCCTCGGGTTTTTGCTCCAGCGCATGCCGGAAAAAAACCAGCGCGCGTTCAGGTTGAAACGCAGCCTCGGCGGCACGTCCTTCCGCGATCAGATGCTCGAAAATCGGTGGAGCCGAAAGCGCTGTGGCTTCGCTTCCGCGCAAAGCGCAAAGCGATCCAATTAAATTTACCCCAAAGAGAAATAAACCGCGCGAAAACAACACGGAGGCAGCAAAGATTTCGCTGAGAGAAAGCCAAGCTACGTCGATGTTAAAAAAGTAACAGAATCGAGGGCAGGCCACGGAAGAGCCCGGCCTCGTTCTTCACACACTCGCCCGGTCCCACAGTTTGACGGCGTCACTTCCCGCCGTACCCTGAAACCGTGCGTCTCGACGACTTCAGCGGCTTGCAACGTTTGGTGCTCCCCGATGCCTGGCAAGCGAAGGCGATCTCCGCGCTGAAATCGGGCCATGATGTCATCATCGACGCGCCCACCGGGGCCGGGAAAACGTACATCTTCGAACGCTGGGCCGAACAAACCAATTTCGCCAAACGGGCTCTCTTCACCGTTCCGACGCGCGCATTGGCGAACGACAAGTACGCCGAATGGAAAGCGCGCGGATGGAAAGTCGGTATCACGACCGGCGATGTCACCGTCGACACCGATGCGCCCGTCGTCGTCGCGACTCTCGAAGCGGTCCAAGGCTGGATCAACTTTTCCGGCCTGACGCCTTCGGCCAATTTGCCCGCGGCGATCGAAGCGCAGAAACAGCGTTTTTCGGTCCTCGTGATCGATGAATATCACTGGCTAGCCGATCCGTATCGAGGAAATCACTACGAAGGAGCGATCGCCGCCGCCGACCTTTCTCTGCAACTGCTTTTGCTCAGCGGCGCGGTCGCCAATCCCGAAGACGTTGCCCAATGGCTGGAACGCCTTGGCCGCCGGGTCGAGCTGGTTCAAACCAAGCAAAGGCCGGTGCCACTCGAGGAAATCGACGTCGACGACCTGGTTGGGGGTTTGCCGAAAACGGTCCAGGGCTTCTGGAGCCGCCGGGTCGCGGGCGCATTGCGCGAAGGCCTGGGTCCCGTGCTCGTTTTCGCGCCTCATCGCCAAGATGCGGAGCGGCTGGCGCGGCAGTTGGCGCATGAACTGCCGTTAGGCGAACCACTGACTCTCAGTCCGGAACAGGAACTGATCTGCGGACCGGCGTTGGTCAAACTGCTCAAGCATCGGGTGGCCTATCACCATAGTGGACTCAGCTACGCCCAACGCGCAGGCGCAATCGAACCGCTTGCGAAGGCGGGCCAGCTCCGCGCCGTCGTCGCTACCCTCGGCCTTTCTGCGGGCATCAATTTTTCGCTCCGCTCCGTCATGATCACGGCCGCAAGCTATCGATTCGATCAGCTCGACCGTGAAATCGCGCCGCACGATCTGCTCCAAATGATCGGACGGGCCGGCCGTCGGGGACTCGACGAAGTTGGCTATGTGCTCGCGTCGGCCAGTACGCCTCGCATCCGGCGGGCGGCTCAACTGCGTTTGAAACGCTCTGCGCCGTTGCCCTGGTCGTTGTTGCTCGCGCCCCTGCGCAGCGGCCAATCCGCGACCGAGCTTTCTCGGATCATTGCAAACCGGCTCTACACGGAAGCCCCGATCGCGCTCGGCGCCGAAGCCACGAGTCAGCTCGATTCACGAACCCTTCCTTGTCACCATCGCACGGATACAGGCCGGGCGCGCCTCGTCCGCCGCGAGCGCGATCCGTTCGAAGGCTGCCTGAGCTGTGTGCATCGCCCAGCCTGTTTTCAACTCAGTCCGCAACCCACGCTGCTCTGGCAATGGCAGCGGCTCGGCGTCCTCGACCGCGAACTCCACCTGACCCTGCGCGGTGAAATCGTGAGCTGTTTCCTCGGCCCCGAGGGATTAGGCTTGGCTGCAGCCCTCGAAGACCGCCGCTATCCCATCGATGACCTGCTCTTCGATTGCGCGAATCTCTATGGCGGAGATCGCTTCGCCGGGACCAACCCGCGGCGTCTCGGGCGTCTCGCGCACATTTGCGAGAAAACATTCCGCCGCACGACCTGCGAGGGCTACTTGTTGGATGGTGTGCCTCCACAATATGGATACGGCGCGAGCGACGTGGTTCGCGCCGTTATCACGGAAGGCACTCGCGCCCGCCAGGTGCTCGACCAGCAAGAGGCCGCCGGCCGCGGAGACCTGGATCGACTGTTGACCGAATGGCGCAGCCTACTGCGGCAAATCGCGGGCGCTCCGCCTTTGCGCGATTTCGTCCCCTACTCGGGGCCCGACCCCGTGGCCGAAGCGATCGAGAAAGCACGCCTGAGTCATCAAACCTTGAGCGACCGCTGGGACAATTTTCGCGCCCTCGCGCGCGTCCAGCTCGGAGAAGCCAAGGCGACTGCTCTCCCTGACCTTCCGCCGTTGACGGCGGACCAGCGCCGCACGATCAACCACCGCTTTTTCAAAGCGCCCGGACATTCCGCATCCGTCGCTCGCGCATAATTTCCCGCGATGCGAATCGATAAAAAAATCTGCGCGGCCACCCCCTCGATCGAGAACGCGCCACGCGCCGTTGTTCTTTGCGTGATCCGGAATCTTTGCGCCCCGCGTTCATGCCTCGGTCTTCAAGGTCGCCCCGAAATCCTCTTGATTTAACGCAAAATTAGGCTCGATTGCTTGCCTGTGTTTCCCCGCCCCATGCGCTTCTTGTCTGCGCTCACCCCTCGTTGGTTCTGCGGCGCGCTGCTCCTCCTAACCGCAGCGGTGAGTCATGCACGCGCCGATGTCGTCGGACGCGATGGCAAGATCCACGTTACCTATTGGGAAAAATGGGTCAGCTTTGAAGGCGTGGCGATGCAGACGGTGATCGACGCCTTCAACGCCTCTCAAGATCGCATTGTGGTCGATTACTTTCCTGTTTCTCAAATCGATCATAAAACGCTCATCGCGACGGCGGGCGGCGACCCTCCGGACGTCGCGGGTCTCTGGGTACAAAATATCGCGACGTTTGCCGACGCCGAAGCGCTCTGGCCGCTGGATGAATTTATCCAGTCCGACGGCATGACGACCGAGGCGTGGCTCGCGCGTTATTATCCCATCTTCGCGAAAATCTGCTCTTATCGCGGACACGTTTATGCCGGCATCAGCACGCCTGCCGTCATCGCCTTCAATTGGAACCGCACTCTCTTTCGCGAAGCTGGCCTCGATCCCGATCGACCGCCGCGCAATCTAGCCGAACTCGAAGAGTTCTCTCGGAAGTTGACCAAGCGGAATCCCAAGACCGGCGCGCTCACGCAAGTCGGCTTTCTTCCGCAGGAGCCAGGCTGGTGGCCGTGGATCTTTGCGGACTGGTTCGGCGGAGAACTGTTCGACGGGCACGCCATCACCTGCGGCACCGATCCTCACGTGCTTGCGATGATGAAGTGGGTCGCGGGCGTGAGCAAAACCTACGGCGCGGACGATCTGCAAACGTTCGCCTCGGGATTCTCCGGGCAGCTTCTGTCCGCCCAATCTTCATTCATGAACGGCAAGGTCGCGATGGTTTTCGCCGGTGTGTGGATGGACAATTATATACATCAATATAAGCCCGGTCTCGATTACGCGGCCGGACCATGGCCGGAAGCCGCACCGGGCATCACCGATTTCGCGATGGCAGAGTCGGACGTGCTGACCATTCCGCGCGGCGCGAAGAACCCGCATGCGGCGTGGGAATTCATCAAATACGCAAACACGGCCAATCTCCACGCTCAGTCGCGCGAGCAACTCCAGGGCATCGAGCTCACCTGCTTCCTTCAGGACAAAACGTCCCCCTTGCGGGAATGGAGTCCCTACTTCACCCAGCATCATCCCCATCCGTTTATCAAAGTTTTCCGCGCCCTCTCAGCGAGTCCGCATGCCGTCTGCGTGCCGCAGATGGGCATCTGGCAGGAATATCATCGCGAGTTCACAGCCGCGTTCGAAGACGTTCGCCTCTTGCACAAGACGCCGGAGCAAGCTTTGCAATATTGCCAAGCACGCATGTCGGCGAGCTGGTCGCAATATCTCCTCAGCCTCGAACGCCACCATCAAATTTCGCCGCAAGTGCCAGCACCCACCCCATGAGTCCTCGCGAGCGGTCCAACGTTTTTACCGGTCTCGGTTTCACCAGTCTGTGGATCGTCGGCCTCAGCGTCTTCACCGCATACCCGGTCTTCGCGTCGCTTTATTATAGTTTCTGCGATTACTCGATTTTGAAGAGCGCGGCCTGGTGCGGTCTGGATAACTATAAGGAGCTTTTTCAGGACGACCTGTTTTGGAAATCGCTCAGCAATACACTATTTTTCACCGTGCTCTCCGTTCCGCTCGGCACGGTGGTCGCGCTCGCGCTTGCAATGCTGCTCAACTGCGAGGTGCGCGGTAAACCGATTTTCCGGGTGCTATTTTACCTGCCGTCGATCGTCCCGATGGTCGCGTCGTCCATGCTCTGGCTCTGGATTTTCAACGGCGAATATGGTCTCCTCAACGCCGGCCTGAATCCGATCCTGCACCTCTTCGGCAAGTCCGCCCCCGCATGGCTGACCGATCCGACCTGGGCGAAGCCGGCCCTTATCTTGATGAGCCTCTGGGGCACGGGCAACGCGATGGTCATCTATCTCGCCGGTCTGCAAAACGTGCCGAAGGAACTTTATGAAGCTGCCGAAATCGATGGCGCCCGAGGGTGGCGTCGCTTCTGGCATGTGACTCTGCCGATGCTTTCGCCCGTCGTCTATTTCAATGTGCTCATGGGCATGATCGCCGCGCTGCAGATTTTCACCCAGGCGTTTATCATTTCCGACGCGGCCAACGGCGCGACCGGCACCTTCGATGGCGCCCCTGGGCGTTCTCTGTTGTTCTATACGATCTATCTTTTCACCACGGCGTTCCACGATCTGCGCATGGGGTACGCGAGCGCGATGGCCTATGTGTTGTTTATTATCATCGCCGCATTGAGCTGGCTCGCGACCTACCTGTCGCGGAACCGCATGGATTATTGATATGCCGCTTCGATCCCCCGCTGCGCGCTTTATTATCTACAGCCTGCTCGTTGGAGCCTCGGTGCTGTTTGTCATTCCGTTTGTTTGGCTGCTTGCCACCTCGGTTAAACCTCTCGAGCAGACCATGACGATCCCGCCGACGTGGATTCCGCGCGCCTATTTCACCGAACTCGCGGGGCGGCGCGTCGAAGTCACGCTTGATTTTAAACAAACCCTCAGCGGCGCCGTCGTAAAACTGGCCAGCGGAGAACACGCCGGAGAAACGGCGTTTTTTTCGGACGCACAATTGGCCACTGCGCAGCCCGCGCCGACCACACTCTATCGCGTGCAGCCCGGCTGGTGGCACGTCACCGAAAAAGTCGACCGTCGCTCCGGCGAGCAGCATCCAGCATGGGCGTTCGTGCCCGACTCAGCGGTGCACACGCGGATCGTTTTTCGCTGGGAAAATTATCCTGACGCCCTTTCGCGCTTGGACGGCAGTGGCGACGATCGGGCCGGCATCATGTCGCGGCACCACGTTAGTTTTTGGCGCTTCTTGGGAAATTCACTGATCATTTGTGTGTTCGGCGTCTGTGGCACCGTCATCTCGAACGCAATCGTCGCCTATGGTTTCGCGCGCGTGCGCTGGCGTGGACGCGATGCGTTTTTCGCCATCACCCTTGCGACCATGATGGTGCCTTTCCCGGTCTTGATGGTGCCGCTCTACAGTGTGTTTAAAACCCTTGGCTGGATCGGCACACTCCTCCCGCTTTGGGCTCCCTCGTTCTTCGGCAGCGCGTTCAACATCTTTCTGATGCGCCAATTTTTTATCGGCATTCCAGAGGAACTCAGTGAAGCTGCGCGCATCGATGGTTGCAGCGAATGGCGAATCTTTTGGCGCATCATTCTTCCTCTGAGCAAACCGGTCCTCGCAACCGTGGCGCTGTTTCATTTTCTCTACGCGTGGAACGACTTCATGGGACCGCTGCTCTACCTCACGCGGAAGGAAACGTTTCCCCTTTCGCTCGCGTTGCAAAGTTTTCAATCTCAGGTCGGCGGCGTCGAATGGCATCACCTGATGGCCGCGAGCGCCGTGACCACGCTGCCCGTCATTCTGCTTTTTTTCTTCGCTCAAAAAACCTTCATCCGCGGCATCGCAACCACCGGATCGAAGAGCTGATTTTCTTATGCGTTCGTTTCTCCGCCTGAGTCTAACCACCGTGGTCGCTCTGGCGGCCAGAAACCTGCCTGCGCAGGGACCTCAATTGCTTTCGCAGTCGCTCGAGTGGGCCGTCCCGAATCAGGGCGAGAGCCCTCGTCAACGCATTCGCTTCGACGATGATTGGAAATTTTTTCGAGGAGACGCGCCTGACGCTGGCGACTCCTTGCAGTACCGCCAACTGCGTCCATACGTCACCGCGCTGAGCGGAACGGAACTGATTAACGTCTGTGATGCGCCACGCACCGCTCCGGCGGGAAATCCGGGAGGCAATGTCTCGTTCGTTCAAACCAACTTCGACGATCACGCCTGGCAAGCGGTCACGCTCCCCCACGACTGGGCGATTTCGGGTCCTTTCTCGATGGATCTGCCCGGCGAGACGGGAAAACTGCCCTGGCAAGGCGCCGGCTGGTATCGCAAGGGGTTCGATCTCCCCGCAAGCGACTCGGGTTTGCAGATCGCCTTGGATATCGACGGCGCGATGTCGTACTCGTCGATTTGGTTGAACGGCCACTACCTTGGCGGCTGGCCCTACGGCTTTACGTCTTATCGCGTCGATCTGACGCCTCACCTGAATTTTGGGGGCCACAACGTTCTCGCGATCCGGTTGGAAAACCCCGTCGAATCCTCACGTTGGTATCCTGGCGCGGGCATCTACCGCGACGTATGGCTGGTGAAATCGGCCCGCACTCACCTGAAGCATTGGGGTGTTTTCGTGACCACTCCCGTGGTGACCGATGACAACGCCACCGTACAAGCGGACGTGTCCGTGGTGAACGAGACCAACGTCGCCGCGCCGCTCGAATTGAGTGTCAGTATCCATGATTTAACGACGGACGGAAAAATCGCGACGGGATCGACCGCCATCTCCGCGCCGATTCATTTCACCCTCGATCCGAGCAAGGGCCGCGAGACTGAGCGATCGTTCTCGCTGACCTTGCCGCATCCTCAGCGCTGGAGTTTGGCCAATCGCCATCGTTACGCCGCAATCACGACGTTGACCCAAGCCGGCAAAGTCATCGATGAGGAGGCGACTTACTTCGGCGTCCGCACGATCGCGTTCACCGCCGACCAAGGATTTCTGCTCAATGGCGCGCATGTCCCTCTGCAGGGCGTCTGCCTGCACCACGACGAAGGGGCGCTGGGCGCTGCCGTGTCGCGCCGCGCGCTTCAGCGGCAACTCGAGATTCTGCAGGCGATGGGCTGCAATGCCATTCGCACCAGTCACAACCCGCCGTCTCCCGAGTTGCTCGACCTCTGCGATCAGATGGGGCTGCTCGTGATGGACGAGGCATTCGACTGCTGGCAAATCGGCAAAAAAGAGGCCGATCTACACGCGAGCGACGTTCTCGACCGTTATCACGACTACGCGCGCATTTTCGGCGACTGGTATGAGAAGGATCTTCGCGCTCTCGTGCGCCGCGACCGCAATCATCCTTCCGTTGTGCTCTGGAGCATCGGCAACGAAGTGCGCGAACAAGAACGCAACGATGGTTGGCGCGTCGCCGCGCATTTGACCGGCATCGTCCACGAAGAAGATCGCACGCGTCCGACGGTCAGCGCCTTCAATCATCCAAATTCTGGATACGACGGATTTCAAACGGCCGTCGACGTCGTTGGCTTCAACTACAGTCCGAAGGAATATCCACACTTTCGAAAACTGAATCCCAACATCCCCGTGCTCGGCAGCGAGACGGCTTCGGCGATCAGCTCGCGCGGCGAATATTTCTTTCCGGTCGACTTTAAGAACAAGCTGAGTGGTCGGGCCGATTTTCAAGTGAACTCCTACGACCTCTGCGCGCCGCCGTGGGCCTACCCGCCGGATGTCGAGTTTCGCGGATTGGATGAAGCGCCTTTCGCCGCGGGCGAGTTTGTTTGGACCGGCTTCGATTATATAGGTGAGCCCACTCCATATAACTCCGACTCGACCAATCTTCTCAATTTCACCGATCCTGCCGCGCAGGCCAAGGAGGCGGAGGAGTTAAAATCGTTGGGCAAAATCAAAGTCCCTTCGCGCAGCAGCTATTTTGGAATCGTGGACCTCGCGGGCTTCCCGAAGGATCGATACTATATTTACCAAGCACGTTGGCGGCCGGAACTCCCGATGGTGCACATCCTGCCGCACTGGAACTGGCCTGAGCGCATCGGCCAAGTCACTCCCGTGCATGTTTATTCTTCCGGCGACGAAGTGGAGTTGTTTCTTAACGGTCAATCGCTCGGCCGACAAAAGCGGGCGCCGCTGACCTATCGTTTCCAGTGGAACGATGTTATTTATAAACCCGGTGAGCTGAAGGCCGTCGCGTATCGGCACGGACAACGATGGGCGGAAACGACGGTGCGCACATCGGGTGCCCCGACGCAGGTGCGGCTGACGCCTGATCGCGCTCAGATCATCGCCGACGGACGCGATCTGTGCTTTGTGACCGTAGCCATCGCCGACGCGATGGACGAGATGGTGCCGCGTACCCACAATTTGGTTACATTCCAGTTGGAAGGCCCGGGCGAAATCGTCGGCATCGACAATGGCGATGCGACCAGCTTCGAGCCTTTTCAGGCCTCGCAACGCAAGGTGTTCAACGGCCTCGCCCTCGTGATCATCCGCACGCAGGCCGGCCAACCCGGAAAAATCACCCTGCACGCCAAATCCGAAGGCCTGAGAGACGCGACAACAACGATCACGGCCGAGTAAATCCTCGCCCCACCGCTGGACAGGCTCTCCTCCGAAATGGAGTGCGGTGACTCGTCACCGCCTTGGACGGGCGAATTTATTCGCCCGCACTGAGCCGGCAGATTCTCGTTTCCGAAGGCGAAATAAATTTCGCCTTAGAAAGGCGGTGATGAGTCACCGCACTCCGTCTCGGAGTCGTCCCCGCAATCTTGAATTCAGCTCACTCTTTTTCGGTGTAACTCGCCACGGCGTACACCTCGATCCCTGCGGCGCGCAGTTTCGCCGAACCGCCGAGCTCCGGCAGATCCACGATCGCGGCCACACTTACGACCACGCCGCCCAGCTCGCGAAACAGACCCGCGGCGGCGAGCAGCGTGCCGCCGGTCGCGATCAAATCGTCGACAATCAAAATGCGATCCCCCGGCTTGCACGCATCTTGATGAATCTCGATCACGGCCGAACCGTATTCGAGCGCGTATTCCTGCGAGATCGTTTTGTGCGGCAGCTTTCCTTTTTTTCGCACCAGCGAAAACGGCTTGCCGAGTTTGTAAGCGAGCGCGCCGCCCAAAATAAATCCGCGCGCATCGACGGCTGCGATCAAGTCCACCTTTCGAGCCGTCGCCTCGGTCGCGAGGGCATCGATCACCATCCGGAACGTTTCCGGATGGTGAAACAGCGTGGTGATGTCGCGAAAGTTAACCCCCGGCTGAGGCCAGTTGGGAATGGTGCGAATCTTGGCTTTGATCAGGGGTTCTATCATCGGCGGCCTAGTGATGAATGGAGAATGAAGAATGATGAATGCGGATATCTCTGTTCCATGTGATCGCACCGACTATCTCGTCGCTCAACCATTCTTCATTCATCATTCTTCACTCATCACTAGCCGCGTCCGCGCGGCGCATTAACGCCAGACGCCTTCGATGTACACGTAGCCGTGCCCACGGTGCTCCCAGTGCGGCCCAACGTACACAGCGTGACCGCGCGGCGGAAGGGCCCAGTGACCACTAACCCACACGTAGTGGCCGCCGTGACGCGCATAGTAGCCAGAGATCCAAACATGGCGGCGAGAGGGACGCACCGGAATGACTTCGCGAATCGGGGGAGGCGGCGCTTCCGCGACTATTTCCGCGCTCACCGTGGGGCCCGACGCGACAACCTCAACTGGCGGCGGTGGCGGTGGCGCATCTTGCACCACGACGACGCGGCGCGGCTCGGAGGCGCAGCCGGCGAAAAGCCCGGCGGCAACGAACGCACCGAGTAAAAGAGGAGTCTTGGAGCCAAACGCTTTGAAGGCAGGGGATTTCATGTTCGGAATGGGTTCACCGCTCAAGACGGCATCCCCGGCATTTGGTTTCACTGACAGTCGCAGATTTCACCCGTTTGCTGCAGAAACTCTTTGCCCCGAGAGAAAAGCGCCTAAGCTGCCACCATGGCCAAGATCTGGTGCAACGCTTCGTTCAACGAAAATGCGACTCGGCGGCTTCAGGAGGGCACTCGTGAGCATGAGCTGATCGCAGCCACACCTGCCGGGTCGTCCGTGCTTCTTGCCGGCGGAGCCGACCCACGTTTGGAAAATGCGGAAATCGCCTTCGGACAACCCAACGCCGATCAAGCCGCTCGCGCCTCGCGACTCCGTTGGGTTGAAGTCACTTCCGCTGGCTACACACGCTACGACACCGCGGATTTTCGTGAACAGTTCCGTCGCCGCAATGCCTGCTTCACGAATAGTTCGAGCGTGTTTGCGGATCCCTGCGCGCAGCATGTCCTCGCTCAGATGCTGGCATTGAGCCGTCAACTTTTCCCGGCACATCGCGCTCAACTCGAAACGCAAAACTGGGACTCGGACTCGTTGCGTTACCATTCGCGCCTGCTCACCGGTCAGACCGTCCTGTTTCTCGGTTATGGCGCGATTGGCCGCCGCCTCCGCGAATTGCTCGCGCCGTTCAACGTGACTGTATTCGCCGTGCGTCGCCGCGTCTACAGCGAACCAGGCGTCAACATCATTTCGGAAGAGCGGCTGAGTTCCGTTCTCGGGCAAGTCGATCATGTCGTCAACGTCCTCCCCGACAACGAATCGACGCGCAATTATGTGAATGCGCGGCGCCTCTCGTGGTGTCGGCACGGCACTCGATTCTATAACATCGGACGCGGCACAACGGTCGATCAGAACGCCTTACTCGAAGCGCTCCAATCCGGCCGCCTCGGCGCCGCGTGCCTCGACGTCACCGACCCCGAACCGCTTCCACGAACACACGCGCTCTGGACCGCGCCGAATTGTTTCATCACGCCGCACACCGCAGGCGGCAGGCACGATCAAGATGAAGCGCTCGTCGATCACTTCCTCACCAACCTGCGCGCGTTCGAAGCCAAAGAGCCGATGACCGATGTGATCATGTAGTCCGCCAGCAACTACGTTACCCCATGCTTACCCTTCTGATCGTCACGGCCTTTGCCGTTCTCCTACTCATCCCGCTGATTCTTTTCAATCGCCTCCGTGAGCTCAGTGAGACGGTGCAGCACCTTCAGGCGCGGCTCATTCATTTAGAGCGAAACGCGACCGCTCCAGCACCGCAGCCCGCGACTCCGCCACTGATCTCGTCTGCGCCGGTTTCCAGTTCGCTCCCCATCGTCAACCCGATCATGCCTGCGGCAACAGCCTCGAACGAGCCAACGGCGATCGCTGCGCCGCCGCCGATTCCAAGTAGTCACCCCGCACCGATCGACCAACTCCTCGCGCGCGGGCGCGAAACGCCTGCCCACTCGACCCCTATCGCGTCTGATGTGCCACCGCCCATCCCTCAGGCCGCCGTGAGCACGCGAGTTGAAGCGCTTCTGCTTCCCACGGCGCAGCCAAGGCCTATATCTCCC